>Ga0187807_1000177_pt1 | contig 18649 bp, 16 predicted proteins | sample NC_wetland_sal_i_4_FD_132432 | JGI IMG/M metagenome (GOLD analysis project Ga0187807, IMG submission 132432) | Wetland sediment microbial communities from Neuse River Estuary, North Carolina, USA - ASW_2 | ecosystem: Environmental > Aquatic > Freshwater > Wetlands > Sediment | place: USA: North...
CCTTGTCGATCGCCGGCACCGTCGCGATGACCTCGCGCGACAGCGAGGTCACGATCGGCGTGATCATGAAGGCCAGGATGATGCCGGTGGTAAAGAACGAGGGCCCGCTCGTCGGCGGCCCGAACAGGTTTCCGAGCACCGGGATGCCGTTGACGCCCGAGCCTATCGAGGCGTAGATGTGCTGGATCCAGGGCGCGAACACCAGGATCCCCCACAGGCCCCAGACCACCGACGGGACCACCGCCAGCAGGTCGATCACGTACACGATCGGCCGCGACCAGCGGTACGGCACGACCTCGGTCAGCAGCAGGGCGATGCCCACGCTGACCGGGACGGCCATGATGATCGCGATCACCGCCGTGACGGCCGTGCCGTAGATGAAGGCCAGCGCGCCGAACTGGTTGGCCGCGGGGTTCCAGTTGTTGGTGAAGATCTTCAGGCCCTCGGCGCTGAACCACGACGAGGCCTGCTGGGAGGTCGAGATGGCGATCAGGACCAGGATCACCAGCACCAGCAGGCCGGACGCGAGCGCCAGGATCTGGAAGCCGCGGTCGCCGAGCGGGCGCCGCTCCGACAAAGGCCGGGCGGATCCGGCCGGGATGGCCGGATCCGCCTGCACTGCGGTGCTCACGATGCAGAACCCATCTGAACTGCGTGCCTCAAAGCCTACGAGCCGATCATGCTGAGCTGCGCTACGGCCATCTGGTCGAGGCTGGACGGCAGCGGCGCGTAGCCCAGGCTGGGCAGCAGCTTCTGGCCGTCTCCGACCAGGTAGCCGACGTAGGCCTTGAGCATGGCCGCGTCGTTCGCGTTCGGCTGGGTCTCGTAGACCAGGACCCACGACTGATAGGTGATCGGGTACGCGCCCGCGCCCGACGCCCAGGCCGCGTGGAACGTGAGGTTCGAGGCGACGGTGACCCCGGCCGCGGCGGCCGAGGCCGAGGTCGGCGACGGCGCGACGTAGGCGCCTGACTTGTTCTTGACCGACGCGTAGGTCAGCCCGGAGGCCTTGGCGTCGGCGTAGTCCACGTACCCGATGGCCCCGGGGGTGGACTTGATGATCTGCGCCACCCCGCCGTTGCCGCTGCCGGCGTGGGCCGCCGCGGGCCACTTGATGGTCGAGCTGCTGCCGAGCGTCCAGACGCTGGGCGCGGCGTCCTCCAGGAACAGGGAGAAGTTCTGGGTCGTGCCCGAGGAGTCGGAGCGGACGGCGATCGTGATCGGGGTGCTGGGCAGCGTGACCCCGGGGTTATCGGCCGCGATCGCCGAGTTGTTCCAGCTGGTGATCTTGCCCTGGAAGATGTTCGCGATGACCGTCGGGTCAAGCTGCAGCGGCTTGCTGAGCCCGGACAGGTTGTACGACAGCGTGATCGGGCCGATCACGACGGGGAAGTACAGCACCGTCTTGCCCTTGAAGCTCGCCGTCTCGGAGGCGGGGATCGTCGAGTCCGAGCCCGCGTAGTTGACGACCCCAGAGGCTAGGTCCGTGCGCCCCTTGCCCGAGCCGCCGGAACCGTAGTTGACGGTCATGCCGGACTGGATCGTCTTGAAGGCCTGGATGGCGGCCTGCTGGTAAGTGGTCTGGAACGTCGATCCGCTCCCGTTGAGCGTGCCGCTGAGGGCGGCGCTGCTCGATGAGGATGCGCTGCTCGTCGCGGAGCTGCTGGTGCTGCTCGCCGGGGTGGACGAGGAGCTCGACGAGGAGCATGCGGCCAGGGACAGGGCCGTCGCCACGGCGGCAGCCCCCACCGTCGCGACCCGCTGTCTGCGCCCAAGTGGCATATGTGGCATATCAGGTACTCCTTATGGGTTTCATATGTTTCCTCGGCCGCGATGAGCAGCCCCGACAGCCGGTCAGCGTGCAAACCGTGGCGTGCCAGTACAGTTTGCCGGCGTGAACCGTACTCGCGGGCAAACGGACGGTGGACAGATGGGGACCAGAAGGTTAAGTTCTGGTGTCCAGGTCCGCGACCCACCCATGGCGAAGTGGGCCGAGTGCTAGCGGAGCCCCAGGGCCGAGCACTGGTGCCATCGCGTCTAAAATCCCCCGCGTGGCTGCCGCTGACGGTAGGCGCGGTCCGGGCCGCCATTCGCGGTACTGGGCTTCTGACCTCGACGTTCCATGCGCTGAACAGGGAAGGACCAGGGCGGTCGGCCCGCTAGGTTCCCTCGGCCTTGACAGCTCCGCCGTGGGCGGGCGTGCGTGCTGATGCGTCCCTCGTTCACCTATATGACATCAAGTAGCCGTCTGCTCGTTCCTCTTCTATTCAATTCCTGTTCATCTGTGATGAATATCAATGGGCGTGTGCAGGCCAGACCGTGGCCATCCGCGCTTAGGCCGAGGACAAGTGAGGGCATGTTGTCGTTGGATGCGGAACAGGCGCACCCCCCTTCGGCGACCGCTGTGTCGCCAGGGTCCTCCCGGCCGCTGCCGTCATCCGTCGTCACCTTGTCCGATGCCCAGATGGCCAAGATAAAGGGCTGATACATGACCGCGTCCGCACCCGCCGTGATCGGCAGGCTGATCACAGCCCGATCGCGACATGCGGAATGACTGCCGGCGCTGCCGGGCGTGATAATCCGGTCCCCTTGCAGTCGGCATCGCCGCCCACCGAGGCTTCGCTGCCGCAGGGTGACGCTGGCATGGCCGCGGCGCGCGCTCCGGTCAAGGCCACGGCCGTGCTGGCCGACCGTATGGCGGCGGCGCTCGTGCACCGCGAGCCGGGCTGGCGGTTGCCCCGGCGCAGCGCGCTGGCCAGGAGATACAACGTCAGCCTGACCGAGATCGACGCCGCCCTCGGTGATCTGGCCCGCCGGTTCCTGGTCCGCAGGCTGCCCGACGGGCAACTGTACCGGGCCAGCCCGGCCGACTACTGGATCCCCCTCGAGGGCGCGGCCGGGCTCGGCACGCGGCTGGACCCGATGGGCGGCACGATCTCCTGTCAGACCCGGCATGTGTCACGACGTGAGGCGCCGCAGGATGTGGCCTGGGCGTTGCGCCTGCCCTCGGGTGCGCCCGTCCGCGTCGTCCGGTGCGTCTGGGTGTCCGAGGGGGATCCTGTCGCCGTGTCCACCGCCTACATAAATGGATCGCTCGTGGACGAGGACGCCGAGCCCGGCCAGGAGGCGGATCAGGGGCTCTCCTCGTTCGGCTCGATGCAGACCGCGCTGGTCGCCGCGGTGAGCGTGGAAATGAGCCCGCCTCAGCCGTCCATCGCCCGCAGCCTGCGGTTGTCGCCTGGGCAGCCGGTGATCACGGTGACGATCAGGTTCGACGACCCTGCCACTGGTGAGCCGGCCGGGCTCACCGTGGTGATGCTGAAACCGGAGCTATTCAGGGTTAGTGTGGATTCGGCATCAGATCAAACCGCATCTGACCTGCGATTATGAATCTGGAAGGCATGATGGCACAGCTCAGCAGGTACGAGCAGCAGCATCTAGACCAGGCCAAGCAGGCGCTAAAGGTGACGTGAGGCAAGCACGCGGCTTGCGATGTCGGTGAGACTTTTCTAGAGGCGTTGGCGCGTGCCAGTTGGCGCTGGATGAACTAGCCCGCTGGCGGGTCTGGTCTCCATCGTTCGGTGGGAGTGACCACCATGCCGACACCAGGGACAGCAACCACATAGCCGTGTTCGGCTAGCCAAGCATGTGACTTCGCTGCTGTCGCCTGCGCGATGCCGAATCTTTGCGTTAGCGCGATTCGTGACGGTGCGGAGTCGCCTACTACCCAAGTTCCTGCCCTTATTTCGGACTCAATAACGTGAGCAACCTGTATGTAGCGGGGAACTCCGCTCAGATCGTCTAGTTGCTCAGTCACTCTGCCAGCTTAGACAACCTAGCTGACCAGGACCGCTATCAGATACAGCTAAGCTGTCTAGGCGCGCTAGGCGCGCTATCCTGTTGGGCATAGAGCGTGTCTAGGAGGTAGCAGGCATGAGCGACAGGCGTGACGTGGTATCGATCGTCCTTGGCGCTCGGCCGGTAGTGACACGTACCGAGCTGGAAGACTTCAAGTACCTGAAACACAATTGGGGTTCGGTTTACACGATCATCCGTCCTAGCCGAGATGACGACACGTGGAAAGCCGTAGCCCGATTCGGCAACCATGACGAACTGAACGCATGGTCAGCCGAAGGGCTTCTAGGGCTTATCAGGAGACACTACGGTCCAGCGACACCGGGTTACCCGTTCACGCCATAGGCACCGTGTAGGACTGTAGCTGTCCGGTACTGCTCGCGACGTCCCGCCAGAGGCTTCATGTAGCGTCGTAGGCGGCCAGCGCTCCCGGCAAGCAGGCGGTCACGCCATGCCCGGCCGGCTGGAGGCCCAGCAGGACAGCGCTGATCACCTCTTCCCGAGTGGCGCCATGTTGCCTGGCCTGCCGTGCGTGGAACGGGATCCCGGACTCAAGCCTCAGCGCGGCGAGAACCGCGAGGTAGGCAAGGTCCTTGGTCTTGGGATCAAGCGCGCTCGCCTCGTCAAGCGCGGCAGTCGCGGCCATCCACGCCGCCGCATGCGCACCTGCCTCGCTGCCGAACACCTCGAACGCGGAACTCACCCCGGCAGGAACCGCAGTGGCTGGCATCATCCACCCCTTGCGCACGATTCTTTTTCCGCCTCGAAGATACGAACGGCCGGAGCCAGGAGCCAGAGGCGAAGCTCACTTCCGTCCAAGCGGGGGCAGCGGCCGGGCGGGCGGCTGGGTTCTCGTGTCGGCCGCCGCTGGACTAGCATGGGAGGCCGCGAAGGGGAGTAGCTCCATCGCCGGGAGGCCGACAATCTCGGCCCGGTATTCCGGGCCCGGTCCCCGGGGACCAGCGTGGTCTGAGTGAGACCTTCGGCCGCAGTGACGAACTGCCGTGCCGGAGGTGCCTGGGCCGCCGGTTGGCCCGACCTGATGGGTTCCCTCGTGAATCTTGCTGCCGCCGGGACATCCTTCCTCGTGGTGCTGCCTGCCGAACTGCCGGATAAGACCGTGCTGGCCTGCCTGGTCATGGGCAGCCGGTACCGGCCGGCCTTCGTGTTCGCCGGTGCCGCAGTTGCGTTCACGGTGCATGTGGCGCTCGCGGTCACCGCCGGGAGCCTGCTCGGGTTGCTGCCGCACCGCCCGGTTCAGGCGGTTGCCGGTGTCTTGTTCCTGTTCGGAGGGGTGCTGCTGTGGCGCCAGTACCGCCAGGACTCCAGCGATGACGCGGCGGCGAACGGGCGCCCGAGCCGGTTCCTGCCGGTCGCGGCCATGGCCTTCGCGGTGGTCTTCGCCGCGGAATTCGGCGACCTCACCCAGATGCTCACGGTTGGCCTGGCGGTCAGGTACGGCGACCCGCTGGCGGTGGGAATCGGTTCGGTAGTGGCGCTGTGGGTAGCGGCGGGCGGGGCCATCATCGGCGGCAGGAGCCTGCTGAAAGTCATCCCGATGACCTGGCTGACCCGAGGCGCCGCGCTGGTCATGCTGGCGCTCGCGGTCGCCAGTATCGTAACCGCCCTGTCCTGATGCGCTGTGCTGTGACCAAAGTTTCTAATGAGCGCGATGACCATTACTGAGATAGCGGTCAGAACGTCCTTATTACGTCTAGCGCCCGGAACCGGTAACCGTCTGGACACGCGCGCGTTCGACCTGGGACGCTGGGAGCCGAGACGCCGGCCGAGGTCTTGACAGAGGCGGAATAGGAATAGATGCCACGGCGTGCCCGATACCTCGTCCCCAGGGGACTGCCCCGCCGTGACGAGATTCTCGCTGTCTGCGTGGTGCTCGCCGTCCTGGTGCACGTGCTGTTCGCTCAGCTGACGATCATCCTCGCCGCCGTGTTCTACCTGATCACCAAGGTGACCCGGTGGCGTCTGTCATGGCTGGCGGTCCCGGCGGCGGCCGGGCTGGCGTGGACCGCGGCGGTCGGCCCGCGGGCCGCGGCGGCCGGATTCGCCGCCGGGCCGGCCCAGATAGCGCACTACCTGGGCGCCCGCGGTCATCAGGCCGACCATCTGCTGCACTTCACCGCCGCGTTCACCGGGATCGGGACCTGGCTGCCCCGGCAGTTGCCGCTCGCTGTCCTGGCCGCGGCCGCCGAAGCCGCCCTGGCCGGCTGGCTGAGCTGGCTGCATACCGATGAGTGGAATCTGCCGCCGGCCCGGCCGGGCCTGATCGTGGCGGCCCGGCGCGCGGCGACCGTCCGTGCGATCCGGGCCGGGGGCGTCGTGACCAGGGACGGCGCCTGTCTCGGAGTGGCGCCCGGGTCGGGTCGCCGGGTCGCGCTGTCGTGGACCGAGGCGGCCGGGGGCATTTCCGTGTGCGGTTCGGCCGACCAGGACGTGCTGACCACCAGCTTCCAGCTGATCCACGCCGCGGTCCGGCGGCGCAAGCCGGTGCTCGCCATCGATCACACATCCGATCCGGGACTGACCGGAAGGCTGGCCGCGGTCTGCGCCGCGGCGGGCGCGCCGCTGCTGGTGTTCGGCCCGGTCCAGGGGCAGCGGGCCGGAATCGTGGACGCATGGGCCCAGGTGGCCTGCTACGAGCCGTTCCGGCATGGCGATCCGGGGCGGCGGGCCGCGCTGGTCACGGCCATGCTCAGCTGGGATGGACCGGGCCGGCAGTACCGGCGCAGCTGTGTCGCTTACCTCGAGGACGTCTTTGAGCTACTCGACGCCGCACCCGGCGACCCGCGCGTCCCGGTGCTCGATGACGTCATCCACTTGCTCAACCCGGTGGCGATGCGGGCCCGGATGGAGTACGTGCCCGCCGTATACCCCCGGCGTGACGTGCTGGCCGAGCGAACGCGGGTATCGATGAGCCTCATCAGCGCCGAGCCCGCCACCACCGCCGAACTCGGGCGGCAACTGCGGGAACTGCGTGCGTCGCCGTTCGGCCGCTGGCTGCGCCCGTCGGCCGGCGGCCCGTCGGCGGACATCGACCTCGGCCGCGCCGTCGCCGAACGCGCCGTGGTGCTCTTCCGGCTCGGTCGGCCGGACCCGTCGGCCCCGGCGGAAAGCTCGGCGATGCTCACCCGCCTGATCTGCCAGGACCTACTGGCCGCCGGGGCGGCCCTGAGCGGGATCGGCGTCGACGGCGACGGGATCATATGGCTGTCCGAGTGCGGCGCGCTGCCGCGGCACGCGGTCACCGACCTGATCGCCCGCGGCCCGGGTACCGGGCTGCCCGTGCTCGCGGCCACCACGTCGGCGCCGGTTGCGGCCGATCTCGCGGACCTGGTCAACGTCGTGGTGGCCTACCGGATGAATGACGCCGCGGCGGCGCGGCGGCTGTCCGAGGTCACGGGCGCTTCGGCTCTGGCCGGCCCGGGGCAACCGGACGTGAGCGCCAGTCCTGGCGCGAAGGCCGGCCTGGGCCCGGTAGCGGACGCCGTCGAGCTGCCCGCGCTGCGCGGCGGCGAATTCCTCCTGGCGGTGAAGAACCCGCAGCGGCTCGTCCCGCGCGGGCTGCTGGTGCGAGCCCGGGTACCCCAGTTCGCCCGAGACGCCGGGCCCGCCGCCGCGCCCCGGCAGGCTTGGGAGGGGGCTTGACCTCTTCCCCCGTCGGCCGGCTGTGCGTGGGCTGGCAGTACGCGACGCCACACCCGGAGCCCGGGCCGGCGCCGCGCCGGCCCACCCCGCCGGAGCAAGAACGGCTCAACCCGGACTGGGCGGCGGCCCAGCGTCGTGAGGAGAGCCTGCTCAACCGGCCGCTCACGGCGGCGTGCGCCATCGCCGCGGTCATCGGCCTGGCGGCGATCACGCTGGGCGCCGTCGGCTGGCTCGACGTTCTCGTGGCCGGACTAGGGGCGATCTGCTGCGCGCTGATCGCGGCGGTCAGCGGATACGCCATCTGGCAAGGTCAGCGCGCGCTGCGTGCCAGGCTGGCCGATGAGCGGGCGAGGGTCGGCAAGATGCGGGCGGCCCAGGAGAGCCGGCTCTTCGCCTGGCAGGCCGAGCACGCCGCCCGGGTCCGGGAATGGCAGGCCCTCCGGTTCGCCTATGAGCATCAGAAACGCTGGTACGCGGTTTGCGTGCCGGAAGGTGTGCACCGAGTGGACGTGGCCGGCGGCACGCTTTCCGGCTGGTCCGCGATGCTCACCACGGCGGGCGCGAACCGGCTGGCCGCGGGCGGCGAGATCACCGTGCTCGACCTGTCCGAGGGCTCGGTCGCGCTCGACCTGATCGGCTTGGCACGCGCATCCGGCATCGACCCGCTGGTCTGGGTGCTGCCCGAAGACCTGCCCAGGCTCGACCTGGGCACCGGGCTCGCCAAGGAGGCCCTGGCCGACCTGCTCTCCCAAGTGACCAGTGTGACCGACGAGCAGGGTTCGGCCCGCGACCTCTCGCTCGAGGCCGCCATACTCGAGCGGGTCATCGACATACTCGGCGGCCAGGCCACGGTGGCCGGCGTCGCCGCCGGGCTGCGGGCGCTGGCCCAGGTCGGCGATCCGCGCGACGACGTGGCCGCCGGGCTGATCACGTCCGGGCAGGCGGACAGGCTCACCGCCATGTTCGGCCGCGGCGCCACCGATCGCGTGGTCCTCGAGCGAGCCTGGATCTTGGAGTCCCAGCTACGCAAGCTCGCGGCCGTAGGCACCGCGCTGGTCCCGCTACCACGCAGCGCGCTGCGCGTGGTCGCGCTGGGCCAGCGCGTGGGCGCGGCCGGGAGCAAGGTGCTCGGCACCTACCTGACGGTCGCGCTGACCCACCTGCTGCGCGAAACGCAGCCGGGGCCCCCCGGGCAGCACACGCTGTTCGTACTCGGCGCGGACAAGCTGCGCGGCGATACGCTCGACCGGCTCAGCGACGTGTGCGAGCGGTCCGCGACCGGGCTGGTACTGGCCTATCGCAGCATCCCCCCGCACGTCAGGCAGCGGCTGGGCCGGGGGAACGCCGCGGTCGCCTTCATGCGGCTGGGAAACGCCGAGGACGCCAAGGCCGCGAGCGAGCAGCTCGGCACCGAGCACCGCTTCGTGCTCTCCCAGCTCACCGAGACGATAGGCGTTTCCGTCACGGACACCACCAGCAGCGCGTACACCAGCACCACCGGGTCGGTGAGTTCAACCGCCACCTCGTGGTCGCAAAGCGACGGGCTCTCCCGCAGCACCGGGCACGGCCACAGTGACGGCAGCCTGCTGCTGCCCTCCCGGGCGAGCTTCTCGCGTAACGTCCAGACCAGCGATTCGCGGAGCGTCAGCGAGAGCGAGTCGGTCAGCACGGGAGTCAGCACGAGCACCGCGTGGGGGATGACGACATCCAAGGCTACGGGCGACAGCGAATCGCTCGCGCTGGCCTTGCAGCGTTCCCGCGAATTCCTGGTCGAGCAGCACGAACTCCAGCAGCTCCCGGCCAGCGCGATGATCATTACCTACGCCGGCCCGGCCGGCCGGCAGGTGGTCATGGCCGACGCCAATCCGGGCATCGGCGGGCTCAGCGCCGCCACCCAGCTGACGCTCGAGGAGTTCCGCAGCGTGCCCACCGCCCCGCCTGGGGCGGTGCAGGCCCCAACGGGTGACGCCGATGCATCGCCGCGCCCGGTGAGCTGGCGGTCCGGTAGCGACCGGCCGCCGCCCAACCTCGGGCCGCCGCCACAGCGCCTGGACTGGCGCAAGCGGCGATCCTAGGCTGCAGCAGCCAGCCAGGGGCTCGAGGTCGTGCTTTCCTGGCCGCACCGGATCATCAGGCCGACTCAAGCCCCGGATGTAGGCCGCAGCCCGACCGGATAGGCTCTGGGCCGAGATGAGCACTAGCAGCCCGCCGTCCCGGCGGTTCAGCCTTCCGCTGCGCGCCCGCCTGGCTACCACCGTCGGCGGGGCGGCCGGCCGGGCTTCCCGGCTGGTCGGCCGCGGCGACGGATCGGTCATCGGCGGGGTCATCGGGCTGCGGCTCAAACCCGATCTGCTCTCGCTGCTCGCACGCGGGCGGCAGGTCGTCCTGGTGACCGGCACGAACGGGAAGACCACCACGACCAGGCTGGTCACGGCCGCGCTCGGCAGCCTGGGACAGCAGATCGCGTCCAACGCGTTCGGCGCCAACATGGAGGCCGGCCTGGTCTCCGCGCTCGCCAAGGCCCCGGACGCCACCTTGGCCGTGCTCGAGGTGGACGAGAAGTTCATGCCGGCGATGCTGGAGAAGACGGGCGCCCGGGTCGTGGTGCTACTGAACCTCAGCCGGGATCAGATGGACCGCGCGGCGGAGATCTGGATGCTCGCGCGCCGCTGGCGGGCAGCGCTGGCCGCCGCCCCGGGCTGCCGGGTCATCGCGAACGCCGACGATCCGCTGGTGGCGTGGGCGGCCGGCCAAGCTCGCCAGGTCACCTGGGTGGCCGCGGGCCAGCGCTGGCACGACGACTCCTGGTGCTGCCCCAACTGCGGATCGCACCTGCGCCGCGACGGCGAGGACTGGTACTGCGGCGAATGCCCGAACCGGCGGCCTCCGGTCCGCTGGGTGCTCGCGGGCGACGAGGTGATCGACCCCAGCGGCCGGTCCCGGCCGCTGGACTTGGCCCTGCCCGGCCGGGCCAACCGGTCCAACGCCGTGATCGCGTTCGCCGTGGCGGAAGTATTCGGCATCAGCGCCACCCAGGCGCTGGGCGCGGTCCAGCAGGTGCGGTCGGTCGCGGGCCGCTATACGCAGGTCGAGCGGAACGGCTGCACGCTCCGGCTGCTGCTGGCGAAGAACCCGGCCGGGTGGCTGGAGGCACTCGACATCCTCGTGCCGCCGCCGGTGCCCGTCCTGCTCGCGGTGAACGCCCAGACGCCAGACGGAAAGGACACCTCCTGGCTCTGGGACGTGGACTACCGCAGGCTGCGCGGCCGTCAGGTGTTCGTGACCGGAGAGCGCAAACTCGACCTCGCGGTCAGGCTGGAAGCCGATGAGGTGGCCTTCCGCATGGTGAGCAGCATCGACGAGGCCGTCGACGTAGCTCACAGCAAATCCATGGAAGTGATCGCCAACTACACGGCGTTCCAGCAGATCCGCGCGGCACTCGGCCGTGTCGGCTGAGGAGGACGATGGACCAGGATCTAGGCCGGTACCGGCCCCAGGGGCCGTCAGCGGTCCGGCTGGTCTGGGTTTTCCCGGACCTGCTCAGCACCTACGGCGACCGGGGCAACCTGCTCGTGCTTGCCCGCCGGGCCCGGCTGCGCGGCCTCCCGGTCGAGATCGCCGAGGTCAATTCGGATCAGCGGGTGCCCGTGGACGGCGACATCTACCTGCTGGGCGGCGGCGAGGACCTGCCGCAGATTCTCGCCGCGCGCCGCCTGGCGGCCGGCGGCGGGCTGGCCGCGGCCGCGCGCCGCGGCGCGGTGATCTTCGCGGTCTGCGCCGGCTACCAGATCGTCGGGACCGAGTTCGGCGGCGTGGAAGGCGAGCCGGTGCCCGGACTCGGCCTGCTCGACATCCGCAGCGGCCGGGGTGAGCGCCGCGGGGTCGGGGAGATAACCGCGGACGTCGATCCGGCGCTCGGCGTCGAGCGGCTCACCGGTTTCGAGAACCATCAGGGCGTGACCCGACGCGGCCCGGCGGCGAAGCCGCTGGCCACCGTGGTCACCGGCGTCGGCAACGGGGACGGGACCGAAGGCGCTTACTCCGGCCGGGTGGTCGGCACCTACCTGCACGGGCCTGCGCTTGTCCGCAATCCGGGCCTGGCCGACATGCTGCTCGGCTGGGTGGCCGGCACGCTGCCGCCGGTGGACCCCCGGCAGGAGGATCTCGTGCTGAAGCTGCGCGCCGACCGGCTGGCCGCCCAGAGCGTGGCAGGCTAGTCCCTGGTCCGGGAGGCCTGCGGGGTCCTCAGTAGACCAGCGCCTGGGCGCCCTCGGTCATCGCCTCGGCAATGAACGTAGCCGCCCCGGCGATCCGGATGCCGTCGATCAGATCATCGGCCCCGATATTCCGGCGGGCCGCGCACTGGGTGCACACTGTCACCGAACCCGCGGCCAGGACCCCGGCCAGCAAGTCGGCCAGCGGCGCGGCATGCGGGAGCGAGAAGTCCCCGGCCCGCCCCGGGAGGCCGAACCAGGCGGACTCGCCGGTGAGCCACAGTGAGACGGGAACGCCGCTGGCGGCCGCGGTCGCGGCGACCGTGAAGGCCTGGTTGCAGCGCTCCGGGTCGTCCTTGCCTGCCGTGACCTTGATGACAAGAGAGCGCTCGGGCATGCCAGAAACTCTAGCCCCGCGCGGTGTCCGGCGCAGGCCGCCTGCGCCGGACACCGCGCGGCGCGGGACCGCGCGGGCGCCCCGCCCGTACACTGCGGGCTATGCATGGCATGCTGAGCGCTGCGATCCTTATCGGCGTGCTCGCCGTGATGGCCGTGGGGTGCCTGTACGTGGCCATACGGGTGTACGCGGCCGGAGGACGCCGTGGCGATCCATCCTGACCTCAAGCCGCTGAGCTTCCTGCTCGGGCGGTGGGAAGGCGCCGGGATCGGCGGGTACCCGACCATCGAGTCATTCAGGTTCGGGCAGGAGATCAGCTTCAGCCATAACGGCAAGCCGTTCCTGATCTACACGAGCCGGACCTGGCGGCTCGACGAGGAGGGCGGAATCGGAGATCCGCTCGGCACCGAGTCCGGGTACTGGCGCCCGCGGCCGGACAGCCAGATCGAGGTGATGCTCGCGCATCCCACCGGGATCGTCGAGATCTACCTGGGCGAGATTTCGGGCACCCGCATCGAGATGGCCACCGACGTGGTCGCCCGCACCGCCACCGCCAAGGAGGTGACCGCGGGCCACCGCCTCTACGGGCTCGCGGGGCTTGATCTCGCCTATGCCTACGACATGGCCGCGATGGGCCAGGGGCTCCAGTCGCACCTGTCAGCCCAGCTCAAGCGGGTCAGCTCAGCCGAGTGAGGGCTTGGGCATAAAAATAGTCCCCGGGCGACTCCGGCACCGCGCTCTAGCGCCGTACCGGGGACGACTGGACTGGGTCGGCCAGCCCGGGGACCCGGTGTCTGCCAGGTTTTAGCCGGCCGCCGCCCCACTGGACGTCATGCCGGCGGATAGGCGGCTAGCTGACAGCCACCTCACGAGTCCACTGTCTATGCATGCTGTTGGACCACCTCCTTTCCCGCGTACCTCGCACGTTATCCGTGCGGCGGGCGGGCAGGCAAGAGGATTTCGCCGTGCACCCGATCACACTGGCCGAACTAGTATGAGCCCATGGACCGGGAGGTACCGTCCCCAAGTCTGGTCGTGCGCGACTGGGATGAGCAGCTGCGAGCCCGCGGCTACCGGGTGACGCCGCAGCGCCAGCTCGTCCTGGAGGCGGTGGCGCGGCTCGGTCACGCGACCCCGGAGGAGATCGGCGCCCAGGTCCAGCAGACCGCGCGCGGCGTCAACATCTCCACCATCTACCGCACGCTCGAACTGCTCGAGCAGATCGGCATGGTCACCCACACCCACCTCGGCCACGGGGCGCCCACCTACCACCTGGCCACCGACGCCGACCACGTGCACCTGGTCTGCCGTGACTGCGGCCGGGTCACTGAGATCGGCCCGGACGCGATCCGCTCCCTGATCACCGCCCTCGACGAACGCCACGGCTTCGAGACCGACGTAGGACACCTCACCGTCTTCGGCCGCTGCAAAGACTGCCGGGCGGCAGGATGAGCGAGCGTGCGGTAACCGAGGGACCAGAGAGGGTGACTCCATGAGCGAGCCAAAGGGCCGCGGCGCTGCCTGGACTGAGGAGCGAGGGACGAGCGACAAGGGCCCGCCGCCGCAGGCGGCCAGGCAAGCAAGGCGGCGCCTCGAAAGCGGCCCGGCGGCGAGCGGGAAGGGGAGCGCCCCGGAGGCGAGCGAACTACTAGCACTGCCTGGCGCGGTGGAGGCCAGCTGGCCAGACGAGGGCGTCGCCGCCCACTACGGCGACCCGATGCGCGAGCAGCGCGCCGCCGAACAGTCCGCGGCAATCGTCGACCGGTCCAACCGGGGCGTGTTGCGGATCACCGGCCAGGACCGGCTGAGCTGGCTGCACAGCCTGACTACGCAGCACCTGGAGGGGCTGGCGGCCGGCCAGGCCGCTCAGGCCCTCATCCTCAGCCCGACCGGCCATGTGGAACACCACCTGACGCTGGCCGATGACGGCACCGCGGTGTGGGTGCACGTGGAGCCGGGAACCGCCGCGGCTCTCGCGGAGTTCCTCGAGTCCATGCGGTTCATGCTGCGGGTCGAGGTGGCCGACGTCAGCCAGGACTACGCGGTGCTCACCGTGCTCGGTCCGGCAGGTGACGATCTTGCCGCAGGGCTCGACGCGGTGGCGGCCCGGGTGAGCCCAGGCCCGTTCGGCAGCATTGATCTGATCGTGGCCCGGGACCTGCTGCCCGAGGTGGCCGGGGACCTCCTACGGCGCGGGGCCGCGGCCGCGGGCATGTGGGCGTTCGAGGCCCTGCGGATCGCCGCGCGGGTACCCCGGCTCGGCCTGGACACTGATCACCGGACGATCCCGCACGAGGTGGGCTGGATCGAGACCGCCGTGCACCTGAACAAGGGCTGCTACCGGGGCCAGGAGACGGTGGCCCGAGTGCACAACCTCGGCCATCCGCCGCGGCGGCTCGTCTTCCTGCACCTGGACGGCAGCGCCGACCGGCTGCCTGCCCACGGCGACCCGGTCGAGCTCGCCGGTGATGACCCCGGAGATGAACACCGCGCCGCAGTAGGCTTCACCGGGTCGGCGGCTCGGCATTACGAGCTCGGCCCGATCGGACTGGCCCTGGTCAAGCGCACCGTGCCGGTGGACGCGACGTTGCTGGCCGGAGGCGTCGCCGCCGCGCAGGAGGTCGTCGTGCCGCCGGACGCCGGCGGAGGCGTGCAGGTGACGCTGCGCCGGCGCCAGTTCCTGTGACAACCCCGAGGACGGGAGGTTAGCCCGCCGTGCTGCGCAGGGCTCTGCTCGCGGCGTCAGCCAGTTCCCGGCTGCGCCAGCTCATCACGACCGCGCCGGCCACGCGTGCGATCGTCGAGAAGTACGTGGCGGGCGAGACCGCCGACGACGCCGTGCGGGTGACCCGGACGCTGCGGGCTGCGGGGCTCCTCGTCACCCTGGACTACCTGGGCGAGGACACCAACGACCCGGTGCAGGCCGCGGCCGTCACCGACGAGTACATCCAGCTGGTCGGCAAGCTCGGCGCGGAGGGACTGACCCAGGGCGGGGCCGCGGAGGTCTCGGTGAAGCCGACCGCGGTCGGGCTGTTCCTCGGCACCAGGACCGCGAGCCAGAACATCAGCCGGATCTGCGCGGCCGCGCGGGACGCGGGTACCACGGTGACGCTGGACGCCGAGGAGTTCGCGGCGATCGAGCCGACGCTGCGAATCGCGGCCCAGCTGCGGGCCGAGTACGGCGATCTCGGCTGCGTGGTGCAGTCGGCCCTGCGGCGCAGCGAGGCGGACTGCCGCGCGCTGGCCGCCTACGGGACGAGGGTCAGGCTCTGCAAGGGCGCCTACAGCGATCCGGAAAGCGTCTGCTTCACCTCGCGCCGCGAGGTGGACTCCTCGTACGCGCGCTGCCTTCGGGCGCTGATGAACGGGCCGGGTTACCCGATGCTGGCCACCCACGATCCGCGGCTGATCGAGATCATCGGGTCGCTGGCCCTGCTGACCGGCCGCGGCCCGGACAGTTTCGAGTACCAGATGCTCTACGGCATCCGCCCGGCCGAGCAGCGGCGGCTGGCCGACACCGGCGCGCGGATGCGCGTCTACGTCCCCTACGGCGGTGACTGGTACGCCTACTTGGTGCGCAGGCTCGCGGAACGGCCGGCCAACCTCGCGTTCTTCCTCCGCTCACTGCGGTCGGAAGGGTAGCCGCTCATGATCGCGATCCTGGGTACCGGCAAGATGGGCGAGGCGCTGCTTTCCGGCTTGCTGCGAGCGGGCCGGCCGCCGTCGGCGGTGGTGGCCGCGGTCCGGCGCGAGGAACGGGCGGCCGAGCTGCGTGAGGGTTACGGGGTCCAGGTGGCGGACGCCACCTCGGCCGCGAAGATGGCGGACACCTTGGTCCTGGCGGTCAAGCCGCAGGACATGGGCAGGCTGCTGGACGAGATAGCGCCCGTGGTGCCCGCGGGCACCCTGGTGATCTCGGTCGCGGCCGGAATCACCACGGAGTTCATCGGCCAGCGGCTGCCCGGCCAGCTTCCCGTCGTCCGGGTGATGTCGAACACGCCGGTCCTCGTCGACGAGGCGATGAGCGTGATCTCCGCCGGGGCGCACGCCGGCGAGGAGCACCTGCGACGGGCGGAGGAACTGCTCAGCCCGGTCGGCAAGGTGCTGCGCATTCCCGAGTCGCAGCAAGACGCCGCCACCGCGTTGTCGGGCAGCGGCCCGGCGTACGTGTACTACCTGGTCGAGTCGATGGTGGATGCCGGCATCCTGCTCGGTATGGCGCGCGGCACCGCGCTGGAGATGGTCACCCAGGCCGTCTACGGCGCGGCCACAATGCTCCGTGAATCGGGTGAGCATCCGGTGATCCTGCGCGAGGCCGTGACCTCGCCCGGCGGAACCACGATCTCGGCGATCAGGGAGCTGGAGAAGCACGGGGTGCGGGCCGCGTTCCTGGCGGCGATCGAGGCGGCCCGGGACCGCGGCAGAGAACTCGGCGCCAATCTTGGGCAGCAGAGTCTTGGGCCGCAGGATCTCGGCAAATAGGAGGCAGCAGTGGCGGGCTCGCTCACGCTGGTCTGGGATGAGGCTCTGACCAAGTACGACTTCGGTCCTGGTCATCCGCTGGCACCGGTGCGGGTCGAGCTAACGATCGCGCTGGCCCGCGAGTTCGGGGTGCTGGCCCGGCCGGAGGTGACGGTGCTGACTCCGGCCGCGGCGCAGACGACCGAGCTCGAGCTGGTGCACGACGCGGACTACATCGACGCGGTACGCCAGGCCGGCCTGGACGGCCGGAGCAACGGCAGGTACGGGCTCGGCACCCCGGACAACCCGGTTTTCGCGGGTATGCACGAGGCGTCCGCGCTCGTGGCCGGCGCCACGCTCGCCGCGGCCCGCGCGGTCTGGCACGGCGATGCCGAGCATGCGGCGAACATCGCGGGCGGCCTGCACCATGCGATGCGCCGGTCGGCCAGCGGCTTCTGCGTCTACAACGACCCGGCCATCGCGATCAAGTGGATGCTGGCGGAGGGCGCGGAGCGGATCGCCTACGTGGACCTCGACGTGCACCACGGGGACGGAGTGCAGGCGGCCTTCTACGACGATCCCCGGGTCCTGACCATCAGCTTGCACGAGCACCCGGCGACCCTGTTTCCCGGCACCGGGCTGGCGTCGGAGATCGGTTCGGGCGACGGCCGGGGCTACGCGGTCAACGTGGCGCTGCCCGCGGGGACAGGTGACGCGGGCTGGCTGCGGGCGCTCGACGCGGTGGTTCCGCCGCTGCTGCGCACGTTCGCGCCCGAGGTGCTGGTCAGCCAGCACGGCTGCGACAGTCACCGGCTCGACCCGCTGGCCAACCTCGAGCTCAGCGTCGACGCGCAGCGGCGTGCCCAGCTGATGATGCACGACCTGGCGCACGAGATCACCGGCGGCAAGTGGCTGCTTACCGGGGGCGGCGGGTACGAGCTGGTGCAAGTCGTGCCGCGATCGTGGACTCACCTGCTCGCCGTGGCCGCGGGCGAGCCGATCGATCCCGGTCTGCCGGTGCCGGAGGCCTGGCGGGCGCTGGCCCTCGAGCGGACCGGTGAAAGCGCGCCCACGCGGATGACGGACGGGGCGCCCGCCGAGTTCATTCCGGTCACCGTGGGGATGGATCCCGCCGATCGGGTGGACGCCGCGATCATGAACACGTGCCGTGCCGTATTTGCCTGGCACGGGCTGTCGGCGCCGATGTGACCGTGATCCGAATAGCTAGGCAGGCGAACCACCCGGGTGGTTTTTTTCCCCAATGCTGTTCTCGTGTGACAGATGTCAACTGATAACAGGTGAAAGAAGCACCCGAAAGACCCAGCTCAGCGAGGGGGACGAAGATTTCGGTGCGGCCGGGTGCGATGTGTGCGGCCAAACAGTAACAACAATGAAGCTATGGACGGGGTTGCTCTTTTCTGTGCGGGACTTACCCTGGAGACGTACGTGACTGGTGCGCCGAATCCCGTCAAGTGCTCGGCTTCGTACGGAAGAGGCAACTCGATGGCAAGCGAAACTCCCCTAAGCGACGTCAGATTTCTCACCGTTGCTGAAGTGGCCTTGATCATGCGCGTGTCGAAGATGACCGTGTATCGCCTGGTGCACTCCGGCGAACTAGAAGCGATCCGTGTCGGACGCTCCTTCCGGGTCCCGGAAGCGGCAGTCAACCAGTATCTGAGAGCCGCCTTCGTCGGTACTGGTTGAGCCGGCCCGGGTTCGGGCTGCTCTGGCTAAAGCCGGATCCCCGTCGTACGGGGTCCAGCTGGCCTGCGGATGCGTGATGGAACTGACCGCTGTGCGGCCTGGCCGCCGGCGGGACGTTCCCTCCCGCGGTCCCCGGTTTCCCGTGGTTGGGGTATGGCCGGGATCGGCCGCCTTAGCACGCCGTTTCGGGGGTAACCTCTAACGTTGGGTGTGTGTCCAGCCGCCCTTACCGGGCGAGCGCGTTGGCGTGCCCGTCATCGGCAGTGCCTAGGAAGGGTGGTCTCGTGGGGTCTGTGATCAAGAAGCGTCGCAAGCGCATGGCCAAGAAGAAGCACCGCAAGCTGCTCAAGAAGAC
>Ga0187807_1000179_pt1 | contig 18615 bp, 12 predicted proteins | sample NC_wetland_sal_i_4_FD_132432 | JGI IMG/M metagenome (GOLD analysis project Ga0187807, IMG submission 132432) | Wetland sediment microbial communities from Neuse River Estuary, North Carolina, USA - ASW_2 | ecosystem: Environmental > Aquatic > Freshwater > Wetlands > Sediment | place: USA: North...
CTTCAAGATGCACGACGGCCCTGGCGGCTCGGGCCTGTCTCGACGCGCCATCGTCGAGCAGCTCGACGACTCACTGCGCAGGCTCGGCACCGACTACGTCGACCTCTACCAAATCCACCGTTTCGACCTCGCCACGCCGGTCGAGGAGACCATGGAAGCCCTGCATGACATGGTTAAGGCGGGCAAGGTCCGCTACCTCGGTGCCTCGTCAATGTGGGCCTGGCAGTTCTCCAAGATGCAGTACCTCGCCGAACTGCACGGCTGGACCAGGTTCGTCTCGATGCAAAACCAGTACAGCCTCATGCAGCGCGAGGAAGAGCGCGAGATGTTCGGCCTGCTCGCCGACCAGGGCGTCGGATCGATCCCGTGGAGCCCGCTGGCCAAGGGCCGTCTGGCCCGCCCCTGGGGTCAGCAGACCGCGCGCAGCGACACCGACGAGGTCGCCCGCTGGGTGCTGCCGAACGACGACAAGGCCATCGCCGACGCCGTCCAGCAGGTTGCCGAACAGCACGGCGTTTCGATGGCGCAGATCGCGCTCGCCTGGGTACTGCGCAACCCGGTCGTATCCGCTCCCATCGTCGGAGCCACCAGGCAGCAGCACCTCGCCGACGCTGCAGCCGCCCTCGACGTCACCCTCAGCGATGACGAGGTCCGTGCTCTCGAGGAGCACTACACCCCGCGCCTGCCCACCGGCTACTGAGCCGGCTACCCGAAGGAGCCCGCATGCGAGCCACGTTCATCTACGGCGCTGGCGACGTCCGCGTTATCAGCGTTCCCGATCCCGTCATCCAGCAGCCGGCTGACGCGGTCGTCCGCATCGTCCGCGCGTGCATCTGCGGATCGGACCTGCACCCCTACCACTCGATGCCCGTCACGCCTGACGGCCGGTCGATAGGCCACGAGTGCATCGGCGTCGTCGAGGACACCGGCGCCGACGTCACCTCAGTGCAGAAGGGTGACCTGGTCATCGTGCCGTTCGCCTGGTCCGACGGTACCTGCGACTTCTGTCGCGAAGGACTCCAGACCTCATGCCGGCACGGCGGCTTCTGGAACGCAGACGGAGTCGGCGGCGGCCAGGCCGAGGCCGTCCGGGTACCGCTCGCCGACGGGACCCTGGTCGCGGCGCCGGTCGAAGCGGACTCGCCGCTTATTCCGTCACTCCTGACCCTGTCGGACGTCTACGGCACCGGTTACCACGCAGCCATCAAGGCCAATGTGAACCCGCAGACCTCGGTCACGGTTATCGGCGATGGCGCTGTCGGCCTCATGGCCGTGCTCTCCGCACGGCAGCTTGGAGCCGAGCAGATCATCCTCATGGGACGGCACTCCGCCCGCACCGACCTCGGCCGCGAATTCGGCGCCACCGACGTCGTCGCCGATCGGGGCGAGGAAGGCATCGCGAAAGTCCGCGACCTGACCGGCGGCGACGGGACCCACGTTGTGGTGGAAGCCGTCGGGTACATGCCCGCCTACGAGCAGGCAATCGGCGTCGTCCGCGCCGGCGGCGTGATCAGCCGCGTCGGCGTGCCGCAGTACGAGAACGCCCCTGTCGGATTCGGCAGCCTTTTCGGCCGCAACATCACCCTCACCGGCGGGCCCGCACCGGCCCGCGCGTACATCGAGACGCTCATGCCCGGCATCCTCACCGGCCAGGTCGACCCTGGCCGGGTCTTCGACCGCGAAGTCACCCTGGACCAGACACCTGAGGGATACCAGGACATGGACGCGCGGCGCGCCCTCAAGGTCCTCATCCGCCCCTAAGGAGGAACACCGTGGAACTCATACCGATCACGCCAACCGGCAAAGGCCCAGCGGACCGTTTCACCGGGGACGTCTACGTGACTCAGATATCGTCACCGCGCGCCCCGTCGTACCTCTCGGCAGGCATCGTCCACTTCACACCCGGGGCACGCACCAACTGGCACGTCCACCCCAACGGCCAGACCCTGCACGTCCTCGAAGGGATAGCACTAGTCGGTACCCGTGACGGTACCGTCGTCCGCGCACAAGCGGGCGAGACCGTCGTGTGCCCGCCCGGGGCAGACCACTGGCACGGCGCAGCCCCTGACACCCTCGCCGTCCATATCGCCATCGTCGTCGCCAGCAGCGACCACAACGGCACCGACTGGCTCGAGCCCGTCACCGATCAGACTTACCTGGCGGCGGCCTAGGGCGCCGGTCGGCAGTGTTGGAAAGCGTGCTGGGTGCAAGCCCTTGCGGGTTCGAATCCCGTATCCTCCGCCACCTTTCCACCAGACGCACGTTTGGACTAGTGGAATCCCACAGAAAGCGGTAACTTTCCCGCAGTATGCGCCGATATAGGCGCCTGGCCGAGCGAGTTCCGGCCGACTGTGGAGGAGACGCCATGCGAAGGTGGGTCCGCGGGAACGCCGGAACTGGCTGGGGAGCTGGCCTGGCTGCTTGTGCGCTGGCGGCGTTCACGATCGTGGTGCCCGTAGGTAGCGCGCTCGCCGCGCCGAATGGCGCGGTAACGGCCGCAAGCCCAGTGTGGAAGATCCAGAACTCGCCCAACGCGACGATATCCGGCGGACAGCTCAAGTCGGTTTCGTGCCCCGCAGCCGACGCGTGCACGGCCGTCGGCGCCAACCTCGGTACATCAGGGCTCAACGTCACCGTGGCCGAACGGTGGAACGGCAAGTCCTGGCAGCCGCAGAGCACGCCCAACCCGACGCCGCCTGGCGGCTCGCCGCAGCTGCTCGGCGTGTCGTGCCCCGCTTCGAACTTCTGCGAGGCGGTGGGTTCGTACCAGGTGAGCAGCGTAAGCATCAGCATCGCCGAGGGGTGGAATGGCCGAGCCTGGACGCGGCAATTCTTCCCCGTACCGATCAGCTCGGCGTCCGCGGGGCTCAGTCAGGTGTCCTGCGCGTCGGCCCGGTTCTGCGCGGCGGTGGGCTCCTACCGCAACGGCGTCGGCGAGAACCTCGCCTTCGCGGCGACCTGGAATGGAACCTCGTGGAAGCTTGAGTACCCGCCCAACCCGGCCGGTGCCACGCTCGCATTCATGTACGGGGTGTCGTGCGTCTCCCCGAACTTCTGCTTGGCCACAGGCAACTCCGCCTTCGGCCGCGGCCCGTTCGCGTTGCGGTGGAACGGGACCGCCTGGCATCTGCAGACCGTGCCGGGGACCGTGGGAATCGCGTCGGTGTCGTGCCTCTCGCAGACCTTCTGCCAGACGGTCGGCGGTGCTGATGGCGCTGTGTGGAACGGGTCGCAGTGGAGCTCGCAGCCGATCCCCGCCCCGGCCGGCTCGCAGTTCACTAGTGTGTCCTGCTCAACCACGAAAGCCTGCGAGGCTGTCGGCGACTACAACGACAGCTCGGGCAGCACCCTGAGCGTGGCCGCCACGTGGAACGGCGCCTCCTGGACGTCGCACACGACGCAAAACCCCGGCGGCGCCTCTTACAGCAGCCTCAACGGGGTGTCCTGCGCCGCCGCGGCGGCGTGCGAGGCCGTCGGCGACTTCCAGGTGGGCCAGGCAGGCCTGATTGCCTTGGCGGAGTCCTGGAACGGGAGTTCGTGGCGGATACAGGGCGGTGTCGCGCTGCCGTCGGCCGCCGCCAACAACCTCAACGCGGTGTCGTGCGTCTCAGCGGTCTTCTGCGAGGCGGTGGGCTCGCACCCGGATAGCTTCGGCGTCAACACGGTTGCTCTCGCCGAAGTGTGGAACGGGGCGGTGTGGAGGATCCAGAACGCCCCCAATCCGGCTCAGGCGGCCAACGGCATCCGGATGACCCTTAACGGGGTCTCGTGCGTCTCCGCGCGTTTCTGCGAGGCAGTCGGCGCGAGTTCGAGTGCCTCCGGCGGTGGCGCCGAGGCATGGAACGGGACCACGTGGGCGTTGCAGGCCGTTCCCGGCGGCGGCCTCACGTCGGTGTCGTGCACGTCGGAGAAGTTCTGCATGGCGGCCGGCGGCGACGGTCACGTGGACATCTGGAACGGCAAGTCCTGGTCGTCCCGGGCGAGCGCGGCGGGCTTCGCGTCGCTCAGTTCGGTGGCGTGCACCTCGCCGCGCTTCTGCGAGGCGGTCGGGTCCGGTCCGTCCGGCGACGAGGCCGAGCGGTGGAACGGCACCTCCTGGACCCCGCAGGCGACTCCTACTCCAGCGGGGGGCAGCTCCCCCGGGCTGTCCACGGTCTCGTGCACCAGGGTGAAATCGTGCGAAGCGGTCGGCAGCTACAGCAACAGCTCGTTCAATACCGTGACGCTGGCGGAAGCGTGGAACGGGACGGACTGGGCGGTCCAGGCCACCCCGAACCCCGCGACATCCGCGGGCAGCTCGGACTCGCTGCACGGCGTATGGTGCACCGCGGCGAACTCCTGCACAGCTATCGGCGGATACAGCCTCCTGGTGTCCAACTCCACTCTGGCCGAGGTGTGGAACGGCACCAAGTGGACCCTGCGGTCCGCACCTAGCGTTCCGTACGCCGGACAGAACTCTTTCAACGGGGTGTCCTGCGGCGCGAGCCACGCCTGCACCGCGGTCGGCGTGACGGATGACGTTGGCGGGATCTCGGCAACACTCATCGAGACTGGCGACTGAACGCGACCAGTCCGAACGCGGTGAGCTTGGTAGTCGTCTAACAGGTCGGCGCGAACCTTGGAGAAGCGATGCAGGGGTGGAGTTGCCATCGGGCAGGAATCCGCGCCGGGGCCGGTTTCGCCGCCTTCGCGCTGACCGCCGCGGTGATCGTAACCGGTGCTGGCGACGCGCTGGCCAGCAGTCCGGTTTGGAAGACACAGGCGTCCGTGAACGTGACGCTGCCCGGCGGGCAGATCGAGGCGATCTCGTGCTCGGCCGCCAACGCGTGCACTGCCGTCGGAACCGACCTCAATACCTCCGGGATCAACGTCATCCTGGCCGAGAGGTGGAACGGAAGCACCTGGCAGCGCCAGCCCACACCCGACCCGGCGGAGGACACCCTGCCCGCCGTCGCCCCGGATCTGCTCGGAGTGTCGTGCCCGGCTAAGAGCTTCTGCGAGGCGGTCGGTCAATACCTGCTTGGCACCACCGAGATCGGCATGGCCGAGTCGTGGAACGGGCGCGGCTGGACGTGGCAGCCGTTCCCGTTCCCCGTGGCCGCCGCCGGCTCGGCGGGAATGGGCCAGGTGTCGTGCGCCTCGGCCAGGTTCTGCGAAGCGGTGGGCTCGTACCAGGGCGTAGCCGGCACTCAGCCTCTCGCCGCGGTGTGGAACGGGACCTCCTGGCGACTGCAGTACCCTCCCGCCCCCGCTGGCGCTCAGTTCGAACAGTTCGACGCGGTGTCGTGTGCCTCGCCCACGTTCTGCGAAGCCTGGGGCGGCGGGAACGCGGGGAACCCGGGCCCCACGATCGCTGAGCGCTGGGACGGGAAATCGTGGCACATGCAGACCGTGCCGTCGAACACCACGGTGGACTCGGTGTCGTGCGTATCGGCACGCTTCTGTGAGGCGGTGGGCAGTTCGGCCGGAGTTGCCGACGCCGACGTGTGGAACGGGTCGTCCTGGCGTGCTCAGACCATGCCCGGCCCAGGCGGGACCCTGGCAGGCGTCTCCTGCGCCGCTACGGCATTTTGCGAAGCGGTCGGTGAGTACTTCAGCAATGGCAACGTCCTGGGCCAGGCGGCGGTCTGGAACGGGAAAGCGTGGAGTGCGCAGGTGCCCCCGAATCCTGCCACCGCGGGCGTCACGGACCTGAATGCCGTGTCGTGTGTCTCGGCCAGCGCGTGCGAGGCCGGCGGCGATTCCAGGGCGGCGCAGGGAGACCCGCCGCGAGCCCTGGCCGAAGCATGGAACGGGCATTCCTGGCGGCTGCGGAGCGTAGTGGCACCACTAGGTGCGACCAGCAATTCATTGCGCGACGTGTCCTGCGTCTCGGCCGCCTTCTGCGAAGCGGTCGGCTCGCATTCCGACAACGCGGGCAATACCGTCAACCTGGCGGAGATCTGGAACGGGACCTCATGGACAGTCCAGGCCACCCCCAGTCCGCTCAACGAGTTCGGTCCCACCAGCGACCAGCTCACCAGCATCTCGTGCGTGTCCACGCAGTTCTGCGAAGCGGTGGGGCCTGCGAGCGCGGAAGTGTGGAACGGGACTTCGTGGCAGGTCCAGACAACGCCTGCGGGGGCGGTTACGCCTACGTCGGTGTCCTGCGCCACAGTGGACTTCTGCATGACGGTGAACGGTTTCGGACAGGTCGTTATCTGGAACGGAACGGCCTGGTCGGTCGGCCCCAAAGTGACGGGATTCTCCCAGGTGGCCTCGGTGTCGTGCCTATCAGCCAGCTTCTGCGAGGCTGTTGGCGAGGGCCCGTCCGGCGAGAACGCGGCCGTGTGGAACGGCACCTCCTGGTCGGCGCAGCCCACGGCCGGGCCCGCAGGCGTCGTCCTGAACGCGGTCACGTGCCCCGCGGTCAACTCGTGTGAGGCGGTAGGCGCCGTCTACGGCCTGGGCAATCCCGTGACCCTGGCGGAGACGTGGAATGGGTCCACGTGGACCGTGCAGCCCACTCCCAATCCCTCGGTATCGCAGGGCAGCGTCTTCAACTCGGTGTCGTGCGTCTCCGCGTCCTCGTGCACCGCCGTCGGGCAGTACCAGTTCAGCAATCTGGGCCTTTCAGACACGCTGGCGGAGGTCTGGAATGGCACAACGTGGAGCCTGCGGTCCACACCCAGCAATATCAACGCTGGGCAGAACATACTCAGCGGGGTGTCCTGCGTTACCGGCCCAGCGTGCGTCGCCGTCGGCCAGACGGCGGACCTCGGCCTTGTCCAGTCCACGCTCATAGAGGCAGGCGACTGACGGGCGGGGTCTTGGGGCTTTCCTGCTTGCCTCGCGTGCATCTACCATCAGCGTGATCCATCTTTTCTGCCTATTCCCCCCCCAGAAAGGTGGTCACGAATGGCCCGCATGCGCAGATCGGCTCTGACCATCAGCACCGTTGGACTGTTGTGCCTGTTCACCGTGCTGAGCGGTGCGGCCTCAGCCGTGACCGCCGCCGGCGGAGTCAAAGGAGACCCGCAGCCGGAACTCAAGCCATTCGTGATCGGCGCGTCGAACTACGCGGGCGGAAGCGTCGCCATTGAGCCAAACGGCGCCCTGGTGGTCGCGCGCGGCAGCACCAGCGGCAACGGCAAGGTGGTCGTGTGCGTCCTCGCCCGCGGTGCGAGCAAGTGCTCGAGTACGGTCACTCTCAGCCCGCTCGGCTCCGACGACCTCTTCGGCGTGCCCGAAGTGTTCATTCCGTCGGCCAACCACGTCACCGTCCTCGCGGAGACCTGCTGCGACACCAACCCCGCGGGATCGGACCTGCTTTTCTCGTCGACCGATGGCGGCAGGACGTTCGCCGCGCCAAAGCGCGTGGGCACACTCGGCGTGAACGCGGCGGCGCTGATCAAGGGTGACATCGTCTTCACCCAGTCCGATGACAACAACGGAGCTGAAGTCGAGAGCATCCCGGTCAACGCGAGCGGGCCGCCTGGCTCGACCGCGGTCGCCAACAGCAAGGAGGCATTCGACGTCGCCATGGGCAGCTACAAGGGCGGCGCGCTTATCGCGTCCGACTTCCTGGGTGCCGACTACACCACCTACGTCGAATACGCTCCGGCTGGCAAGAACTTCAACGCGAGCGGCTCGTACCTCCCCGTGGGCAGCTTCAGCCATGAACAGCTCATCGCCATGTCCGGCGACGCACTGCTGACGATCAAGACCACAGGCAGCCAGGCCCTGGAACTCAGGCTCTTCAACGGCAAGACCTTCGGCGCGGCGCATGCGGTGCCGCACAGCACCGGCGGCGCCGCGGAATGGTTCACCGTCGACCAGGATCCCCGCGGGATTGTGCATGTCTTCAGCGAAAGGGCACTGTATCCATCCACGCCCTACCTCCTCTATGAGGAGTCGACGTCGACCGGCGCGTCGTGGAGCGGCCCGGTAGTCCTCGGTAACGCGATCTCGAGCAACACCTTCGGCGTGGCGCTCGACTCCGCCGGCAGCGGGCTCGTCCTCGGCACGGCAGCCGACGCAGCGGCTTGGGGGTACCCCGTGCTGGCCACGCAAGGTGCGTCGTTCAGCCTGAAGTCCGCCACGATTAAGCGCGGGAGCAGCACGATCGGCAGTGGCAGCGGCAGCCCGGCCGCGCACGGCCGCGTAGTCGAACTGCAGGTTGAGCGGTCAGGGCTGTGGTACACCGTCGCCACCACGCGCGAGAGCAGCACCGGAAAGTTCAGCTTCACGATCAAGGGCACTTCGGCCGGCACCTTCAGCTACCGAGCCGTCGTTCTCGACCTGGCCGGCTACATCATGTACGGCTACTCCCCGGCACGATCGCTGCGGGTCACGAGCTAGCCGGGCGCTGCCCGGCCGAGTCCCTGGGTTATTCACCCCCGACGGGGGGTGAGGCGCGTCACCGGGAACCGCGAGACTCTCTTGCAGATCTCCATCCCGGATGAGCTTAGGAGCGCGCCATGACGACCAAGGCCGCCTTTTCACCCAGCGAATGGGAGCTCGTGCTCGAGGGGCCGCCGACCGCCGGCTTGCTCGTCATCACAGCGTCGCACGGAGGGACGTTCCGCGAGACGGTGGCGATGTCCAAGGCCTACACCGAGGCGCGTGCCCAGCACGGCGAGAGCGAGCTTCTCGACGAGATAGTGGCGGAGAAGCCGCGCATGGAGCACGGAAAAAATATTCACAATCCCGAGGAGCTCAGGGATCAGTGCCTCGACCATTTGAGCGACGTGACGGAGCTGCTTGAGCACAAGGCGACCGCCGAGGAGCGCGATGACTACCGGCGCTTCGTGCTCACCGTGGCCAACAAGGTCGCTGCCGCCCACCGGGAGAGAGGGAGGCAGGTAACCCCGGCGGAGGAACAGGCAATCCAGGACATTACGACGGCGCTGGGCACAGGCGGTTCCTGACCGGACATTCCGGCGGAATCTTCGTTGCTGCTGCCGGCGGGGGGAAGGAAACGATGCTGGCTGCGCCATCGTCACCGGTGGGCGGGATCGTCTTCGCGGCGGCCGTGCTCGCCGTCAGCATGGCGGTGGTGGCCGCACTGGCATGGGCGTCGCGGCGGTTGCTCGGGCCGCCGGTGGGAGCGATCCGGGCGCTGATCGCCGGCCTGCTCGGCTTCGCTACCGCCGAGCTTCTAGGCAGGTCGCTACGTGCTGGCGAGCCCGGGCATCTGGCCGCGTTCGTGACTGTCGCCGTCGGTGTTCCGCTGATAGTCGCGATGATCTTCATCGTGGCGGCGGAGGCGCTGGTGCCGAGCGGAACAGTCCCGCAGCCGGTGGAGATTTTCCAGGGCACCCGGCGCGCGGTCGCCCGCTCGCGGCGCTACTCGCAGATCACCCGGATCGCGGTCCGCCACGGCCTGGGTCCCTACCTGCGCGGGCGCAGGTCGCGCACCCGGGACGGCGTCACCGGGCGGGCAGCCCTGGCGGCGTCGCTGCGGCGCGCGCTTGAGGAGGGCGGCGTTACCTTCATCAAGCTGGGCCAGCTGCTGTCCACGCGCACTGATCTGCTCCCCGAGGAGTTCATCATCGAGCTCTCCCATCTTCAGGACCGGGCCGGGCCGGCGCCATGGGAACAGGTCCGGGAGGTGATCGCCCAGTCGATAGGGGTGCCGGCGGAGCAGGTATTCGCGGAACTTCAGGCGGAGCCGGCCGCGGCCGCCTCGATCGCCCAGGTTCACAAGGCGCGGCTGCGGTGCGCCGAGGGCCTGGGGGCCGAGGTGGCGGTGAAGGTTCAGCGGCCAGGCATCAGGGCCACCGTGGAACAGGACCTGGACATCCTGCTGCTGCTGGCTGCGCGGCTCGAGGGCCGCGCCCGCTGGGCACGTGCGGTCGGCGTGGTCGGCGTGGCCCGCGGCTTCGCCGCCGCCATACGCGAGGAGCTTGACTTCCGCGTGGAGGCACGCAACATGGCGGCCGAGTCCGCCACCTGGCCAGGCCAGCAGCGGGCCATCGGCGGCAGCGTTCTTGTCGTGCTGCCCGGGGTGTACGGGCAACTGTCCACTGAGCGCGTGCTCACCATCGACTGGCTGGACGGGATAAACCTGCGCACGGCGGGACGTCAGATCGACGACCGCGGATTCGACCGGGCCGCGATGGCCCGTGCCCTGCTGCGCAGCATGGTCTACCAGATCACCGAGGGCGGCGTGTTCCATGCTGACCCGCATCCGGGGAACGTGATGCTGCTCGCTGACGGCAGGCTCGCATTGCTTGACTTCGGCTCAGTAGGGCGCCTCGACGCACAGCAGCGGTCCGCGCTGCAAGACCTGCTGATCTCGCTCGGGCGCGGCGATCCCGCCGCGCTCCGCGACTCCCTTCTCGAGCTCGTCACCCGCTCGGACGACGTCGACGAGCTCGCGCTTGAGCGCGCCCTCGGCCAGTTCATGGCGCGTCACCTCGCGGGCGGCACGCCTGCCACGGCCGAGATGTTCACCGACCTGTTCCGCCTGGCCTCACGCTTTGAGCTAGCCATCCCGCCGGAGATCGCCACCGTGCTGCGCGCCCTCGGCACGCTTGAAGGCACCCTCGCCCTGCTCACCACCGGGGTCGACATTGCCGCGGAAGCGCGTGAGTACGCGGCCGCCCGGATGGCCGAGCGGGTATCGCCAAGAGCCGTGCGGAAGTCGATAGCCGACGAACTGATCTCGGTGCTCCCCGTGCTGCGCCGGGTGCCGCGCCGGTTCGACCGCGTCACGAACGCGGTGGAGCAAGGCAGGCTCAGCCTCAACGTCCGGCTGTTCGCCGACGAGCGCGACCGCCGGGTGGTCACCGGACTCACCCACCTGTTCCTGCTCACCTTCATCGGCGCGGCATGCGGCATCAGCGCAGCGCTGCTGCTCGGCGTCACCAGCGGGCCCGAGATCGCCACTGGTATCAGCCTCTGCCAGCTGATCGGCTACAACCTGCTGATCGTCACCGCCGTGCTCGTGCTGCGTGTCCTGTTCACCATCTTCAGGACCCGCTGAGGATCCGTGACTTCTCCTGCTCGAATTCCGCATTGGTAATGACCCCGTGGTCACGCAGGCCGGCTAGCTTGGTCAGCTCATCGGCGGAGCTCGTCGGACCGGCGGCCTCCTGGACATAAGAGCGGAACGCCTCGTCCTGCTGGCGTTGCTGCTGGCGTGCCCGCTCGTGCATGGTGCTGCCGCGGACGATCAGGTAGCACAGGACACCGATGAGCGGGATGAACAGCACGAACAGGAACCACAGGGCCTTGCCCCAGCCCGATAGGTCGGCGCTGCGGAAGATGTCGATGATGACCATGATCAGGATCCAGAACCAGAGCACCCAGAGGAAGACCTCGACGATGGTCCAGAACACGCTTAGTGCGGGGTAGGAAGAGTCGGCGAGCGGCATCGATTGCTCCTCGGCAGAGGTATATAGGCGGTGCCGGATGGCGCAAAGAGCACTTGCGCTCCCTGCCCGGCGCGCGATCACTTTCTTCGAACGGCCACTTGCCCCGCATCGCCCGGCGCGGGTGATTGACGCGCGCGCCGGGCCGCAAAATCAAATGAATCGCGCAAATCGCCTCAGCCTTAGCCGATCTGGACGGCCTTGACGATCAGCAGCAGCACGGAGATCACGAGATACCCACGCAGGGTCAGCAGGGCGATCTTCCTGCCCGATGACCACTCCGCCGGCTTGAGCAGCGCGAGCGGCGGCATGCGCCAGTTCATCCGCTCCTCGGCGGACATGGTGGCGCGCGGGTGCGGCGAGGGCAGCGGGCGCCGATTCATGGTGAGCCAGAACCAGGCTCCAGACACGGCGGCCACGGCCACCAGCCCAATGGCTATCGAGATCGCGGTCTGCAGGGCGGGCAGCCTATTGAACAGCGTGTCGACGACCAGCGTGCCGGACAGTACGAGCAGCACGCCGATGATGAAGGCGGACAGCATGTTCAGCCAGCGGGGGTTCATCCACGGGCCCAGCACCTCGCGGTCGTTGCACAGCAGCAGCAAGAACACGCTGGCGCTGGGCAGCAGAATCCCAGCCAGGGCCTGCACCGCGGTGGTGAGCAGGCCCAGCGGAGCGCCGGGGATGAGGACAATGCCCGCCGAGGCAGCGATCATGGCGCTGTAGATGACGTAGAACGGCCTGGCTTCGCGGAAGGTGCGGTGCAGCGAGTGCTTGATGCCGAACACGTCGCCGAACGCGTAGCTGGTGGACAGGGTGACCGCCGCCGCGCCGATGATGGACGCGTCCAGCAGCACGATCGAGAACACCGCGCCGTACCACCTGCCGTGCATCTCGAGCGCGTGGGCGACGCCAAGCGCGTCGGTGAAGTTCCCGGCTAGGTTGGTGCCTCGCACCGCGAACACGCCTACAACCAGGATCATGGCCGCGGAGATCACCACGACGAACGCGCCGAGCGTGGTGTCGGCGCGTTCATAGGGGATGAACCGCGGCGTGATCCGCTTGTCGATGACGTTGGACTGCTGGAAGAACAGCTGCCACGGGGCGACGGTGGTGCCCACGATCGCGATAATGAGCAGCACCGCGGTCGAGTTCGCCCCGCCCTGGATGCCGGGCACCACGAGGTGGTAGCCGATCTGGCCCCAGTGCGGGTCGGAGAGGAAGAAAAGCGGGACCAGGATCAGGCTCACCGCGATGAACGCGAACATCGACTGTTCCCAGCGGCGGAAGCTGCCGCTCATGGTAATCGCGATCAGGACGACCGCCGCGATCGGCACCGAGATGTACGCGCTGACATGGAAATACTGCAGCGCGAGCGAGACACCGATGAACTCGGTGACGATGGTCAGGAAGTTGAGGATGAACAGGTCACCAACGGAAAACCAGCCCCAGAACCGCCCGAACCGCTCGTTGATGAGCCGCGCGTGCCCGACGCCGGTGACCGCGCCGAGCCGGACCACCATCTCCTGGTTGACGATCAGCACCGGGATCAGCAGCAGCAGCGTCCACAGCAGGCTGTAACCGTAGTTCTGGCCCGCCTGCGCGTAGGTCGACACGCCGCCCGCGTCGTTGTCCCCGACCATCACGATCAATCCGGGCCCGACGATGGCCAGGAACGTGATCAGCTTGCGCTTGACACCGCCGCCCAGCTGCTGGTCACCGAGCTTGATCCGGCCGAACGCGCCCTCGATGTCGCCCAGGTGGGCATCGTCGAGCACCGCGGAGGCAGGCCTTGCGAGCGTCGGCTGCGCAGGGTTCAAAGCCTTTGTCCGCTGCGCTGGCGAAGCCCTATCACCAGCCGCGGGCCGTGGCGGGCCTGGGGCTGCATCCCCCCCGGGGGAGGCGTTCTGACCCGGGGAAGAGGCAGGCCGCGGGGGGTCTTCCTGGCCGCCTCGCGTGGTCACTTAGCGTCCCCGTGATGGGCGTCCGGCGGCTCTGCCGCCTCGCGGCGACGCCAGTCGTCCGGCAACGTGACCTCCAGGACGTCATCGACCGTGATGACGCCGAGCAGCCTGCGCTCGTCGTCGACCACGGGGATCGTGATGAGGTTGTAGTCCGTCATCAGCACCGCGACGTCCATGACGTCGGCATCCGTGCCCACCCGGACCGGATCGGTGTCGCAGACGTCGATCAGTGTCCTGGCCGGATCGGACTGCACCAGCGTGACAAGCCGGGCCACGCCGGCCAGCCCGCCGTCTGAGTCGACGGCGTGCACGCTGGTCAGCGCCTCTGGCTGCAGGGTGGCCGACTCGCGGATCGCGTCGAGCGCGTCGGCCACGCTGTGCATGCTCGGCAGTGCCACGAAGTCCACCCCCATCAGGCCGCCGGCGCTTGTCCGGTTGAAGCCAAGCAGCGTGAGCACCTTGGTTCGCTGCGGCGGCGGCAGCAGGTCGAGCACCGGCTGGCGGCGCTGTTGCGGCAGCTCGGCGACAGCATCGGCGGCGTCATCGGCGCGCATCCTGCCGAGCACTGCGGCGATTTCCGCGTCGGTACGGGCACCGAGCAGCCGGGTCGCGAGGTCCTCGTCCAGCTCCTCGAAGACGTCCGCCTCCAGTTCCGGGTCGGCGTGCACCCGGCCGAGGATTTCCGTCTCCTCCTTCTTCGACGCCTCTTCGAGCAGGTCCGCTATCTGGGCAGGCTTCAGCCTGCGCACCCGGGCGAACGGCCCGCGCACCAGCGCGCTGCCTTCATGCCCGATCAGCCACTCGAAGTCGTGCCAGTCGCGGAACGCTGGCCCGTCCCCGCCGATGGGCGCGGCGTTCGGACCCGGGCTGAGCAGGCCGAACAGGCGGCGGCGGCGGCGCCTGATGTCCACACCGGACAGCACCCACTCCGTGCCGTCACGGTACAGCTGCAGGTCCCAGGCCCGGACGAGGCGCGCGTTCTCCACGTCGATCAGCCGGTGACCGAGCACGTCCGCGCTGAGCAGCACCTCGCCCTCGCGGCGCTCGAATTGCCGCAGGTCGAGCTTGGCGGTGGTGAGCTTAAGCACCTCGCCGTCGAACGCGGCGACCTGCTCCAGCGGGACGAAGACCTCGCGTCCGCCGCCGATCGCCACCACGTTGCCGATGACCTGCGGGTAGTCCGAGCCGCGGAGCCGGACGATCACGTCGGAAAGCCGCCCGAGCGACTCGCCGCCGCTGTCGACGATAGGCCGCCTGAGCAGTTCGGAAAGGCGCAGCGTCTGCCCGCGTTCCGCCGTCGGCGGCGGCGACGCAGGCGATGTACTGGTCATGGTTTGCCTCTTGTTCAGCTAGCGCGGCAGTGACGTGTGCGGACCTAACGGTTCCCGCCGATCCCTATGCTTCCCACAAAAAACGGAGTCGCTACCGGAAGCACGCTTAGCGTCTGGCTCCTCGCTCCACTGCCTCACCATGCCACCCGTGGGTGAACGCAGGGTTGACGGGGTATCCCTTTCCGGGCGTCGTGCTGGGCCGTGCTTAACCTGGTCAGTTAAGGGTGGTATGAAGTCACCGGCACGTTTTCGGTACGAAAGGCGCAGATGGTGGCCAAGCCTAAGCTCGCGGACCTGCCCGACACGGGCAGCAGTCAGCCGGCCTTCTGGTATACGGCGAAGCGACGCTTGCTCGGGCCACCCCTCGTCAACGAGCAGCTAGGCGAGCAACGCCTGTCCAAAACGCTGGCGCTCGGCGTCCTTTCCCCGGACGGCATCTCGTCCTCGGCATACGGCACCGAGGAAATTCTCATCGAACTGCTTCCTTTGTTCGGCATCACCGCCTTCGCGGTGCTGCTGCCAATGACCGGCGTGATCCTGTTCGTCTTGACGCTCGTCGTGCTCTCCTACCGCGAAGTCGTCATGGTCTACACCCGGGCCGGCGGTTCCTACGTGGTGGCCAGGGACAACTTCGGCCCGCGCATCGCCCAGGTCGCCGCGGTCGCGCTGCTGATCGACTACGTCGTGACGGTGGGCGTGCAGATAGCCGCGGGCACGGCGGCCGTCGCCTCGGCGGCGCCCGTGATAGGGCCCTACGACCGGGAAATCTCGATCGGCATCATCCTCCTGATGTGCTACGGCAACCTGCGCGGCATCAGGGAGGCGGGCAAGGCTTTCGCGGCGCCCACCTACCTGTTCTCCGGGGCCGTGATCGTGATGATCGCGGTCGGGCTCGTCCGGGCCGGTCTCGGCAACCTGCCGATGCAGAACGTGTACACCCTGCACGGGACCGTCACGATCGGCTCAGGTGCCGCGGGCGTGGCGGCTGCCATCGTGGTCTTCAAGCTGCTGCGCGCGTTTGCCAACGGCGGCTCGTCGCTGACCGGCATCGAGGCAGTGTCCAACGCGGTCAGCGCGTTCAAGCCGCCGGAAGGGACCAACGCGCGCAAGGTACTGGTGACCGAGGGCATGATCCTCGGCATCCTGGTGGCCGGGATCTCCGTGCTGGCTCGCCTCACTCACGCGGTGCCCTACAACAGCGGCTACCCGACCGTGATCTCCCAGGAGGCGAACCTCGTCTTCGGGGAGACTGGCCACTTCATGTACTACGTGGTGCAGGCGGCCACCGCGCTGATCCTCTACACCGGCGGGAACACGAGCTTCAACGGGTTCCCGTTCCTCACCAATTTCGTCGCCGAGGACTCATTCCTGCCGCGCTGGATGACCAAGCGCGGCCACCGGCTGGTCTTCTCCAACGGGATCATCGTCCTGACCGTGGCATCGGTGACCCTGATCGCCGTCTTCGGGTCCAATGTCAACAACCTGGTCCCCTTCTACGCCATCGGCGTGTTCACCGCCTTCTCCATGGCCGGGTTCGGGATGGCGAAATACCACCACACCCACAAGGAGCCCGGCTGGCGGCGCAAGCTGGTGATCAACTTCTCGGCTGGCGTGCTCACCGCCATCGTCGTGGTGATCTTCGCCGTGGTGAAGTTCACCGAGGGCGCCTGGCTGATCGTCATCCTGTTCCCGCTCTTGGTGTTCGCCCTGATCAGGCTTAACCGCGAGTACCGTTCGGAGGCGGAGGTGCTGCAGCGTATCGAGGGCCGGGTGGCCGCCGGGCGCACGCCGAGCCAGCCGGCCTTCACCCGCCGGGTTGTCATCGTGTTCGTCGACGACTTCGACCTGGCCACCATCGCCGCGCTGCGGTACGCCAGGGGCCTGCGGCCCACGTCGGTGCGTGCCGTGCACTTCGCCATCGACAGCGCGCGGGTCGCGCGACTGCAGGCCGCCTGGCAGCCTGAGCGCGGCGTTCCGCTGGAGATCGTGGACTGCCCGGACCGCAACCTGACCAGGGCCGCCGAGGAACTGGTGTACGCCGACACGGCGGTGCCAGGCACGCAGGTGACCGCGATCCTGCCGCGGCGCAGTTACTCGCCGTTGATCAGCAGGCTGCTGCACGACCGGACCGCTGACAAGATCGCCGGTGTCGTCAGCCGGGTGCCGAACGCGGCCGCCACGATCATCCCGTTCGACGTGCAGAACAGGGTCAAGGTCCTGACCGAACGCCACGCCGCCAGGGCCTCGAAGCCGACCGTGGTACCGGTGCCGGCTACGTCGCCAGCTCCGGGGGAAGCGCCCGATACGCCACGGAAACCACCCGTCGTCGTGGCGGACCTCGCCGCGACCTCGACGCCGGCGGAGCCGCTGCCGGGAGCCGGCGGTTACCTCAGGCCGTCCCCTCCGGCCGATGTGAACCCGATCGGCTCGCTGCGCCAGCCCGGCAGGGCCGTGGTGGAGGGCCGGGTCCGCGTGGTGGAGATCCGTCCGGTGGAGCGCAACTCGGTCCTCGTCGCGGAGATATCCGACGCGACCGGGGACTTGGCGGCGATGTTCTATGGCCGCCAGGAGATTCCCGGCATGATTTGCGGAGCGCGGGTGCGCTTCCGCGGCACGGTCGGCATCAAGGACGGTAAGCCGGTCATGGTCAACCCGGCATATGAGCTGATAGTTCCGGGCCAATCCGGCAAGAGCCGCAAGTCCGGGGACGATGACCGCTGAGGGGAAGCAGGCAGCTATGGACAAGCGAACCGGGCACGGGCCCGACGACATGGGCGACGACGCGCAGGAGACCGAGGTCGCCGAGTACGCGCAATACATCGAAGATCCGCCCGATGAACTGCTGATCGCCGAGGACGACGACAACGACGCGGAGCAGGCCATGGACTGGGCCGCCCGCCACCCTCGTGCGGCATCAGGCCCCGCCACACCCGACGACAAGTCAGCCGAAGAGTCAGCCGTGCACGAGACCCGCGGTCAGCAAGGCGGGCAAGGTCCGTAAGGCAGGCAAGGCCAGGCCGACGGCCCGAAGGCCCTCGAAGCCGCGCCAAGCGCGCTGGCGTGAGGTATTGCGCGCGACCTCACTACTCGTTAGTAATAGACAGGAGGGCGGCGCCCGCCGAGCTCATGGGAGGCACGCGTGAGCACCTACGACATGTACACCACACCGGTCGAGCGTGGCACCTGGGACGTCCCCGCGACAGGGGCGGCCCGGTTCTCCTGGGAGTATGACGACGGGCGGCAGCGGCTCCTCGACCTGTACCAGCGCGGCAAGGACAAACAATGGGACGCGGCCAAGCGCATCGACTGGGACCAGCAGGTGAGCGAGGCGAACGTCACCGAGGCAGGCGACGAGTTCTGCCCCATCTACGGGTCGCGGCAGTGGGACAAGCTGAACCAGCGTGAGCGCGACGAGCTTGGCCACCACCTGTCCTCGTGGCTGTTCAGCCAGTTCCTGCACGGCGAGCAGGGCGCGCTGACCGTGGCGGCGCGGATCATCGAGTCGGTGCCGGACATCGACTCCAAGTTCTACGCCGCGACGCAGGCGATGGACGAAGCCAGGCACGTGGAGCTGTTCTCCCGGTTCATGAAGGAGAAGATCGGCCTGTTCTACCCGGTCAACCCGGACCTGGCGCAGCTGCTCGCGGACGCGCTGGCTGACTCCCGCTGGGACATGCCCTACCTCGGCATGCAGGTCCTCATCGAGGGGCTGGCCCTCGCCGCGTTCGGCGTGCACCGGGATATCGCCAAGAACCCGCTGGTCAAGCAGCTGCTCGCATACGTGATGCAGGACGAGGCGCGGCACGTGGCGTTCGGCCGGCTGGCCCTGCGCGACTACTACGCGCAGCTCACCTCCGCGGAGCTCGCCGACCGCGAGGAGTTCGTGGTCGAGGGCTGCTACCTGATGCGCAACCGGTTCATCGCCAGGGAGGTCTGGGAGCGGCTCGGCTTCGACGTGGCCGA
>Ga0187807_1000180_pt1 | contig 18599 bp, 9 predicted proteins | sample NC_wetland_sal_i_4_FD_132432 | JGI IMG/M metagenome (GOLD analysis project Ga0187807, IMG submission 132432) | Wetland sediment microbial communities from Neuse River Estuary, North Carolina, USA - ASW_2 | ecosystem: Environmental > Aquatic > Freshwater > Wetlands > Sediment | place: USA: North...
CGAGCGCCCGGAACGCCTCGCGATCCGGGCCACGCAGCACGATCCAGCGCAGCCCACCGAGCCTGTGCTCATCTAGCGAGACGCTCACGTCCTGGCTCCCCGGTCGATGCCTCCGTGAATAACGTACGCCTTAGGTCTCCCCGGTAACCGGACCGCGCCACCTGCTCCGCCGGGTACGGCGGTGGCGTTGACTTTAGTTGGCGATGCCGACCTGACGGAGACGGCGAGCAGGATGTGACCGCCACCACCGGCAGGCAGCAGCGGCTAGGGTAACCAGCGTCAGCATCATGAGATCGGGCGGACAGGAAGCGGATCTTCGCGGTGGAGATGGCAGGCGGCTCAGCCGACTCCTACGATCTCGATGCGCTCGCGGTCAACGACAGGTTCCGTCTGTTCAACTTCACCCGTCGCGATGATTACCTCGCGTATCTGTGGGTGCTGCGCGCGATGGACCGGCTTCGCCTTATGCATGCGGTGCAGTCCCACACCGATGACGTGGCGGCCGCGCTTGGCGAGCTGGCGGTGGCGTACGACGGCGTCCCGCCGAGCGTGGGCAACCTGCGAGAGCGGCTGGACAACCTGTCCGACGACGGAGTGCTGCACCGGCTGGAGGACGCGTCACGGGCCGGGAGCCTGGCACGGTACCGGAACCGGCAGTCAGTCTATCAGTTCACCGAACTCGGGCACCGCGCGTATACGGCGGTCGAGGGCGTGCTCGCCGCGCGGCTGGAGGACGCCAACCTGTCCCGGCTGGCGTTCTCCGACATCGTGCGTGACCTGCGCGGCCTGGCGGAGGCGAATCGCGACGGCGATGGCGACGAGATCGTGCGCCGTCTGGCCAGCCTCGACCGGGTGACCGAGGATATGGCGCGCCGGTCCGCCCGGTTTCACCTGACGCTCGGCGACATCAGCCGCTCGACGGATGCGTCGCCGGAGATGTTCCTGCGCTACAAGCACGCGCTGATGGCGCACATGAGCGACTTCATGGCCGAACTCGACCGGTACCTGCCGCGTCTGGCCCAGGCGGTCGAGCAGGTCGAGGCGACCGGCATCGGGACGCTGCTGAATCGCGCGGCCGAGGCCGACGACCGGCCACTGATGCGCCGTGACGAGGTGCTCGACGACTGGCGGCGCCGGTGGGCGGGGATCCGCGCCTGGTTCGTGGCCGAGGCAGGCGAGCATTCGCGCACCGCCGAACTGGCGGTGGCGACCCGGGCCGGCGTCTCTAGCGTGATCGCCTTGCTGCGCCAGATCACCGAGTCGCAGCGCGGCGGGGTCAACCGCTCCACCCAGCTCAAGCACCTCGCGCAGTGGGTCTTCGACGTGGCGGACGAGGATGCCGCTCATGTGCTGATGTCGGCCGCGTTCAACCTGCGGCTGGCCCGGCACGTCGGCGGCGTGCACGACGACAGCGACCTGATCTCGCCCCGGCTGTCCTGGGTGGACGCTCCGGGTGTGGAGGTCGCGATGACGCTCTTCCGCCGCGGCAAGGCGCCCAGCCCGGGCCTGCCGCAACGGCTCCAAGCGCAGGCCGGAATCCGTGCCGAGCTGCGTCGGCGCCAGGCCGAACAGCGTGCGGCGGAGCGGGATGCGGCACGCGGGCTGCTCAGCTCGGGCGTGCACGAGCGGGTGCTTGACGAGGCCGAGACCCGGGTGCTGCTGAAACTGGTGACCCGGGCGCTCGAGGCCAGGTCCGTGGTGGCCGGGCGGATCACCGACGGGACGGGCGGGAACGACGTGATGACTATCCGGCTGGTGCCTTCGGCGACCGGCAGCGCTGTGCGCACGGCGCACGGCGTCCTGCACCTGCCCGGCCTCAGCCTGGAAATCGCGCCGGCCCGGGGGCGGCAGGCGGTGGCGGGTGGCTGAGCCGCGGGCCGCCGACGGGGTCGCACCGAGCGATCTGGGCTCCTACCAATACGCCGTCCGGCTGGTGCTCACGAACGATCTCATCACCACGGCGCGTCCCAGGGCCGGCGCGCTCGCTTCCGTACTGCGCTGGGCAGACCTGATCGCCAGGGACTTCGCCGAACTGCTCGGGTACACGCTGAGCGCGACCGCGCACCAGGTACGGCTGCTGCGACGGCTCGATACGCTCGACGCGACGCAGCGTTCGGTCTTCGCGGCCAGAAGCGGCAGGCAGTTCGACCGGCGGCGGTTGTCCTACCTGTGCCTGGTGCTCGCCGTCTTCCAGCGGTCCAGGATCGAGATCAGCCTCGCGGATCTCGTCCGCGCCTTTGCCCCGATGGCCAACGCGATCGACGGTCTCGGCTTCGATGCCACCATCACCGAGCACAAGCGTGCCGTCGTCGACGTGCTGGACTGGCTTACCGACCATGACGCGCTGCGCCTGTCCGACGGCTCGGCGGAGAACTGGGCGCACGACAGCGAACGCGGCGACGCCCTCTACGACATCGACCACGACGTGTGCGCCTCGTTGTTCCGGCCCGCCCGGCCGATCCAGCAACTCGGCAGTGCCGCCGGGCTGCTCGACGTCCCCGACATCAGCACCCGGCGGTCCGCGCAGCGGGAAGCCACCGCGCGGCGGGCCCGCCGCCTGCTGGTTGAGCACCCGGTGCTCTACTATGCGACCCTGGACGCCGAGACCGCCGCCGCGCTGCGTGGCACCGAACTGGCCGACAACCTCGCCCGGCTCACTGGCCTCGTGGTGGAGCGGCGGGCCGAGGGTGTGATGCTGGCCGACCCCACCGGCCGGTTTACCGATCAGCCGTTCCCCGGGCGCGGCGGTGCGGTCAACCGGACTGCCGGGCTGCTGCTGGCCAAGATCGCGGACATTCTGGAGGATCCGGACGACGGGCCCGCGCTGACCCGGATACCCGTTCCCTACGCCGCCGATGACCTGCGCGATCTGCTGGAACGCATCGACACGGGGATGCCGGGCGGCCCGGCAGATCATGACGTGGCCGCCGCGGCTGGCGGGGGCGACCCGCTGGAGGTGCCTTTCATCGACCGGACCCGGCTGGAGCGCATGCTCGGTGAACTGTACGAGCACTTCGGTCCGACCTCGTTCACCGTGCAGTGGCAATACGACCGGCGCGGACTGCTCGATGCCACGATCAGGCTCCTGGATGATCTGCGACTTCTCCGGCGGATGCCTGGCGGCGTGGCGGTCCTGCCCGCTGCCGCACGCTACCGTAACATCACCGCGGCGCTGCCAGAAGGAGCCCGCCGCGATGGCCAGGGCATGTTCGACTTCTCCGGGCAGACGACGGAGGGAGCCTGATGACCGAGACCCGGTTCAGGCCGGTCCGCGCCGGGATCATCAACCTCTGGGACTACTCCGACGAGGAGTTCGTCTTCGCCGACGGCCGGCTCGCGTTGCGCGGCCACAATGGCTCTGGTAAGACCAAGGCCCTCGAGGTTCTCTTCCCATTCGTGCTCGACGGCAGCCTGGACGCCCGCCGCCTCGACCCGTTCAGCGGCGAGAACCGCACCATGAAGGCGAACCTGCTCTACCGAGGGCAGGATTCCGAGCATGGCTACGTGTGGATGGAGTTCGCGCGGCCGGGCGAGACCGTCACCCTGGTCATCGGCCTGTCCGTCCACAAGAACATGGACCGCCCCCGTCCGTCGTTCTACGTCACCGGCAAACGGATGGGCATCGAGTTCGGGCTGTTGTCCGCCGATTCCCGGCCGCTGACGGCCAAGCAGCTGACCGCGATCCTCGGGCGCGATGCGTACCACGGCGACAAGCGGGGCGCGTATCAGGACGCCGTGGACGCACGGCTGTTCGGGCTCGGCCGGGAACGGTACGCCCAGCTGCTCGACCTGCTGATCGCGCTGCGCCGCCCGCTGCTCGCGAAGGACCTGGACCCGGGCAAGGTGTCGGAGACGCTGACCGCGGGCCTGAGCCCGGTCGATGACGAGCTCGTCACGCAGGCGGCCCGGGACTTCGAGAACCTGGCCGCCGTCCAGAAGCAGTACGACGACCTGGCCGCCGCGGACGCGGCGGTGCGTGCCTTTCTCGACCAATACGTCTCGTACCTCCGCGTCCACACGCGGCACGAGCTTGATCAGGTAGCCGCCCGCATGTCGGCGGCGGCGGATCAACTTGGGGCGATCGGGAAGGCCGCGCGGGAGGTCTCCCGGTCAGGCGCGCAGGAACAGCGCTGGAGGGAAGCGGAAGCCGACGCGAAGACCAGCGTCGAGACGTGCCAGGCACGCCTGTTCGCGCTGAAGAACCGGGACGAGTACAAGGACCACGAGAAGCTCGCGCTCCGGCGCAGCCAGCTCGAGAGGGGGAAACGGGACCTAGCGGCCGACCAGGCCCGGCTGGCCCGCGCTCGTGCCAACGTGTCAGAGCTGTCGGCCGAGGCGGCTCGGGTCGCGGACCGGGTGGCGGACGTCGGCCGGGCGATCGACCGGCATGCGCGCCGTCTCGCCGAGACTGCCGACAGCTCCGGCATCAGCCGCGACGGTTCACCCGCTGATACCGGGGAGGATCTGCCGGTCACGGCGAAGGCGCGGGCCGCGGCGCGCCGCGATGACATCCGCGAGGTTCGCGACCATCTCGCCCACGTCCGCGACGCGGAACGGGACCGGGTCGGCGCGGAGGCTTCACTTGGTACGGCGCGGCAGCTGATGGAGACCTGCGAGACGTCCTGCCGCGAGGCTGATGAACGGCTGGCCGCCGCCCGCGCGGACCTGTCCGGGAAGCTAACCACCTGGGCGGGCCGGTGGGCCGGCGACGAGCCATACGCGGTGGTGACCGCCGGCCAGGCTGAACTGCTCGTGGCGGCGTTGGACGGGATCGGTGAACCGGATGCGCCGAGCCTGGTCGAGCTGTTCGGCACGCTGACCGCCGAACACGGGCATGCCCTGACCGCCCGGCGGGAGCGGCTCAGAACCCGCGACGCGGACCTCGCCGAGGCCGCAGAGCGACTGGCCGAAGAGCGAGAGACCATAGCAGGCGAGCGTGACGACGGACCGCCGGCTTCCGATCTCCGGCCTGCCCATCGGGCCGAACGAGCCGGGGCACCACTCTGGCAGCTGGCGGATTTCCGTCCTGGGGTGGACGCCGGCACCGCCGCCGCGATCGAAGGCGCGCTGTACGGGGCCGGCCTGCTGACCGCTTGGGTCCATCCCGATCCCACGCAGACGATGGCAGCGGTCGCCGCGGCTGAGGCCGACGGCTACCTGGTTGCACTGCCGCCCGCGGCACGGCCGACGGGACGGACGCTCGCTGACGTCCTCGTCCCCGAGCAGCAGGACATGGTCGCGCCGACCCTCGTCGAAGGGGTGCTCACGTCGATCGCACTGTCTGATTCGATCCAGTCCGGCGCCGCTGACGTTCCTGTGGTCACCACCCGGGCGCAGTTCAGCTATGGTCCGCATCTCGGCGCGCGGCCCAAGCCCGCCCCCGAGTTCATCGGAGCGACCAACCGGGCAGCCAGGCGCCGCCTACGCCTTGCCGAGCTCGACCGCCAGATCGCCGCGGTCCAGCGGCAGCGAGACGAGCTCGCGGCGGAACTCGGCCTCGTCGAGGAGGCCCTGGCGAACTCCGAACTCGCGCGGCGTGAACTGCCAAGAACGGGGCCGGTCGCGGAGGCGTTGCAGAAGGTCGGCGAGGCGGCGGCCCGCCTGGCGGCGGCCCGCGGCCGACTAGAGGAAGCAAAGGCGGTCCTCGACGCCAGGGTCGCGGAACTCGACGCGCGGACCCGGCGGCTGCGCCGGACCGCAGCCGACCGGGACATGCCGGTCAGCCCGGACGAGGTCAGCGCCGTGGAGCGTACCGTGGCCGAGTTCGAGCGCGCGGCGGAGGATCTCGCCCGCGCCCGCCGCGACGCGGCCGACCTCGTCGAGGACCTGAAGGGACGGCGCGGCCGCATCGACCGCCTCAGCAGCGAGAACGACGAAGCCGCCGAGTTGCTCGCGGAAAGGCAGGCCACTTACCTGACCACTGACGAGGAACTTCGCGTCCTCGAGCAGGCCAGCGGAGCCGAGTACGAGCAGATCAGTGCCGAGATATCCGAGACCGAAGTTGCCTTGCGCGCGGCCAGAGCGGAGCAGAAGACCGCTGACGCCAACACTGCGGCTGAACACGACAAGCTGGTAGCCGCGCGGCGAGATCTGCAGCTTTCTCGCGAGGCGCTGATCGTGGCGCTTTCCGAGCTGTTCACCCAGGTGGCCGTGTTCGCACCGTACGCCCACGGCGACCTGCGGCCGCTGCTCGGCGTCACGGAAACCGCGCTCTGGCCTGCCGCCAGCCAATGGCCTGGCGCGGAGCAGGCGGTCGCTTCCCTCGCCGACTCCGACGAGGCAGATCCCATCGACGCCATCCGTGCGATGCTGCCCGCCGGCGTCACGGCGTTGCTTGACGCTTACACCGCCACGACCAGGGGCGGGCGCGCCGTCACCGACGGAGTACTCAAGAACGCCGTAGACCGGATGTGGGGCGCGTACCGCGAATTCGAGAACGCGCTGAAGGCGGGCGAGGACGGGTATCAGGCCGACCTGACCGGGAGCGCACCCTTCATCGTCGAGGTCGCCACCAGCGAAGGACGCAAGTCCGCCGCTGCCTTCGCCGGGAAGATCGCGGAGGACATGGAAAACCAAGGTGTCCTGCTGGAAGAACGCGAGCGGACGGTGCTGGAGGATTCGCTGCTTACCGCGCTCGCCCAGCAGATCCACTCCAGGGTGCTGGCGGCGAAGGATCTGGTCGCCGCGATGGACGCCGACACCCGATCCAAGCCGATGTCCTCGGGCATGGCGATCGGAATCAGCTGGGTGCGTTCGGACAAGCGCACTGAGCAGCAGGCCGCCGTGTCGCGCATGCTCGACCGCGACGCCGCCGGCCTCGGTCCCGACGGGCTGGCCGGGTTGCGCGCGCTGCTCCGGGCGATGATCCATGACCATCGCGCGAGCAATCCGCGCGACACGTACCGGGAAGTCCTCGCCGCGGTGCTCGACTACCGGTCCTGGCACGCCTTCGAACTCCAGCTGCTCTCCCCCGGCAGTCCCCCGCAGCGGCTTACCAGGAAGAAGCATTCCGAGATGTCCGGCGGGGAGAAATCCGCCGCGATCCACATGCCGCTGTTCGCCGCCGCCAACGCGCTGTATTCGTCCTCGAAACCGACATGCCCGCGCATGGTCGCCCTGGATGAGGCGTTCGCGGGGATCGATGACACGTTCAAGCCCGAATTGCTGGGCCTGACGGTCAAGTTCGACCTCGACTTGTTCATGACCGGACACGACCTCTGGGTCCGCTATCCGACAGTTCCGCTGATCGCGCACTACGACATGCAGCACGACAAGGCCACTCACGCCATATCGACCCTTCTTGTCCTCTGGGACGGCGAGCAGCTCATCGACGCCGACGCCGGATATGCGGGCAACGAGGACCTCGCCGCCGAACTGCTCGGCTTCCGCCCCACCCGGCACGTCCCAGCCCAGGCCGGCGGCACGCTCGTGATAGCCGCCGAGGAGGACCTCGATGATGATACGGACTCGGAATGAGCGGTCCGGAGCCAAGCCTGGAGCGGTACCGCGGCCCTCAGTACCGGCGGCTGCTGGCCGCGGCCCGGAGGTCCCTGGAGCGGACCGGCGGCCAGTTGACCGGCCGGATCAGCATCGCCGCCCCGGACGACACCGAGCGCAGGGCGATCATAGGCATCACCGGGATCCATCAGCCCGCAGGCACGAAACGCATGACCGTGCAGCTGGCCGAACTCGATGCCGCCCTGACCCGGGCGACCGGCCTCGGCCTGGCGGGCACGCTGGCCGCTCTCGGCGAGCCCTTGCGCAATCGCCCGGCCGCGGCTGCCTCGCTGGCCGCGGCTCGGGCCGCCCTGACCGGGATCGGCGAAGGCAGCCCGCTGAACGAGTCCTGTCCCTGGTACCGCATATGGCTGAGCAGCCTGAGTACGGATGGCACTCTCACGCGCCTCGCCAATACCGATGACACGGCGCTGAGTAAGGCGGTTCGCATCCTGGAATACCTGACCGCCCGGCCGGCCGACGCCCCTCCCGTCGCCCTGCCCGCGCTCGCCGCTCACATCACCGGCGACACCAAGGCGCTGAATCCCGGCACCACGCTCGCCACCCTGGTCATGCGGGCCCTGGCCCTTCGCGAGGGCGCGGGCCGCCCGGCCTCCGCCGCCGAGCGACGCGAGCTGTGGGACCTGTCCAACGTCATCGCCGACGACCTGGCCAGCCGGGTACTCGTCCTCAACCTCGCTGCGCACGGAGACGGCCTAGGCGAATGGCTGAGCGGCGCGGCCCGCTACGGCACTCCGTTCCAGGTGACGCTGCACCAGCTCGACACCCACCCGATCCGGCTTCGGCCGACCCGGATATTCGCGTGCGAGAATCCTGCCGTGCTCCGGCGGGCCTGCGCGGAACTCGGTCCCGTGTGCCCGCCGCTCATCTGCGCGGAAGGCCAGCCCTCCACGGCGTTCCACAAGCTGGTCCGGATCGCTGTGGCCTCGGGCGGCGAACTGGCGTACCACGGCGACTTCGACTGGCCGGGTGTTGCCATCACGGCGAAGGTCATCGGCCGCCACAGTGCCCGGCCATGGCGGATGACCGCAGGCGACTACCTGTCGGGCGTCAAGGCCGGCGACACGGCCGTCGCCCTCAGGGGCGACCCAGTGCCGACCCCATGGGAACCTGAGCTGTGCGAAACGATGCGCGCGACTGGACGGGCCATCTACGAAGAGACCGTAGCCGGCCAACTCCTAGCGGACCTCTCCGGCGGCTGAGCCCGACTGGAACTCCTCATGCACGACCTGGACCGGGCGGCGGTTCAATGAGAGCCGGGATGGCAGCCACCAACATCAGCGCACGGATTGGCGCAGAGGTCTCGTGGAGCCGTCTGTTCAGGCGACCTTGATCGTCCAGTCACCGACGCGAGCCACGACATCAACGGTGCCACCGAGGGCTTCGACGTACCCGCGGATGGCGTCGACTTCGGTGATCTTGCCGTGCTCAATCTGCGAGACCCGCGCCTGCGTGACGCCCATCAGGGTGGCGACCTGAACCTGAGTGAGCCCAACGTTCTTCCTCAGCTGCGCGAGTTGATAGCCGCGCTGCTCGGCGCGCATTTCCGTGTCGGCTCCGTCCCCGCCGGCCGAGATCTCGGTGTCCACCGTGTCCCCGGCCGCGTCCGTCTCGGAGTGCGGGTCATGCCGCGGCCCGAGCCTTCCCACTAGGTAGCGCTCCCCCGGACCCGCCGAACGCGGCGGGAGCACCTCGAGCTCCCCGTCCCACGGCCCCAGCAGGTCCCGTTCGATCAGCTCGACGAGCTCGTCGCGTACCTGGCAGGAGGACGCGGCCGCGAACTCCTGCGGTTCGTCGAGCGGTGACGGCTGCTCGCCCTGGACCACTTCGGTCATTGCCCCACCCTCCGTCGCTACCCGCGCGTTCCGGTCACCGCACCCAGAGTAATGACGCTCTCCGGCATTCCGGGCCCAGTGAAATTCCATTGATACCGAACGGGCGGTGGTGCGTCTTTCGCTCCAGCCGTGACTGGGAGAATGCGAGGCATCGAGGTGACCGGGCCCCATAGGTAAGGACTAGCTGCATGGCTGACGAACCCAATAGCGTGTCCAGCGCGGCCGGGATGATCGGGGCGCAGGCCTTGATCGGCAGCCTGGTCGGCGCTGGCGTGGACGTGTGCTTCATGAATCCGGGCACGTCGGAGATGCACTTCGTGCATGCCCTGGACTCCGTGCCGGCCATGCGCGCGGTGCTGGCACTGTTCGAGGGAGTCGCGACCGGGGCCGCTGACGGTTATGCCCGCATCGCCGGCCGGCCGGCCGCGGTGCTGTTGCACCTGGGCCCCGGTCTGGGCAACGGGCTGGCGAATCTGCACAACGCGCGCCGGGCGCACAGCCCGATCGTGAACATCGTCGGCGCGCACGCCACCGGGCATGTCCGCTACGACGCGCCGCTTCAGTCCGACATCGAGGCGGTCGCGCGCACCGTGTCCGGCTGGGTCCACACCTGCGGCACCACCCGTGATGTCGCTCAGGACGCGATGCGCGCCGTCGCGGCCGCCGGCTGCGACGGCGGCCAGATCGCGACCTTGGTGCTGCCGGCCGACGTGTCCTGGAGCGGCGGCGGAGTGCCCGCGCCGCCGCGCTCCCCGGCCCCGCCGCAGACCGTTGGCAGGGATCAGATCGGGGCCTCGGCCGGCATCCTGTCCGCCGGCGCTTCCTCGCTGCTGCTGCTTGGCGGGGCTGCGCTCACCGAACGCGGGCTGCGGGCAGCCAGCCGGATCGCCGCCGCGACCGGGGCGCGGCTGCTCGCCGAGACCTTTCCCGCGCGCATGGAGTGCGGCGCCGGGGTCCCAGCCGTCGAACGGCTGGGCTACCTGGCCGAACAGGCTGACACGCAGCTGGCCGGGCTGAGCAACATGATCCTGGCCGGGGCCCGCTCACCGGTGTCGTTCTTCGCCTACCCCGGCCGGCCCAGCGATCTGGTTCCCGAGGGCTGCTCGGTCACCGTCCTGGCCGACAGCGGCCAGGACGTCCAGTCCGCGCTCGAGCAGCTGGCTGATCAGGTCGCTGCCGGGACCGAGCCGGTCCTGGCGAGCGCGGCCACACCGGCGCTGGACACGGGGCCGCTGACGGTGCTCAACCTGGCCGCCGCGATTGCCGCGTCCTTGCCCGAGCACGCCATCGTCGTCGATGAGGCCAACACCTCCGGGATCGCGCTGCCCGGGGCCCTGGCCGGCGCGGCGCGGCACACCCTGCTGACCCTGACCGGCGGTGCGATCGGGCAAGGCCTGCCGGTCGCAACCGGCGCAGCGGTCGCCGCCCCGGATCGGCCGGTGGTGTCTGTCGAGGCCGACGGCAGCGCGCTCTACACGATCCAGGCGCTGTGGACCCAGGCTCGCGAGCATCTCGATGTCACCACGGTGCTGATCAACAACGCCGCGTACGCGATCCTGCGGATCGAGCTGGCCCGCACAGGCGCCGGTCCGGCCGGTGAACACGCCGCACGGATGCTCGACCTGTCCGGCCCGACCCCGGACTTCGCCGAGATCAGCACCGGGCTGGGTGTGCCCGCTACCCGCGTCGCCACGGCCGGGGAACTCGACGAGGCGCTGCGCCGGGCCTACGCCGAGCCGGGGCCGCACCTGATCGAGGCCATCGTCCCCCCCATCGCCTGAACGCCCCCGCCCACACGGCCGCAACCGGAAGGTGCCCTGATGAAGAAGCTGCTGACCCCCGACGCGACCGCTGTCGGCCGCCCCGGCGGGCCCGGGCTGCCGGATGCGGTGGGCCCGGCCCGGGAGCACGGCACCCCTGGGGGACTCAAGACAGACCTGATCAGGCTGCTGGGCAGGGACCAGGTGCTGCATCGGGTGCTGGACCTGGTCCGCTACGCCTCCGACGCCTCCCCCTACCGGCTGCTGCCGCAGGTTGTGGTGCAGCCCCGCGACGTCGGCGACATCGTCAAGATCATGGCCTATTGCCGCCAGGCCGGCCGGCACGCCACGTTCCGCGCCGGCGGGACGAGCCTGAATGGCCAGTCGCAGTCCGATGACATCCTGATCGACGTCCGGCGGCACTGGACCGGCATGGTCGTCGAAGACGGCGGCGCGCGTCTGCGTGCCCGGCCAGGCACGATCCTGGCGCACGCTACCGCGGTGCTCAAGCGTCAGGGCCGCCGTGTGGGCCCGGATCCGGCCAGCGCCGATGTCGCCACGATCGGCGGGGTCATCGCCAACAACGCCGGCGGGATGCGCTGCACGCTGGAGCGCAACGCCTATCACACCGTCTCGGCGATGACGCTGGTGCTCGCCTCAGGCACCGTCATCGACACCGCCGCCCCCGACGCCGAAGAGGTCTTCGCGCGCGCCGAACCGCAACTAGCGCAAGGCCTGCTGGACCTGAAGGCGGAACTGCTGGCCGATGAGGACCTCGCGGCGCGGGTCCGGCGCAAGTTCTCTATTCGCAACACCACCGGCTACTCGCTGGCCGCGCTGCTCGACGGGCAGACCCCGCTGGAGATCTTCCGCCGGCTCATCGTGGGATCTGAAGGCACTCTGGCGTTCCTGGCCGAGGCGGTCATCGACACTCTGCCCGCCCCGGCGGTCACCACCGTGACGTGGATTGCGCTGCCCTCCATCGACGAGGCGGTCGCGCTCGTGCCCAGTCTGGTCGCGCTCGGTGCTGAGGCGGTCGAGCTGATGGTCGCGCCCGCGCTGACCGCGGCGGCGCATACCTTCCCTGGCACGCCGGGTTACTGGAAGACCCTCGACCCCGGCGCGGCCGCGCTGCTGGTCGAGTTCGCCGCCGACGGCCCGGCCGGCCTGGATGAGGCCGAAGCGCAGGTCGCCAGGCTGGTCGCCGCCGCGAACCTGATCCAGCCGCTGGATTTCACCCGCGACGCGGAGATGATCGAGCTCAGCTGGCGGGTCCGGGAGGGGCTGCTGGGCATCGTGGGCAAGCTGCGTCCCGAGGGCACCGCCTTGGTCACCGAGGATGTGTGCTTCCCGCCGGCGCGGATCGCTGAAGGCGCCCGCGATCTGCAGGCGCTGCTGGCCAAGCACCAATTCCTGCCCGGTGTTGCCGGGCACGCCGCCTACGGCAACCTGCACTTCACGCTCACCCCGAGGCTTGACGACCCGGCCGACCGGGCCCGCTACGCGGCGTTCATGTCCGACCTGGTCGATCTGATCATCGACAAGTACGACGGGTCCCTGAAAGCCGAGCATGGCACCGGCATCAACATGGCCCCGTTCGTCAGCCACGAGTGGGGCGACAAGGCCACCGGCATGATGTGGCGGATCAAGGCCCTGGCCGATCCGCAGGGCGTGCTCGGCCCGAACGTCGTGCTCACCCACGACGACGGCATCCACCTCAAGTCGTTCAAGTCAACTCCCCCGATCGAGGACGTCGCCACCCACTGCATCGAGTGCGGGTTCTGCGAGGCCGTCTGCCCCAGCCGTAACGTGACCACCACGCCCCGGCAGCGGATCGTGCTGCGCCGTGAGATGGCCCGCCAGCCCGAGGGCTCCCCGCTGCTCGCGCAGCTGCAAGCCGAATATGAGTACGACGGCATCGAAACCTGCGCAGTGGATGGCACCTGCGCCATCCCGTGCCCGGTGTCGATCAACACCGGAGCGCTCGTCAAGCAGTTCCGCCGCGCCGAGTCCACCGACTCCCGGGAGAAGGTCGCCCTCAAGGTCGCCAAACGGTGGGCGACAGTAGAGAAACTCGCACGCAGCGCGATGGGCGCCGCGGACATCATCCAGAAGACAGCCGGGGTCAAGGCGCTGACCGGGCTCACCGCCGCCGCCCGCGCCATTATCAGCAAGGACCTAGTGCCCTCGGTGCCCGGCGCGATGCCGCACGCGGCCCCCCGCACCCTGCCCGGCACCACCCGTCAGGGTGCGGCCGCTGTGTACTTCCCCGCCTGCATCAACCGCATCTTCGGCCGCGATCCGGACATGCCACGCGGCCCGTCGCTGCCCGAGGCGCTCGTCGAGGTCTCCGCCCGCGCCGGACGGCCGCTGTGGATCCCGCCCGACGTCGCCGGCCTATGCTGCTCCACCCCGTGGAGCAGCAAGGGCTACACCCAGGGCCACAAATACATGGCCGCCGCCGTGTGCGATGCGATGTGGCGCTGGAGCGAGCAGGGCGCACTGCCGGTGGTCATCGATGCCGCATCCTGCACCAACGGGCTGCTCGATGACGTCAGGCACTACCTCGACGACGAGCACCTGACCCGGTTCAGGCAGATCAGCATCGCCGATTCCATCACCTGGTGCCGCGATCTCATGCCAGCCCTCACTGTGACCCGGAAACTGGACCGCGTCGCGGTCCACCCCACCTGCTCAACCACCCACCTTGGCCTCTCCGGAGCCCTGCGTGACATCGCCGCGGCCCTCGCCACCGAGGTCGAGATCCCGGTCGGCACCACCTGCTGCGGCACTGCCGGCGACCGCGGGCTGCTGCACCCCGAACTGGTCATCTCCGCGACCCGGGAAGAGAAGACAGCACTGGACACCAACCCCGCCCAGGCCTATCTGTCCGCCAACCGCACCTGCGAGATGGGCCTGCGGCATGCCACCGGGCGCCCGTATGAGTCGTTCGTATACCTGCTTGAGGAATCGACCCGGCCCCTCACGCCTAACCTTGCCGGCGAACCCACCCGGCCTCCGGCGGAGCGCTGAAGCCCGCGCGCAACATCAGGTGGCGGGTGTCTCAGGAGTGGCCGGTGATGTAGCCGATCACGGTGTCCGCGTCCCTGCTTTCGGCGTAGAGGTCGGAGTCGGGGTCGTCTTCTGCGACACGTCGATGATCTCCAGCAGGGCGGTGAACGACTCGGGGTAGCCGTTGTGCGGCGTCGCGGACAGGAACAGGCATTGACTTCGGCAGAGGTCACCGCGGACCAGCGGACCGCGTCGAGGAAGGCGGCCAGGCGCTCCGGCGGGTCGAAACCTGTTTTCGTGACCTCCGGCAGAGATCTCCTGGGCAGGATGCGGCGGCCTGGCTCGACCTCCCAGATGACCGGGAGCGACTCGCAAGGCAGCCGGTTGCCGTGGCTAGATGCCGTCGTGGGTGTTCGCCGAACTGTCGCGCACGACGGGCTCCGGGCGGACCCGTTCGGCTACCAGGGCTGACCCGGGCCGAGGGCTAGGAGCGCGCGCACAGCACGGTCGGCCCGGCGCACATCCTGCTCCGGCACGCGGAATCGGGCTGCCGCCGTGGCGAAGGTCGCCCGCCCGCCGGCGCGGCAGGCGACGAGGCGGTTCACGGCTGCGGCCAGCGACTGTGCCGCGTGCGCGGAAAGCAGCCGCTCCTGATGGGCAGCAATCCGTCCCCACGAGGCCAGGGCGCGGGCGGCGACTGGTAGGCCGTTCCACGCCGAACCGGTGACGGCCAGCGCGCCTTCGACCGGATCCAGCCCCTTGGCCGGAACGATCCCGCTGACCGCCCACCTGCCGCCCGGGCGCTGACCCCACCAGTAAAATCCCCAGAAGGCTCCGTCGGCGACGACGGGGAAGGGCAGCACCTCGGCTGCCTGGCCGTCCCGGCAGTAGATGTGATAGGGGCACTCGGTACCGCGGGCTCCAAGCAGCGCCCCGGTGATGACATCGCCGTCTGTCTCCGCGAGGAACCTCTCCGGGTCCTCGGCCAGGGGCATCCCGAGGACCCGGCAAAGCCCGGCGGGCCCGAGTACCCGGTCGAGCGACGCGGCCGGCGAACCCGGGTGAAGAATCCGACTGACCGCGCGGCGGTCATCGGCGGCGACCGCGCACCACAGCCGTTCGGCCAGCGTAGCGGTGGCCTTCTGCTGCTCCTTGCGCACCTTCGGCGGGACGACGGCTGGCCGTTTCGCCTGCAGCGGCACCGGCTTGGGCGCTGGCGCGGACCGGGTACTCCGTGGCGTACCGGACGCCGACGGCACGGGTCCAGCCGATCCCGGCGCGGCGAACGACTTCGGAGGGAGGCACGTTTCGCAGCCGAGCTTGAGTTTGCCGGCCACCAGCGGTGCCTCGCCACCGCAGGACGGGCAGCGCGCAGGCGCGTAGGCCCCGGCTGGCAGCAGCCAGTCGAAGTACATCGGGTATCGCCGCATCCCCCGCAGGACGTCCGCTGGTACGCGCAGTGCTGGGACCAGCATCGCGTGCAGCCGGTAGGGCCTGATCGTGTGGCGCGCCTCGTACTTCTCCGCTATCTCGGCTAGCCGCCTGGCCTCCTCCTCACGGGTGGCGCGCAGCCGCTGCTCAAGCACTGCCCTGCGATCCGGCTGGGCAGTCGCCAGCCGGGCCTCGATCCCGGCGATCGCGTCCGCGTAGTAGGCGGCAGCACGACCGCGTTCGGCTTGGCAGGCACCGCTCACCTCCGCGGCGAGCGCCTGACGGCGCGCGGTGGCGCCTGCGTCGATGAGCCGGTGCGCGGCGCCGACGGCCGGCATCAGGCCCTCCGGCTGCCGAGGCTGTGCGCCCTCATCCACGTCCGCACGGCACAGTCTGCCGACCAGATCCGCGGGCAACTCGCGCCTGGACGGCACGTCCACCCAGCGCTGCACCTCCTCCTGGAACCGGTCCTCGGCCGACAGCACATAGGTGACCAGCGCGCCGACCTGGATGACTGGGTGCAGTATGACCGCGGGCTCGCCGGACAGGTCAATCCGGCCGTGGTCGACGGGGAAAGCATCCCGCACCGCGGCGAGCAGCATGTCACGTCCGGGAGGCGCGGAAGCCGGCCTGGCCAGGACCAGGTGCCCGGTGTCACCGGAGGCCAGCACTCGTTCGGCGGCCTCAGCGAGGACGGGGTGACCAGCGGTGAGCAATGTGGCCCCGTCTTCCCGCGCGACGTCGGGGTCAGCGGTGACCTGCAGCTCTTCCGGAAGTCGGTAGGCGTCCCGCAGCGGCGGCGGAAGGACCACGTAGGTTGTGTCCCCGTCCGGTTCCCAGAGCCCCCCGGCTGCCGCCACATGCCGCAGCCAGAACCTGAGCGCCGGATCGGCGACGGGCGTCACGCCCTCTCCTTAGCCTGCTCGTCCTGATCGCCGACGAGGTTATCGATCGCGGCCCGGCTGGCCAGGTAATCGGTCCTGGCCCTGGCCAGGTCGTCCCCGATGGCCGCCATCCGCTCGCCGAACTCCGCGTCGTCGCCAGAAGCCACGAACGCGTCGAACACCGTGGTCTCGAAGTCGAAGTCGTCGTCCACCCGCCCGAGGATCATGTCAAGTTCCCCGACCACCAGCTCGAACAGGTTGATCTTCGCCTCAAGGACGCGCAGCACCTGCTCCTCGATGGTGCCGCTGGCGACCAGGTTGGTGAGCAGCACGTCGTGATCCTGCCCGACCCGGTGCAGACGGCCCAGCCGCTGCTCGATCTGCATCGGGTTCCAGGGCAGGTCCATGTTCACCATCACGTGACAGAACTGCAGGTTACGTCCCTCCCCCGCAGACTCAGTAGAGAGCAGGACCGGAGCGTCGTCGCGGAAGGTGGCTATCGCCCGTTCCTTATCTGCGCGCGGCAGGCTGCCGTGATAGATCGCGGCAGGGATGCCGACCGCGGCCAGGTGCCCGGCCATCTGATCGAGGGTCTGCCGGAACGCGGTGAAGACAAGGACCTTCTCCCCGTTCCCCGCGTGCCGCCTCAGCTGGTCGAGCAGCACCGCGACCTTAGCGGAGGTGGCAAGCGCCCTCGCACGGCTGGCCAGGTCATCCCAGCCGACCTTGGCCAGCGTAGGCGCGGCGGCGGCAGGACTTGACCCGGCCATCTTGGCCACGCTGCGCAACGCGAGCCGCCGGGACGGCGTGGCCGTGCCGGCCTCGGCGCGCACCCGTGCGGTGAGCTCGGAGTACCAGTCGCGTTCCGGCCCGGAGGGCTCGACCCGGAGCGTCTCCGCCAGGCGCGGCGGCAGCAGCACACTGACCTCGCTGCGCCGGTGCCTGATCATCACCTCGGCGGTCCGTTTCCGCAGCGCCGGGACGTTCCTCGGTTCATGGTCCCGTGCGGTCGAGCCGGCGCCATGCGCCGCACGGAACTGCGCCGCAGTCCCCAGCAGCCCCGGCGCGACCAGGCTCACCATCTCGTACAAGTCCTGCAGGCGGTTCTCGACCGGCGTGGCGGTTAGCAGCAGCAGATGCCGAGACCGAAGCTCGCGGATCAGCTTCCCCGAGGCGCTTCGCGGTGCGCGCACCCGATGCGCCTCGTCCACGATGATGAGGTCCCATTGGTCGCGGGTCAGCGCGGACTTGAGCGGATCGCGGCGTGCTGCCGCCAGCGAGGCTACTGCGACCGGCCGGTCGGCGCTCCCGGCTACCGGCTCCTGGTCCGCGACATCCCGCTCCCGGCCGACCCGCACGGTTGGCATGCCGAACTTCCGCTCGAGCTCCTCCTGCCACTGGGTCACCAGCCCGGCCGGCGCGATGACCAGGGCACGGTCGGCCAGCCCGCGCAGCCGCAACTCAGCCAGGATCAGACCGGCCTCGATGGTCTTGCCGAGCCCGACCTCGTCGGCGAGGATCGCCCGGCCCCGCATCCGCCGCAGCGCGCTGCGTGCCGCCTGCAACTGGTAGTCGAACGGGCTGAACCGGAGCGACGCCTCGGAAAGGAAGGTGTCGAACCCCGGCCTGTTCCATACCGTCACGGCCTCGTCCACCAGCAGCGACACCTGCCGGTCGACAGGAGCGGCCTGGCGAAGCCCGGCCAGCAGCGGCACGTAAAGCGCGAGGACACCCTGCAGCCCGGCATCCTGGTCGGCTAGCTGTTCTGTCCGGAGATCCGCCACGCTGACCCTCCTCCGCGTGCCTGACAGCCATTTATGGTGCCATGGACCGCCGGTACTCCGCATTGCACCACACCGGAGAAAATCTCGCTTAGTCGGACTGGACAACGGCGCCGATGAGGGCCTGCGCGCGGCATTGCCCCGAGGTGGCTCAGCACGTCGTCACGCAGGGCGGCCTGGCCGGCTTCGGGCGGGGGTTCGGGCTCGGTGGCCACTGGGTTGCTGAGAGTGTCCATAACCCCGGAGTCTCGCATCGGCCCGGCGGGTCAGCGCGGCGTCTCCCGCGCCGAGGAAGACCAGGTGATCCAGGTCAGCGCAAGTCATGCACAGCGGTCCCGCGTCGTCCATCGTCAGCAGGTCGCCGGTACCCGTGCACCG
>Ga0187807_1000183_pt1 | contig 18550 bp, 15 predicted proteins | sample NC_wetland_sal_i_4_FD_132432 | JGI IMG/M metagenome (GOLD analysis project Ga0187807, IMG submission 132432) | Wetland sediment microbial communities from Neuse River Estuary, North Carolina, USA - ASW_2 | ecosystem: Environmental > Aquatic > Freshwater > Wetlands > Sediment | place: USA: North...
CGCGTTTACACCGACCTGGCCACGATGGAGATAGCTGACGGCCGGTTCGTCGCCGTCGAGAGCGCGCCCGGCCTGGAGCCCGGCTACCTCCGGCAGGTCACCAGCGGGAAGGTTGAATGGGCTGACCACAATCGCCCGCTAGGCCCGCAAGGAGGGCAAGTCATGTCGCAGGCCCGCGCCACGAACTGGCCTTCCCCAGCGGCCGGGCAGCAGTCTGCGAAAAGTTTGGCACCATAGAGGCATGCCCATGGCCGCCGATTCCGGACCCAGCCTCCAGCCGTGGCGGCGGCGTGCGCTGGCGGCCCGACCCGGCCCTGCAGGCAGATGGCGTGGCTATGGCTAACGGCCACGCGGGCGGAGCTGTCCTGGCCGTCTCCCCGCAGCGCCGCGGAATCTCCGGCCGGACGACGCTCAGCCCGGTGCCCGGCGCACGTGATCCGAAGCTCGCCGAGCGCATCGCTGCGGCGATCGAAGCGGATGTCGTCCGAGCTGGGTGGCCGGTGGGTGAAGTCCTCGGCTCCGAGGAGCAGCTCATCGCGCGGTACGGTGTCGGCCGCGCGGTGATCAGGGAGGCGGTGCGGCTGGCCGAGCACCGCCAGATCGTCCGCCCCCGGCGGGGCAGGAACGGCGGCCTGGTTGTTGTCCAGCCTGATCAGTCCGCCGTCACCGAGTCTCTTGCGATCTTCCTGGAGTACGCGCAGGCCGACCTCGAGGACCTGCTTGAGGCTAGAGCAGTGCTCGAGACTTTCTCCGCCGCAGCGGCTGCGGCCAGCCGTCCCGGCGAGCCGTGGCTGGCCGAGCTGCGGCGGGCAGCACAGCTGTGGCCAGACTGCGCCGCCCCGACGGCGCTGCGCTTCCACGAGACCGTGGCCAGCCTGTCCGGAAATGCCGCGCTGTCGCTGTTCATCGTCGCTATTGCCACGCTGAGTGACCGGCTTGGAGCTAGCCCGCAACACGACGGCGGCCCGCACGCGCCGGCAGGTCACGCCTCCATCGTCGCAGCGATAGCGTCCGGCGACACCGACAAGGCCGCTGCCCGGATGCGAGCAGACATGCTGTCCCTCCGGCACGTCACGCACGCACGAGGCATCGGGTCAGGGCCGGTAGCGACTACGCCGCAGCGGCCCGCGGACGCCATTGCCGCCCGGATACGCCGTGAGATCGTCGACCGGGGCTGGCCGGTTGGGGAGAGCCTCGGATTCGAGGCTGACCTCATGGAGCGGTTCGGAATCGGGCGCGCGCAGTTCCGCGAGGCAGCCAGGATCCTGGAGAACCACTCGGTAGTGCGGATGCAGCGCGGTGCTGCCGGCGGGATGGTGATCTCGGCGCCCGACGGACGCGCTATCGTTCGGGCGGTCTCGCTGTACCTGACCTACCAGGGCATGAAAACCGACCAGATTCGGGATCTGCGGGCGCAGCTTGAGGCAGCCACGCTGCAGCTTGCCATCGAGCGGCTAACTCCGGACGGGGTGCGCCGGCTTAACGATGTCATCGACCTGGAGCGCACCTGGCCGGATAGTGACTTCCCGGCCGTCTCGCACGATCTGCATGCTGTGATCGCCGAACTCAGCGGCAACCTCACGCTGGGTCTGCTGCAATCCATCGCGATGCACCTGACCGCAGAACGGCTGCACTCAGGCGATCCGCACCGCGTAACCGAGCCACCGAGCGCCGTTCGCCGCGCCCACCAGGCGATCGTGCAGGCGATCATCGCGCGCGACGTTCTGCTTGCGCAGCGGCGGATGAGCAAGCATCTTGGCGCCATCGCCCGGTGGACTATCGAGAGCCCAACCGCTCGCCGGTGACGGCCACGCACTGGTCGCAGTGCGGCATTGGCACCAGGGGTTGACCCCCGCGCGCAGCCGCTTATATGGTCGCCTCAGTAGCCTATTTAATGCCAGTTGCTACGAGAGGCGCTGGCCTGGAGATGGGGCGGCTTTTTGAACCCACGCGTTGGCCCGGGAGCCGAACAGCCCCCGACGACAGCTACCGCAAGCAGGCCGTTCGATACCGTGAACGTCTGTCAGGACGGTCCTCTCTGCTGGCTCACGCTAGACCGGCCAGAAAAGGGCAACGCCCTCAATCCCCATGTTCTCGACGAGATCGACGCCGTGCTCGCCGATGTCGCCGCCGACCGCTCGATCCGGGTCCTCATCCTGCGGGGCCGCGGCCGGGGTTTCTGCGCTGGTCACGAACTAGGCCGCGACCGCGGGCCCGACGACGTCATCTCGGTTCTCGAGCGCATGCAGCGGCCATTCGGCACCTTCGAACGCATCTGGTCTCTGCCCAAGCCGGTGATCGCGAGCGTGCACGGATACTGCATCGGGGCAGCAACGCAGCTTGCCGAGTCTTGCGACCTGATTGCCGTCAGCTCGGACGTTCAGATCGGGCTGCCGAAACTGCCGATGGGCGCCGGCCTCACACCGCCGATGCTGGCGCTGTCGGTCGGAGTCCGGCGCGCCCGGATGCTGGCCTATGACATCGGCTCAACGATCGACGGCCCGACAGCTGTGGACTGGGGCTGGGCGAACATATGCGCCGACCCAGGGCAGCTCGACCACGAAGTCACTGCGCTCGCTCAGCGGATCGCCAGGTCGCCCCTTGCCGTGCTCGCCGGGCAGAAGGCGGCCCTGAACCGAGTCTCGGCGCTGCAGGGATTCTGGCAAGCGACCACGGCTGGCATCGAGATGGATGCGATGCACCACTTCGCTAGGACTGGTGAACCGACAAGCCGGGCCATCCGGGAGCTGGGCGTAAAAGGGGCTCTGGACCTCTTCGAGCACGGCGGGCTGGGCGGTCAGTGATGACGGCGCAATCAGCCGGGCGACACCCTCGGGCACCGACGCTGATCGGGCCCGGTCCGGGCGCCCGCGCGGCGGAGACGCCGGCGCTGGTCGTGGACGGACTCAGCCTCGCCGTGGACGGGGTGACGCTGCTCAGCGACGTCAGCCTCACAGTCAGCCGCGGCGAGATGGTCGGCCTCGTCGGCGAGAGCGGCAGCGGCAAGACGCTGACCGGGCTGAGCATTCTCGGCCTAGTGCCCCACGGAGCCCGGCTCACCGGCAGCATCCGCGTGGCGGGCGTCGACATGACGACCGCAGCGCCCGCCGTCTTGCGCCAGATGCGTGGCGGGCAAGTCGGCATGATCTTCCAGGAGCCCCGCTCATCGCTCAACCCGGCCCTGCCCGTCGGGCGCCAGATCGCCGATGTCGTGCGCGCACACCTGGATATGAGCCGCGGGCAGGCTCGCGCTGCGGCGCTATCGCTTCTCGGTCAGGTCGGCCTGCCGAGCCCGCGGAGCTGTTTTGCCGCCTACCCGCACGAGCTCTCTGGCGGCATGTGCCAGCGCGTCATGATCGCGATGGCGCTCGCGTGCGGGCCCAGCCTGCTGATCGCCGACGAGCCCACCACTGCACTCGATGTCACTGTCCAGGCTCAGATCATCACGCTGCTGCGGTCGATCGCCGACGAGCGCGACCTGTCTGTGCTGCTGATCACCCACAATCTGGCGGTAGTCACGCAGGTCTGCGACCGGGTCGTAACCATGTACTGCGGCCAGGTGGTCAACGCCGACACAACTGCCCGGGTACTCAGCGCGCCATCCCATCCCTATACGTGGGCCTTGCTCGAGTCCGGGCGCGTGAAGCTGGCCGGGGCCGACGGCGATTCCTCGCCAGCCGAGCTGGCCGGGCAGCCAGCCAGTCCAGTCCATCCGCCCCAGGGCTGCAGGTTCCATCCACGCTGCCCGTTTGCGGAGCCCAGGTGCGCCGCTGCCGTGCCGGAAATCACCCCGGTGAACGGCGGCCAGACGCGCTGCGTCCGGCACGGTGAGCTGTTGCTCGGGGCGGGCCAGCCGTGACCGCGAGCGTCACGCCCGGCACCGGCCACGGCGCGCCGGCGGTCCGGGTCAGCCACCTGCGTGTCAGCTATGACGGCAGGCGCCGTCCGCTCACCGCGGTCGACGACGTCAGCTTTGACGTCGGTATCGGCGAGACAGTCGCCGTCATCGGCGAGTCCGGCTCGGGGAAATCGACGCTGCTGAGGGCCATCGCGGGACTCGCACCGCCTGCCAGCGGCCACGTCGAGATCGCGGTGGGCGGGTCAGCCAGCGGCAGAGTCCAGGTCGTGTTCCAGGACGCCGATCTCGCTCTCGATCCGCGCCAGCCGGTATGGAAGACCATCGCCGAGCCGCTGATCCCGCGGCAGCTCCGAGTCCCCAAGCAGTTCCGGGATACCGCCATGGACCTGCTGCGCGAGGTAGGCCTTGGCGCCGAGGTGGCCGACCGGCGACCGCATCAGCTGTCCGGCGGTCAGCGGCAGCGGGTCACCATCGCCCGCGCTCTGGCCGCTCGGGCCGTCCTAGTTCTGCTCGACGAGCCCGTGTCAGCCCAGGACGTCACCCTCCAGGCGAGCCTGCTCAGGCTGCTGTCGTCGATCCAGAGGCAGCACGGGCTGACATACGTGATCGTCTCGCATGACATCGCCGCGGTCGCCCGCGTGGCCGACCGGGTCGGGGTCATGTACGCCGCCAAGCTCGTGGAGATCGGGCCGGTCAGCAGGGTGCTCTCCGAGCCCCGCCACCCCTACACCCAGGCCCTTATTGACGCCGTACCGCGCATCGCAGACCACTCGGCCGAGATGCCTCAGCGCGTCATCGAGGGCGAGCCGCCAGACCTCAGCAACCCGCCTAGCGGCTGCAGGTTCCGCACCCGGTGCCCCTTCGCGACCGACCAATGCGCCGCAGAGGTCCCGGTCCTGCAGGCCTGCGCCTCCGACGACGCCGATCACCAGGTCGCCTGCCACCGATGGCAGGAGATCGCTGCACTCCCGCACTCGCGGCTGACTCCGCAGCTGAGTCAGGCCGCAGCCCGATCACCTGCCAATGAGCCGGGGATCGCATTCTCCCGCACCCGCGAGGGGCAGCAGGCCGCCCGCGGCGAATCAGGACCCAGCTAGGCCCGCGGCGCGTGTGAACAACTGCCGCCTCCTAACCGGAACAAAGGAGCCAACGTTGACTACTGAGCCACCCTCAAAGCGCCGTGCCGGTCACCGCCGGGCTGCCGCCGGTTCTCGTCTGCGGCGACACCCTGCCGGCGTGGCCGCCCTGGCTGTGCTGGCCGTAACTCTGTTGCTGGCCGCGTGCAGTTCGTCCGCGCCGACCAGCAACAAGACTTCCAGCGGCAGCGCCACCCTGACCGCGGCCACTCCGCAGGGGCCGAACTCGTTCGATCCGTGCGCCAACGGCGGCGGCGCCTCCATCCCCTTCCTCGACCTGCTCTACTCCCCGCTGATCTACGCCGTCCCGTCTACCAACCAGCTCGAGCCGGGCCTGGCCTCATCCTGGAACTTCACCGGCGCGGGCAATCTCACGTTCGTCGTCCACCTCAAGCCTGGCTACAAGTTCCAGGACGGCACTCTGGTCACTGCGCAGGCTGCGATGCAGAGCATCGACTACTGCCTCGCTGAGAAAGTGCAGACCCTTCCGACAGTCAAGAACATCACTGTGGCTGGTCCCGACACGCTGGAGTTCCACCTGACCGCCCCAACCTCGTCTCTGCCCGCTGAGCTATCCCAACAGCTCGGCATGCTGATCTCCCCGACCGCCATCAAGAAATACGGTGTCAAGGGCCTTGGCGCACACCCGGTCGGAGCCGGGCCGTTCACGCTGACTAGCTACGTGCCCAACAGCTCGGTCGACTTCACCCGGTGGTCGGGCTACAAGGTGGCTGGCGAGCCGGCAGCCAAGGTCGGCAAGATCAATGTGCAGATCATCACCGACCAGACGTCCCTGGCGAGCGCGCTGACGAGCGGCACCGTGGACTACGCGTTCGCGGTCGACCCGTCGATCGTGCCGTCGCTGAACGGCGACTCCAGCCTGCACGTGCACATCAACACCGGCGCGCTGGCAGTCACCGCCATGTTCATCAACCTGAGCGTGCCACCGATGAACAACGCCGACGTGCGGCTGGCGCTGGAGTACGCGCTGAACCGCACGGCGCTATCGAAGGCCGCATCGGACAACGTGGTTAACGCCCCGGCCTACTCGGTCTACCCGCCGGGCAGCCCCTACTACGACGCCAGCATGGCCACCGCGTGGCCATATGACCCGGCGAAGGCCAGGCAGTTGCTTGCCCAGGCGGGCTACCCGAACGGCATCACGATCAACGGCGCGCTTTCGATCGCTGCGCCACCGTTCGAGCAGGACGCCGTCATCGCGGCAGCGCAGTGGAAGCAAGCCGGGATCACCGTTAACTTCTCCGAGGATCAGCCCACCCAGGCTCTGTCGCAGTTCGCCGAGCCCCAGGGCGGCCCGATGTTCAGCGTCGGCTGGGACGGAACCGTGACCCCGCTCGCAACGTACTTCGGGCTGTTCGCGCAGGACAGCTTCGCCAACCCTGGTCACGTCGCCGACGCGACCATCCAGAAAGACCTGGGTGAGCTCAACAGCACCTACTCCACCCAGGGCGTGCTCACCCTCGAACGCAGCATGGACGCGCAGCTCAAGTCACAAGCCCTGTGGATCCCGCTGTGGTACAACCCCTTCCCGGAGATCTACAGCAGCCGCGTCGGCGGCGCACTGCAGGCCAGCGCGCTCATCAACGAGCCCGACCTGGACTACCTGTCGGTGACTTCGTGACGTTGCACGCCGACATGGCCGCCGAGGCCGGGCCCGGCAGCGGCAGTCCCGCTGCCGGGCCCGGCACGGCGGCGGACCAGACAGCCCTGCATTTGTGGGCTGGGCGGCTGGGCACGCCCGCGCTGCGGCGCCTTGCCGTGCGCCGGGTCGTGCTGGCGATCCCGACCGTGGTACTCGCCAGCATCGGCATCTTCCTGCTGATCAGAATGGTGCCAGGAGGGCCGGCGATCGGCATACTCGGCGTCCACGCCTCGGCGCCGGCCATTGCCGCCCTCAACCACGAACTCGGCCTCGACCAGCCGCTGGTCACCCAGTACTGGCACTGGCTGACTGAAGCGCTGCGCGGCAACCTCGGCCAGTCACTGCAGACCCAGGAACCGGTGACGCACATGGTCGCCCAGAGCTTCCCGGTCAGCGCCGAGCTGGTGGGGCTTGCCCTCCTGTTCACCGTGATCGTCGCGGTCCCCGTCGGGGTGGTTGCGGCGCAGCATGCAGGCAGCCGGCTTGACCGAGTCCTCAGCACAGTCTCCGGTGGAGGCCTGGCGATCCCTGACTTCTTTCTCGCGATCATTCTGATCGCGATCTTCGGGATCGCCGCGCACCTGCTGCCCGAGCTCGGGTTCGTCCCGTTTACCCAGGACCCGGCGGCCAACCTGCAGCACATGATCCTGCCGGCCCTGTCGATGGGCCTGGGCGCTAGCGCGATCATCGTGCGCCAGGTCCGTGCCGCCATGGCTGACTCGCTCAGCAGCTCTTACGTCCGGACCGCCCGGGCGATGGGCCTGACAGAGCGAGCGGTCGTGTGGCGCTATGCGCTACGGACCGCGCTGCCGACCATCCTGAACGTCTACGGCCTGGTCATCATCGGGATGTTCGGCGCGACGCTCATCATCGAGGAGGTCTTCGTCCTGCCCGGCATGGGCAACGCGCTCATCAACGCGATCGGCGTCCGCGACTACACCTTCGTGCAGGGCGTCACGATGGCCTACGTCGCCCTGGTGCTGGTGATCAACCTGCTGGTTGACCTGCTGGTCGCGCTCGTCAGCCCGAGGCTGGCGGAGCAGTAGATGCGAGCCACCGAGCACGAGCCGCAGCTCGCAGAACCAGAAAGCGCCGCGCCGGCCAGCCGACATCCCGGCCGGCGTCCGGTACGCCGCCGGCCGCCAGCCGGGCTGGTCGTCAGCATTGTGGTGCTGGGCGGCCTGCTCCTGGCAGCGCTGCTCGCGCCGGTCCTCGCGCCCTACAACCCGCTCGCACAGAACCTCAGCCACACCAAGGCCCCGCCGAGCCTCGCGCATCTGCTCGGCACCGACTACTACGGTCGCGACGTGCTCAGCCGGCTCATCTGGGGCGGCCGCTCGGCGTACCTGGGCGTCCTGATCAGCCTCGCCGTCGCGCTCGTGCTGGGGGTGCCGTGGGGAGTCGCCGCCGGCTACTGGCCGCGGTGGACCGGCGCTGTCTTGATGCGGCTCGCCGACACGCTGCTGGCATTCCCGGCGCTGGTACTCGCCGTCGTCATCACCGGCGTGCTCGGCCCCAACCTCTACACGTCGATGACGTCGGTCGGGGTGGTCTTCGCCCCGGTCATCGCCCGGCTGGCCCGGGTCGGCGTGCTCGAGGTCAAAGACCGCGAGTTCGTGCTGGCCGCCCGGCTTTCCGGATGCACCAAGAGGGTCATCATGCTGCGGCACGTAGTCCCGGCCCCGCTCGGCCCGGTCGTCGTGCAGGCAACCATCTTCGCCGGGCTTGCCTTCATCATCGAAGGCGGCCTGAGCTTCCTCGGTCTTGGCGTGCAGCCGCCCGCGCCCAGCTGGGGCGGCGATCTCGCTATTGCCTACCAGTACATCCTCAGCTCGCCGGGTCAGGTGATCGCGCCTGGCGTGCTGATCGCTGTGGTCGTGCTGTGCGTCTACCGAGTCGGCGACGCGCTGCGGGCGAGGATCGCTATGCCCAAGCTGACCGAGCACCGCCCAGAGACGGCCGGAATCATGACATGACGACAACCCGATCCGCTGCCGCTGTACCGATGCAGGAAGGCCAGGACCGATGACGACTGCGCGCGCCACCGGCGTCGACTACGGAGAGGAAGCCGAGCAGCTCAGAGGCGAACTGCGGACCTGGCTGGCACGGAACGCCCCGCCGGGGCTGAAGGGCGTGACCGTGCCGCGGCGGCCCGAGGGCAAGCTCGCCGCCGACCTGCGAAGCTGGGGCGACGAGCTGGCGGACGCTGGCCTGATCTGCGTCGGCTGGCCCAAGGAGTACGGCGGGCGAGGATGGACCGCGGTCCAGATCGCGGTCATGGAAGAAGAGTTCGCCCGTGCCAGGGTGCCGCGGGTCACCAGGGGAATGGGCGAAGGCCTGGTCGGGCCGTCAATCATCGTGCACGGCACGGACGAGCAGCGCGCCTACTTCCTGCCCCGGATCATCGCCGGGACTGACAAGTACTGCCAGGGATTCTCCGAGCCCGGCGCGGGCTCAGACCTCGCGAGCCTGACCACGCGCGGCATTGTCGACGGCGACGAGCTGGTGGTCACCGGGCAGAAGGTGTGGACGTCCTGGTACTGGGACGCCACCACGCTGTTCTGCCTGTGCCGGACCGATCGCGTGCGGCCACGCCAGGAGGGGATCTCGTACGCGCTGATCCCTGTCGCCCGGCCCGACGGCAGCCCGAACGGCGTCGAGTTCCGGCCGATACGCCAGCTCACCGGCCAGTCCCACTTCGCCGAGACCTTTCTCACCGAGGCCAGGACGCCGTTGTTCAACGTCATCGGCGGGCTCAACAACGGCTGGCGCGTCGCGAGGACGACGCTCGGCAACGAGCGCGGCGGACGGGCCACGGCCCGGCATGCCGGCTTCGCAGAGAGATTCTGGCGCCTGGTCGACGAGGCACGAGACCGCGGCCTGATCACCAGCCCCGTCGTGCGGCAGCAGCTCGCTGAGGCCTACACCTACACCGAGATTCTCCGGTTCCAGGATCTGCAGCTGATGTCGGCGCTGATCAGCGGCCGCAATCCCGGCGTGGGCGGGAACGGCTCCGTCCACAAGGTCATCTGGTCCGAGGCACAACAACGCATGACCGCGCAGGCCATGAACCTGCTGGGCCCGGAGTCGCTGATCGTAGGTGAGGGCTACCAGCTCAGCGAATGGCAGCAGGCATTCCTCACTGCCAGGTCCGACACGATCTGGGGCGGCACCGCCGAGATCCAGCGGAACATCCTCGCCGAGCGGGTGCTGGGGCTGCCCCGCGAGTCGCGGGGAGATACATGAGGGACACATTGGGAACGGCCGCGCTGAGCGGCCTGCGTGTCCTGGACCTCAGCGGTGGCATAGCCGGCCAGTACTGCGGCAAGCTGCTGGCCGGATTCGGCGCCGACTGCGTCCTCGCCGAGCCAGTGGCTGGCACGCCCACGCGGAGCCTCGGGCCGCGGACGACGCACGGCCCGCGATCGTCCCGGTCGGCACTGTTCCGTCATCTCAACCAGGGCAAGTCCGCGATCACCACCGACCCGGACGGTGAGCGGGTTCGCATGCTCGCCGCGCTCGCCGACGTTGTCATCAGGGACCAGACGTCTCCCTTGCCTGGCGCGCTCGGCGCCGGGACCATCGAGTGCGTGATCGCCGAGTTCCCGGACTCCGGACCGTACGCCAGCTGGCAGGGCACCGAGATGATCCACCAGGCACTGTCCGGAACGATGTACATGACAGGCTGGCCCGACCGCGAGCCGCTTTACGGCATCGGCTACCGCGGCTATTACGCAACTGGTACCACGGCATTCATCAGCGTGCTGGCCGCGCTGCACGAGCGGGCGCGGTCCGGGCTCGGCCAGACCGTCACTGCCACGGTGTTCGAGGCTAACGCCGCGATCGCGCAGAACCTGGTCAGCCAGTACAGCTACAACCATGGCTACGAGACCCGCCGCCAGTACCCCGGGTTCCTGGCCATGCTGCGCTGCAAAGACCACTGGATGGTGCTCTTCGCCATCCGGCACTGGGAACAGCTGCTTGCCGCGTTCGGCCTGCAGCACCTGATCGGCGACCAGCGGTTGGCTCGGCAGTCGTCCCGGCTGGAGAATTGGAGCGTCGTGGTCGCCCAGATGCAAGACCGGGCGGCCAGCGTGGCGGCCAGCGATCTCGTCGCTGCGCTGCAGCGCGCCAGGATCAGCGCCGAGGTCGTCGCCCCGCTCAGCGATCTGATCACATCGCCCCAATGGCAGGCCAGGCGGCTGCTGAGGGAGGCCGCCGGCCGCCGCCACACCGAGGCCGCGCTAGGGCCGCCGTTCACCGTCGGCGACACGCCATACTCGGTCGGGACGGCCAGTCCGTCCCTGCGCACCGCCCGGCACGGGCGAGCGATCGAGCGGCGGTGGCGGCAGTCCGCCGCGAGCGACGGCGCCGCGGACGCAGCGCGACACGCGCCGTTCCCTTCTCCGAAGGCGTGCCCGACGGAAGGAGCGCTGTCCGGCCTTCGGGTTCTCGACCTCACGACCGCGTGGGCCGGACCGCTCGCCGCGCGCAGCCTCGCTCACCTCGGCGCCGAGGTTATCAAGATCGACGCGCCGAGCCACATGGATGCCTGGCGCGGTGCCACTGAGGGCGGCGCGGCGCGGCACTACCCCGACGGGCAGCACGGCGCGCATCCGTGGAACCGCTGCGTCCTGTTCAATACCCAGGGGCAGGGAAAGCTGTCGCTCGGCCTGGACCTGAAAATGCCCGGAGCACGCGAGGTGATGCTCAGCCTCGCCTCGGCTTCGGACGTCCTGATTTCCAACTTCACCCCGGGCGTCCTGGACCGGCTCGGCATCGGGTACGCCGACCTCTGCGCTGTCAACCCGCAGATCATCGTCGTGGAAATGCCCGCGTTCGGCCCAGGCGGCCCGGACAGTGCGCACCAGGGCATGGGAAAGACGATGGAAGCCGCCTGCGGCATGGCCACGCTGATGGGTTATGGCGACGGCTCCCCCGTGCTGACCGGCCCCGCCTACCTCGATCCGATCGGCGGGCTGAACGCCGTCGCGGCCACGCTGACCGCGCTATACAACCGCAGCAGGACCGGGACAGGCTGCCGTGTCGAGATCCCGCAGACCGAGGCCGGCATGCACTGGATTGGCGAGCAGGTACTGCAGCAGGCCGAGACCGGCACATCCTGGCGGCCGGTGGGCAACGCGGTGCCGTACGCGGCTCCGCACGACGCTTACCCCTGCCAGGGAGCCGACGAGTGGATCGCGATCGCGGTCACAACCCCCGCCCAGTGGCGGGCGCTGTGCAAGCTCATGCAGCGCCCGGACCTGCTCAGCTCGCCGCGCTACGCGTCGCCAGGACGCCGCTCCCGCAACAGCCGGGAACTCGCCAGGAGCATCGGTGACTGGACCCGCCAGCAGGACAAGCATGAGCTGGCGGCCCGGCTACAGGCCGCAGGCGTTCCCGCTGCGCCGGTCAACAACGGCTCCGACGTGGCACACGACCACGCGCTGCTCCGCAGCGGATTCATCCGGTTGCTCGATCACCCGGAAGCTGGCCTGCACGCCTATCCGAGCCTGTCGTACCGGCTGGACCGGACACCCGGAGGCATTACCCGCGCGGCACCGTGCTTCGGCGAGCACAACGAGCACATCCTGCGGGACCTACTCAGGCTGACCGCCGCGCAGGTCGCCGCGCTGCGCGCCACCGGAGCCGTCACTGATCACCCGGTGGCTGCGCCCCGGACGGCCCCAGCTACACCTGACGATCCGGCCGCCCGGCCGCACACGCCGGCCGCCGCCTTTCCCGCGACGCCGCCGGGCCGAGCGGTCACCCCGTCCAGCTATCCGTCACTCCGGCAGCAACCGCCGGCCAGCAAGGGAGCCCGATGACTATCACCCGGTTCGACTACGAAACCATCGACGTGACTGTCGACCAGGCGGTCGCCACCATCACCTTGAACCGGCCAGACCAGCTCAACGCCTGGGACTGGCAGATGCACAGGGAACTGCGCACCGCCTACGCCGACCTCGACGACAGCGACGAGGTGCGCGCGATCATCCTGACCGGGGCCGGACGCGCGTTCTGCGCCGGGGCCGGGCTGGCGCCCAAGGGGGCGACCTTCGACGGGTCGAAAGACCCGGCCGTCTGGGACGAGCGCTACCCGGGGCCTGCCCGGGAGGCGGCCGAGCTGATGACCCCGGTCATCGCCGCGATCAACGGCGCGGCCGTCGGCGCTGGCATCACCATGGCGGTGGCCTGCGATATCCGCATCGCCGCCGAAGACGCGAAGATCGGCTTCGTTTTCAACCGGCGAGGTGTCATACCCGACGCCGACCTGCTGTGGTACCTGCCGCGCCTCATCGGCTACGCCCGCGCCATGGACCTGCTGCTGACCGGCCGCATCTTCACCGGCAGGGAAGCGGCGGAGGTCGGACTAGTGTCACGAGCCGTGCCCCGCGACAGCGTGCTCGCTACGGCCACCGAGATCGCGAGGGACATTGCCGTGAACGTCGCGCCGGCGTCGGCGGCCATCACCAAGCAGGTTGCCCGGCAGTTCCTGGAGGAAACCGACCGCAGGGCCGCGCTCCAACGTGAGCGCATCCTGTTCCGGTGGGCCGGCCAGCAGCCAGACGCCCGCGAAGGCGTCGAGGCATTCCTCGAGCGCCGGCCAGCCCGGTGGCAGCTGTCCAAGCATGCGCTGCCGCCGCAAGCCTCGACAGCTGACTGACGCCAGTCAGCCCCGTTCCCTAATCCAAATAGGAGGATGCGATGCGGCTAGGCGCCAGCATCGGCAAGGCTGATCCCGCCGCCGTCCGAAGGCGTGCACGGGAACTCGAGGACGCCGGCATCGACATCCTGTGGGCCGCCGAGTTGTACGGCTTCGACGCGGCCAGCCTGATGGGCTTCCTGGCTGCAGTGACGACCCGGGTGCAGATCGGTTCGTCCATCCTGCCGTTTTACTCCCGCAGCCCGGCGCTGCTGGCGATGACGGCCGCCGGCGTGGATGCACTGTCCGGCGGCCGCTGCATCCTCGGCATCGGCGCTTCCGGACCGCAGGTCATCGAAGGCTTTCACGGGATACCGTTCGACAGCCCGGTCGGCCGGGTCGAGGAGCTCATCAGCATCTGCCGGACCATCTGGCGCCGCGAGGTCCTCGTGCACGAGGGCCGGCACTACCAGATACCGCTGCCACCAGGCCAGGGCCTCGGGCTTGGCAAGCCGCTCAAGCTGATCGACCATCCCGTGCGGCCCTCGATACCGGTCTACGTGGCCGCAACGGGCCCGAGAAACGTGACTAACGTGGCGCGCATAGCGGACGGGTGGATTCCCATCTTCTTCTGGCCCGAGCGGGCCCGTCAGGTCTGGGGCGACGCGCTTGCCGCCGGCCTGGGCGAGCGCGACCCGGCCCTCGGTGAGCTCGAGGTCGTCGCCAGCGCCACCGTCGCCATCACGGATGACACTGACGTAGCAGCGCGCCTGCGGGACACGGTGCGACCCCAGCTGGCGCTGTACATCGGCGGCATGGGCGCTCGTGACATGAACTTCTACAACGACCTGGCCTGCAGGTACGGACTCGACGCGCCCGCCCGCCAGATCCAGGACCTCTACCTGGCCGGGCGCAAGGAAGAGGCAGCCGCAGCGGTGCCGACGGAGCTGGTCGAGGGCACCACCATGATCGGCCCGGCCGGGCTGGTGCGTGACCGGCTAGCCGCCTACCGCGAGGCCGGCGTCACGGTACTGAACGTCCGGCCGGCCGGTCCTGATCCGTCCGGCACCATCGCCACTGTCCGGGAACTGCTCGGATAGCCAGAAGAGGAACGACCTTGATTTTCCCTGTTACCGAAGAGCACGAGCTGCTGCGCTAGTCGGCGTGGGCGGTGGCCGAGGATTAAGAGGAGGTCCCGGTCGTCGCCAGCCTGGCCAAGGCGTACTGCTCCGAGGCTTACTTCCACACCGCGGGCGAAACCATAGAGATCCACGGCGGGATCGGCTTCACCTGGGAGCACGACGCACACCTTTACTTCAAGCGTGCCAAGTCCGCCGAGCTGCTGTTCGGTGACCCTGCCTATCACCGGGAACAGCTCGTACAGCGGATCGGCATCTAGCAACCTGCTACGCCGCGACGCAACCCCCGGGTGACGCTAGTTGGAATCGGCCGCGCCGCCGATCGGCGTCGGGGCGCCCAGCCGACGCAGGCCAGCCTGTATGCCGGGCTACCGGAACGCAGTCGGCTGGCTCGCCAACCTGCAACTGCTTGGAGGCATACAGAACACTGAAAACCAGGCCAAGCTCCCGGAGGACTGGCGGGCGGTCGCGTCGCCAGATCAGCGCGACGCCTATCTGCGCGAGAACAACCTGGAAAAGCTGCCGCGATTCCCTGACTTCGTCAGCCACTGGCGCGAGCGCATGTGCAGCCGTCCGTCCGGTCAAACTCCTCGACATCACGGCGAACGATTAACCCGCTGACAAGCGGCTCCCGCCTAGCCATCAGGTCGAAACCCTCCCGTGAAGCCACGGAGCGTAGACAACATGCGTCGCCGCGCTCACCACTGACCTCCATACAGCGCCCCATGAACCGGCCACGGACGCTCGGTCACGCATGATATGCGGACGTCCGACCCGGGCGGCTGAACTTGACGGGTGATCTTGGTGCGGTAGAGGCTGAGTGTGCGACGGCGCTCCGTTCCGAATACCGAGCCCTTTGGCAACGGCAATGCCACTGCGATGCGCCCTCGGCCGTTCGGCTGGATGTTGACGAGCACTGAAACCGCATATGACATTGTCCCGTGGACTCCAGAAAGGCAGCCGAACGCTTTGTGACAGGAGCCCTATGGTTCCTCACGTACATAGCTAGCTTTCCGCCGATCTACGTGATCTTAAAGAATCTTGGAGAGGTGACATGTCCGTTGCTATCACAGTCGCGATCATCGGAGGCGTCGGAACCATCTTTGGCGCCGTCGTGAGTGCTCTGTACGCTCGCCGCCTAGCTACCGCTACGAGCGAATATGATCGCCAGCTAGCTACCCTCCAAAGCGAACTTAACGAAGAACGTGATGTGAGAAAGGCGCGGCGCGACTATGAGTATGAGGCCCGCAAGCGCTTGTACTCGGCGTATGAACCCATCAAGTTCCAGCTCGTTGACCTTATCGGCCAGGCACTTCGCCGAATCTCCATGTTGTCACTCGCCGCCCCTGAAACGGGCTCGCTGCAACAGGTAGCGACCGTTTACGAAGTTCTCGCCCCTGCCGCCCTCGTCCGCATGCTGGACCGCAACCTCACGCTTGCCGACATGCATCTGGAACCGCAAATCTCAGTCGAGTATGGATTGATGAAGGCTGCATACCGAGTGCTAGCGGACTCTTCAAGTCTCGCCTCCATTTACTCTGAGCTGTCTGGTCGTGACCACATAGAGATTCGTGACGAGGCGCTACTGCCGTACCAAGTGGACGAAGCTGCCGACGCGCTATTAGGCATCACGCTGAATGATCCCAACATGACAACTACAATTAGGCAGCCAGGTAGTCTGCTGACTTTAGCTCAATTCAGGAGGGTTCTCGGAGACACAAATGCGGGGAACAATGGATCCAGCCTTACCTCTGTCACGGCGCTACTCGATGACTTTACTCCCGCGCGCCGACCAGTATTCTGGCGGGCCCTCGTGACGCAAGTTCTCATGTACGGCTGCTATCTCGATCTTGTACTGCGGAGCCCGCGCGTTCAGGGTGAGAGACTTCAAGGACTTGCAGATTCGCTTCTTCCGCAACTCACGCATGCGCTTGATGCGGGCCTGCGCCTCGACAAATTCTGGGGGTCGGAAGAGCGACCAGGGAACATCGAAGTAAATGCGCAAGCGGTTCGTGAGGCACTTCCTTGTGCCGCACGTTACTATCAGGTCCGCGTGCTCGCAGCCCTGGACCTCAAAAGACTGGCATCGCAGCAAGCGGTCTAGGACCGATGCCGACAGCCAAGCATGCTCCCATCCGCGTGACCAACCGCAACGCCCTGCACCCGCGCCACGCGGACGCAGTGGATGGGAGGCGGCAGCACACTGCGTCACAGCCTAGTATGACCATTCCCAGCCCCCTGCTCGCAGCCTGCCGGTCGATTCGGTCACTGCAAGCCCGCATCCGCGCTGGCGCCAGTTGGGGGAACCTCGGCAACGTCGAGCTGAGCACATAGATGCGCGGCGTCATTGAACGCCCGGGGCCTGACTACAGGTCTGCCCGTCGAGCCGCTTCGTTAACGCGAAGAGTGCCCTTGACCTGGGAGGATAAAGTCCGTTGATGGTCGTCTCCAGTCCGAGCCCGAGGCACTTTCAAGATGCAGAGTTCAGCTCGCCGCAAGCGCGCTAAAGAGCTCGGCAGTGAACGTTGGCGAATAACGGAGTGACGGACTATCGAGCCTTCAATTCGGGCGAATTCACGGCTAGCATGAGCACGCCTTCATTGCCCTTGGGACCATTCAAAGTCTGGAGTGCTGGCGCATGTCACAGACCCCGACCGACGAGAATGCGCCATACAAGGCAGCGGAGTCCGCGGCAGCGGCGTTGCCTGTGGTACCGGAGGAGCCTTCGGCCGGGCCGGACGGACAAGAGGGACCAGCCGCCAGTCGGCCCGAGGCGGATACCGGGGGGAGGGACTCCAAACGGATTCCGCCGCGCAAGATCGTGGCCCCAGTTGCTCTGTTCGCGGCCGCCGCGGTGTTCGCCATCATCGCGCTCGCGCTCTATCCATCCACTGCACAACTGCCCACTCCCCCATATGCGAGTCTTGGTGTTACCAGCGTTGCTGGGCCAGTTCAGCTCATCAAGTACCTCGTAAGGCAGGTGTCGCCCACGAGGGCCGAGATGCTCGTCACGGTGGAGATGCCGGTTGGCGCTAAGGTTCCGGCGCCGGGCGCCGTGGACGTGCTGGCCGCTCCCCCTATCGGGACCCGATTCACCACGTGCCCGGCGCCGAATTGCAAATTCGTAGCGAGCAGGGACTTCACGTCGTGGGCCAAGCCGCTGATCTTCAGCATGAAGCTGGATGGGGCCGGCCAGCTGGTGCCGACGGCCGAAACCGGGTTCCTGGTGGACGGCAGCGGCTTTGGCCTGACGTATAATAGCACCACTGCGTCTGCGGCGATACCGGAGGTCTTGTACGAGGGTGGCGGCGGCACGCCAACGCTGCTGACGCAATACAACATTCCCGACGCAAGCAGCTACGACTGGTCGTCATTCCCGACAGAATTCGCCAATCATCGCTTCGCCACCTGGTCGGAGCTTGTCACCAGCGGTGATGTTGGCGGCAGGGCGGCGGTCGGCATCAACCATGCCAATCAGTCCAGCGAAAGCGACGACACCTTTATCGCCGGTGCGCTCATCGGCCTGGCCGGCGGCGCGCTGCTCTCGGGCTTCCAGGAGGCAATGCACGCCCGAGACTGACCTGCCCGCGGCGGCGTCCGGGCTGGAGCGTCTGCGGGTGCGGGCAGCGCTGGTGCGGCCAGCGGCGGCTGGGACCAACTGGTTCACCACAGTCTCCCATCCGGCCAAGTCCAAAGGTTGCGTCATCGTTTGGGGAGCCAGCGTTCACCCGCGCGTGGATCTGGCTCACCGGCGGCGGGCAGGATACCGTGACGGGCGCGCCATGCAATAGAGTCCCATCTCGCTAGGCTCCGCTAAGAGGCCAGCGTGTCCCGCAACCCCTCGACCGTGGCGGCCACTGTCATCGCACTCGACGCAGCCAGATTCGTTGCGCACCAGCGCTATGTCAAATGGCTCCGACTCATAACGCGCTGGGGACCAGATGGGGACCACGTCCTTCGCGGGAGCACACGACCGGCGCGTTTCCGCTCTAGAAGTTCGATGCACAGCGCGCTTGACGTGCAGGAGCCTCAGCCCGCCGTCCTGGGGGTCAAGGGGTCACTGGTTCAATCCCCGCCGTCCCAACGAAGCGCAGCAGCTCGCTGATC
>Ga0187807_1000184_pt1 | contig 18539 bp, 15 predicted proteins | sample NC_wetland_sal_i_4_FD_132432 | JGI IMG/M metagenome (GOLD analysis project Ga0187807, IMG submission 132432) | Wetland sediment microbial communities from Neuse River Estuary, North Carolina, USA - ASW_2 | ecosystem: Environmental > Aquatic > Freshwater > Wetlands > Sediment | place: USA: North...
GGTCGCGGCACTGCAGCGGATCGCCATGGACCTGGCGCCGGACGCGGCGGCGCAGGCCGCCGAGCTGGCGGACCTGCAGCGCGGGCTGGCCCCGCGGATCGTCGTCGCGCACGACGGGCCGTACCTGGTCACCAACGCCGCTGGCGTGCGCGACTACCTGGGCGAGCCGCTGCGGGTTCCGCCGCAGCTCGCGCTGTGCCGGTGCGGGGAGTCGGGCGACAAGCCGTTCTGCGACGGGTCGCACGCGCGGACCGGGTTCACCGGCGCCAAGGATCCCGGGCGGATTCCGGACCAGCGCGACGCCTACCCCGGCGCGGCGGTGACGATCTTCGACAACCGGGGCATCTGCCAGCACTCCGGGTTCTGCACCGACCGGCTGCCGGCGCTGTTCCGCACCGGCTCCGAGCCGTTCGTCGCGCCGAGCGGCGGCCGGCTGGACGAGATCGTCCGCGCGGTGCGCGACTGCCCGTCCGGGGCGCTGAGCCTGGCGTTCGACGACATCGAAGCCCGCGACCTGGCCGACTGGCACGGGCGCCGCCAGCCCGCGGTCGAGGTCTCGCTGGACGGGCCGTACCGGGTGACCGGCGCGATCCCGCTGGCGGACGCGGCCGGAGGAGAGGTGCCCCGTGCTGCGGGATCGTCGCGTGAGCACTACGCGCTCTGCCGGTGCGGCCACTCGCAGAACAAGCCGTTCTGCAGCGGTATGCACTGGTATATCCAGTTCCGCGACCCGGCTCGCCCGGCCGACCCGACGCTGTTCGAATGGGCTGGCGGGCTGCCCGCGCTGACCCGGATGACCCGGATGCTCTACGAGGCCCTGCTGCCCGGAGACGACCTGCTCGCGGAGGAGTTCGCGGACCTGCCGCCCGGTGCTGCGCAGCGCGAGGCGGCCTGGCTGGCGCAGGCGTTCGGCGGACCCCGCGGCGGCGGCATGTCCGCTCTCACGGGCCGGGATCTTAACCCGCCGCAGCGGGAGCGCTGGGTGGCGCTGGCGCTTGCGGCGGCTGACCAGGCCTCCTTGCCGGACGACCCGGCGTTCCGCGCGGCGCTCGCCGGCTTCCTGGACTGGGCGTCGCGAGCCCCGGCCGGCTCCACCGGGGATGTGCCGCAGTGGGACTGGAGCCCGGCCGGGCGGCCGGACACCGCCGCGGAGCCTGCCGGCGCCGCCGAGCCCGGTGTCACGCTGCCCGGGCCGGACGAGACGGTGGGGTTCGAGGCGCACATCCGGCCGCTATTCCGCGAGCGTGACCGGACGTCCATGCTGTTCGCGTTCGACCTGTGGTCGGCCGCCGACGTCCGGCTGCACGCCGGCGAGATCCTGGACCAGTTGCGCGGCGGCACCATGCCGTGCGACGGAGCCTGGCCGCAGGAGCGGACCGACGTGTTCGCGCGCTGGGCAGCGTCCGGTTTCCAGCCGTAGCCGGGTAGCGCATGCCATGATCGCGAAAGCATTTCGCTGCGCCGCTGCGGCAGGTTCGGGGTGTGGGGCCCCCTAACCTCGATAGATGAGGTCAGGGGGCCCGCGACCGCACACGGCCGGGCGCTGCGCGTGGTGTGGCGAGACTCCGTACGGGTATCTGCAGACCCGCCGTGTCGAGCGGGCGATGGCGCTGCTGCGCCGCGGCGACATGTCGGTGACCGATGTCTGCGTGGCCGTGGGCTTCACGTCGCTGGGCTCGTTCAGCTCGACGTTCACCAGGCTCGTCGGCGAGTCGCCCAGCGCCTACCGGGCACGGGATCATTCCCGTTTCGCGCCGGTCCCGCCCTGCGTCGTCAGAGCCTGGACCAGGCCGAGCAAGAATGGAGAAGCACGCCGAGCGGTCCCTTCGTAGGGTCAATGACATGACTCTTTCGATCACGCACACGCCGGTGTACTGCCTAGACCTGGACGAAGCACTGGCCTTCTACACCGAACGGCTGGGCTTCGAGGTCCGCAACGACGTCACCATGGGCCCGGAAATGCGCTGGCTGACCGTCGCCGCCCCCGGCGACACCCACGAGCTGCTGCTGGCCGCTTGGGCGATAAGGAACTAGTCGCCGAGCGCCGGGCCGTAGACTCGTGTGCCGTGGCGCAGCAGCCTGTCATCTCGGTCCGGGGCGAGGCCCGCCTGGAGGCCGAGCCGGAAATCGCGGCTATCAGTGTCACGGTCCAGGCGCGCGACCGCGACCGGCGGACCGTGCTCGACCGGCTCGCTAGCAGGAACACGCAGGTGCTCGACCTGATAAAGGGCTACGGCGAGGCGGTCGAGAAGCTGGAAAGCGGCCCGGCAAGCGTCTCCCCCGACATCAGGCACAAGGAGCGATCCGAACGCGTGGCGGGCTACCTGGGCCGCGCCAGCGCGCACGTGGTGATCCGCGACTTCACCGTGCTCGGCGAGCTCATGGCACGGCTCGCGGACGCCGAACTGGTGACGGTGGCGGGCCCGTGGTGGTCGCTGCGGCCGGACAGCCCGGTGTACCGCCAGGCACGGATCTCCGCGGCGCAGGATGCGACGCGCCGGGCCGGAGAATACGCGCAGGCGTTCGGCGGGCAGCTAGGCGGGCTCATCGAGGCGGCGGACACCGGCCTGCTCACCGGGCACGCCGACCAGCCGGTCCTGCGTCGCGCCATGCCGACCTCTGCCGCGCTGGCCGCCCCCGGCGGCGAGCCGCCGAGCCTGGACTTCGAGCCGGTCAAGCAGACCGTTACCGCGCAGGTCGAGGCGCGGTTCGCGATGGTACTAACGGGCGGTTCTGACAGCTGATCGCGCAGGCGCGACAATTGGGATATGCCCGTCAGGCGACGCCTTGTCGTCACCGTCGCTACGGTCCTGTGCGCGACCGGGCTGGTCTCGCTGGCCGCAGGCCAGACCGTGACGCGCCCCGCCTCGGCCGTGACGCGCCCTTCGGTGGTGGCGACGCACCAGCATGCCGCCGCGGCAGCGCCGGGCCCGCCGCCGCAGCTGTCGTCGCTGCGGCTGCCCTCGCCGCTGCAGCCGTCTTCGCCCAAGCCGCCGCAGCCGTCCGCGCCGAAGCCGGCGCCGCCGGCCGCCGCGCCGGCGCCGTCGGGCGCGGCGCGCGCCTGCGGCCCGCTGCCGCGGTTCGACAAGGCGGTGGCGGACGAGATCATGGCCGGCCGGCTGACCATCGCGCCGTGGCCCGCCGTGACGATCGACCCCCACCAGGACGGCGATATCGACTGGCAGCTTGACGCGTTTGCCCATCCCACCTGGGTACAGGACTTCCAGTCCGGCGGCTGGATCGAAATGCTCGTCTCCGGCTACCTGGCCGGCGGGCCCGACGCGCCGGCCTACCGGGCGCGTGCTAAGGCGATTACCCTGAGCTGGCTCGGCGCAGTCCCGGTCTCCCTGCGGGATCCCGGGACCCTGATCTGCATCTCGCAGGCCTTCCCTGGGCAGAGCTGGATCCAGGACCAGATCCCGCCCTCGGTCGACTACCTGGCGGCACACTGGGACGGCGCGTGGAATCACGGGCTGAAGCAGGATCTGGAACTGCTGCGCATCGGCTGCGGCTACCCGGCGGGCGCGTTCGACGGTGCCGCGCTGCGCTGGCGGCAGACCGCGGTGCGGCAGATGATCGCCGCGTTCGAGCCGAACCCGCTCGGTCCGTCCATCGACGCGCAGGGCGCGGTCAACGAGCAGGCGACGCTGTACGAGGACTTCGTGTATTACCTCTGGCACTACGGCCAGCCCCAGCTCGCCGCCTGCGGCTACCAGCTGCCCGGCTGGATCAGGGCACGGATCGCGCTGCTGCCCGCGTTCCTCGCCCACGCCACCCAACCAGACGGCAACCTGGTGCAGATCGGCGACACCTACGTCGAGCGGCCGAAGACCGCACCGCGGCAGCCGAACCTGGTGGCGATGTACGCCGCAGGCTATGTCTTCGGCCGGTCAGGCTGGGGTCCGGACGCGTCGTTCTACTCGCTGCGCTTCGGCCCCGGGCGGCAGGTCCATGGTCACGACGACCACATGGGCCTGACCTACTTCGACCGCGGACGTGACCTCATCGTCAACGCCGGGCACACCGGGTACGAGAACACGACGTACCGTGCGTACCTCAGATCGCCGGAGGCGAGCAGCGTCCTCGTCATGCCGGGCGTGCCATTCGAGTCGGCCGCCCCCACGTACCTGGTGAGCGACCGGATCGGCCGCTACGGCCAGTTCTACGAATTCTTCGACACCGCCTTCGGCGGCAACCCGCGGTACCGCAGTGTGTACGTCAGCCAGCGGCCCGACCTCGTCCTCGTCTTCGACCGCGCCTCGGGCGCCGGGCTGTACCAGCAGCTATGGCACCTGGACCCGGCGCTGCGCGTCACGAGCCTCAGCAGCTCGTCCGCGATCGCGTCCGCGCCCGGCACCACGCTGGAGCTGCTGCAGATCCCGCTGCCCGGGCAGGTCATCCCGCCCGGTTCGACACAGGTGATCCGCGGCCAGGTCAATCCGTACCAGGGCTGGGTCTCGCACCAGATGCTGCAGCGCATCCCCGCGGACGTGGTCACGATGACCCGGACCGGGCCGAGCGCCGCGATGCTCACGCTGATCGTCCCCGCAGCCCCGGGCACCAGCGTGACCACCGCGATCATCGGCGCGCCCGGCGGCCCCTACCGGCTGAGGGTCCAAATCGGCGCCACGGTGGCCGCGTTCGACATCACGCCGGACGGGATCATCAGCTGACGACCGGGTTATTCGAGCGGCTGGCGGGCGATGCCTGCCGGGTCCCGGCCGGCCAGCAGCCAGCCGAGGACCGTCGCGGCGAGCGGCATGCCCACCAGGATCACCAGCAGGTTGGTCACCGGGATGCTGGTCAGCGACGACAGGCTGTCAAGCTGATTGCTCCTGAAGAAGCCGATCGCCGCCAGGTAGCCGCCGATGATCCCGACCACGGCGCCGGTGAGCCCGAGCGCGCCCGCGGTCGTCGCCGTGATCGTGCGGCGGGTGATCCCGCTCGCCCCGGCCGCGGTCAGGGTGCGCAGGTCGCGGGCCGCCTCGCTGCGGACCAGGCCGACGCTCATGCCGAGGATGCCGAGCGCGAGCACGATCCCGAAGATCGTGGCCGCGTCGATGATCTGCGCCAGCGACGGGATGCTGTTCCGGGTCTCGACGCTCATCCCGGACGCCCCGGACGCCAGCTGCTGGGCGGTAGTGATCTGGGCGGGGGTGAGGCCGCTGCGCACCGTGATGAGCCAGCCGCCTATCTGGACCGAATTCTGCAGGTGCAGCGTGGTGATCGCGTGCTCGGTGACCACGGTGTTCGGCGCGGAGGTGCCGGACGGGAGCTGGCTGATCTCCTGGATCGGCGGGTTGGCGATGCAGGAGCCCGCCGGGCAGGGCCACTGGTTGTTGCCGTTGGGCCCACCGGGCCCGCCAGGGCCGCCACCGCCGTTGCCGTAGGTGAGCTGCATCAGGCTCATCGTGGACAGGCCGGGCCGCATCGTGAGGATGTCGGCCTCCGGGTTGACCTCGCTTTGGCTGATGCCGAACGCCTTGAGCAGCTGCGGGGTGGCCACGTAGATCTGGCCGGACCAGGAGCGGCCGGCAGCCGCGTGGGTCAGGCCCACGCTGCTCGACTCCAGCGTGACCATGTTGGTCGTGCCGAGGTCGGCGGCGATCTCCTTCGCCACCTTCTGCGCCTGCGCCATGCTGACCCCCGCGGGGGCCGACTGCCCGTTTGGCCCGAAGCAGTTGCCCGGGCACGCGGGGTAGACGATGAGCTGGCTGGAGGTGAGATTGGGGCCGGCGTAGTCGAGGACGTTGCCGAACCGGGCCGCGCTCGCCACGCAGATCAGGACCGCGATCAGCGTGCTGAGGCTGATGGCCGCCAGCGCCGGGCCGGACCGCGCCCGGTACCGGGCCAGGTCCCTGAGGGCAAGCCGCATCGCGACCGGGGTGCGGCGGCCGGCGGCGGCTACCACCGACAGGCAGGCCGGGGCCAGCAGCACGATGGCGACCGCTAGCGCGACGAAGCCGACGACGAGTTCCTGCATCCCGTCGTTCTGGCCCCCGCTACCGCCGGCGCCGGCGCCGGCCGCGCCGAGCAGGAGGAACGCGGCGACCAGGAAGCACAGGCCGATCGGGACCGCCAGGTGGCGGGTCTTCCGCGGCGCCGGCGGCCGGCCGGCGAGCGCCGCCACGATCGGGACTCTCGCGATCGCCTTGGCGGGCCGGGAGGCGGCGAAGTAGGTCGCGACGATCGCCAGGGCCATCGAGATGCCGATGACCGTCCACGGCAGCTGGAACATGCCCATCTCGTGGTGCGCACTGCTTTCCGCTTGCGGGCGGTAGGCGAGCCACGCCAGGAAGCCGAGCACCAGCCCCGCGACGGCGCCGACGAAGCCGGTCGCTGCGCCGTTGGCCCGTACCACGAGCCTGATGTTCCCTTCCGTGGCGCCCTGGGCGGCGAGCATGCCGATCGCCCTCAGCCTGCGCTGCGCGAGAACCGTGAAGCCGCCGATGCCGACGAGCGCGATCAGCAGCATGCCGAGGACGGCCGCGGCGATCGAGATCGTCTCGGGGTTGATCTCGTTGGTGTTCGCCACCGTCTGGGCGGTGGTCACGGTCATGCCGTTGAAGACGGAGCTCGACGCGCTCACGCCTGGCGCGTCGAACAGCACCGTGACGTCGCCAGGGCTGCTGACCTGGCCGGGGATCACGAGGGCGAACTCGTCGAGCAGGCTCTGCGGGTTCTGGACAATGCCGACCACCTTGCGGGTGACGCCGCCGACGGTCCAGCTGCTCCCGATGCTGAGCCTGAAGTCGGTCGCGACCCCGCTGGTCACCGCGATCTGGCCAGCGGTTGCCGGGTACTGGCCGCTGACCAGGCTCAGCAGCGGCCCGCCGAACGGCCCGTGCGGGTCCTGCGCCCGCAGGTCGAACGTGTCCTGGGTGCCGGGAACAGGGACGCTCTCGTTCTCGATCACGTCGACTTTCCCGAAGTGGCTGTGGAGCTTGCCTATGTCGGCGTTGATCGTCGCGGGCGTGCCGCTGATCGAGGCCGCGTCCTGTGCGCTGCCGAGCACCCCGGCTATCGGCGCCGGAGTGTCGGTCGCGACCGTGGAGGCGACCACGGTGGCGCCGACCGCCACCGTGATCAGCGCGAGGATCAGGAACTGCTGCCGCCATTCGAAGCGCAGCAGCCGGATCGCCCACCGGATGACCGCGCGGCGGGCGGGCCCGCCGCCGCGGCCCGGCACTTCCTGCGCGGGCCGCTCCGTTACCGCCGTGGCGCTCATTGGTTCCGTTCCCGGGTGAGCAGGGACTCAGGACCCGGCGCCGGGACGGTCTGGTCCGTCACCACGCCGTCGCGCAGGAACACCACACGGTCCGCCCAGGACGCGAGCTGCGCGTCGTGCGTCACGACCACCGCGGTCATCCCGCCGTTCTTGCACGCGTCGTGCACTAGGCGCATCACCGCCTCGCCGTTTGCCGAGTCCAGCGCGCCGGAAGGCTCGTCGGCCAGCAGCAGCCGGCGGTCGCCCACCATCGCGCGCGCGATCGCGACCCGTTGCCGCTCCCCGCCGGACAGCTGGTCCGGGTAATGGGAGGCGCGGTCGGACAAGCCGAGCCTGTCGAGCGCCTTGAGCGCCGCGACCCGGGCCTTGCGTCCGGACACCCTGTCCAGCTCGAGCGGCAGCGAGACGTTCTCCGCCGCGGTCAGCCCTGGCAGCAGGTTGAAGTCCTGGAACACGTAGCCGATCACGCGCCGCCGCAGCCGTGCCTTGTCGCCGCGGGACGTCTTGCTGACCGGCTGGCCGGCGATCAGCACCTCGCCAGAGGTCGGCTCCTCCAGGGTTCCCGCGATGGTCAGCAGCGTGCTCTTGCCCGAGCCGCTGGGTCCCATCACCGCGACCATCTCGCCTTCGTCTGCCGTCAGGCTGACCTCGCGCAGCGCGTGCACCTGCGCGCTGCCCTGCCCGTAGGACTTCGATACCCGGCGCAGCTCCAGCATGCTCATCGCCGTATTCTCACTTCCCGCCGGTGCCGAGGCAGCGGCGCTCGTCTCGGGTTCCGCGGGCTCGCCTGGTCCGCCCAGGTCATCGTCCCGTCGGCTGCCGCGCGCCTGACGCGGGCTTCGGCGGCGTCCAGCCACCTGACAGCCGAGTCGAGTCGGAACAGCTCGGCGTCGACCGCCAGCAGCATGTTCAGGTCGCCTCGGGTGTCGTATTCCTTGATCCGGGTCCACTGCTGCATCAGCTCCACTAGGTAGCGCCGGTGCGCCTGGATCACCGCGTACACGTCGGCGCCTGGCACGCGCAGCGCCACAAGCACTTTCATCACGAGCTCGTCGCGTGGCGGCGAACTCAGGTCCGGCGGCGTGCGCAGCCACCTGGCTAGCTCCTGCTCGCCTTCAGCGGTTATCCTGAAGCCCTTCTGCGGTCCCTCTTCACTGATCCCGTCGGACTCCACGAGCCCGTCACGCTCCAGCCGCTGCAACGTCGTGTACACCTGACCCACGTTCAGCGGCCAGACCTCGCCGGTGCGGGCCTCGAACTCCTCGCGGAGTTGCAGGCCGTACTTGGGACCCTCGCTCAGCAGCGCGAGCATCGCATGACGGACGCTCATGATCTGCTCCTACTCAGCGTCATGCCCGGTAGCCTACTGAGTATTGCGCCCGGTCGCGGTGGCGCTAACCACCGAATCGCGACTGCACGCTACCCCCGCCCGGGGGTGGACCTAGGTTCACCCCCGGGCGGCGCCGGCACCAGGCTCGCTATGGGTGTTGGCGGGGCTCACGTCGCCGTGGCAGTGCGGGCAGGTCAGCACCGGGCGGGTGACGTTGCCGCAGGTGTCGTGCACGAACACCCGCGGCGGCCCGGCGGGGTTCGGCGCCCAGGTGTCGCCCCACTCCATCAGCGCTGCGATCACCGGGAACAGCGCCAGGCCCTTGGCGGTCAGCAGGTACTCATAGCGCGGCGGGTGGTCGGAGTACTCGCGCCGTTCCAGGATGCCCTGCTCGGTCAGCTTGCGCAGCCGTGCGGTGAGCACGCTGCGCGCCATGCCGAGGCTCTCCTGGAAGTCGTCGAACCGCCGGGTGCCGCGGAACGCGTCTCGCAAGATCAGCGGCGTCCACCACTCCCCGACGACGTCGAGGGTCCTGGCGATCGAGCAGTTCATCTCGGACAGGCTGGTCAGGCGCATGAAAACAGCGTAGCAGAGTAAGTCGTTTGACAAGACTCACTCGCTCGGGAGACAGTGGGTTTCATGAACAGACTCACTCGCCACCGGGACATCGAATCGCTGCGGACCGCCGCCGCCTGGCCGGGCGCGGACCGCGCGACGATCGTGACGCTCGCCGCCAGGTTCGTCGCGGCCGGGCAGGACGCCGAGGGGCACCGCTACTTCCAGCGGCTAGCTGAAACGAGCGGCCAGCTAACCCCGCGTGCGCTCGCCGCGTTCTTCCAGGCCCGGGCCGGCATCGACATCGAAACCGCGCTCGCCACGCTGGACGAGGCCGCCGCCGCCGACCTGGGCCTGCCGCAGTACCTGCGCGGCCTCGCGCTGGCCAGCCTGCCGCCGGACACGCTCGATGCCGGGCGCGCCACCCAGGCGGTCGCGGACCTGGAGTTCGTGCTCGCGGTCCGCGACCAGTTCCCGCCGCTGCTGATCCGCGGCGTGTACTGGGGGCTGGCCGCCGCATACCAGGCGCTCGGCCAGCAGGACAAAGCCAAGGATTACGCGGAACGATCGGGGGTTCCTGCGGGCAGTCCGAGGCTGCTGTTCGGCACCGACTGGGGCAACGCGGCGGAGGGATTCCGGATGACCGCGCCGGCTCTGGTCAGTCCGGCGCCCGGCGTGGCCGTCGCGCAGGGCTACGACTTCGCCGACTTCGCGTTCATCACGACCGGCGCGGGCGTGATGGCGATCGACGCCGGGACGGCCGAGCACCGGGTGCGGGCCGCGCTCGCCGACGCCGGCTTGCCGGACGGCACGCCGATCACGCACGTGATCCTCACCCACGCGCACTTCGACCACGTGGGCGGGATCGGCGCGCTGCTCGGGCCGGACACCACGGTGGTCGCCCAGGCCGGCTTCCCGGCGGAGCAGGAGGAGCAGCGGAGAAACCACCTTCCGTTCCGTAACTTCATAGGAGAAACCGGGGGCGGCGGAAAGCTGGTCACCCCCCACCAGCTGATCGCGGCGCCCACCGCCCTGACCGTGGGCGGCACCGAGCTCGTGCTGTACCCGGTGACCGGCGGTGAAACCACCGACGCGCTCATGGTGTACCTGCCGGCCAGCGGGCTGCTGTTCATTGGCGACGTGATGATGCCGTACCTCGGCGCGCCGTTCTTCGCCGAGGGCTCAGCCGACGGGCTGCTGGAGGTCATCGGGTTCATCGGCGACCTGGCGCCGCGCGCGCTGATCCACGGGCACCCCGCGCTGACAGACCTGTACACGGTGGACACGCTCGAGGGGCTGCGGATCGCGCTCGGCGAGCTGCGCGACCACGTGCTCGACGCCATCGGCAGCGGGCGCACGCTGCCCGCGATCCTGGACGCGGCCTACCTCCCGGAATCGCTGCGCGAGCACCCGCAGGCGGTGCTGCCGTACCTGGTGATGCGGGACAACTTCGCCGCCCGGCTCTACCACCAGCGCACCGGGTACTGGGAGCCGGACGGGCGCGGGCTCGAGCCGATGCCCGCCGCGGCGCGGGCGGCGGCGCTTGACCTGCTCGGCGGGGGCGGCGAGGAGCCGTTCACGCGGGCGGCCGGCGAGCTGATCGGGCAGGGCGACCACGCCCTGGCGCTGGAGCTCATCGAGCCGGGGCTGCTTCGCTACCCGTCGAGTTCCGCGCTGGCGCGGCTGCGGCTGGACGCGCTGCGCGGCCTGGCCGAACTGCACCAGCAGCTCGACCCGTTCCGCTTCATCGTGTACGCGGAGCTGGCCGGCATCGAGATCGGCCCGGTCCGCTAGACCGCCGCGCTCGCGGCGCTCCCGGTGCTCCCGGCGAGCCGCGCCGCGAGCTCGGCGTTGCGCTGGGCGAATCCCGCCCATTCCGGCGGCGTCTTGCTGAGATGGCGGCGGGCGGACGCTTCGCCGCAGCCGCGCTGAGTCCAGCCGGTCAGGTAGCCGCCGCGGACCGCGAAACCGGTCAGCGCAGGCTCGGCGGCGGACACGCCGAGGACCCGGGCCATGTCCGCGCGCGCGCCCGGCTGGCCGGCGCCCGCGTACGCCAGCGGCAGCACCCGGCACACTCCGGACACGGCGAGGCGCACCTTCCGGCCGCCGAGGTACGGACCGAAATGACGCACGCCGGGCGCCGGCTGGTGCACCACCTGGACGCCCGGCGCGCGCGCCGATTCGCTGAGCCGGATCCAGACCGCTACCTCCTGGCCGCCGCTGCGGACGCGGTTCCACGGCGGCAGCGACGCCTGGAGCAGGTTCCGCTCCAGCCACGCCGCCTCGTGCGCGGAATCGCAGACGACGGCCTCCACACGGGCGACGCGAGCCACCATCGGTGCCAGGTGGGCTCGGTCACCGAGGTCACCCCAGTAGGAGACGACGCGGCGGCGCAGGCTTGTGGCGCGACCCAGGTAGAGCACCCGGCCTGCGGCGTCCCTGAACCGGTACACGCCAGGCGCGAGCGGCAGCCCTGCGGCCACCTCACGCGGCGCGACGCCCGGATCGTTCATTGACCGCGCTCTAACTGGAACCGGCCGCCGCGGGTAGGCTGACCGGCAATGGGCGAGCTTGCCTACACAGAGGCGCTGCGGATGCTGGCCGGGGGCACGGGCGGCGACGTTGACCGGGCGCTGGCCGCGGCGTGTGCGGGCACGCAGGCCCGGGACCCCGTGGTGTACCTGGCGGACTTCTCGCGTCAGGCGCTGCTGCCGCTGGCCGCGGACGTGGCCGAGGAGGACGTGGCGGGCACGCTGGCGGGCCGGGCCTTCACCACGGGGCAGCCGGTGACCAGCGACCGGGACGGGCATACGCGGGTGTGGGTGCCAGTCGTGGAGCAGACCACCCGCACCGGTGTCCTCGCGGTGTCCGTCCCGGACGCCGGCCAGGCCAGCGTCGAGCAGGCGGAGCTGCTCGGGGTGTTCGCCGGACTGCTGGTCGCCGCGCTCAGCCGGCTCAGCGACGCTCCCCATGTACGGCGGCAGCGTGAGGACATGTCGCTGCCGGCGGCCATGCAGTGGGATCTGCTGCCGCCGTGGAATGCCCGGGTCCCTGGCGCGCTCATCGCCGGGATGCTGGAACCTGCCTACGACATCGCCGGCGACGCGTTCGACTACGCCGCCGCCGGCGGCGCGCTGCACTTCGCGATCATCGACGGGATGGGCCACGGGATCGGCTCGACGATGCTGACCGGCCTCGCGGTGGGCGCGTACCGGCACACGCGCCGTTCCGGCGCCCCGGTGCCGCAGATCCACACGGCCATCGACGAGGCGCTGGCCGGGTACTACGGAGACGACTCCTTCGCCACCGGCATCGTGGGCACCCTCGCGGTGGACACGGGCCGGCTGGAATGGTCGTGTGCCGGCCACCCCCGGCCGCTGCTGCTGCGCGACCGGAAGGTGGTCGCGGAACTGGAGTGCGCGGCGACGCTGCCGTTCGGGCTCGGCACGGGCACGCCGACGGTAAGCTCGTCCGACTTCGAGCCGGACGACGCGATCCTGCTGTACACCGACGGCGTGGTCGAGGCCCGCACGCCCGACGGCGAGCTGTTCGGGCTTGAGCGGCTCGCGGACCTGCTGGAGCGGGAGGCGGCCAGCGAGGCGCCGCCGGAGGAGCTGCTGCGCCGGCTCGTGCGGTCGGTGCTCGACTATCAGGGCAGCGGCCTGCGCGACGACGCGACGCTGCTGCTCCTGCAGTGGACCGGAACCGCCGCTTCGGGGTAACTGGCTGGCCTTCCAGGCCGCTGGCCCGTTACGCTGGCGTGCATGCAGCGGCATGATGCGACGACGACGCCGGACACCTCCGGCGTCCAGCTGCCGCGCTAACCAACCGCCAGCCCACCCCGGAGTCAGACTCCGGGACCGGGTGACGTCGCGGGCTGACTCCCACGGGGCCTCTTGAGCCAGGGAGTAATTCCGATGAACGAGTCAGCCAGCCTCGACCACCGCGACATCAACGCTGACCTGCCCGTCTTCGCGACCGACCCGCTAGCCGGCGCCGGGCTGCCGTTGTGGCTGCCCGACGGCGCGGTGATCCGCGAGGAACTGCAGGCCCTGGCCAGGGAGCTGGCCCGCGCCGACGGATGCCAGAGCGTCTACTCTCCCGTCCTCGGCAAACGGGCGCTGTACGAACGGTCCGGGCACTGGGCGAAATTCAGCGACGACATGTTCCCGCCGATGCCCGTCGGCGGCGACGAGCTCGTGCTGCGCCCGGCCAACTGCCCGCACCACGCCCTGATCTACGCGTCGGCGCAGCGGTCGTACCGGGACCTGCCGGTACGGCTGAACGAGCTCGGCGCGATGTTCCGCGCGGAGCGCTCAGGATCGCTGTCGGGACTGAGCCGGGTGCGGCAGATCAACCTCGACGACACCCACGTCTTCTGCCGGCCCGACCAGGTCGTCGACGAGGCCGCCCGCGCGCTGCGCTCGGCGCTACAGGCCCAGGAGATCATGGGCCTGCCCGTGGACTACGTCCGCCTGTCGCGCCGCGACGACAGTCCCGCCTACCTCGGCTCGGACGCGCAGTGGCAGGCCGCGGAGGCGGCTTTGCGGTCCGCTGCTCTCGCGGCTGGCCTGGCTGAGCGCGGGCTGCGACTGGCGGAGGCGGCCGGGGAGGCGGCGTTCTACGGCCCGAAGCTGGACCTGCAGGTCCGCGACGGCCGCGGGCACGAGGAATCCATCGCGACCGTGCAGCTCGACTTCAACCAGCCCGAACGATTCGACCTGAGCTACGACGACGCGGACGGGTCCCGGCAGCGGGTGGTGATGATCCACCGGGGCACCGTCGGGGCGATGGAGCGCGTGGTGGCAGCGCTGCTCGAGCGCTACCAGGGCCGGCTGCCGCTGTGGCTGGCGCCGGTGCAGGTGTGCGTGCTGCCCGTCAGCCCGGATCAGGACTCGGCGGCGCGGCGGCTGGCCGACGGCCTGCTGGCGCTGGGACTGCGACCGCGCCTGGAGCTCAACGGCTCGCTCGGCGCCCGGGTGCGGCTGAGCCGGCGGCGCCGCGACCACCTGATCGCCGTGCTTGGCGCCGCCGAGGTGGCGGCTGGCAGCGTGCAGGTGACCGACGTCGCCGCCGGATTCAAGGGTGTACTGAACGAAGCGGGGTTCCTGCGGCTCGTCAAGGACGCGTACCAGCGCCGGCGGGCCTCGGTCGACTGGCCGGGCGGCCTGTAACGCAGCGGGCATGACGAGGCAGCTGCTGGTCGCCGTGGCGACGACCTTGCCGACGCCGTCGGTTATCTCGGCACGCGAGAAGGCGACGCGGCGGCCCGGCTTCACGATGTTGCCGACCGCCCGCAGCGTCCCGCTGTCGCGGGTAACCGGCCGCGTGTAGCTGACGTTCAGGTCGATCGAGGTGTACGCGAGGCCCGCGTCGAGCGTGCTGTGCACGGCGCATGCCGCCACCGTGTCGGCCAGGGTGCAGACCAGTCCCCCGTGCACCGTGCCGATCGGGTTGTAGACGGACTCGTCTGGCGTTCCCTCGAACACCACATAGCCCGGCTCGATCTCGACTAGGTGAAAACCCATCAGCGAGGAGATCGGCGCGGGTGGCAGCTTCCCGTCCCTGATGGCGCGCAGGAACTCCACGCCGGACATACTGGACACGGCGGCCGCGGTGATCGCCGGGTCGTACCATTCGACGATCTTGGCTGCGGGCGTGCCCCAGTCCTGCGCGCTAGGCGCGACGGCAGGCCATCCGGCTTCTGTCATGAGTTTGATTATACAACCCACTTGCTCCGGCTTGGCTAGTCGCTAGCCTGTGCCCATGGGCGACGTTAAGTACGGCGAGACCATCGAGGTGAGCGAGGACGTCTACGCCTACATCCAGCCGGACGGCAGCTGGTACCTGAACAACACCGGCTTTCTCACCAGCCCGCGGGGCGTGATCTCGATCGACGCGAGTTCCACCGAGCGCCGCACCCGCGCGTACCTGGACGCGATCGCGACGGTGACATCCGCGCCGGTCCGCACGCTAGTCAACACCCACCATCACGGCGACCACACGTACGGGAACTGCCTGTTCACCGGCGCCACGATCGTCGCTCACGAGCGGTGCCGGGAGGAGGTCCTCGCCTTCGGCATTACCGGGAACACCGGCATCTGGAGCGACGTGGAGTGGGGGGACCTGTCGGTGGCGCCGCCGTTCCTCACCTACGACACCGGCGTGACGCTGTGGTCCGGCGACCTGCGCTGCGACGTCCGGTACGTTGGCACGCCCGCGCATACCACCAACGACTCGATCATCCACATCCCGGACCGGTCGGTGCTGTTCGCCGGCGACCTGCTGTTCAACGGCGGCACCCCGTTCCTGCTGCTCGGCTCGATCGCCGGCGCGATCGAGGTGCTTGAGCAGGTGGTCCGCCCGCTCGGTGCGACCACGATCGTGCCCGGCCACGGCCCGGTCTGCGGCCCGGAAATGATCGATGACATGCTCGGTTACCTGCGTTTCGTCCAGGACCTGGCGCGCGGCGCGCGCGCCGCGGGCCTGTCGCCGCTGGACGCCGCGCGGCAGGCCGACCTGGGCTCCTACGCCGCCTGGACGGACGCCGAACGGATCGTGGGCAACCTGCACCGGGCATACCTCGAACTCGACGGCGGCGAGCGCGGGGCACCGGTCGATGTCGTCGCGGCGCTGATGGACATGGTCGCCTACAACGGCGGCCGCCCGCTCACCTGCCACGCCTGACTTCTCCGGCCAGCGCAGGCGCTCCGGCTTCATATGCTCGGTGCGTGTTCGCACTCGAGCTGGCCGCAGCAGCCTTTGCCCTGTTCGTCGCCGGCATGATTCGCGATACGCGCAGCTACAGCAACGCGGTCTTCCTCGGCCTCGCGCTCGCGCTGGGAGCGCTCGGCTTCGCCGAGCGGCTCGCCGACACCCCCGGGATGCTGGCCCGGCTCCTCATCCTGGTGCTCGCGCTGCTCGTGGCCGCCGGCCCGCTGCTGGTGGCCGGTTACCTCGTGATCAACGGCATCACGATGGCACGCCGAGAAGGCGTGCGCCCGGCCACCCTGCTTTCCCTGCTGGCGGGGATCGCCATCGTCGCGGTGATCGCCCTGGACCTGGTGGCCGATCGGGTCGGCTCGGTGAAGCTGAGCCTGTTCACCTCCGTCGCCACGCTCGTGTTCGGCTACGTGTCGTTCCTGTTCGTGTCGTACGTGATCTACGCGTTCATCTACGGCCGGGTGAAGGCGTACGGCGGCGCCGACTTCGTGGTCGTGCTCGGCTCCGGCCTCAAGGCAGGCAGGCGCGTGACTCCCCTGCTGGCCAGCAGGCTGGAGCGGGGCCGTCAGGTCTACGAAGCCCTCGTCGCGGGCGGCGCGGCGGGCCCGCTGCTGATCGTGTCCGGCGGCAAGGGCAGCGACGAGCGCGTGTCCGAGGCGGAGGCGATGGCGAGGTACCTGATCGACCGCGGGTTCCCGGACGGCCGCCTGCTGCGCGAGGACCGGTCAAGAAGCACCGAGGAGAACCTCAAATTCAGCAAGGCCATCATGGACCAGTCCCGGCCCGGGTCGAGATGCGTCATCGTGACCAGCAACTTCCACGTGTTCCGCACCGCCATCCTCGCGCGTCGCGTGGGTCTCAACGGCCAGGTGACCGGGGCCGCGACGGCCGGGTATTACTGGCCAAGCGCCATGCTGCGCGAGTTCGCCGCCGTCTTCATGAGCTATAAGGTGGTCAACTTCGGCGTGTGCGCGATGATCACCGTGCTGCCTGTCGGCTACGCCGCGGTCCACGGAATCATCGGAGTATGAGCGTGCGCAGAGGTCGCGGCCATGCTCCGGCGCGCCTACGACGACAGCCTGTGAGCCAGGCCGAGCAGGGCATGGCGCGTAGGCCCGAGGTCATACTCCGCCGCTATCTCGGCGAGCACGGTGTCCAGGGCCGCCGCCGGGTCGGCGGGGTCGAGCCGCAGCCCGTCCCGGCGGCCCCGTAGCCGCGTCAGCGACCCGCGCACCCGCTCGACAGCCGCGACCGCCTCCCATCGCCGGCCGCGCACCAGGGCCTTCCGCGCGCCGATGGCGTCGCGGACCACGCCGTCAAGCAGCCGCTGTTCATCGGGCGCGGCCCGGTTGGCCTCCCCGGCCGCAGCCAGTTCGCCGTCACGGAGCCGGCCGGCGACGACCCGGGCGGTGGCGGCGATGTTGGGACTGGTGTCGCGCAGCGGATGCCAGCGGATGGACAGCTCCTCCAGGGAGTCGAGCACGACATCGGCCGAGTCCTGATGGGCCAGGACGATCGCCGCTCTCGTCCCGAACATCGCGGCGATCTCGCCGGCCGGCTCCACCCGCGCCCAGTCTTGGAGCACGACGTCGAGGTCGACATCGGACAGCTCATGCCAGGTGCCGGCGCCGACCGAGCCGAACACCGCGACCGCGCGGATCCGCTCGTCGTGCCGGTAGTGCGCGACGACCTGATCGATGAGCGCGCGGTGCGCGCTACTGCCGAGCCCTCCCATGCCCGGCAGGGTAGGGCACTTCGACATCATGGGCTACGAAATAACCGGGAGGTCGTCGTGACGGAGCATTCACTGGACATCGGGGCCGCGCTGGCAGGTAGAGAGACCCTGCTGCGCGAGGCGTGCGAGCGCGCGCTCGGCTACCTGGGCACGCTCGCGGACCGGCCTGTCGCGCCGGATCCGGCCGCCGTCGGCGCCCTGGCCTTGCTGGACTTCGCGCTGCCGCCCGGCGGCCTGCCGGCGCCCGAGGTGCTCCGGATGCTGGACGAGGCCGGCTCTCCCGCCACCGTCGCGAGCGGCGGGCCGCGGTACTTCGGGTTCGTCACCGGCGGCGCGCTGCCGGTCGCGCAGGCGGCGTCCTGGCTGACCACGGCGTGGGACCAGAACACGGCCCTCGACGTGATGTCGCCGGCCGCGGCGCGGCTTGGCCGCGTCGCCCTGCGCTGGGTCACCGGGCTGCTCGGCCTGCCTGATGGCACCGCGGGTGCCTTCGTGACCGGCGCCACGATGGCGAACGCCACTTGCCTGGCGGCGGCCAGGGACGCGGTGCTCACCAGCCACGGCTGGGACGCGGCCGGGCAGGGTCTGGTCGGCGCGCCGCCGGTGACCGTCGTGGTCGGCGGCGAGGTGCACGCGACCGTGCGGAAGGCGCTCGGCATCGTCGGCCTCGGCCGCGACCGGGCCGTGGTGCTGCCGGCGGACGGCCAGGGCCGGATAGATCCGCGTGATCTCCCGGCGCTCGACGGGCCCGCGATCGTGTGCCTGCAGGCGGGGAACGTGAACACCGGCGCGAGCGACCCGTTCCCCGCGCTTGCCGGCTGGGCCAGGCGGCATGGCGCGTGGGTGCACGTCGACGGCGCGTTCGGGCTGTGGGCGGCGGCGTCGCCCGCGCTCGCCGGGCAGGTCGCCGGCATGGCCGACGCAGACTCCTGGGCGACCGACTGCCACAAGTGGCTGAACACCACCTA
>Ga0187807_1000185_pt1 | contig 18522 bp, 9 predicted proteins | sample NC_wetland_sal_i_4_FD_132432 | JGI IMG/M metagenome (GOLD analysis project Ga0187807, IMG submission 132432) | Wetland sediment microbial communities from Neuse River Estuary, North Carolina, USA - ASW_2 | ecosystem: Environmental > Aquatic > Freshwater > Wetlands > Sediment | place: USA: North...
AGACGCATGAGCCTCACAACCCGGGTCGCTCCGGCGCATTATGTGCTCGGCCAGGCCCTGCACGCCGAGTGGACCAAGTTCCGTACCGTGCCCGGCCCATCGTGGCTGCTGGCCGGGGTCGTCACGGTGACCGTTGGCGTCGGGGTGGCGGCGGCCAGCGCGGCCCGGTGCCAGTCAGCCACCTGCGGGATCGACCCCGCCACGGTCAGCTTCACCGGAATCTACCCGGCCCAGGCGGTAGTAGCCGTCGCAAGTGTGCTGGCCATCGGCAACGAGTACAGCACGGGGATGATCAAGCTGTCGCTGACCGCGATGCCCCGGCGGCTGACCTGGTTCTTCGCCAAGGCCACGGTGCTCACCGCCCCGGTGCTCACCGCCTCAGCGCTGGCGGTCGCAGGCGCCGCGCTCGCCGGGCGGCTGATCCTGCCCGGCCACGGCTTCACCACCGCGCACGGATACGCATCCCTCACCTCGGCCACCGACCTGCGGGCCGCCGTCGGTGCGGTCTTGTACCTGACGCTCATCGCCCTGCTCAGCCTCGGGCTCGCCGCCGCGGTACGCGACTCCGCGGCCGCCATCGGCCTGGTGCTCGGCGTGCTGTACCTGTTCCCGCTCGCCGCGGACGTCATCTCCAACCCGCCCCTCGCCCGGCACCTGGACCAGATCGGCCCCCTGCCCGCCGGCCTGGACGCCCAGGCCACGATCGGGGTGAAGGGCCTGCCGCTAACCCCGTGGCAGGGCCTCGGCGTCGTCGCCCTGTGGACCGCCGGCGCCCTCCTCTTCGGCGCACTTGTCTTGAAATCCCGCGATGCATGACGCCTTATACGGCGCCACTTCTCGAGCGCATATGCGGCGATGGTGATGAGGTCATCCAGGGAGGCGTCCCCAGCGCGGCGGCGTCCACCCTGAGCGCTCGATCCGCCAGCGCGGATCGCTCCCGATCGGCCGCATCGTGAGTTTCTCGAGTGGCATCGCGATACGGTCTTCAAGGCAACGTGAGTCGACGGGGCGCTGGGAGTAAGCCGGATCCGTTCGGGATAGTGATTTGATCTTTACTTCGCTGGAGTGCAGGCAGTGGATGATCTGGAAGCGGCCGCTGACAAGGCGGTGTTCATCGGGCAGCTTCGCTTGTTGCTGGGGTGGCTCGGCGACGGGCGCAAGCTCACCCAGACCGGGCGGCTCACGGTTGCCGACGCGCGGGTGCTCGTGGAGTTGCTCGGGACCGGCGATGAGCTCGACCCGGATATCGGCGGTCGGGTGTACAAGACCAGGTCTAGCGAGCAACTTCCGGGGCTCACGCGGATCGTGGGGTGGGCGAAGACCGCGCGGCTGGTGCGCGTTCACGGCGGGCGACTGGTGCCGGTCAAGACGAACGCGGCGTTGCCTGACAAGCCTTTTGAATTGGCGCTCGCGCTGCTCGCGGCCTTTCCCAGGCTCGGCGATTCGATGTTCTCCCATGGATCGTGGCGCGGGTCGTATGTCGGGGAGGAGTTCGGCGATATCGGGCCCGCGATCCTCACCATGCTGCTGGCCAGCCCGGGCCCGGTGGCGGTGTCCGACCTTTCCGGCATGGCGCAGCGGGTGATCGCCGACCGGTATGTGCTCGGCGAGCTCAGCGAACTGGGCCTGGAGGTCACCATCGGCGGCATCGCGAGCGACGTAACGACTGCCGTCGCCGCGCTGGAGGCGCTCGGTGTCGTGGTGCTTGGCCCCGATCGCGCGTCGGCCGAGCTCACCCCGCTCGGGCGGGTGGCGATCCGGCGGGTGCGCGGCATGCCACAGGCCGGGGACCCGATCTTCCAGTTGGTGATCAGGCTCGAGGATGTCGCGGACCCGCTGGTATGGCGCCGGGTGCTGGTCCCGGCGGGATATCCGCTCAGCCGGGTGCACGAGGTCATCCAGACCGCGATGGGCTGGGACGGCGGTCACCTGCACCTGTTCCGCGTCGGCCGCGTCAGGTACGGGCCTTCCTCGGAGCTGGACGAGCTGCCGGATGTGCATGACGAGGCTGAGTTCTGGCTCGGTGACGTGGTGACGAAGCCGGGAAGCGTGTTCTTGTACGAGTACGACTTCGGCGACGGGTGGGAGCATTCGGTTGCCTTCGAGGCGCTGCTTGAAGCAACCGAGGACGGCATCTACCCCGCGTGCGTTGCCGGAGCGGGCGCGTGCCCGCCGGAGGACTGCGGTGGCGCCTACGGTTTCGCCGAGTTGAAGGAGACGCTCGCGGGGCCGCCGAGCGCTGAGCGCGACGTCGCTGTTGAGTGGGCCGGGGCGGATTATGACCCCGCGCGGTTCGACCTGGCCGGGGTTAATGTGGCCGTGGCGGCGATCTGATCGGCGCTCCTTAGCGGGGCTGTTCGGTGTTGAATTGCCGGTATGGCGGCGAATCTTCCGTATGCCGAGGAGGACCTTCGCCGTGCGGCCGGGCCGGCGTCGTATGCGCGCGGGCTTGGTTACCTCGAGCGTGTGGACAATCTGGAGATCGCCGCGACATGGGTGACGGCGACCGTGTTCGGCAATGACGCGTACCAGGTTCGGCTGCGCTTCGGCACTGGTGGACTGCACGGAGACTGCTCGTGCCCGTTCGGCGCGGAGGGCAACTTCTGCAAGCACTGCGTCGCGACCGGGCTGGCGGCACTGAAAGGGGGTGCCCTATCAGGACCCGCTCAGGCCTCTTCGGCAGCCGAGCCCGAACCTGGGTCTCTCGTCTCCTGGCTCACCTCCCTGTCTCGGGATGAGCTGCTTACCGAACTCCTCAAGCTGCTCGTCGACGAGCCGGATCTGATCCAGCGTTTCGAGCTTCGCGCGGCGGTGCGGCAGGTGGATGTCGACGGTGTCGCAGACATGATCAAGGACCTCGTCTGGATCACCGATTACGTTGACTACGACGAGGCCAGCCACTATGCCAACGACGTCCTGCAGGCCGCTGACGCGATCAATGAGCTGATCGAGGCGGGTGCTGCGGCGCAGGCCATCGCAGTGGCCAGGGACGCGATCAGGTGGCTGAGACAAGCCTTCGAGAGGGTGGACGACTCGGATGGCGATGTCGGTAGCGCGGGATACGAACTGCTGCACGTCCATCTGCTCGCCTGTCAGGCTTCCCCGCCCGACCCTATTGAGCTGGCCGCTTACCTCGCTGATCTGTGCCTGACGGACGGGCACGGACTCACTCCCGCGTTCGCGGACTACGCCGAACTGCTTGGCGACGCGGGGTGGGCCGCGCTGCGCAATCGCATCAGGTATGCGTACATGGCTAGCCCGAACGACTACAGAGCCAGGCACCTGATGGAGTCGGTCATCGAGGCCGAAGGCGACCTCGATGCTCTGGTCGCGCTGTACGCCGCCCACCTGGACGAACGAGGCTGGCAGCACTTGCGGATCGCGCTGAGACTCGACGAGGCCGGACGGGCCGACGCCGCGCTCGGCTGGGCCGAGCGCGGCGTTCGGGACATCCCCCGTCCGGACGACCGGCTCGTTGAGTACCTGGCGGGACGGTACCGCGCCGCGGGGCGCACCGGGGATCTGATGGATATGCGGCGCACGCTTTTCGAGGCCGCCCGGACGCTGGCGAACTTCCGGGCGCTGCGTGAGACCGCTGTGGAGTCTGGCGTGTGGGAGGCCGAGCGCGGGACCGCGCTCGGCCTGTTGCGGAAGGACGCCGCGGCCGCCCAGCGAACGCTGTGGTCCACGTGGCCCGGCCCTGTTCTCGTCGACGCGCTGATCGACGAAGGTGACCTGGCGGCGGCGTGGACCGCCGCGCAGGACATCGCCAGCGAGGCGCAGTGGATCCGGCTGGCGAACGCCTCTGTCACTGAGCGTCCGGCAGAGGCGCTGGCCGTCTACGTCAAGGTCATCGAGCAGCTCACGCAGCACACCGGTGATGGCGTTTACCGTCAGATCGCCGCGCACCTGCTCGCGGCCCGTGCGTGCCACGAGGCGCTTGGCACCATGGACGAGTTCCGGCGGTACATGGTGCTGCTGCGGATGGCGCAGAAGCGCAAGCGCAACCTGATGAAGATCCTCGATCAGAACGGCCTGTGACTATAACCCGCGATTAGGTTAGGCTACATATCGTGATTTATCCGATACTCCCGGTGGTGGCCCGTGGGGATCGACCGCCTGTATGAGGATGATGCGCCGGACGTCGCACACGACTCGCCGACAGCCGAAGGCGACGTGCCCACTGCCGAAGGCGAAGCATCGGCAACCGTAGAACACGACGACTGCGCTGACTCAGACGCAGAACGGACTGCTTTCAACCTCAAGTACCGCGCCGACGTCGAGGCCGTGTACCAAGCTGCGTGGGACGAGGCATTGCCGACCTTCGAGGCAGCGCGCGAGGAGCATCGAAGGAGATTCCCGCAGCCCGAACGGTCTAGGCCAACTGTGGAGGACGACGGCTCTTGGCATTGCGATGGCGGCCGCCTCAAGTTGAGTTCCGCGCGGAACGCCGACGTCGATCGCGGCGGTGAACGGATTCGTGAAATCGGGAAGAACTCCATCATCCCTGGCATGCGCAGCATCGAAGCCGAAGACACCACGCGCCACCTAGTTGGCTTCGAGCATAGATTCAAAGAAGATGATCGCCTCAAGGAAAAAGTCGCTGAACGACTGCGATCGAAGCCTGGCCGAACTACAGCAGAGATACTTGATGGGATTCCTGATGCTATTCGTTTCACGTTTCAGTACCCGCATGAATCTTACATAGTGGGCGTGCGGAGGGACATAGAACGACTCGAAGCTCACGGGTTCATTCAGGTCGAACGGCGGAACACATGGACATCAGACCAGTACAAAGGCATCAATAGCCGCTGGCGTGAGCCAGAATCAGACCAGCAGTTTGAAGTACAGTTCCATACGCGCATCAGTTATGAGGCCAAAGAGTTGACGCACAAGGCGTACGAGCGCATCCGGAGCTCGGCGGAGGACCCGGAGCGAGCTGAACTCAAGGAATTCCAGCGAAGTGTGTGCGCCATGGTCCCGCTTCCGCCGGGCGTGGCCGAATACGAAGACTTCCTACGGAAGGAACGTGATGGCTGAAGAGATCACCTACTACGCGATCGTCGATGACTACAGCAGCCGCGCCGAACCTGCAGGCGTGCTCCGCCGGATCAAGCACGATGACGGAGAGCGGGACGAGACCTTCGGCAGCGACCTCAAGTGGGCACACAGCTCGCTGCTGTACTCCTACGAGCGGGGCGACCTAGAGAACAAGTTCGTCCCGATCAGCGAAGAGGAGGCTCAGGGGATCGTGGAGCGGATTCGGCATTTGGTTGGCGGGGAGGAGTAGGGGTCGGCTGGGGAGTCGGGCGGCATCGTTCGGGATGAAAATCGGGCTCGAGCGGGGCGGGCCGCGGTTACGAGTTGAAGCTGGCCACTCGCGGGACTCAGTAGAAATTGAGGTCGTGCGCCTGGGTCAGCGCGGCTGTCAGCTGTTGCTTGGCCGCGTCCGGGTCGCCGCCGGCCCAGGCCGCGCAGGCCGCCTCGAGGGATGCCGTGAGGTCGTCGGGCAGCCGTAGCTGTTCTGGGGCGAGAACCTGCCGGGCCGATGCGATCGCCTCGGCGATCGCATCGGAGCTCAGCCGGGCGGCCATTACCGGGAACTCGTGCACCCACTTATAGCGGGCGCCGGAGCCGATCGTGGTCAGGTCCAATTCCGCGATCCGGTCCGCCAGCCTGATGACTTCGTCCGGGTGGCCGTCCTGCCAGGCCAGCCAGGCCTGGCAGGCCATGACTACGGCGATCCGGGTATCGCCCGCCTCCAGCGTCTCGGTCGCCCGCGGGATCAGGGCCCGCACCGCGTCCGTGTCGTGGCGGCGCAGCGCGGTCAGCATGAGCATCAGCGTGCTGATCACACGCAGGTGGTTCTCCCCGATGCGCTCGGCCATGGCCAGCGCCTGCTCCAGGTTGTCCGTGGCCTCCGCCAGGTCGCCGCGCAGCCAGTGAGCCCAGCCGAGGAAGTCGATGGCGTACCCGAGGTCCTTGTCCTCCCCGGTCTGCTCGGCGGCCTCGATGCTCCTGCGCAGGCTGGCGAGGTCCGCGTCGTCGACGCGGAACCGGTTTCTGAGCAGTCGCTGCATGGTGAACACCCGGTCGAAGACGGTTCTCCTGGCCGGCGTGCCGCGAGCCTCGAGCACCGGCCTGGCCGCCTCGAGGATCGCGAGCGCCTCATCGGCCTCGAGCCGCATCACGTGCATGTCGGCCCTGCCGTCCAGCATGATCTCAAGCCACTGGTCGGCCGTGGCGTCGTCCTGGCCGCCCGGGTCGTCGCCGAGCAGCGCCTCGGCGGCGTCGAAGGCGGCCGCCGCCGCCTCGTAGTGCAGCTCGGTCATCTCGAGCCGACCCAGCCGGGTGTACAGGTGCGCCCGCTGCAGGGTATCCACCGAGCCGGCCAGCCGCAGCGCCGCCTGGAAGGCGTCCCTGGCCTCGTCGTGCCTGGCGATCCGCCACAGCACGTTGGCGAGCTTGGCGTGCAGCCGCACCGCCTCGGCCGGGCGCCGTGTCACCGCCAGGGCCGCACGGAACGACGAGACCGCCTCGTCGTTGGCGAACGCGTCTGTCGCGTGGTCGCCGGCCATCTCGAGGTAGCGGACGGCGCGTTCGGGGTTCTCGGCGGACGCGTAGTGCCGGCCGAGGACCGCGGCGACCTCGGGCAGGCGGTCACGGTACGCCGCCTCGACCGCCGCGGCGGCCCGCGCGTGCAGGCCGCGGCGCTCCGCTCGCAGCAGCCCGACGTAGGTGGCCTCCTGGATCAGCGCGTGCCGGAACCGGAAGGTCCGCGCCGCTCCCCCGGGCGGCTCGCGGTGCACGAGGTCGCTGGCCGATAGCTCGTCGAGCACCGGGGCGAGCGCGGCCGGCTCGGCGCCGAGCATGGTGGCGAGCAGCGCCGCGGTGAACTCGGTGCCGAGCACCGCGGCGGCGCGGATCGCTTCCCGGGCGGCAGTGCTGAGCCTGTCCACCCGGGACAGGACGAGGCGCTCGAGCACCTGCGGCAGCTGCGGGCCGGGTGGCTCGCGCAGCCACCATGTGCCCTGCTCGCGGACCAGGGTCCTGGTCTCGAGCATCGAGGACAGCCGTTCCTCCAGGAACAGCGGGTTGCCGTCGGCGGTGGCCAGCACCGCGGCGAGCACCTCAGGGCCGGCTCCCTGGCCGATCAGGGACCTGGCAAGGGCCTCGGCCGCGGCGGCGCCGAGCGGGCGCAGGTTCACCTGGCGCGCCGCCGGGATGTCGGCGAGGCTGCTTTCTGTGCCGGGCCGGCTCGTGGCGATCACGAGCAGCGGCCGGTCCGCGGCCAGCCCGGCGAGCTCGCGGGTCAGGCGCAGCGAGGTCGGGTCCGCCCAGTGCAGGTCCTCCAGGACGATCACGGTGGGCCCCGCGACGGTGAACCTCGCCACCACCGAGCGGACCGCCGCGAACGTCATCCGGTGCAGCTCTTCGGGGCTGATCCGGCCGCGGCCCCGCGCCACGGGATCAGGCAGGCCCATCATCCGGGCCAGCGGCGGCAGCAGGTTCGTGTTCCCCATCAGGTGCGCCAGCGCGTCTTCCAGGGCGGGCCGGAGCCGCGACTCCGGCTGGTCCGGGGCCACCCCCACCCAGCTGGCGACCAGCTGCCGGTAGAGGCTGTACGGGGTGGCGGACGCGTAGGACGCGCAGCGGCCCTCCAGCCACAGCGGCAGCCTGCCGCTGCGCGCGCCGACCCAGGCGATGAAGCGCTTGCGGCATTCCTGCACCAGGCGGGTCTTGCCGAGTCCCGGCTCGCCGGTCAGCACGATGACCGAACCGCGGCCCGCCACCGCGTCCCGCAAGGCGGTGTCCAGGACCCGCAGCTGCGCCTCGCGGCCGGTGAGCGGTGCACTTCCGCCCAGCCTGGGCCGCCGCTCGGCCGCGCGGGGCCGCGGTGCCTCCAGGTAGCTCGCGACCAGCGGCCGCGTGTTCGCGCCGAGCGCCACCTGCTCGGCGGCGCCCCAGGTGAACAGGTGGCCGATCGCGGCGCGGGTCGCCGGGCCGACGAGCACCGATCCCGGCCGCGCCGACGACTGCAGGGTGGCGGCGACGCTCACCACGTCGCCGAGCGCACCGTACTCGACCTTGGCGCCACCGCCGATGGGGCCGACGAGGGCAGGGCCGGTCTCGACGCCGATCCGCAGCGGCGTGCCGCCATCCGCCGCGGCGGCGGTGGCAGCAAGGGCGCGGAAGGCAGCACGCACCGCCCGTTCCGGATCATCTTCATGAGCCTCGGGCGCGCCGAACATTGCCTGCAGACCCCGGCCGGACACCGAGATCACCGTCCCGCCCAGCGCCTCTACCTCGGCGATCACGGCCGCCAGCGATCCCCCGACGATCTCGCGCAGCGTCTCGAGGCCGAGCGCTCCGGCCAGTCCCGCGGGCGCGGCCACCTCGGCGAACAGCACGCTCACCGGCCGGCGTTCCTCGCGCGGCACTGGGGGCGGGTCTGCGGGCTTAGGGGGTGTGGCCTGTGCTGGCCGTGGATCGGGCTCGCGGGTAGCGGCGGCGTAGACCCGCTCGAGCGACGGGGAGATCCGCAGCCCGAGGTCTTCGAGCGCGGCGCGGCACCGCTCGAAGACCCGCGCGGCGAGCTCGGGGCGCCCGCGCGCGACGTAACCGCGGACCAGCGCGCCCGCGGCCTCCTCACAGGCGGGGTCGTGGTCCAGGCACGATTGCCAGGCCGCCATCACGTCGTCGGGGCCTGACCGGCCCGATCCCATCGCCCGGTCCCTGGCAAGGGCGAGCCGCGCCTCCTGGCGCAGCGCCGCGAGCCGCTCCCGCGGGCGGGCGGCCCAGTCGGCGTAGGGCTCGTCCGCCAGCAGATCACCGTCCTGCGCGAGGGCGCTGGCGAGCCGGTCGTCACGTTCCTGGCCGGGTGTCATCGCCAGTCCGCCGCGAAGATCCGCCTCGTGGCCCTCGGCGTCGACCTCGACGGCCGACGACACCCAGATGTGGCCGAGGTCGGCCGCCAGCAGCGCGGAGCCTTGCTCGCCGAGTCCGCTCAGCGCGCCGCGGGCCATGGACAGCGCCTTCGACAGCGCCCGGGCGGCCGCGCGCGGATCCAGGCTCGGGAACAGTTCCTCGCACGCGAGGTCCCGGCTGACCCGGCGGCCCGGGCTGACGAGGGCGAGCTCGCACAGCCGCCGGGCGCTCGGCCGCGGCCAGGGGCCGGCGGTTCGGTCGCCTGAAGTGATCGCGAACTGGCCGAGCAACTGGACCCGGACGCTCTGGTCGAGCGACGCGTCCTGCGCGGTTCCAGCGGCCACGCAACCATTATCGCGGCGGGGTCCGACATTTCCGGCAGCATTTTCCGGCGGACCTCCGGTCACGAAGCGTGACGAAATATGGACCACTACCACGAAGCACGACGAAACGGCGTGTCGTACACGATCTCCTTGGCGAACCGTCGCTAACCAGGCATTATCTCCTCTAGGACGGCCGCCTTGAGAAAGCGGCCGAGGAAGATCCGATAACTCTCGCGCATCACCCGATAACCCATCGTAGTCTTAGACATCACGGCATCGATGGGTCGCGGAGCCGGGGGGTGAGTGGTGTTAACTGACGCGGCGCGCATCGTTCGGTTCTGGCAAGCGGTTGAGACGGTCAATCCGCGGCCGCTGCCCAAACCCGACTTCCGCGAGAACGTCACTGACGTCCGCGGCGGTGATCTGCTGCCCTGGGAGGCCGGCTCCCGATTCGCCGCCCGGCCGCCGGCGGCCGGCAAGGTGTGGCGACACCAGGTGTTCGGCGGCCTGTTCGAGCTGGCCGCGCTTCGCGCCGCCCTCGCCGGGCTGTACGGCGGTGACGACCCGGCCGGCGAGGGCGCCGGCCCAGCGGGCGCTCCCGCTGGCGACACCATGTCCGGGGCCGCCCAAGGCCAGTCGGCCCTGTTCGCGTGCACCGTCGACGAGGCCGGCGTGCCCATCGGACCTGCCGAAGTCTCCGAGTGCGCGCGGGCGCTCGGCCGGGCCGCGGTCGCCGGCGGCGACCCGAGCGCCCCCGGCGCGTGGCTGGCGGTGCTCGAGCCGGGCGCCGCGGACGACCCGGGGGCCCTGCCTGCCCGGCCGGTTACCGGCGCCGACCTGCGGAGCTTTGCCGCCGGGCTGGCCGAACGCCTCGGGGTCAGCGCGCTGCTCGCGCCCGCCGGGCTGCGGGTCCGGAGCTATCAGGTGCCCGACGGTGCCGCAGGCGACGACGGCGACCCGCGGTCCCGCACGCTCGCCAGCCCGTTCGCCGGCGACCTCGCGCTCGTGGCCGACGCGCTATCCGGGCGTTACGGCGGCCCCGGGGGCGTCGGAGGCGCTGGGCCCGCGCTCGCCGACTACCTGTGCGCCGGCGAGGAGATCAGCTGGGGCAGCCGCGTCGACGTGCGCCGCGAGCCGCTCGAAGTGCGGGACGGGTGCGCACCGCAGCGGATCCCGCTGGGCCGGTGGGTCGCCGACATCGGCCACGGGCTGGTCCGCAGCCAGCAGTTCGCGGTGAACGAGATCATGGCGCGGCTCGCGCCCGGCCCGGGCCTGTTCGCCGTGCACGCGCCGCCCGGCACCGGGACGACAACGGTGTTCAGCGACCTGATCGCGGCGATCGTCGTCGAGCGCGCCCGCCGCCTGGCGGAGCTGCCGGCCACGCGCGCGGCCTTTGGCGGATCGCTCACCTGGCAGGCCGGGCAGACGATCCACACGGTCGCCGCCCCGGTCCCGTCGCTGACCGGCTTCGAGGTGCTGCTCGCCGGCCCGGACGAGGCGGTCATCGGCGACATCGGCGGACGCTGGGGCAAACGGGCCGGCCAGGTCGACTACTTCACCTCGACCGCGCGCCTGGCCTGCGGCGACGGCGCCTGGGGACTGATCGCCGCCCCGCTTGGCGACCGGTCCGAGCGCCGCGGCTTCGTCGAGCGCTTCTGGCAGGGCACCGTCCGCGGCACTGACGCGCTGTTCCGTGTCGGTGAGGCCATGCCCGCCGTCCTGCGCCGGGGGGCGGAAGAAGCCCCGGACTGGCCGGGCGCCGTCGCCCGCTTCAGCGCGGCGATGGCCAAGGTCAACGCATTGTCTTCCGAACGGACGGTGGCGTCTGCCTCGATCGCGCGGCTGTCCGCCGTGGAGGAGGCCCTAGAGGGGGCGTATCTGCTGCTCGAGACCGCGCAAGACCGGTGCGCGGAACTCGCCGGGCGCGAGGCCCGCGCCGCCGGTGAGCTGGTCGCGGCCGAGGAACGGCGGCGGACGGCGCTCGCTGCCCTGGAAGCGCACGTGGCCGATCGCCCGGGCCTGCGCGCCGGGCTGCGGGGCAGCCGAGAGTGGCACGCCAGGCGCGCCGCGCTGCGCGGCGGGTACGAGGAGGCGGAGCAACAGCGGGACACCGCGGTGTCTCAAGCACAGTCGCTGCGGGCCGACGTGGCCACCGCCAGGCGAGCCGTGACCGCGGCCGAAGACGAGGTCGGCGCGCTCACCGCGGGGATGGCTGCCTTGCAGGAGCCGGTCGCGCAGGTGCGACGGCGCTGGGGCAACCACGTGCCTGACGGCCCGTCGCAGGAGGAAACCGAGGACGCGGCGCTGATCGAGCGGCGGGAGAAGATCGCGGCCTGGGCGGACGAGGAGTTCAACGCCGCGCGCACCGAGCTTTTCCTCGCCGCGCTCGCGCTGCACAAGACGCTGATCGCCGCCGAAGCGGACATCTTCGAGCGGAACCTCGCCGCGCTCATGGAGATGCTGTCCGACGAGGCGCCTGCCCCGCCGGAGGTCGCCCTGGCAGCCTGGCGGTCCTTCTTCCTCGTCATGCCCGTCGTCTCGACCACGTTCGCGTCTATCGGCTCGCTGTTCGCCGGACTTGGCCGCGGCAGCGTTGGCTGGCTGCTCGCCGAGCGTGCCGGGCAGGTGCCACCGCAGCAGGTGCTCGGCGCGCTGTGGCGGGCCGAGCGCGCCGTGCTGGCCGGAGACCCGCTGCAGGCGGTACCCGAGACCCCGCTGCCGTGGTGCGGGCAGCAGGCGCTGCTGAAGACGCTCGAGGTCGACGAGGAATGGGCGCCGGCCCGCACGTGCGCGCAGCGAGTGGCTGACCGGCTCGTCCGGTACGGCACCTGGCTGCCCGTCGAGGCGCCGGACGGCTCCGGCCGGCTCTGGGTCGGCACGCCGTTGCGGGTGCACCGCCGCAGCGACCGGCCCATCCTCGAGGCGTGCAACGAGATCGCCTACGACGGATTGCTGGTGTGCGGGACCCCCGTGCGGGAGACCTTCCCCGGCGCCGACACCTGGTACGACGTGCGGCCCGGCGCCTCCGGCGGCGCCGGGCACCGGACCGGGGGCCACTGGATAACCGCCGAAGGCGAGGCCCTGCTGTCCCTGCTCACCACGCTGCGCGCGGCGGGCGTGCCGGCCGCGGAGGTGCGCGTGGTCAGCCCGTTCCGCACGGTCGCCGTGGCCGCCGCACGGGTGTACTGCGCGGTGTTCGGCGAGGTGAGCGCGGAAGAACTGCGGACCAGGGTCGGCACCGTGCACACGGTGCGCGAAGGGGATGTGGTCGTGCTCGTGCTCGGCGGCGACCCGGGGCGCCCGGACGCGCGTGCCTTCGCCGGCCAGGCACCCAACCTGCTGAACTCGGCGATCGGGCGGGCCCGGCGACGGCTGTACGTCATCGGCAACCGCGAGACGTGGCAGGCCCAGCCGTACTTCGAGGTGCTCGCGCGACGACTGGCCGAGACGGAGGCAGCGGCGGCGGACAACGCCTGGGGACCGCGCAGGAACCTGGCGGGGTAACACGTTAGCGGTGAAGGTCTGACGGGCGCCTGCCGGTCAGACCTTCACCGCTGTGCAGCGGCTACGGGAGCCGCTCGTGGCCGCGCTTGACGACGGTGATCGTTCCGGCGCTTTCTGGGGTGGCGCTGCCCGGCGCGTAGTCGTAGACGGTGTGGGTCCTGAAGTTCATCACGAAAACGTCGACGATCGCGAAGGTGCTCGGGTCGAGCCAGGTGATGTACAGCTGGTGGTCGCCGATCGGGATGGCGACGTAGTCCTCGGGCGGGAACTTCGTGCCGACGTACGGGCCGGCGATCGGGACGCCCTGGACCATGGTGTCCGTGTAGGTCTGCTGGAACGTGTTGCCGGTGTTACGGCCGAGGCTGTAGTCGGCGTTGATCACGTAGCCGTTGAGGTCGAACCGGTTCAGGCTGAGCTTGGGGTGGTGATGTGACTTGTGCACCGCGGCGTTGGCCGACTTCGCGCTGGCCGACGCGGACGTGCTTACCGCGGCGGCGATCCCGCCAGAGGTCAGCGCCACCACCAGTGCGGCGGCCACCATCCGGACTCGCTTCGTTGCGAACATGCGTCCCCTCCTCCGTGGAGAATGTGCCCGAATCGTAAGTCGCGGTGGAACGGCGAAACAATCCGAACCGCGACCGTAAATTCTCTATCACCAGCCCCGCCATAATCGCTAGCCCCGCAATTTGTCGGAAGCTCCAGTCGCATGCGTGCGTGTCCGGGCCTCTCGCGCGTCCGTTTGGCGGACGGAATGTGAGTATTGCGCGCTATGCCCGTCTTTGCGGCGTTGGATGGTTGCCACAGCGTGCCTGGTGTCACACGCCACACCATGCCCTCAGGATTCTGTTTGTCGCAGGTTGATCGCGCGCATCTACTGCTACAGCGGGGTGATCTTGGTGTGCGAGGGGCCGCGGCCTCCCGGGCACCTCGCGCCTCACCCGTCGCCAGCAGCCCGTCCGTGCCCGTTCTGGGGGCCACGATCACGAAAACAATTTTTACCGCGTAAAAAAATAGTCGCTATGGGCTATAAATGTTTTCGCGATCATGAAATGCAGCACGTCGAATTCCGGCAATTGACGCAAAACCGGCATTGGGAAATGGGCCTATTGGGGCTTACGGGGTGATGCGGGGATTTGGGACGCGGCTTTCAGGTGATACGGGGATTATGGCGGCTCGCGCGGCGGGGCTGGAGGTTCCACGGCTCATGTGGCGGGGCCGGGCGTTCGGCCTTATGGGGTGAGGCCGAGGAAATCTACGGACTTCTCGCGCATCTCTACCTTGCGGACCTTGCCGGTGACGGTCATCGGGAACTCGTCGGTGATGTGGATGTAGCGCGGGATCTTGTAGTGCGCGAGCTTGCCGTGGCAGAAGTCGCGCAGCGCCTGCTCGGTCAGCGGGGCGGCGCCTGGGCGCATCCGGACCCAGGCCATCAGTTCCTCCCCGTACTTCGCGTCCGGGACGCCGATCACCTGGGCGTCCAGGATGTCGGGGTGGGTGTAGAGGAACTCCTCGACCTCGCGCGGGTAGATGTTCTCGCCGCCGCGGATCACCATGTCCTTGATCCGGCCGGTGATCGACAGGTAGCCGTCGTCGTCCATCACCGCTATGTCACCGGTGTGCATCCAGCGGGCGGCGTCGATGACTTCGGCGGTCTTGTCGGGCTGCTGCCAGTAGCCGAGCATCACCGAGTACCCGCGGGTGCACAGTTCGCCGGGCGTATCGCGGGGCACGGTCAGGCCGGTCTTCGGGTCGATGACCTTGACCTCGATGTGCGGGCCGACGCGGCCCACGGTCGCCACCCGGCGCTCGATCGAGTCGTCCATCCGGGTCTGGGTGGACACCGGCGAGGTCTCCGTCATGCCGTAGCAGATCGACACCTCGGCCATGCCCATCCGGTCGATCACCTGCTTCATCACCTCGACGGGGCACGGCGAGCCCGCCATGATGCCGGTGCGCAGGCTGGACAGGTCGAAGGTGGCGAACTCCGGCACCGCGAGTTCGGCGATGAACATCGTCGGCACGCCGTACAGCGACGTGCACCGCTCCGACTGCACCGCGGCCAGGGTGGCCACCGGGTCGAACACCGGCGCGGGGATGACCATCGCCGCACCGTGGCTGGTCGCCGCCAGGTTTCCCATCACCATGCCGAAGCAGTGGTAGAACGGCACGGGGATGCAGATCTTGTCCTCGTGCGTGTAGTTGCACAGTTCGCCGACGAAGTACCCGTTGTTCAGGATGTTGTGGTGGGACAGCGTCGCGCCCTTGGGGAAGCCGGTCGTCCCCGAGGTGTACTGGATGTTGATCGGGTCGTCGGCGCTCAGTTCGATCGCGTCGAGCGCCGCCCGGGCGCTCGGGCCGGCGCCGCGGCCGGCGTCAAGCAGCGCGGTCCAGGCGTCGGAGCCGAGCAGCACGACCTGCTCGAGGCGCGGGAGGCGCGGCCGGACTTCGGCGATCATCGCGGCGTAGTCCGAGGTCTTGAGCCGCTGCGCGGCGATCAGCAGCCTGGTGCCCGACTGCTTCAGCACGTACTCGAGCTCGCTGGTCCGGTACGCGGGGTTGATGTTGACCAGGATCGCGCCGATCTTCGCGGTGGCGTACTGGGCATACACCCACTCCGAGCAGTTCGGCGCCCAGATGCCGACCCGGTCGCCCTTGGCGATTCCCGCCCCGAGCAGGCCGAGGGCGAGCGCCTGGACGTCGGCAGCGAGTTCGGCATAGGTCTGCCTGCGCCCGGCCGGCACGTCGGCGAGCGCGATCTGGTCACCGTAGCTGGCGACGGCGCGGTCGAAGTTCGCGCCGATCGTGTCGCCGAGCAACGGCGCTTGCGAGACCGCCGAGGTGTAACTCTTCTCCGCCATGATCGCTCCCCTCGCCGCTGAGGCTGCTGCTTGACACTAGCTTGGTACCCGCGCCGTCGGCACGTCTACGGCCGGCCGCGCAGCGGGCGGGGGTCGGGCTGGGGAGACGGGCGCGATCGTTCGGGATAATAGGGTTCTGAATTATGGACTTCGGCGTAGCCATCTTCGCGACACACGATGCCATCGCGCCCGCCGATGTGGCGCGGCTTGCCGAGCAGCGCGGGCACGAGTCGCTGTTCTTTCCCGAGCACACGCACATCCCGGCGGGCGGCGGGACGCCTCATCCGAGCGGGAACCCGCTGCCGCGCAAGTACGCGCACACCTTCGACCTGTTCGTGTCGGTGACCGCCGCGGTGACCGTGACCACCCGGCTGCGGGTCGGGTCCGGGGTGTGCCTGGTGATCGAGCGCGACCCGATCGTCACCGCCAAGGAGGTGGCCAGCGTCGATGTGCTGTCCGGCGGTCGGTTCGAGTTCGGCGTCGGCGCGGGCTGGAACCGGGCGGAGATGGCCAACCACGGCACCGATCCGCGAGTCAGGATGGCGATCATGCGGGAGCGCGTGGCGGCCATGAAGGCGATCTGGACGTCCGAGGAGGCGAGCTACGCGGGCGAGCACGTGCGGTTCGAGCGGATCTGGTCGTGGCCGAAGCCCGCGCAGCGGCCGCACCCGCCGGTGCTCGTCGGAGGTGACGGGCCGGGCGTGCTCGACCGGGTGCTCGCGTTCGGCGACGCGTGGTTCCCGAACCACTCCCCCGGGATCATCGACCGGTCGAAGGAGCTGCTAGCGCGGGCGGACCGGCCGGTGGGGCTGATGGTGATGGGAGTGCCCGCCGACCCGCGGTGGCTCGAGGCGTACGCACAAGCCGGATTCTCGCGGGCGGTGCACTGGCTGCCTTCGGCGCCGAGCGGGCCGGTGCAGCGGGCGCTCGACGACTTCGAGACGGCCATCGCGGAGTTCACGGGCACATAGCGGCGGGTGGCCTCGGTGTCGCCGTGCGGTCCCGCCGACCGCTCCCCGAACCGGTCGACGGGACCGCACGCCCCCTTGGCGTCGCCCTGCGGTGCCATTTTGCCCGTTTCGCGGGCCGGGGCGATACGCCGATTCCTATGTCCGGACAGGGTCGGACAAGACGGGGTGCTCGGTCCGAATGGTCGCAAATTGGCATCGATAACCCGTACCCGGTGAACTCATCCCCCATTAGGCGTGTCATCTAATTGCGGGGCTTTCGCCGGGGTGAGCTTTAGCTTGCGCAATCCCCTACACGCGGGAGTGTCGTACTCACTCGCCGTGCGTAACACCTTGGGGGAAACAATGGCTGACGATCCGGCTGCCCCGGATCCGGAGCGGATCGCGACTCAGGCGGACTTCGGCCGCGAACTCACCGCGCTGCGAGAGCGCGCCGGATTGACGATCAGAGAGGCCTCGAAGGCCACCAGAATCCCGGTCAGCACCACTGGTGACTATTTTTCCGGGCGCCATCTGCCTGCCGACCGCCAGCAGCTGCTGCGGATCCTCGAGGTATGCCGCGAGACCGATCCGGGCCGGGTGGCGCAGTGGGAGGCCGCGCACCAGCGGGCACGGCGGCCGCCGGGCAGGCGGACCAACAACCCGTACCGTGGCCTGGCCAGGTTCGAACTCGAGGACGCGCGCTGGTTTTTCGGCCGTGAGGACGTCACCGACATGCTCGTCTCGCTGGCCGCGGAGTCCTCGCCGCTGCCGCTGATCCTCGTCGGCCCGTCGGGCGCGGGCAAGTCTTCGGTGCTGCGTGCCGGGCTGGTGCCGCGACTGCGCGAGCTGGCCGAGGCCGCCCCGGGCATCGCCGGGCCGGTGATCGTGTTCGAGCCCGGGCCCAGTCCGGTTGCCGACCTGAAGGCGCAGCTGGCCGGCCTCGCGGCGGGCCCGGAGCCTGACGGCGTGGACGGGACTGATGGGCGGGACGGCGGCCGGCCGGCCCTCATCGTGGACCAGTTCGAGGCGGTTTACACGCGCTGCCCAGACGAGGCGCAGCGGCGCGAGTTCATCACCGAGCTCGGCCGGCTGGCCCAGACCATGCTGGTCGTGCTGGCGCTGCGCGCCGACTTCTACGACCACGCCATCCGCCACCCCGCGCTGGCCAGCGCGTTGCAGTCACGGCAGGTCGTGCTCGGCCCGATGACGGCCGAACAGGTACGCCGCTCGATCACCGAGCCGGCCCGGCTCTCCCGCGTCAAGGTCGAGGACGGCCTGGTCGGGCTGCTGCTCGCCGACCTGGCCCCGCAGGACGTGCCGCCGGGCGACCCCCAGGAGTCCGACGCGTCCGGCGTGGCGGGCATGGCCGGCGCGTACGAGCCTGGCGCGCTGCCGCTGCTCTCCCACGCGATGCTCGCCACCTGGGAGCACAGCAAGGGCAGCACGCTGTCGATCGCCGACTACCTGGCCAGCGGCGGGATCAAGGACGCGCTCACACAGACCGCCGAGCAGGCGTACGGTAGCCTTTCGGCCGATCAGCAGCGGCTGGCGAGGCGGCTGTTCCTGCGGCTCGTGCACGTGGCCGACGACCTGCCGCCCAGCCGTGCCACCGTCGACCTCGCCGAGCTGCGCGACTGGGGCAGCCGAACCGGCGGCGACGCCGACCACGTGCTGGCCACGTTCGTCGACGAGCGCATGATCACGGTAGACGCGGACACGGCGCAGATCACCCACGACACATTGCTCACCGCCTGGCCACGGCTGCGATCCTGGATCGAGGGCAGCACGGACGGGCTGCGCACCCGCAGGCGGATCACCCAGGGCGCCCGCGCGTGGAACGAAGCCGACCGGGAGAACGCGGCGCTGTGGCGCGGCAGCCAGCTGACGATCGCCAGGGAATGGGTGGCGGACGAGGACAACCGTGCCTTGCTGCCCGCGCTCGCGGCCGAGTTCGTCAAC
>Ga0187807_1000186_pt1 | contig 18407 bp, 21 predicted proteins | sample NC_wetland_sal_i_4_FD_132432 | JGI IMG/M metagenome (GOLD analysis project Ga0187807, IMG submission 132432) | Wetland sediment microbial communities from Neuse River Estuary, North Carolina, USA - ASW_2 | ecosystem: Environmental > Aquatic > Freshwater > Wetlands > Sediment | place: USA: North...
GCTGGTGCGCGGCCCCTCCGGCGACTACGTCATCGGGCGGCGGATGTGGGACCTCGGCCTGCTGGCCCCGGTCCAGTCCGGACTGCGCCAGCTCGCCTCGCCGTTCCTTCAGGACCTGTACGGCGCGACGCTCGCCACGGTGCACCTGGCCATCCGCGACGGCAACCAGGCGCTGTTCCTCGACCGGATATCCGGGCACGCGTCCGTGCCCGTCGTCAGCCATGTCGGGGCCAGGCTGCCGCTGCACGCCACGGGCGTGGGCAAGGTGCTGCTCGCGCACGCACCGGACGCCGTGCAGGCGGACGTCCTGGCGAATCACCTGACGCGCATCACGCCGTACACCATCACCCATCCCGAGCGCATGCAAGAGCAGCTCGAGGCCATCCGCCGGGACGGATTCTCCCTGACGTTCGAGGAGATGACCCTCGGCGCCTGCTCCGTTGCCGTCCCGATCCGCGTCAGCGACGGAACGGTCGCCGCGTCACTCGGCATCGTCGTCCCCCGGCTGACCGGCAGCCGCCCCAGCGTGCTGCCGGCGCTCCAGGTCGCCGCGCAGGGCATCGGCCGCAGCATCTCGGGGATCTCTTCCGTCCAGTGAAAGCATCCGCTTGTCCCCGGCGGCGATGCTCCCGTTGACTGATCGGATGCGCACTGAGGTCGCCATCATCGGCGCCGGCCCCGCCGGTTTGCTGCTGTCTCACCTGCTCGCCCTCGAGGGCATCGAGTCTGTCGTGGTCGAGACGCGTTCGCGCGAGTACGTGGAGTCCCGCATCCGCGCGGGGATCCTGGAGAGCTCCACCGTCGCCCTGCTCGAGGCCGCCGGAGTCGGCGAGCGGCTGCGTGCCGTCGGCGAGGAGCATTGCGGCATCTACCTGCAGTGGCCCGGTGAGCGGCACCATCTGGATTTCCTCGGGCTGGCCGGACGCACCGTCTGGATGTACGGGCAGACTGAGCTCACCAGGGACCTGGGCCGCGCCAGGGACGCCGCCGGCCAGCGGTTCTACTACGGCGTAAGCGCCACCGCGGTGCACGATCTGCACAGCGACCGCCCGTACGTCACCTTCCAGGCCTTCGACGGCCGCGAGGTACGCCTGGACGCGGACGTCATCGCCGGATGTGACGGCGCGCACGGCCCGAGCCGCGCGGCGGTGCCGGTGACCGCCAGGCAGGTATGGGAGCGCACTTATCCCTACTCCTGGCTCGGGATCCTCGCCGACGCGGCGCCGTCGACCGACCATCTCATCTACGCCTGGCACCCCGACGGCTTCGCCCTGCACTCGATGCGCTCGCGCACCGTCAGCCGCCTGTACCTGCAGGTAGAGCCCGGGACAGACATCGCGGACTGGCCGGACGACCGGATCTGGGAGGCGCTCGCCACCCGTCTCGGGCACGGGCAGGACGGCTGGAAGCTCATCACGGGCCGGATCACCGAGAAAAGCGTGCTCCCGATGCGCAGCTACGTCATGGCGCCGATGCGGCACGGCCGGCTGTTCCTGGCCGGCGACGCCGCGCACACCGTGCCGCCGACCGGCGCCAAGGGGCTGAACCTCGCGGCCGCAGACGTGGCCCTGCTGGCGCGGGCGCTGACCGCGATGCTGCGCGAGCACGACAGCAGGCTCGCCGACGCCTATTCCGACACCGCGCTGCGGCGGGTCTGGCGCAGCACGCACTTCTCCTGGTGGATGACCACCATGATGCACAGCACCGGCGACCCGTTCGACGCCCAGCTGCAGCTCACGCAGCTGGACTGGGTGGCGAACAGCACCGCGGGAGCCACCGGGCTCGCCGAGAACTACACGGGCCCGCCGTCGGCACGCGCCGAGCCATGGTCCCGGCCGGACGACACACCCGCATTCGGACGTGTGGCCCTGCCGCGGTTAACCTGCTCGCCATGAGGATGATAGTGGGGGGCACGCGGAAGGAGCTCGGACGATGAAGGCCAGCGTGCGGGACATCATGAACACCGACGTGGTGGCGGTGCGCGTGAGCGCGTCGTTCAAGGAGATCGCGGCGAAGCTCCGCGAGCACCGGATGAGCGCGTTTCCCGTGCTTGACGAGAGCGGGACGGTGATCGGCGTTGTTTCCGAGGCGGACTTGCTGCTCAAGGAGGCCTTCGAGGAGGAGCCCGGGATACCGGGGATGGCCGCCGGGATCCTGATCCGAAGGGACAGGGAGAAGGCGGAGGCCATCACGGCAGCCCACCTGATGAGCTCTCCGGCCGTAACTATCGACCCCGGCGACTCGGTTGAACACGCCGCCCGGCTGATGTACGCCCGAAGGGTAAAGCTGATCCCCGTGACGGACGCGGCGGGCCACCTCGTGGGGAGCGTCAGCCGCGCCGACGTGCTGTCGATCTTCGACCGGCCGGACGAGGAGATCTGCCAGGAGATCCTGGACCGGGTGATCGCCGAGGATCTGGGCGCCGACCCGAGGTCGTTCGCGTTGACCGTGACGGACGGCATCGTGACGGTGCAGGGCAGGCCGGAGAGCACCGTCCTTGGCCGCGACATCATCGCCCGGATCCGGCACGTAGAGGGCGTGGTGTCGGTGCGCGACCGGCTCAGCTATCCGGAGCCCTAGCCATCCGTTAGCGCGGCACCAGCCTGATGGTGGTTGAGCGCGCCTGCTCAGTGAGGATCGAGTTGACGGTGCCTGGGCTGTAGCGCCGGTACTTGGCGCGATACGCCGCGTCGAGTTCGTCGCCGATGGCGTCGTCCGCGTCGGCGAAGCCGACGTCCTTGCTGACGCCGCCTGCGTCCACGTGGCCCTGGTGGCTGGCCTGGGTGCCGCGGAACCAGGCGGAGGTGCGGCCGTTGACGGACCTGACATACAGGTCGTCGCCATCGCGGACCACCCAGATCGTCCTCGGGGCCGCCATCGTCCCGTCGGGCCGCTGGAACGCGATCCGCAGTTCGTCCGCGTCTGCGATTCTCGTCAGCTCGTCGCTCGTCCATGCCGTCATCTGAGCGTCTCCTCTTCGCCGGTCCCCTGGACTTTGATTCTCCCCCGGCTCGGCCCTGGTGCCTCAGGCGGCCTGGTAAACGATGAGCGAGATGGCGATGTACTGGCAGGCGAATGCCGCGACGGTGCACGCGCGGACGATGACGGAAGTTCACGACGGTGCTGGCCGTGTGGCTCGCCGTGCTCTGATAGGAGGTGAGAAACGGAGGTCGCCGCTCATGACGGACGCGCAATCCGGCTCCTCGTGGCGCAAGCTCGGCGCGGAACCGGGACTGTGCGCATCCTGTCGGCACGCGAAGCTCAACGAAACCCGCCGGGACACCGCCTACCTGCGCTGCGCCCGCGCCGCGTGGGACGACAGCCTGCCCCGCTATCCGCGGCTCCCGGTTCTTGAGTGCGCGGGTTTTCAGCAGGCCAGCCCGGATAATTAAGCATGGTCGAAGGGTGCCCCGTGCTGGACTGGGCGGCGTCGGGGGCGATGGCGCTGACCGGGTATCCGGACGGCGTGCCGGATATGTCCCCGGCACCGGCGTTCGGGTTGCTGAGCCGGGTCACCGAGGAGCTCGCGCTGGCGACACGGCGGACGGGCAGCGAGGTGCGCGCGGATCCCGCCGAGTTGCTCACCGGCCGCGCCGCACTGGCCGGCCTTAGCCGGCGGGGCCGGATCTCAGCGGGCGGTTCGGCGCGGCTGCTGCGTACCAGGGACGGCTGGTGCGCGGTGTCGCTCAGCCGGCGCGAAGACGTCGACGCCGTGCCCGCGATCATTGGCAGGCTCGGCAGGCTCGGCGGGCTCGGCCTGCCCGGCCCCAGTGGCGTGTGGGTCGCGCTTGAAGGGACGGCTTACACCGTGTCCGCGCGGGCTCTCGCGGACACGGCGCAACTGCTTGGCGTCCCAGCCGCCGCCCTGCCGCTGGACTCGCCGTCCGCAAGGTCCGCGCCCTGGCCGCCGTGGCGGATGACGCACATCGCCGCACCTTCCGGCTCGGCACGGCTGGCCGGGGCGGTGGTCGCCGACCTGTCGTCGATGTGGGCGGGACCGCTGTGCGCGCGGCTGCTCGGGCTGGCAGGCGCCCGGGTGATCAAGGTCGAGACCCCGGGCCGCCCGGACGGGGCCCGGCTGGGTGAGCGGCGGTTTTTCGACTGGCTGCACGCCGGGCATCACAGCATGACCGCCGACTTCCGCACCGACTCCGGGCGCGCCGCGCTCGCCGCGCTGCTCGCCGCCGCGGACGTGGTGATCGAGGCGTCCCGGCCGCGTGCGCTAGCCAACCTGGGTCTTGCCCCAGAGATGATCCCGCACCGGGGGGGCCAGGTCTGGCTCAGCATCACCGGGTACGGTCGCGCCGAACCGGACCTGGTGGCGTTCGGCGACGACGCGGCGGTGGCCGGCGGGCTGGTCGGCTATGTGGACGGCCTCGGGCCGGTGTTCTGCGCAGACGCCGTCGCCGACCCGCTGACTGGGGTCTGCGGAGCACTCGCGGTCGCCCGCGCGGTCGCCGAAGGAGGCGGCCAGCTGATCGACCTGTCCATGCGCGCGGTGGCCGCCTGCTTCGCCGCCGCGCCGGGCCCGGACCACCACGGTCCGCACGTGGTCCGGGCGGACGGTACCGTCCTGTGCTCGCAGCTCGCCAGGGCGCAGGCCGTGCTGCCGCCGCGCCGCCCCTCGCCGACCGGGCCCGCCGCCGAGCTTGGCGCGGACACCGAGGCCGTGCTCGGCTGGCTGGCGTCGTGCTGATCCGCAACGCACGCCTGTGGCCGCCGCGCGCTCACGCCGGCTTCCCGCTCACTGATGTCAGGATCACCGGTGACCGCATCGCCGAATGCGCGGCTGGCCTGCGGCCTGTGCCAGCCGAAGACGACATCGACGCCAACGGCTGCGCCCTGCTGCCCGGACTGCACGACCATCATGTCCACTTGCTGGCGCTGGCCGCCGCCCGGGCGAGTGTGCGGGCCGGGCCGCCTTGGGTGCGCACCGCCGCCGAACTGCGGACAGCGTTGCGCGAGGCGGACGCGTCGGCGCCGCCGGACGCATGGCTGCGTTGCGTCGGGTACCACGAGTCCGTCGCGGGCGACCTGGACCGCTGGGCGGTTGACCGGCTGCTGCCGCACCGTCCGGTCCGGATTCAGCACCGCACCGGCGCGTTGTGGGTGGTGAACTCTCTTGCCGCGACTCGCCTGAGGCTCGAGGAGTGCGACCTAGCCGCCGTCGAACGCGACAGCGACGGCCGGCCGACCGGGCGGGTGTGGCGGATGGACGCCTGGCTGGCCGGGAGGGTTCCCGGGGCGCCGCCTGACCTTGCCGTGGTCAGCGCCGAGGCCGCCTGCCTCGGTGTCACGGGTTTCACCGACGCCACTCCCGGGGCGACCGAAACAGACCTCCAGTCGCTCGCCGGCGCCCTGGCGGACGGGACGATCGCGCAGCGCGTGCACTGCATGGCGCCCCCGGAGGTTTCCCTGCCAGCCTGTCCAGAAGTTGGGCCTCGGACCGGCGAAGATCCTGCTCGACGACGACGCGCTGCCGCCGCTGCACGAACTCAGCGACCGGATGCGGCATGCGCACGCGGCCGGGCGGCCGGTCGCCGTGCACTGCGTGACGCGTGTTCAGCTCGTGCTCACGCTCGCGGCGCTTGACGCGGCGGGGCGACTGCCCGGCGACCGGATCGAGCACGGCGCGGTGATCCGGGCCGAAACCCTGCCCGACCTGCGCGGGCTCACGGTCGTCAGCCAGCCGCACTTCGTCGGGGAACGAGGAGAGCAGTACGCGAGCGACGTCGCGCCTGAAGACCTGCCCGACCTGTGGCGGCTGCGATCCCTGCGCGCAGCAGGGGTGGCGGTGGCGGCCGGCAGCGACGCGCCGTTCGGCGGGGCGGACCCGTGGCACGTCATGCGCTCGGCGACCGCACGGCCGGAGAACCTCGGGCCGGGTGAGGCCATCGGTCCCGCGGCGGCGATCGGCCTGTTCCTCGGCGAACCGTCGGCTCCGGGGACACCCCGGCGGGTAGCACCTGGCCGGCTAGCCGATCTCGTCCTGCTCCGGTGCCCGCCGCGGGAAGCGGCACTTTCGCTCGCTTCCGACCGCGTCGCGGCCACGTTCGTCGGCGGCGAATTGGTCTACGCGCGCAACGTGTTACGTGCGGCGAAGTAGGCGGTTTGCGTCTTGTCGCGCCACGATTCGTAGAATAATCGGCACGCTACAGCTTGGGGTGGAAGCGATGGGCGTGGGGGGCATTAGTGGCTGATTTCGGCGGGCGATATCGCCTCGTTCGACGCCTCGGCGCAGGCGGCATGGGCGAGGTCTGGCTAGCGTGCGACGAGGAGCTTGGCGACCGGCAGGTCGCGATCAAGGTATTGCACAACCGGATGCTGGCCGACCCGGATGACGTGGCGCGGTTCCAGCGGGAAATGCGGCTCGCCTCCCGGATGCAGCACCCGAACATCATGACCGTGTTCACCACCGGCAGCGACAACGGCGTCCCTTTCATGGTGATGGAATACCTGGAAGGCAGCGACCTTGGGAAGCTGCCGCATGGCCTGGGGGCTGATGAAGTCGCCCGGATCGGGCGGGAAACCTGCGCGGCGCTCGCATACGCTCATGGCCTTAATCCAGGCGTAGTGCACCGCGATATCAAGCCGGGGAACCTGTTCATCTGTGACTCTGGTCAGGTGAAGGTCACGGACTTCGGCATCGCCAAGGCGGTTGGCGGGACCAAGCTCAGCGTCACGGGGACCTTGATGGGCACGCTCCCTTACATGGCCCCGGAACAATGGCTGGGTGAGCCGACAACATTCAGCATCGACGTTTGGGCTGTTGGCTGCGTCCTTTACGAGCTCCTGTCCGGTCGGCTGCCCTGTTCGTACGCTACCCCGACGGAATACGTGGCGGCCGCCGCTCGCCGCGAGGCTGTCTCCCCGCTGCCGGACACTGTGCCAGCCTGGCTGGCTGACGCTGTCCTGGCCATGTTGCGGCCCGCCGCCGTCGACCGGCCCACGGCCGCGCAATGCGTCCAGTTGCTGTCCGGGCCCTCGGCATCCGCCGCCCCGGTGCCGCTGACACAGGCGTCGGGGGAAGCCGTCGGCCATGACACCACTGTGAAAGGCCATTGGCCGCAGCAGCAGGCGGGTACGTGGCCGGACCAGCGCGGGATACCGCCTGGCCGGCCACTGGCCCACGCCGAGGGGGGCCCGCCGCAGCGCGGGCGCGGGCGTTTCCGCTACGCCGCGCTCGCAGTCGTGGCCGCCCTGGTCCTGGCTACCGTCTATCTCGTCACACGCGGCGGCGGCCACGGCTCTGCGGCGGGCGGCTCGCCAACCCTGCCGCCGACCCCATCGGCTTCAACCTCCTCGGCGCCGACAAAACCTGCGCCGACGCGATCGGTGTCAACACGATCGGTTTCAACGCCACCTACGCCAGCGGTAGCAGCGTCAGTCAGCTGGAGTCAGCCAACGGCGGTCAGTCAGGGCGTGCAGTTGAATTCGGTGTCGTGCGCGGCATCGGCTCTGTGCGTCGCGGCCGACAACAACGGAAATGTCTACGTCTACGGCGGGACATCGTGGTCCTCTTCGGCGTCCACGTCCAATCTGCTCGGAGCCGTGTCGTGCCCATCGGCGTCATTTTGCGAAACGGTGGGCTATGACGACTCCGGGGGCAACGGCTTCACGTACGACGGCAGTTCCTGGTCCGCTGCGGATCTGATCGATCCCGGTCACAAGCTTCACTCGGTATCGTGTACCTCGGCCTCATTCTGCGTGGCTGGCGCGTCAGTGAACATGTTCGTCTACAGCGGCGGCTCGTGGTCCGCTCCCGAGTCCGTGGACCCAAACGACGGTAACGGCACCGGAGTCGAGTCGGTGTCGTGTGTGCAATCGTCTTCTTGCGTCGCGGTGGACGCCATTGGAAACGCTCTCACTTATTCGGATAATTCGTGGTCGTCGCCTGATGATATTGACGGCAGCCAGGCGCTTAATTCGGTGTCGTGCGCGTCAGCGTCGTTCTGCGTGGCGGTGGACGCCAACGGGAACGCTCTTACTTATTCGGGTAATTCGTGGTCGTCGCCACATGAGATTGATGCTGGCGTGGCGCTTGAGTCGGTGTCGTGCGCGTCAGCGTCGTTCTGCGTGGCGGTGGACGCCAACGGGAACGCTCTTACTTATTCGGGTAATTCGTGGTCGTCGCCACATCAGATTGATGCTGGCGTGGCGCTTGAGTCGGTGTCGTGCGCGTCAGCGTCGTTCTGCGTGGCAGTGGACGCCAACGGAAACGCTCTGTCCATGAAGTGACCCACGACCCGTAGAAGTTGGTGCCCGCGGCGGGAAGCGGCACTTTCGCTCGCTTCCGACTGGGTCGCCGCCACGTTCGCCGGCGGCGAGCTGGTCTACTCGCGGGGCGTCTAGCACCACGGGGCCGGCGTTTATCCTGGCGCCGTGCGTCTTGTGTCCTTGCTGCCGTCGGCGACCGAGATCGTGTACACGCTCGGCCTGGGTGATGACCTGGTCGCGGTCACGTTCGAGTGTGACGAGCCGGCCAGCGCTCGTTCGGACAAGGAAGTGGTGGTGGGCGGCCGGGACACGTCCGGCATGACCCCAGCGGACATCGACCGGTACGTCCGTGACAAGCTCGCGAACGGCGAGGATCTGTATACGCTGCACGCGGACGCGCTCGCACGGCTGCGCCCCGACCTGATCTTGACGCAGGACCTGTGCCGCGTCTGCGCACTGCCGTCAGGGCACGTGGCGGAGGCGCTGGACTACCTGGGATGCCGCGCCGACGTGCTGTCGCTTGACCCGTACACGCTGGAGCAGGTGCTTGGCACGATCCTGGCCGTCGGCGCGCGGACTGGCGTGACGGGCCGTGCGGAGCAGGTGGTCGCCAGCCTCCGCATGCGCCTCGCCGAGGTGGCGGCGCGAGTCGCGGGCCGTCCGCGCCCGAGGGTCGCGATCGTGGAGTGGGTGGACCCCCCGTTCGCGGCGGGGCACTGGCTACCCGACCTGGTGCTGGCGGCGGGCGGCGAACCGGTCGCGGCCCGGCCAGGTCAGCGCTCCGTGGCAATTACCTGGCCGGAGATCGCCGCCGCCGGCCCTGACCTGGTGATCGTCGCCCCGTGCGGTTACCACCTGGCGGGCGCCCAGTCCCAGGCCGCGGCCGTGATCGCGGCGCTGCCCGGCGTTCCGGTGTGGGCCATCGACGCGGATTCCCTGGTGGTCCGCCCCGGTCCCCGCCTAGTCGACGGTGTCGCGGCCATCGCCGCGATCTTGCACCCGGACGCCGTACCGGCTGCCCCCGAGGGTCAGATCGCGCTGGTCCATTCCCCGCCCGGCCAGTGAGGTACTCCACTGCGATGGTTTCCGCGAGGCCAGGGGCTGATGCGGCGGTTGCGGCTGGCGTTCCGCAACGATGTTTCGCGCTGCTCCCCACGTGCATCATCTGCCCCGGCGGCGAGCCGCCATTTCATGATCGCGAAAGTTTTCGTCACTATAGCGCTACTTTATTTACGTGCTAATAAATGTATTCGGGATCATGGGTGTCAGGAGGGGAATGGCTGGTGCGAGTGAATACGGATAATGGTGATCTGGGGCTCCCAGCCGGGTGGGGGAACGGCTGTGGCGAGCGTGCTCGCGGTCATGCCGCTCCCCGTCCGGCCGTCGCGGCGGTGTCGCCCGCGGTCGTCGCCTGCCGCGTCCGGAACAGCGCCTCCTGCGCGATGCTCGCGACCCGGGTGCCGCCGGGCAGCCACATACTCCAGGTCGAGCAGGTCGAGGATGGACGGCAGGTGCGCCACGAGTTGCCTCTCAGGGGAGAATTACGTTCTCCGATTATGGCAAGGAGCTTCTGCGAGCGGAAGGCGGACGGTCGGGACGGGCTCAGCGAGGAGCGGCGTCAGAGATCTTCCGGAAATCCCAGCTGATGATCTTGTCAGGGATCAGGCGGAGCCACGCGTGACGACCGTCGTGGTGCATGGCGTCGCCGCCGGTGTACTTGCGGGCGAAGAGCAGTTCGGCGTTTGCTACCCGCGCGTCGATGGCACCGGTGCGCGGCACCTCGCCGACGATCATCACCGAGCCGCGCAATTCGGCGCCGCGCAGATCGTCATACCGCTCCCCCGCGTCGACGACGATCGCCACCCGCGGGTCGCGCCTCAGGTCGGTCCAGCGCTGGCTCCGCACCACCGAGGTGAGCCATAGCGCCCTACCGTCCCACACGTACCACAGCGGCGTCACGTGCGGCCCGAGCGGACTCATGGTAGCCACCCGGCAGGTGCGCTCGCCGGCCAGGAAGTCGTCGAGTTCGGGCTTGCTCATCGCGACCCTGCGGCCGCGTCGCTGCTGCTGCGGCTCGGTCATGCCAGCCCCCTTACCGTCCTGGCCGGTGCCAGGTCGCCCTTGATCGCGGCCACCATGTCGAGCGCCTGCCGGGTCTGCGTGACGTCGTGCGCGCGGAAGATCCGCGCGCCGAGCCAGGCGCCCACCGACGTCACCGCGAGCGTGCCTGCCAGCCGGTCCTCGATGCCCGCGCCGAGCGTCTCCCCCACGAAGTCCTTGCGCGACGCGGACAGCAGCACCGGCCAGCCGGTCGCGGTCATCTCACCGAGCCGCCTGGTGAGCTCAAGCGAATGCCAGGTGTTCTTGCCGAAGTCGTGCGCCGCGTCGATGACGATCCGCGCCGGGTCCACCCCGGCACGCACCGCCCGTCCGGCCAGCGCCAGGGTCCGGTCCAGCACGTCCGCCATCACGTCGGGATACGACACCCGGAACGGCCTGGTCCGCGGCGGCAGCCCGCCCGCGTGCGAGCAGACGATCCCCGCGCCGAACTCGGCGGCCACCTCCGCGAGCCGCGGGTCCCAGCCGCCCCACGTGTCGTTGAGCAGGTCGGCGCCGGCCGCGCACGCCGCCTGGCCCACCTCGTGGCGCCAGGTGTCGACGCTGATCACGAGCCCCGGGTATGCGGCGCGGACGACCTCGATGAACGCGACGACCCGGCGGATCTCTTCGGCGGCGGTGACCTCGCCGCCCGGCTTGGCAGGCACCCCGCCGACGTCGAGGATGTCGGCACCCTCCGCGACGACCTCGTGCACCCGCTCGAGCGCGGCCTTCTCGTCCCAGGTCAGCCCGGGCCGGTAGAACGAGTCGGGCGTCCGGTTGACGATCGCCATCACGAGCGTGCGCTCGGGCGGGAACTCGCTGTCGCGCAGCCGCAGCGGCCCGGGCTCGCGCGACGCCGCGCTCTCCTCGCTCACCGTGCCAGGTTATCCCGGCTACGCTGGCTGGACGTGAGCGACAAGGCCGCGGCACTCGGGGTGCTCGCCAGACAGCTCGAGCTGGAGCTGCGGGCAGATGGCACGCCGTCCAACCCTCTCGTGGTGGTGCAGCTCGACCAGTGGCGAAGCGCTCCGCTCGAGGACGCGTGGCGGGCCGGCGCCCTGATCGCCGGGGCGCTGCCGGTCACGGTGGCGCTGTTGGACGGCCCGCCATCCAGGCAGCAGGAACTGCTGATCGCCGCCGCGACGCTGACGCTTGCCGACCACACGCCCCGGTTCGCCGCGGCGCAGGCCGGGGCGGGCCGGGCTGAGCTGGCACGGGCGATCATTCCGGTCCGCGACATCCCCGGGATCGCGCACACGGCGGGTGCGCTTGACCGGCTGCGGGCGGCGGTCACGCGATCGCCGCGCGCGGCGATCGCGTGCGGGCAGCTGCTGCGGCAGACTGCCGGGCTCGGCACCGCCGCGGGCCTGGCGGCCGAGGCCGCCGCGTACTCGATGCTGCTCGGCGGGCCCGCGTTCAGGCGCTGGCTGGCGGAGCGCGGCGCGCCGCGCCGCCGTGCGCCGGTCGCCGAACCCGTGCTCGTCAGCCGCGACGGCGGCCGGCTCTCGGTCACGCTCAACGACCCGGCACGGCGCAACGCGTTCAGCGCCGCCGTCCGCGAGGCGCTGCTCGACGCCGTGCTCATCGCCGAGGGCGACGAGACGGTCGAGTCGGTGGCGCTGCGCGGCGCCGGCCCGGCGTTCTGCAGCGGCGGTGACCTGGACGAGTTCGGGCAGGCGACAGACCTGGCCGCGGCGTACCTGGTGCGGCTGTCCCGTGCCCCGTGGCGGGTCATCGACCGGATCGCGCCGAAGGTCACCGTCTTCGCGCACGGCGCGTGCGTCGGGGCCGGCACCGAGATCGCGGCGTACGCGGACCGGGTCATCGCCGCGCCGGACGCGTTCTTCGCGCTGCCCGAGGTCGGCATGGGGCTGGTTCCCGGGGCCGGCGGGTCGGTGAGCGTGCCGCGCCGGATCGGGCAATGGCGTGCCGCGTGGCTGATGCTCACCGGCGACCGGCCGCCCGCGGCGACGGCGCTGCGCTGGGGACTGGCGGACGAGGTGCGGCCGCCGCGCTGAGCGGGTCACAGTGACTGCAGGCCTTCGAGCACCTTGCGCAGCAGGCGCATGTCGGTGACCCGGCCGCGCGGCGCCGCGGAGGTCACCTCGATCAGGTTCTCGTGCAGCAGGTCGTCGAGCACGACGCGGACCACGCCGAGCGGCAGCCCGACGGCCGCGGCGAGCTCCGCCACCGCGGTCGGGACGCGGCACAGCTCGAGGATGCGGCTGCGTTCGGGGCTGAAGAAGGTGGTGTCAGCCGACCTCGGGGTGCGGGCGACGACGTCGACGAGGTCGAACTGCCACGCCCCCCGGGGGCGGGTCCGCCCGCCGGTCACCGTGTACGGGCGGGACACCGGGCCCGCGTCCCAGTCGGTCCATCTGTCGTCGTCCCGCGAGTCCATGGCCGCGGCTTACCATGCGACCGGGGCGCCGGGGGCGCTAGGGGCGCTAGGGTGCTGCGCGCCGAACCGCGGGTTGGCGATCATGTGCTGCCCGACGCGCTTGACGAGCACCGCCATCTCGTAGGCGATCCGGCCGCCGTCCACGCCCGCGTCGGCGAGCAGCGCCAGGCATGTGCCGCGCCCGGCCGGGGTGATGAACAGCAGCGCGGCGTCCATCTCGATGACCGTCTGGCTGACCTCGCCGAGGCCGAACTTCTGGCCCGCGCCGCGAGCCAGGCTGTGCGCCCCTGCCGCCAGCGCGGACAGGTGATCGGCGGCGGCGTCGCTCATCCCCGGCGACCTGCGCAGGGTCAGGCCATCCGGGGACAGGATGATCGCGTACCGGATTCCATCGACGGTCGAAGCGAGGCTGTCGAGCAGCCAGTCCAGCTCGCCCACGGCGGTTCCTCCGCTCACTGGTCATCCTTGGCTTGTCCGGCTCGCCAGCCCCGCTGAATGGAGGACATGAGCGCGCGGGCCTGTTCGGGTGAGCGACCCGAGGCCGGGCCCTTGGGGGCTCCGTCGCGGGTCTCGCGCAGCTGGGGCGCCATGTTCGTCATCGGCTGGCGGCGGGGCAGGCCGGCCACCGACTCCGATGGCGCGGACAGGCTGGAGAAGGCAAGGTCCCGTTCGGGATAAGCCGGGACCTGCTCGGCGCGGGCCGGATCGAGGGCGCGGCCGGGCACCACCCGCGGCCCTGCCGTCCCGCCCGCGTTCTGCGCGGCGAGGAAGACGGTCTCCTCCTCCGACACGACCAGGGCGTGCGGGAGCAGCACGATCGCAAGCGACCCGCCGTAGCCGGAGGCGCGCAGCGTGACCTTGATGCCGTGCCGGGCGGCGAGGCGGCTGACCACGAACAGGCCGAGCTGGTCGCTGTCGGCGATGTCGAACTCCGGGGGCCGGGCCAGCCGCTCGTTGAGCACGGCCGTCGTGTGCTCGGGGATGCCAAGGCCACGGTCCTCGATCTCGATCACCTAGCCGTTGGCGACCCGGCCGCACCTGACCTGGACGCAAGTGGCGGGCGGGGAGTACTGCACGGCGTTCTCGACGAGCTCGGCGAGCAGGTGCGTCACGTCGGCGACGCCGGCGCCCTGCAGGAAGTCCGGTGAGTCGGTGATCAGGTCGACGCGGGCATAGTCCTCGATCTCGCCGATGGCGCCCCGCAGGGCTTCGACGACCGGGACGGGCTGGCGCCAGCTGCGGCCCGGCGCGGCGCCGGAGAGGATGATCAGGCCTTCGGCCTGGCGGCGCATCCGGGTGGTCAGGTGGTCGAGCCGGAACAGCTGCTCGAGCGCCTCCGGGTCCTCGGTGCCGCGTTCCATCTGGTCGAGCATCTTCAGCTGGCGCTGCAGCAGCGACTGGTTGCGCCGAGCCAGGCTGCGGAATACCAGGCTGACCGCCTTACGCAGCCGCGCCTGCTCGACGGCGGCCTCTGCAGCGGTCCGCTGCACGGCCGAGAACGCGTCGGCCGTCTCGGTGACCTCCCGCGTCCTGGTGCCCAGGGTCAGCGGCCAGGCGCGGTGGCTCGGTCGTTAGCTCCTGCGCAAATCTCCCCGGGCTCATCGCGACCCCTGTCTGTATCTGTAGCGGAGGGCCCTTGCGTCTCGTGACGAACAGCAGCACATGCAGCACGGCATGTGCCGAATTATCGGGAGATTACCACTTATTGCGAGGATTACTCGCTAGTAGTGAGAATGATATTTCCGCCAGTGAGCACGGATCTTGCGGGCGGCCGCTCGGCTGCCGGGACGGGGCGGGAGCGCTGCCGCATTTCTTTGCCGACCCTTATGAATTGCCGCAGGTAAACGTCGTCGTGCGGGTCTTTCGCCGTCGCCTCGGGCCGGCGGCGGTCGGCGACGAGCAGCAGTTCCGCCGCCATCACCGCCAGGTCATGGCTGGCCTGGTGCTTGTGCCCGCGGCGGCCTAGGTCCACCTGCGCTACCGCGTCCAGGCCGTGTCCGGCGGCGGTATCCATGAGCACGGCGAGCTCGATGCCGTATCCGACCGGGATGGACAGCGACTCCATCAGGTCGCGGCGGGCGGCCCACTCGCCGGCCAGCGGCTGCACGACGCCGGACAGTTCTGGCCACCACAGGCTGAGCAGCGGGCGGGCCACGAGCTCGGTCACCCTTCCGCCATCGGCGGTGACGGAGCCGTCGCTTTCTTTGTACAGCCGTTCGTAGAAGCCCTTGACGAGCAGCACCTTTTCGTCGTGGAGGAGCGGGCCGAGCAGGCCGGTCACGAAGTGCGGACCCCAGTGCGTCAGGTCGGCGTCGACGAAGACGAGCAGGTCGCCCTTCGTCACCAGCAGCGACTTCCACAGGGCCTCGCCCTTGCCGGGGAAGGAGCCGAGGTGCTGGGCTATGTCTTTGGTCCGGTGCACGGTGGCGCCGGCCTTGGCCGCGGCCTCCGACGTCTGGTCAGTGGAGTCCGAGTCCATCACCACGAGCTCGTCGACCAGGCCGGTGTCCGCGGCAAGTTTCGCGATCGCGGCCACTACCCCGGCGACCGTGCGCTCTTCGTTGCGGGCCGGGACGACGACGCTGACCGACACGCCGAGGTGTTTCTTACGCTCGGCCAGTTGCCTGGCGGGCCAGTCTTGCCAGCGGCTTGTCCGGCGCCGGGACCACGCCGCGGCGATCCGGTCCGCCTCGCTCAACCCATCGCTCCCCGCTAGTCGCGGAATGCCCGCCGCCCGTTCCGCCTGCCGTGGCTTTTCCCTGCACCGTGGCGGCTCGCGCCGGCGCTGTACTGGCCACCGTAACACCAGCCGTTGCTGAAGTGCCGGCGCGCTGGGGGCGGCGGCGGTCCGAGGCCGCGCAGCAGTTTGGCGAGCAGCGAACGCCTCGGCGCGAAACGGAGCATTGCCAACCCAGCGCTGCGGGCGCGGGCGTTAGCGGGCCGCGACGAGGCGGGGGCGCCGGATCTCGCCGCGGCGGAACACTTCGGTGTCCGCCTGTTGCTCGTCGGCGATGTCGGCGGCGGCCAGCGCCTGCGCCTTGAAGGCCCGGGCGGCCAGGCTCAGCTGGTGCGACACGGAGTGCGCGCCGCAGTCGAAGTCCTCGGGCATCATCTCGCCCCAGAGCCTGATCTCGGCGCTGCGACCCTCGGCCGCGGTGCGCACCATCCGGCGCACCCGCTCGTCGGAGTCGTACAGGTCTGTGTGCAGCGCGATCGCCTGCAGGCACGGTCCCGCGACCGGTACCGCGAGCACGCTGTCCAGGTCGCGAGCTCGGACGCCAAGGATGCGCAGCGCACGCGGATCACCCAGCTCGGCGGTGACCACGGTGACGTCCCAGCCGGCCATCACCTGATCGAACAGCCAGCCGCCGGCGCGCCGCACCACCTCGGCGGTGCTCGGCGCGAGCGCCGTCAGCCGGGGCCTGAGGAAGTGCCTGACGGGGGGCTGGATGTGAGCTGCCTGGCGAGGGAGCTGGTGTACTCGCGGAACACCTCGGTTAGCGGAATCGAAGGATCGAGCAGCCACGAAGTCTCCATTCCGGTCAGAAAGGCGATGATCTCCACGGCCTTGACGGCCGGATCCAGGTCGGTGCAATACCTGCCTGCGCGCTGGCCCCGCCGGATGCCTTCGGCGACGATCATCACCGAATCCCGGTACCTGCCCAGGAAGCGGCCGTGCAGCGGGGCTTCTGGATCGAGGTTTTCGGTCAGGAGAACCGTGAACATGCCGATCAGCTCGGGTGCCCGCTGGAACCGTTCGGTGACCCTCTCGAGCTGCTGGACGATGTCGCCGCTGAGATCGACGTTGGCGAGTTCGTCGGCGTCACGGGCGTCAAGCACGGCGTGCAGCAGCTGTTCTTTGGACTCGAAGTGGTGTAGCAGGCCCGCCGGGGTGACACCAGCCTCCTGGGCGATCTGCCCAAGCGTGGTGCCACGGCCACCGTTGCGTGTTACCAGGCGCTGCGCCACGGCGAGGATCCGCTGCCGCCGGTCCTCTCCCTTGGCGAGAAGCGTGGCATATCGCCGCTGTTCGGCCACGGAACTCCTTTCAAACCAACCTACTGAACGTACATTAAGATGGTTGACGAGCCCGTGACAAGGGGAAACGCAGACGAAATTTTGGTCGTGGGGGACCGCGGCGGCGCGGCCGGGCGGCGGGAGCCCGCAGTCGGTCGGAGCGGGAGCCGGCGGTCCGGTGGGGGTCGGTGCCGCAAGGGCTTCTAGTCGGAGGCGGGGAGGGGTTTCGCGGTCTTGACGGCCATGGGGGTGCCGTCGCAGGTCAGGGCGCCTGCGCCGGAGGACGTGCAGAGGAGTTCTACCGACTCGGCGGCGTCCACGTAGCGCTTGCCGATCAGAGTGCCGGAGTCGGGGCCGCCGGGCGACGGCGGGCCGCCTGGCGTTCCCTGGACCATCGGGCTGCCGCCGCACTCGATGAGCGGCCGCCGGTCGTGCGGGACGCGGATGACGACCACCCTCGTCGTGCAGACGGTGCTCGCGAGCTGGTCACCTGGCCGCAGGCTCAGGGCTGGCGTGGTCACGATGAACGCCCTCCGCTCCGATTGGGAAGTTAGCTTCTCCGTATGAGAGAATCAACTATGCCATGGGGGATCACGGGATGCCAGCACGGGTGCCACGTGCGGAAGGTCACGACCGGGTTCCGGCGTGCCGGCCGGTGCTAGCGGGAATCCCACGAAATGACGATGCATAATAACAATGTCAACAATCGAAAACGACGATCTCACGGCTGCCAGGTATTACACAGCCTGAGCGGTACGTCGCTTACCGTAACTGCACAGTAAGGTTGCACACATGACGCCGAAGACGAACGCGCTCGCCACCGAGCCGGTTGACGAGCCGTCCTGGAAGACGCGGGCAGTGGAGCGGTCGTCGCGGGCCGCCAAGCAGCGAGCCGAGCAGCGGGTGCAGCGGTTCCTCGATGCCGCCCAGGCCATCATCACCGAGAAGGGCTCCACCGACTTCACGGTCCAGGAGGTCGTCGACCGCTCGAAGCAGTCGCTGCGCAGCTTCTACCAGCACTTCGACGGCAAGCACGAGCTGCTGCTCGCACTGCTCGAAGACGCGCTGCGCCGCGCCACCGCGCAGATCGCCGCGGCCGCGTCCGGCCACGCCGATCCCGCCCAGGCCTTGAAGATCGCCGTGCAGCTGCTGTTCGAGCTGTCCCGTCCTGACCCCGCCGCGCGCCGGCCGCTGTTCACCGACTTCGCGCCTCAGCTGCTGCTCAGCCACCCGGCCGAGGTCCGCCGGGCGCACACGCCGCTGCTCGCGCTGCTGACCGAACTGACCACCGCCGCCGCCGAGGCCGGCCAGCTTCGCCGTGGCATGGAGCCGCGCCGCGCCGCCGCGCTGACCATGGAAACAGTCATGTTCGTCGCCCAGTCGAGCGGCCACCCCTCCCCCGGCCCGGACAGCGACGCAGCCACCCGCCCGGTCGACGCGGACGAGATCTGGGACTTCTGCGCCCACGGCATCGTGGGCGCCTGACGATCAGCCAGGCACGTCGAGGAACCGCTGGGCCAACTGCAGGAGCTGGGACCGGAGCGTGTCGTCGTCGAGATCGGCGACTAGCGGGTGCATGACCGCGCCGCCGATGGCGGCGCTGAGCATGGCCGCGCGCGTGCGGCCCTCGGCACCGGAGTCGTCGCCCGCCAGCAGGCGGTAGAGCCGGTCC
>Ga0187807_1000187_pt1 | contig 18390 bp, 19 predicted proteins | sample NC_wetland_sal_i_4_FD_132432 | JGI IMG/M metagenome (GOLD analysis project Ga0187807, IMG submission 132432) | Wetland sediment microbial communities from Neuse River Estuary, North Carolina, USA - ASW_2 | ecosystem: Environmental > Aquatic > Freshwater > Wetlands > Sediment | place: USA: North...
CAGGATCCGGTGCGCCTTCGGCGTGCCCAGCTGCGGCCCGGGGTCGGCCGCCAGCCACCCCTGACGGTGCGCGAACGAGGTGAACGCGCGCGCCGCCGCGCCCCGCCGCGCGAGCGTCGCCCGCGCGGCCCCGGCTTGGTGCTGGCCGGCCAGCCAGCCCCGCAGGATCGTCACGTCCAGCTCGGCGGGGTCCTCGATCCCGCAACTCCAGGCGTAGTCAAGCAGCGACTGGATATCGCCCTGGTAAGCGCGGACCGTATGACGCGACAGGGCACGCTCCGCGTCGAGATGCCGCCTGAACGCCGCCAGCGCGGCGCTCAGCGCCGCCGGGAGCGGCTGTCGGGAGCCGTCCGCACCGACGGCACGCACGGGTGGCGTCGCCATGCGCAAAGTGTGCACCGGACCGAACCAGTTGGGAACAACCTGACAAAGGTTTTACCCGCCTGTTGCACGCCGGTCGTTCAGGCCGCGCCGTCCCCGTCAGGTTCGGCGGAGCCGCCAGCCGCCCGCGCATCGCTCGGCGAAGCCGCCGGCCGCGAGCGCTCCCAGGCAGCGCATGACCGTCGCGGGCTCGAGGCCGGCCCGGTGCCCGATCTGGGCGGTCCCCATGCCGCCGCGCGACGGCAGGGCGTCGAGCACCGCGGCCGTGTCCGGGTCGAGTTCGTCGCGGGGCAGCACCGCGGCCGGCGTCTGTCCCGGCGCCGCGGTGACCGGGGACAGGCACTCGATGACATCGGCCGCGCTGGTGACGAGCGTGCCCTGCCACTCCCTGATGATGTGGTGGCACCCGGCGGACAGGTCGGAGGTGATCGGGCCCGGCACCGCCATCAGCCGCCGGCTCAGGTCGCGGGCGTGCCGGGCGGAGTTGAGCGCGCCGCTGCGCTGCCCCGCTTCCACCACGAGCGTCCCCGGGGCCAGCGCCGCGATGACCCGGTTGCGGACGAGGAACCTCAGCCTGGTCGCGTTCCTGCCGGGCGGCCACTCGCTGACCACCACGCCCTGGGCGGCGACCGCGTCGAGCAAGTTCTGATGGCCGACCGGATACGGCACGTTCACCCCGCACGCCAGGACCGCGACCGTCACGCCGTCGGCGCCGAGCGCGCCGCGGTGCGCCGCCGCGTCGACCCCGTAGGCGCCCCCGGAGATCACCGCCCAGCCGCGCGCGGCGAGCGAGGAGGCGAACTCGGAGGCGACGTACGAGCCGTAGGCGGTGGCCGCCCGGGATCCCACGATCGCCACCGAACGCAGGCAGCTGAACCGCAGGTCCGCGCTGCCGCGCAACCACAGCGCGTACGGTGCGGCGTCACCCAGGTCCGCGAGCTGTCCCGGCCATTCCGGATCGCCGGGGCACGCGAGCCGGATGCCGGCGCGATAGAAGCCGGCCACCTCGTCCGCCGGCGGGACCTCCCCAAGCCGGACCTGCCACCGCTCCATGGCCCGCACCCCGGCCGCCCGCGCCGCCCCGCTGAGGCTCATCTCGGGCAGCGTGCCCGCCTTGATCGCCGCCAGCGTTGTTGCCGCTCCGCACGCCCGGACCAGGGCGCCCAGCTTGGTGTCCCCCGGCTCGGCGAGGTAGGTCAGGGCGGCGCGGGCGTAGGAGTCTTCGTCGAGGCTGGCGCTCACCTCGCCACCCCCAGCCACAGTGCGATCGCGAAATCGACCTCGGCGGCGCCTGGCCGCTGCTTGCCGGCCAGGTCGGCGACGCTCCACGCCACCCGGACGATCTTGTCCGCGCCACGGGCGGACACCTGGCCGAGTTCCATCGCGCGGTCAAGCGACTTCAGCGCGCCCTGCTGCGGCGGGAAGGACCGGCGCAGCTCCGCACCGGGGATCTGGGCGTTGAGCCGCCACGGCGTCCCGGCCAGCCGCCGTGCGGCGCGATCGCGGGCGGCCGAGACCCGCCGCGCGACGACCGCGCTGGGCTCGGCGTGGGCGCGGTCGTACAGCATCTCCCGCCGGTTCACCGGCTGCAGGGTGACCTTCACGTCGACCCGGTCCAGGAGCGGACCGGACAGCCGGCCCAGGTACCGTCTGCGGGTGGCCGGGCTGCACTCGCAGGCCGCCCCGCCAGGCCCGGGCGCCCGGGCGCACGGGCAGGGGTTGGCCGCCAGCACCAGGGTGAACCGCGCGGGAAACCGGCAGGTCATCGCCTGCCTCGCGATCACCACCTCGCCGGACTCGAGCGGCTGGCGCAGCGCGTCAAGCACGTCGCGGCCGAACTCCGGCGCCTCATCCAAGAACAGCACACCGCGATGCGCCAGGCTCGCCGCGCCCGGCCGGATCAGTCCGCTGCCGCCGCCCACGATGGCGGCCTTGCTCGCGGTGTGATGCGGGGCGCAGAACGGCGGCTCGGCCACCAGTCCCGCCCCGGGCACCAGCCGCCCGGCCACCGAATGGATCGAGGTCACCTCCAGGGCCTCCGCCGCGTCCAGCCGCGGCAGGATCGTCGGCAGGCGCTCGGCCAGCATCGTCTTGCCCGCCCCCGGCGGCCCGAGCAGCGACAGGTTGTGGCCGCCTGCGGCGCAGATCTCCGCCGCCATCCGCGCTTCGGCCTGGCCGAGCACCTCCGCGAGGTCCAGTTCCCTGACCTGCAGCGGCTTGCCGCCCGGGTCCCGCGGCCGGGGAGACGGCGCGGGCGCGGAAGGCGGCGTCGGGGCGGGCCCGCCGCGCAGCCAGATGGCCACCTCCGTCAGGCTGCCCGCCGCGACGACCCGGACGCCCGGGACCAGCCGGGCTTCTCCCGCGTTCTCCGCCGCCACCACGACCGTGTCCACCCAGGGCGCGGCCGCGACCACCGCGGGCAGCACGCCAGGCACCGGGCGCAGCCGCCCGTCGAGGCCCAGTTCGGCGAGAAACATCTTCCCGGCCGGGCCAGACAGTGGCAGGGCCTCATTCGCGGCCATGATCGCGACGGCGATCGCGAGGTCGAACCCGCTCCCCCGCTTGGGCAGGCTCGCCGGGGACAGCCCGACGGTGATCTTCTGCTGCGGCCAGCTTTCCCCGCTGTTGACGATCGCGGCGCGGATCCGGTCCCGCGCCTCGCGCAGCGCCGTGTCGGGCAGGCCGACCAGGATCGTCATGGGCAGTCCCTGTGCGATGTCCGCCTCAACCTCGATGAGGTGACCTTCGACGCCGACGAGCGCGACCGAATGCGTCCGGGCGAGCGCCATCTACCCCACCCCCCGGACGTGCTCAACCGTGAACTCGCCGTTGCCCTCGAGCAGCAGGCCGACGACGTCGATGCGAATCTGGTCGAACCGGATCCCGTGCGCGATCAGCCAGCGGACCGCCAGCCGCCGCAGCCTGGCGCGTTTCTCCCGTCCGACCGCCTCAAGGGGGGTGCCGTACCGGGTCCCTGACCGGGTCTTGACCTCGCAGACGACAAAGGTGTTCCGCTCCACCGCGACGATGTCGATCTCACCGTCGGCACACCGCCAGTTCCGGTCCAGAATCCGGAAACCGCAACCCTCGAGATAGGCAACCGCGGCCTGCTCGCCGTCCCGGCCGAGCACGTCTTTGGCGCGCATCGTCATCACCTCCGGTAACGACGATCGCCCGGCAGGCGAATACCGCGCAGCAAGGAATTTGCGACTGTGGAGGAAACCTTAAGCAGCCGCCCCGCTGTGGATAAATCCCGCCGAATGTCAGAGGCATCTGCTCTAATAAAGGGGGAACCCCGACGGGGATTTGCCCCAACCGGAGTCATTACTGGCGCAATTCATGATCACGAAGATTCCGCGCACTTATACGATGCGGAATTTACGTCAAAAACAGTTTCCCGCGCACGCGGCCAGCGACGCGCATGAGGCGGCCGCAGCAGACCAGGGGCCCGCCCGCCGACAGGCGCCCGCGGTCCCCCTGCAGAGTCAGCCGCTTACGTTCGGGATGAATACCGGAACCGGTAACGAACGGCTGCGGCGGGCCTGCGGTTCGCGGCCGGGCGGCTGGCTGGGGCTGGGCTGCGGCTCGACCGGGGGAAGGTCCATGGTGACCGTCTCCTTGCCGAGCGGCACCGGCGCCCCGTGGTGGGTGATCGTCAGCGGGTCGCCCGACAGCAGCGAGTAGCGGGCGGCGCCGCCGCGGATCTCCACGTGCAGGAGCCGGCCGCGGTAGCGCAGCCGGAACGAGATCCCGACCAGCCCAGGCGGCAGCCGCGGGCTGAATTGCAGCCCGTGGCCGAAGTCGGCGCGCATGCCGCCGAAGCCGCCGACGAGCGCCGTCCAGGCGCCGGCCAGCGAGGCGATGTGCAGGCCGTCCTTGGTGTTGTGCTCGCGGTCCTGCAGGTCCATGAACGCGGCTTCGGCGAGGTAGTCGTAGGCGAGTTCCAGGTGGCCGACCTCGGCCGCCATGACGGCCTGGGTGCAGGGGGACAGCGAGGAGTCGCGGACGGTGAGGGCCTCGTAGTAGTCGAAGTTGCGCCGCTTCTGCTCGGGGGTGAAGGCCTCGCCGCGCAATTGCATGGCCAGGACCACGTCGGCCTGCTTGACGACCTGCTTGCGGTACAGCTGGAAGTAGGGGTAGTGCAGGAGCAGCGGGTAGTTTTCCGGCGGGGTGCTGGCGAAGTCCCACCGGGCGTACTTGGTGAACCCGTCGTGCTGGGGGTGGACGCCGAGGCGCTCGTCGAACGGGATGAACATGTCTTCGGCGGCGTCGCGCCAGCCCGCGGCTTCTTCCGTGGTCACGCCGAGATCGCGGGCCTCGTCTTCCAGCTTCTCGGCCAGGCTGGCGGCGCAGGCGAGGTTCTGCTGCGCCATCAGGTTGGTGTAGACGTTGTTGTCCTTGATGGCGCTGTACTCGTCGGGCCCCGTGACGCCCTCGATGCGGAACTGTCCCTGGGCGTCGTGCTGGCCGAGTGAGCGCCAGAGCCGGGCCGTTTCGACGAGCAGCGGCAGGCCGACTTCCCGCTCGAATGCCTCGTCCTCCGTGGCGTCGATGTACTTGATGACGGCGGCGGCTATGTCGGCGTTGATGTGGAAGGCGGCGGTCCCGGCCGGCCAGTAGCCGGAGCATTCCTGCCCGCGGATGGTCCGCCAGGGGAAGGCGGCGCCGTCGAGGCCGAGCTCCCGGGCGTGGTCTTTCGCCACGTCCATGACCAGGAGCCGCCAGCGCAGCGCGTCCGCGGCGGCGCCGGGGAGCGTGTAGGTCAGCACGGGCAGGACGAACGCCTCGGTGTCCCAGAACGTGTGCCCGTCGTAGCCGGTTCCGGTGAGTCCCTTGGCCGGGATGGGCCGGTATTCGGCGCGGGCGCCGGCCTGCATGATGTGGAACAGCCCGAACCTGACCGCCTGCTGGATCTCGACGTCGCCGTCGACTTCGACGTCGGCGCCTTCCCAGAACGAGTCGAGGTATTGCCGCTGCTCCTTCAGCAGTCCCTCCCAGCCGGTGAGCTCGGCGGCGGCGAGGGCGCCGTAGACCTGGTCGATCAGCGCGGGCCTGGACCGCTGCGAGGACCAGCCGTATCCCAGGTACTTCACCAGGCACAGTTCCTCGCCCTTGGCGACCTCGGCGGCGACCATGAGCCGCCCGATGTCGGGGAACGACTCGACCGTCGTCGCCATCCTCTCCGGCCCCGTGACCTCGTGGGCCATCGCGGCGGCGAGCCGGAGCTTGCTTGAGCGGGTGCTGTGGACGAGGACGGCGCGCGGGTTCTTGCCGTCGGAGGCCATGTGGTCCTCGCTGACGAGCGGGGTGGCCAGGACGGCGGCCGCGCGCGGGTCGGCGGTCATCCGCGGCACGTCCTCGTTGGCGACGATCTCCGAGAGGAGGACGACGCGCAGCGTCTCGTCTACCGGCCGAACGGTGTACTTGATCGCGGCGACGGCGCGCTGCGTGAGGGAGACCATGCGCACCGAGCTGACCTGGACGGTGTCCCCGGCGGGGGAGGTCCAGACGACGTTCCTGGTCAGCGTGCCGGCCCGCATGTCGAGGGTGCGGGTGTGCGACTGGACGACCCCGTACCTGATGTCGAACGGCTCGTCGTTCACCAGCAGCCTGATGACCTTGCCGTTGGTGACGTTGATAACGGTCTGGCCCATGTCTGGGAACCCGTACCCGGCTTCCGCGTACGGCAGCGGCCGGTCCTCGTACAGCGAGTTGAGGTAGGTGCCTGGCAGCCCGTACGGTTCCCCTTCGTCGAGGTTGCCGCGCAGGCCGATGTGCCCGTTGGACAGCGCGAAGACGGATTCGCTCTGCGCGAGGAGGTCCAGGTCCAGGTGCGCCTCGGTGAGGCACCACGGCTCGGCGCCGTACGGGGCGTTACTGATCACAGCAGCTCTCCCAGATCCTGGACGACGATGTCCGCCCCGTGCGCCCGCAACTCGGCCGCCTGCCCGACCCGGTCCACACCGACCACGAAGCCGAACGCGCCCGCCCGCCCGGCCGCCACGCCCGCCAGGGCGTCCTCGTAGACCGTCGCGTAGGCCGCGGGGGTGTCAAGCATGCGGGCCGCCTCGAGGAACGTGTCGGGGGCGGGCTTGCCGTGCAGCCCCCGCTCGCGGGCTACCTGGGCGTCGACCCGCACGTCGAACAGGCCGGCGATCCCGGCCGCGTCGAGCACCGCGACGGTGTTCGCGCTGGACGACACGATCGCGGTGCGCAGCCCGTCCGCCCTGACGGCTTCGATGTAGCGGCGGGAACCGTCGTAGACCTCGACGCCGTCCCGCTTGATCACCGCCAGGACGAGCTCGTTCTTCCGGTTGCCCAGCCCCCAGATGGTGGGCGCGCTAGGCGGGTCGTCTTCCGATCCTTCGGGAAGTGAGATACCGCGCGACTCCAGGAACGACTTCGTGCCCTCTTGCCGGGGCTTGCCGTCCACGTACTCGTCGTAGTCGCGGACCGGGTCGAAGGGGACGAACGGCTTCCCGTTCTTGGCCGACCACTCCCGGAGGAAGTCGTCGAACATCTCCTTCCAGGCCGCCGCGTGCACGACGGCGGTCTTGGTGACGACGCCGTCCATGTCGAACAGGCAGGCTCTTATGCCGTCCGGGAGCCCCAGCATGTCATCCCCCGCTCGACACGGTGCTGCCGAGCACGGGGCGGTTACCCGCTGAATCCGGGTTTGTCCTCCGGCAGTTCGAGGTCACTCTTCGCCAGCTCCTCGATGTTGACGTCCTTGAAGGTGACTACACGCACATTCTTGACGAACCTGGCGGGGCGGTACATGTCCCACACCCAAGCGTCATGCATCGTTACCTCGAAGAAAACTTCGCCAGTGTCGGTAGTGCGCACCTGCAAGTCAACGTCGTTGGTGAGATAGAAGCGGCGTTCGGTCTCTACGACATGAGTGAACAGGCCGACGACGTCGCGGTACTCGCGGTAGAGCTGCAGCTCCATCTCCGCTTCGTACTTCTCCAGGTCTTCCGCGCTCATGTCCCCTATTCTCCCTCCACCTGCCCCGTCTCTGGGACGGTCCCGGGGACGGTCCCGGGCACGGTCCCGGGCACACACCGGAAGGACGTGCGGTGCTCAGCGCAGGGCCCGAACTCCGCCAGTGTGCGCAGGTGCTCGTCGGTTACATACCCCTTGTGACGGCAGAAGCCATATTGGGGATAACGCTCATCGAGCTCCCGCATCATCCGGTCCCTCGTCACCTTGGCGACGATCGACGCGGCGGCGACCGACGCGGCTACCCGGTCGCCCTTCCACACCGCGAGCGCGGGTGAGCCGAGGCCGCGCACGGGGAAGCCGTCGGTCAGCACGTATCCCGGCGAGGTGCGCAGCCCGGCGAACGCCCGGCGCATGCCCTCGACGTTGCACACGTGCAGCCCGAGCCCGTCGATCTCGGCGACCGGGATCGTGACCACGTGCCAGTCCACCGCGTATCGCATGATCCGCGCGTAGGCGTCCTCGCGCGCGTCCGGGGTGAGCAGCTTGGAGTCGGCGAGCTGCGGCATCCGCCTGATGCCCGCCTGGTCCAGGACGACGGCGGCCACCACGAGCGGGCCTGCGCACGCCCCGCGCCCAGCCTCGTCGATGCCCGCGACCGGCGCCAGCCCGGCGCGCGCGAGCACGTTCTCGTAGGCCGCGAGGCCGGCGCTGCGCCGCGGCGTATATCCGTGCTGGAGCATCTCACTTGGCAGCGTACGCCAACCGCGCCCGCCTCCGCCTCCACCGCCAGGAAGCTCCGTCCGCGCCGCCTGAGGTCCGCGCGCCGCTTTCCCGCCGCGGCCGCTCCGGCTCACCATCATTCCGAACGGACCCGTGGCGCCTCACCGAGCTCCGCGACGTCGCCTGCGACGGGCGAAGAGTCGGCGGCGGGCGCGTCGCTGGAGCCAGGTCAGCGGGACCGCGCCGGCGAAGCCGAGAGCGAGCGGCAGCGCGGAGGCGGTTTCGCGCACCGGCGTTCCGTTGTCCATCGCGGCTTCGAGGGCGGCGCTCGAGCCGCCGGCCGCCGCGGCCGGGGCGTTGAGCTGGGGCTGTTCGAAGGTCGCCGGGATGTTCAGGATGCCCCACCTGCTCGGCGGCCAGATGATGACGAAGGCCCGGCCGAGGACGGCGTTCTCCGGGATCGTCCCGCCGCCCGGGTCGCCCATGTGCCCGCGGGAGTCGTAGGAGACCGCGCGGTGGTCACCCATCACCCACAGCCGGCCCGGCGGCACGGTGATCTTGAATCGCTGGGCGGACGGGATGTTCCCCGGATAGAGGTACGACTGCTCGCTGAGCGGGACGCCGTCGACCGTGACCTGGCCCTCGGCGTTGCAGCACGCCACATGGTCACCGGGCAGCCCGATGACCCGCTTGATGTAGATGGACGAGTCGTTGCTGACGCCGACGATGCCCTCGAGGTCGCTGGCGAACCTGCTGAAGATGTTCGTGCTGGCCGGCGGGTTGAAGTCCCATGATCCGTTGCCGTCGAACACGATGATGTCGCCGCGGTGGATGCCGCGGAAGTCGTAGACGAGCTTGTTGATGAGCACCCGGTCGCCGACCTCGAGGGTGTTCTCCATCGAGCCGGACGGGATGAAGAAAGCCTGGATCGCGTACGTCTTGATGATCAGCGTCAGCGCCACCGCTATCACGCCGAGCACTAGCAGTTCGAGGAGGGCGCTGCGGCGGCTGCGGCGCCGCCGCTTGCGGCGCGGGGGGACGTCGCCCGGCGCTTCGGTGTCCTCGGTCCCCTCGGTGCCGTCGCCGCTGCGCGCGGCGCGATCAGCCGTCTCCTGCCCTGGCTCGGGCCGGCCTGCGTGCTGCCGCTCCCCTGGGCCCCGCTCCCCTGTGCTGCGCGCCGATGCGCCGTGGCGTGACGTGCCGGCTCGCCGCTGGCCGCCGCCCCGCCCCGCCGTCCCCGCGTGCCTTGGCCCGGGCCGCAGCGGCTCGCCGAGGCCCGGAACGGTCTTGGTTTCCTCCAGCTCAGGCACGGGATCGGCGGGATCCCAGGGAGGCGACCCGAAGCCGTCCCGTGAGCCGGAACCGCTCATCCGCGCCCCCCCTGTTCCCGCGCGCCAGGCCGCACCGTCGTCGCTCATCAGACTTGAGCGTATCGCCGCCGGCGACGGCGCCGGACGAGGGCGCCGCCGGCCAGGGCGGCGCCGCTGCCGGCGAGGGCGGGCGCCGCGGCCGCGGCGTGCAGCGCCGCCTGCTGGAACGTCGAGGGGATGGGCAGGTCATTGATCCGCGACGGCGGCCAGATGATCAGGAACGCGCGGCCGACCACGGCGCTCTCCGGGACCGTTCCCTGCCCGGGGTCGTTGTTGTGGTAACGGGAGTCGTCGGAGTCCGCCCGGTTGTCGCCCAGCACCCACAGCCTGCCGGCGGGCACCGTGATGTCGAACGGTGTCCGGGACGGGGCGTCGCCGGGATAGATGTACGACTGCTCGTTCAGCGGGACGCCGTTGACGGTGATCCGTCCCTTCGCGTCGCAGCACACCACGTGGTCGCCGGGAAGGCCGATCACCCGCTTGATGTAGTCGGTTCCCGGGGCGGTGATGCCGATCAGGTTCGTGGCGGCGTCCCAGGCCCGGACGAACGGGTTGCCCGGCGGCGGCGGCGCTTCGGGTCCCCAGGAGCCCTGCCCGCTGAACACGACGATGTCCCCGCGGTCGATGTGGCGGAAGTCGTAGACGAGCTTGCTGACCAGCACCCTGTCACCGGGCAGCAGGGTGTTCTCCATGGACCCGGACGGGATGGAGAACACCTCGACGACGAACGCCTTGAGCAGGATGGTCAGGACCAGCGCCGCGATGACGATGACGACGAGGTCGCGCCAGAAGGGGCGCGCCCGCCGCTTGCGCTTCCCGGTCTCCGGCGCTTCCTGGCCGGCCTGGGCGTCTGGTTCCGCGGTGTCCCGGCCGTTCTGCTGTCCGGGGTCGCCCGGTGACTGCTGATCAGTCACGCGTTCGAACCCTGGCTGGTCCGGTTCGGGGCCATCGGTGGTCAGCCCTGCGACCGTGGTCAGCCGGCGGTGGTGTCCCTGCGCTCCTTGATCCTGGCGGCCTTGCCGCGCAGATCGCGCAGGTAGTAAAGCTTGGCACGGCGGACACGGCCCCGGGTCACCGGCTCGATCTTCTCAATCGACGGGCTGTGCACCGGGAAGGTGCGCTCGACGCCCACGCCGTAGCTGACCTTGCGGACGGTGAACGTCTCCCGCAGGCCGCCGCCCTGGCGCCGGATCACGACACCCTGGAACACCTGGATCCGGGAGCGGTTGCCTTCCTTGACCCGCACGTGCACCTTGACGGTGTCACCGGGGCGGAACTCCGGGACGTCGTCCCGGATCTGGGCCTGCTCAAGCTCGGCGATCGCGGTATGCATGGTGGAAATTTCCTCAGTCCTGGCCGGATGTGCGCGCGACGCACCTCCGGGGTGTAAGCCTGCTTGCCAGGGAAACACCCCGGCGGAGTCAACGCCCGAACGGGCAGCGCTCTTCAGTGTGCCACATTTTCGCCGTGAACCGGAAAGCCAGCCTCGAGGAGCACCGTCCGGTCACGGTTGTCCAGGCCGTCGCCGACCGCGAGCCGCCGGATCAGGTCCGGCCGCCTGGCCGCGGTGCGGCGCAGTGCCTCGTCCCGCTGCCAGCGCGCGATCGCCGCGTGGTCGCCCGACAGCAGCACCGGCGGAACCTCGTGCCCGCGCCAGGACCGCGGCCTCGTATAGACCGGCCCTTCGAGCAGCCCGCGCATCGCTCCGCCGCCCCCGCCAAACGAGTCATCGGAAACCGACCGCTCGTTCCCCAGCACCCCAGGCAGCAGCCGGCACACCGCCTCCACGATCACGACAACGGCAGCCTCGCCCCCAGCAAGCACATAATCCCCGATGCTCACCTCATCAACAGGAATCCGCCGCGCCCGCGCGTCCTCCACGACCCGCGCATCAACCCCCTCATACCGCCCGCAAGCAAAAACAAGCTGCGCCTCCCCCGCATAGGACGCCGCCATGTCCTGCGTAAACGGCACCCCACTCGGCGTAGGAACAACCAGCCTGGCGGGCGAGGAGGGCGTGGTGGCCGGAGGAGCGGGCGAGGTTTGTGCTGCGGATTGGGAGGGCGAGTCGAGTTCCGCCGACAGCACGGCATCGAGGGCGGCCCCCCACACGTCAGCCTTCATGACCATGCCCGGCCCGCCGCCAAACGGCGTGTCATCCACGGTGTGATGCACGTCGGTAGCCCACTGCCGCAGATCGTGAACATGGAAATCCACATCCCCGCGACCGGCCGCCTTCCCGATCAGCGACACCCCAAGTGGCCCAGCCCCCACCGACGCAGGCGCAAAATAATCAGGAAATATCGTGACGATGTCTATCCGCATCGCTGCCCCCTAGGGAGAAGCGGGGCGACCCCCATCAGGGAGTCTCCTGAAGGTCTAGCAGCCCAGAAGGCGGATCGATCAGGAGAACGCCAGCTTCGACGTTTACCTCTGGGACAATCGCCTTCACGAACGGGACCAAGATCTCGCGAGACCCGGCACGGACGACCAGCGTGTCCTGGCCATGGTGCAGGACGTCCTCGACCACGCCGACATCGGTTCCGTCGACGGTGCGGACGGCCAGCCCGACCAGTTCGTGGTCGCGGAACTCGTCGGGGTCGCCGGTGGGCGCGAGGGTGCTCGAGTCGACGCTCAGCCAGGTGCCGCGCAGCTCGCCCGCCGCGTCCCGGTCCCTGACACCTTCGAACCTGACGACGAGCTCACCGGACTGCCAGCGCCTGGCCGCCACGGTCAGCGGGCCGACCTCCGGCCGGTCGGTGTCCAGCCGCGAGCCCACGGCGAACCTGAGCTCTGGCTCGTCCGTCCGGACACCGATCACGACAGCACCGCGAATCCCGTGCGGGCGGCCGATCCGGCCGACGGTTACCTGCATGGACCGTCAGCGGACCTCGCCGGTCTCCAGCAGGTCGATGCGCACGCTCCGGTTCCCGGCCAGGGAACTGATAACCGTACGCAGCGCCCGGGCGGTGCGCCCGCCCCTGCCGATGACCTTGCCGAGGTCGTCCGGGTGTACGCGGACCTCAAGGACGTTGCCCCGGCGGAGCATCCGGCTGGCCACCCGGACGTCGTCCGGGTACGTGACAATGCCCCTGACAAGGTGCTCGAGGGCTTCCTCGAGCACCTCAGTCTCCGGAGCCGCCATCGGCAGCCTCGGCAGCCTCGGCAGCCGCCGCGGCCGGCGCCTCGTCGGCGGCGCTGGCCTCAGGCTTGGGCTCGGCGGACTCCGCCTTCTTCGGCTGGTCCTTCTTCGCGGCGGACCTGGCCGGCTTCGCCGCGGCCTTCGTTTCCTTCGCCGCGAGGCTTTCCTTCACGAGCGACTCGTAGCGCTCCTTCTTGTCCGCCTTCGGCTCGGCGGTCTTCAGCGTGCCCTCGGCGCCGGGCTCGCCCTTGAACTTCTGCCAGTCGCCCGTGATGGTGAGCAGGTGACGTACAGGGTCGGTCGGCTGCGCGCCAACCGAGAGCCAGTGCTGGACTCGGGCCGAGTCCACCTCGATGAGCGACGGCTCCGCCTTCGGGTGATACTTGCCGATCTCCTCGATGGCGCGCCCGTCTCGCTTGGTACGCGCGTCGGCGACGACGATCCGGTAGTACGGTTCCCGGATCTTGCCCAGGCGCTTTAGCTTAATCTTGACAGCCACGGCTGTGGTCTTCTCCCAGCGAAGTAGGTACGTGCGTCGGGCACCCGCCAGCGGGGAATGGCCGGCCGGACCGAGCGATGGGCCAGGCCGGCGGACGAGGAGAGGGCGCCGCGCGGCCAGGTATCAAGAGGCCATTGTGCCAGATGCCGCCGCCCAAGGGGTAATCATGCGACCGCGCCCGGTGCCCTGCCGGACAGTACCGGACGATAGTCACTCAGCGTAGCTGATTCCGCGCAAAAGTACCGGTTGGGCCGATGAAACAGTTACATAACGCGCGTTGACTTCGCCTGCGGGCACTCGTACCGTTTGCCTAACTTGTTGACAATCGCCAACCGCACGATCGTTCGCACAGCGCACAGGCCAGGGAGGCGCGGTCGCGCACGGTAACGGCGAATTCGGTACATAGGTTACAAAAGACGACGTTTCCCCACGTATGGGATGGGAGTGATGTTAGCCTCGGTGGCACCCGCTGGCTGGCACTGGGGCCGCTAGCGGCGTTCCGGCCCTCGACGCAGACATCACCACGGGACGTGGTCACGCCCACCCGGCGCGCACCCATGAAGGAGATTTCCACAACATGACTGACCAGACTGCTAAGCCCGCCGGCCACGCGGAATCATCCCCGCTGGCTGGCAGCGCGCCGCAAGCGTCCACCGAGGGCGTGTCCCGGCGTAGCCTTTTCCGGGCGGCCGGCGCCGGCGCGGCCGTTGTCGGGGGCGGCAGCCTTCTCGAGGCCTGCAGCTCGAGCATCAAGGGCGCCTCCGGCGGCGGCAGCACCTCGGGCAGCACGAGCAAGAAGATCACCATCGGCTGGATCCACCCGCTGACCGGCAGCCTCGCCGGGTTCGGCGCCCCTGACAACTGGATCATCAGCCAGATCAAGCAGGCCTCCCCGTACAAGAACGGGTTCAAGATCGGCGGCTCGACCTACGAGGTGCAGATCAACTCCTACGACACCCAGTCCAGCTCCACCAAGGCCGGCGACCTGGCCAAGCAGGCCATCCAGCAAGACAACGTCGACATGCTGTTCGCCTCCTCCACCCCGGAGACCGTCAACGCCGTCGCCAGCCAGGCCGAGACCCTCGGCACCCCGCTGGTCTGCGCGAACATCCCGTGGGAATCCTGGTACATCAACCTCGGCGGGAACCCGCAGAAGCCGACGCTCAAGCCCAAGTACGTGGTCATGTACTTCCTCGGCGCCGAGCACCTGGCGGAGTGCTTCATCCCGATGTGGAACCGGATCGGCGCCAAGTACGGCAACAACCACCTGGTGGCCGCCGCGTTCCCCAACGACTCCGACGGCAACGCGTTCCGCGCCGTGTTCCCGCCCATCCTCAAGGGCGCGGGCTACAATATGGTCTTGTCGTCCGCCTACAGTGACGGGCTGACCAACTACTCGTCGATGATCTCCCAGTTCAAGTCCTCCGGCGCGGACTTCTTCACGAACGTGCCGCTGCCCCCGGACTTCGCCACGATGTGGAAGCAGTCTCTGCAGCAGGGGTTCAAGCCGAAGCTGGCGACGGTGGCCAAGGTGCTGCTGTTCCCGACCGACGCGTACGCCATGGGCTCCGAGGTGTACAACATCGCGACCGACTCGTGGTGGGTGCCGTCGCTGCCGTGGCACTCGTCGTTCACCGGGCAGTCATGTCCGCAACTCGCCGCTCTCTACACGTCGGACGGTAACGGGCAGCCGAACGCGAACATCAGCAACTACACGCTTTTCGAGATCGCCTACAAGGCGTTCACGTCGGTGAACGACCCGCACAACAAGCAGGAAGTGGCCACGGCCATCCACAACGTCGTGATCCCTGACGCGGTGGCCGGTCCGATGGACTTCACCTCATCCAAGGCCCCCGCACCCGGCGTGGTGATCACCCCGCCGGTCGGCATCCAGTGGCAGAAGGGCAGCACGTACCCGCTGGAGGCCAAGGTGGTCGACAACACGCTGCTCCCGCAGGCGACGATCACGGGTGACCTGCTGCCGACCTTCTCGTAATTAAAGCCGCGAAGCGGATGAATGTGACGGCGAGCCGGTTACAGGCGGCTGACTGTCACATTCATCCGCCCGGGTGCTTTGATGCCGCCTGGGTAAAGCGAAACGCCTCGCCGTGGACGATGGTGATCCGGACCGAACACGTTTGCGTGGACGGCGAGCAGATGACGAAGGCCGGGGCGACGCCGGTCCGGCCCGTCCCGGCGTCGTGCCCGAGCCGCAGGCCGGTCACGGTGAGCGCGGCGGCCAGGGCCAGCGCGGCGCCGCACCCCGCTGCGATCCGCCAGCGCTTCGACGGTGGCAACGGCAACCGCGGCAACCGGAAGTCCCGCTTCGGCTCCCGCCCCTGGCTGATGACGTCCACCCGGGGAAGGTTACATGCCGGGCCGGGCCTGCGCGATCGTCCAGGTGTAGCCGTCGGGGTCGCGCGCCACGTAGGCGCGGAAGCCGTGCTGGTGGATGCCTTCGACGACGGTAGCGCCGTGCGCGACCGCGCGGGCGAAGTGCGCGTCGAGGTCGTCCACGAACAGCCACGGGATGTGGGTGGTCGGCGTACCAGGGCCGTCTCCGGCGCCGTCCGCCGCGTCGTCGAGCCCGAACACGAGCAGCGAGCAGTTCCCGACATGGAACTCGATCCACCCGCCGTCCGCGTCGTCGCCGGGGAGCTGGAGGACCGGCGCCAGCCCGAACGCGCTGGCTAGCCACCGCGCGGCGCTCGCCGGCTTGGGGTAATAGACCGCGACCGCGAGCCTGGCCAGCTCCGTGGCCGTGCGCGGCGCGCCGTCCCGCCGCGCGCACCACGCGCCGAACCACGGCGGCACCACCCGCGTGTACGAGGTGCCGCCCCGGTCCGCGCCGCCGTCCGGGATCGTGGCGGTGACCACGACCAGTGTCCCGCCGCCGGCCGTCGGCGTGAACCGCACTTCGGTCCGCACATCATCTACCGAACTGTCCCAGGCGACGACCTCTCCCGGCCGCCACACCGTGATGCGCCCGATCTCCAGCGGATCCCCGGACTCGTACACCTCGAGGATCCGGCCCCCGACGCCGGATTCGCACACCTTCGCGATGGCGCGCGCCGCGTCGTAGAAGCTGATCGGCCCGCGCACCCACCACAGGTCCATCTCCCCGGTGAACGCGCGGAACGCCGTCTCCGGAACGACCGCGACCTCGACCTGCGACGACACCTGCCGCTCGGTCACGGCGATCCCTCCTCGACATGCTGCTTGAAGGACGTGAGCTGTTCGGCCCAGCCGGCCTGGATCTGGTCGAGCCAGGCCTGCACGGCCGCGATCGACTGCGGCCGCAGCCGGAACACCCGCGCCCGCGCGTCTTCGTCGATCCGTTCGTCCGTGATGACCTGTGCGGACAGGAGAACACGCAGGTGCCTGCTCATCGCGGGCGGCGACATGCCGGTCTCCGCGGCGAGCTCGCCCGCCCGCAGCGGCCCGCCGCTGAGCAGCGATACGATGCGCCGCCGCGTCGGGTCGCCGAGCGCCTCGATGACGGTCCCCGCGGTCATGTCCACGTTGTGTCGCACACCTGTAATAGTTAACGATGTAGGAAACTATTGTCAAGGGGTGATATCGGCGGGCTCTCGGTCCGACAGGATCGCGGTGTTCCGCACCGCGGGCAGCAAGACGGCGAGCGCCGCGCCGCCGGCCGCGACGCACGCGAGCACCGTCCCCGTCACGTGCAGCGCGTCCGCCGGCCCGGCGGCGGACCGGGCCACCGTCCCGTATAGCGAAGCGAGCAGCCCGATGCCGAACGACCCCGCGATCCGCTCCACCACGTTGAACAGCGTGCTCGCGTCTCCCATGCGGTCCGGTGGCAGCGGCCCGGTCAGCGCGCTGAGCAGCGGGGTGATCACCAGTCCGATCGACGCGGACCGCACCGCGAGGATGACCGCGATCACCCACAACGGCGTCGCCGCCCCGACCGTGAGCAGCAGCAGGCTGCCCGCGCCGAGGATGACGAAGCCGGCGCACACCGTCGCGCGGATGGTGAACCGGGTCAGCAGGCCCCGCTGCCCGACCGCGGTCGACAGCCCGGTCACGATCCCCTGCGGCGCCATCGCGATCCCCGCGGCCAGCGCGGACCGGCCCTGCACGGCCTGCGTGAAGACCGGCAGCAGGAAGACGGCGGTCCAGGTCACCACCGCGGCCAGCGCGCACAGGCCCATCGACAGCGCGGGAACCGCCTGCCGGAACAGGGACAGGTCGAGCGCGGGCTGCGCCCGTCCCGCCGCCCACCGCCCGTACGCCGCGAGCAGAACCGCCCCGGCCGCGAGCGGCCCCAGGCAGGCCGCGGACCCCCACCCGTCCGTGCCGCCCTGGCTGATCCCGAGCAGCACGAGCGTCACTCCGCCGCCGAGCATGACGAGTCCGGGAAGGTCGAATTCAGTATCATCCCGAACGGGAGCGGCCGGCTGTCCGGGCAATCGCTTGGCTGCCCAGACCGCGCAGACCCCGAGCGGCACGTTGACCGCGAAGATCAGCCGCCAGCCCGCGGCGCCGATCAGCGCCCCGCCCACCGTGGGCCCGAGCGCTGGCGCCGCGAACAGCATGATCCCGGCGGCCACCGAGATGGACCTGGCCCTGCCGTCCTTGCCGAGCAGCATGGACATCGCCAGCGGCACTAGCGGCGCCGCGACCAGGCCCTGCACGGCGCGGAACGCGATCAGCGCGCCGATGCCGGGGGACAGGGCGCACAGCGCCGACGCGGTGGTGAACGCCGCGAGGCTGGCCCGGTACACCGGGACCGTGCCGTACCGCCGCGCCAGGTAGGCGGTGCCCGCCAGCCCGGTGCCGAGCCCGAGCAGGTATCCGCTGACCGTCCACTGCACCGCGCCGAGTGAGGCATGCAGCGCCCGCGCGATCGGCTCGGCCGCCACGTTGACGATGCTGGAGTCCACCATGGACAGCAACGGCCCGGCCAGCAGCGCGTACTGCACGATGGCCCCGGCCCCGGCCCCGGGCGACCCCGAGCCCGGGGCCGGCCCGCCTCCCGCGGCTCCGTTCATCCCCGCGCCCCCGCGCGGCGCCGCGCCCGTCATGGCTCTGCCGCGAGCGTCCGCAACTTCGCGATCCAGGCGCGCTCGGCCTCGTCGCGGCGGCTGAGCTCGGTGGTCACCGTCTCCGCCCACCGGTCGCCGCCGGCGCGGCTGAGCATCCCCGCGAGGTGCGCGATCCGCGCTTCGAGCGCCTTGTCACGAGCGTCGAGCACGGCCAGCCGCTCGGCGGGTTCCAGCAGGCTGAACTGGCCGAGCCTGGCGAGGAACTCGTAGTCGTCGGGAGCCGTCTCGGGCGGCAGGTCGGCGAGCATGTCGTGCAGCAGCTCA
>Ga0187807_1000188_pt1 | contig 18347 bp, 19 predicted proteins | sample NC_wetland_sal_i_4_FD_132432 | JGI IMG/M metagenome (GOLD analysis project Ga0187807, IMG submission 132432) | Wetland sediment microbial communities from Neuse River Estuary, North Carolina, USA - ASW_2 | ecosystem: Environmental > Aquatic > Freshwater > Wetlands > Sediment | place: USA: North...
GCCGGCCGGCGGCTTGTAGATCAGCGTCGACTGGAACAGCCTGATCTCCGGCGTCTGCGCCAGGCGCGCGGCGACCGCGCCGATCAGCGGCTTGCGCAGGATCTGCCCGATCTCCTGCGACTCGTAGTGGATGTAGTCGTTGTGCCGCTGCACCGCGCCGTGCGACGGCTCCCAGTACGCGAGATTCGGTGGCTTCACTGGCAGCGGCCGGTCACGGTACCCGGCGTAGAACCGCTCGCTTGCCGCCAGCAGGCGGTCGATCTCATCGTCGCTGAGCAGCTTCCTGGACAGGTACCAGCCGTGTGCCCTGTACTCCTGCACCTCGGCGTCGGACGGAAGGAGATCCCGCTCCTCGTTAGTGAGCGTGAGCTGGTGCGTGCTGTGCATTGTCTCCGCCTTGTCTGCCCACGTCAGTCCCGGGACGCCGCGGGCGTCTTAGACGCTTGCTCCTCGCCGAGGGCCTCATAGAGAGCCTTGATGTTGCCGCTGCCGAAAGTGAGCGCACCGTGCCGCTCGATCAGCTCGATGAAGAACGTGCTGCGTTCATGCGTGGAGCGCGTGAAGATCTGGAATAGCTCGCCCCACTTGTCCCGGTCGGCGAGCACGTTCACCTCGCGCAGCACCTCGACCGGAATGGCGAGCGCGCCGAGGCGGGGCTCGAGCCTGGAGTAGTAGCCGGGCGGCGCGGCGAGGAACTTGACGCCGCGGGCCGAGAGGCTGCGCACCGCCTGCGCGATGTCGGCGGTCCGCAGCGCCAGGTGCTGGACGCCGGCCCCGCCATGCCTGTCGAGGAACTCGTCGATCTGGCCGGGATTATGGTTCGGGTCCGGTTCGATCAGCGTGAACGTCACCGCCCCGGCCTCGTCTTGCACGACCTTGCTGATCATCGCCTGCCCATTCACTTCGATCCGCTCGTCGAAGACGTGCGCGAAACTGAAGGCGTCGCGGTAAAAGCGGACGGTGGCGTCGATCTGGCCGGCCGGCAGGCAGATGGCGGCGTGGTCCAGGACCTGGAACATGCCCGCGGGCCCGGTGCCTGCCTGTGCGCCGGCCGCGGATCCGGCGCGCTCGACAAGCCGGTGCGTGACGTCCCCGAACCCGGAGACGACCGCCAGGCCGACGCGGCCGCCGTCGTGGCCGCCGAAGGCGGGGGCGGCTACGGGCCGTGCGCCCCCCATGATGGCCTGGTCGAAAGCCTTGGCTACGTCATCGACGCGGAAGGCTAGCGACGCCACGCCGTCCCCGTGCCGCCCGACGTAGTCCGCGGCGGGATGCTCAGGAGTGTCGGCGGCCGTCAGCAGCAGCACGATGGTGCCCTGGTGCAAGAGGACCGACGTGCCTGCGGGCCGATCGCCCAGGGCGCCCGGCTCGTACGGGCCGGCGTTCGCGAAGCCGAAGTCGCGGCACAGTGACTCGGCGGCTGCTTGCAGGTCTGCGACGTAGAACTCGACGTGGTCGATTCCCAAGATGCTCATGATGTCCTACTCATTCATCCGAAATCCCGCTCGGCCGCGGCTTCCCCCGGTGCGAGCCGGGCTGAGCAAGCCACCTCGCGGGCCCGACAAGCATGGCGACACCGCTGTCACCGTCCGGCCCTCCTTGGTCAGCCAGCACGACGAGTGCCGCGTCCGCTGCTGAGTCCTCGATGAGCAGCGTCGCGCTGTCCATCGCGTCAGCGAGGCCGTGCCCGGCCGGAATCGTGCAGACCACCGGCCCGGCCAGGCCCCAGCGCGCGGCGATATGGCCGGCCACCGCGTTCGGATTGGACTGGTAGAACAGCAGCGGCGGTACCGCGCGCCCGTGGTCGACGGCGCTGGCGATCGCGGCCGCCGTGGCGATGTCCCCGGTCATGCTCGCCAGCACTATGGCGGTGCGCCGACCGCGCTCGGAGTCGGCCGGCGGGTCGCCGAAGTGCTGGCGCAAGCACCGTTCGGCCAGTTCCGCGGCAAGCGGGCTGAAGGACGAGATGATGAACCCGGGGATCGCCGGCAGCGCGGCCGGCGGCCTGGCAGGCCACCGCGAGCGCGCCAGCACAGTGAGCTCACCGGCGCCGTCCGGCAGGACGGCGCGGCAGAGGGCGGGTGACGCGGTCACGCGGCGGCCACCAGGAGCGCGGTGCTCGCGCCGCCGAACGCGGCATTCAGGCTCAGCGCGTACCGGCACCTGGCCTCGCGGGCGGAGCCGAGCACGAGATTGAGGCGGCACTCGTCGTCGGGCCCGAGGTAACCCGCGTTGACTGGCAGGCAGCCTGCCCGCAGGACCAGCACCGTAAGCACGAATTCCAGCAGGGCCGAAGCCTCGAGGGCGTGACCGTGGACGGACTTGGTAGAGCTGACCGGCACCTCGCCCGCGTACGCGCCCAGGGCGCGGTGCAGGGCGGCGGCCTCCGATGAGTCCGCGTAGCCGGTGCCTGAGCCGTTGGCGTTCACGTAGCCGATGCCGGCCGGATCCACCCCTGCCCGGCGCATGGCCGCACCGATGGCCCGGCTGAGCCCGCTGCCATCCGGACACGGCTGGCACACGTGGTAGGCGTCGCCGGCCCGGCCCCAGCCGGCTAGCCGTGCCAGTGGCGACACGCCCCGCCCCCGGGCCGCGGCCGCCGACTCCAGCACGACGGCGGCGACGCCGTCGCCGAGCAGCAGGCCCTGGCGGCCCGAGCTGAACGGCCGGACCTGGCCGTCGCGGGCCAGCACTCGGCCGCCGTCGAACAGGGCGAAGCTGTCCTCATCGACCAGGTAGCCGGCGGCGACCACGACCTGGCCGGCCCGGCCGGACACGATCATCGCCGCCGCGTCCGCGATCGCCGTGCTCGCCGCGACGCACGCGGTCGCGTACACACGCGGCGCGTCCGCCAGTCTGCTGCGCGCCGCCACGGCAGCCGGCGTGCTCCCGGCGACCGACAGGGCGCCCGCCTCCCTGGCCGCCGCCGCGTCGGTGTGCAGGGCGAGCAGCAGCGTCGCCGATCGCCGCTCGGCCGGGCCCAGTGCGGCCATGTCGCACGCGCCGCCGATCGCCGCCGCGAGCTCATCGGCGAGGACAGGCGTCCCTGGCAGTTCCGCGGCGGCGGTCGCCCGGCGGCGCTCCACGCTGAACCTGCCCACCGGGCCGAAAGCGGGCTGGCCGCTCAGCGCTCCGGCCAGGAGCGGCTCGGTGCCGCGGCCATACGCCGATGTCGCGCTCATTCCGGTGATGACCACCCGAGCGGGCGCCGCGGTCCTCGAGTCAGCCATCCCCGGCCCCCGGCAATAGTTCGCGAAGCGTCACGACTGCCCCTGTCACCGTGGACATCTGCCGCACTGTCTCGTCGGTGAGCTCCAGGGTCGTGTCGTAGCGCTGCTCTACCTGGCTGACCAGCCAGGCCAGCTCGAGGGAGCCGATCCGCTCGGTGACGTCCGCCGCGGCGCGGTCGCCCAGCGCGGCGAGGACGGCGATGACGTCAGCGCGGGTTATGGGTTCCCGCCCGGGCGTTGTCAAGGCCCCACCGCGGGCGAGGTGCCCGCCGCAGCGCCCAGCACTGTACGGTCCCGGCTGATCTTTCCGGTGGCGGTCCGCGGCAAGCGGTCAAGCACATGGAGCTCGCGTGGCCGCTTGTACGGCGCGAGCTGGTCCGCCAGCGCGGACTCGACATCGGACACCGACGCTCCCGCGCGCAACACGAGGTAGGCCTCGATCACGGTGCCGTAGGTGACCACTGCCGAGTCCACCTGCGGCAGCGCGCACAGGGTCTGCTCTACTTCGGTGAGATCGACCTTGAGTCCGCCGACGGAAATCTGGGAATCCAGCCGGCCAAGTATCGTGACCAGCCCGGTGGCCTGGTCGATGGTGGCGGCATCCCTAGTGCGCAGCCAGCCGTCGACCCACCGGGTGTCGTCGACCAGGCCGATGTAGGGCGAGGCGGGCATCTTCACGAGCAGTTCACCGTCGCTGACGCGCAGGCTCATCCCGGGCGCGGGCGCGACTCCCGGATGGTGGCGGCCGTCCAGGTCGGTGGCGATGACCCCGAGCTCCGTCATCCCGTACATCGTCCCGAGCGGAACCCCGTAGCGTGCCGTGAACGCGCCGGGCAGCCAGGGCCGGATCAGCTCGCCGGCCACCACCATCCTGCTCAGCTGGGGCAGCGGGCTGCCTCCCGCGGTCAGCAGCTCGGCGTGGAACGGCACGCCGAGCACCACAGTCGGCTCGGCGCCGATGGCGACCGCGTCCCGGATGCCATCGGCGGTGAGCCGGTCGGGAAAGGCCAGCTGCACGCCGGCGTGCAGGCCGTGCAGCAGCCCGCCGACCAGGCCGAGCACGTGCACGATGGAGGCGAGCAACACGATGCGCTCGCCGCGCTTCGGATACTCGTCCAGTTGCGCGTACCGGCCGAGTTCGCCGGTAAGGTCGGCAGCCGTCCTGGCGATGATCTTGGAAGGCCCGGTCGATCCGGAGCTGAGCTGGATGAGGACGTGCGGGGTGGCCGCGGGCCGGCCACCGGCGCGCTCGGTCGCCTCGGCGACGACCCGCGCGTAACCCGCCATCGGCGCGGCGGTCGCGCTGCGGGCGGTGACCACTATCTGCGGGGCCAGCCGCTCAAGCGCATTGTCCACTTCGCGGCGGACCAGCCGGTGATCGAGCAGGCTCACCTGAGCGCCGGCCCGCCACGCCGCGAGCAGCGTGGCGATGTACTCGACGGAGGGAGGCAGCTGCAGGGCGACGCTACCGCGTGGGCGCAGGCCGCTCAGCTCGAGCAGGTGCTGCTGCTTGTCGACGAGACAGGTCAGTTCGCCGCGGGTGACAGGGCTGCGTCCCAGCAACAGGCAAGGCGCACCGGGATCCCCGGCGAGGAGTGCGTCGTGCACCCATGCGCCGGATGGGAATGGAGGCGCTTGCGCGTCTTCTGCGCGTGATCGGCTGGCGGGACGCAGAGCCATGAATAACCCTATCGGCTGACGGTATAGCGACATCAAATGACCTAGCATGGAGCAGCTCGTGCTCAGGAATCGCTGCTCAGCCCATAATTTATGGAACGCAAAACAAATGATTCTCGATTACCAGGTTACGCGCGGCAACGGCATTCGGCAGCACGAGATACAACGCGGCAAAAACTGCCAGGGACAATGGCAGGACTGATTGAGGCGACCGCCGACGGCAATTCACCGGCCGCCGCTACGCATGATGGAGAAGCTGCTCCTGGACACGACGGAAAGGACGCTCCCTCACTCCATCTGTCACCTCCTCAACGTTCCCCAGTGACATGACCCATGTACAGCAGGTCGTCTCTGACGCTAGGAGGGCAATTATGGGCTGTCAAGGAGCGCGAATGGCTTTCGTATAATTTTCGTTACGCTTGCAGTGCCGAGTGACTCAGAGGCCGTTATTGTGCATCTAATTTCGCTGGCTGGATTTGGTGTCGGCGTTGTCCTGGGTGCATCCAATGGCGAGTGATGCTGAAGGGGCGCGTGCCCTCGACCGCGACCGCGGCCCGGAATCCCTGGGGAACGCGCAGGTCACGCACCAGGTACGGGCCGGCCCGGGCGCCAGTCAGGACACCGCCGGTCACGCCGGCCGTGAGCACGGTTAGCTGCAGCCCTGGCAGCAGCCGGCCTCCTGAAACTTTCACGCAAGCCTCCTTTCGGACCCACAGCCGGGTAAAGCGATCTACCTGCCCGTCGGTTCCCGCCGCGGACCTGATGAACTGCGCCTCCTCAGGCGGGAAAAACCGCTGGGCCATGCGTGTCACGTCGAGGTCAGCTGGCAACCGCTGGATGTCCACGCCGACATGCCGGTTCCCGGCAACGGCCAGCGCGGCGAGGCTGTCAGACTGGGACATGCTGACCTGCGGCGCCGGCCCGGCAAGCCCCGGCCCGGCAAGCCCCGGCCCGGCGAGCTCAGGCTTGCCGTGCGGTCCTCGCCGCCAGCGCAACGACTCAGGGGGAATGCCGAGATGTTGCCCGAGTATGACGCGGACGGCCCCGTGCGAGGCGACGAACTGCCGACGTCGGTCCGGGTACAGCAATGTCCTGGCCCGCTCCCGCTCGTCGTCGTCAAGGAGCGCCTCGAACTCCGCGAGTACCGAATCGGGTACGTCCGTGCTGATCAGCCACACTTCTACGATGTCGCTGGTCACGATCGTTGGCCGGGGATCTCGATGGCGGCCAGGCACAGGTGGCCGAGCAGTGGGTCGTAGTCGGCCAGCAGGATGCGCCGGCCCCGCCCGGCCGGCGCGGCCCAGGCGGGCAGCCTTCCCGCGACCTCCCACCACACGCCGGTGCACGGCTGCTCGGCCGATGCGACGATGACCTGGCCTGGCAAGCCCGCGGAAAGGGTGCCGGCGGCCAGGCTGGCCCCGACGACGGTGGTGAGGTCGTTTGCGGCGGGCAGGTCCGCGACGGCGCTGGCGAGCAGGCGGCCCGCCTCGGCCGGGGCGACGCTCGCGTGCAGGCGCACCGTCTCAAGGCGGCCCGGCCCGGACTGATCGCATAGCAGCGTGACCACGGTGTGCCTGGCCGGCGTGGCGGCGGGCACGGCTGGCTGGTACGGCATGGCCGCCTGCTCGGCGACGACGAGCAGGGCCCGCCGGCATCCCGCGCTGCTTGTGTACTCGCGGATCAGACGCAGCGCGGTGAACGGGGCGGTGACACCCTGGTCGCAGACGGCGAACGCGAAAGGCTGGCCCGGGCACAGGTGACTGAGATGGCAGGCGGTGGCCCGCCAGGGCGCGACATCGGGCACCGCGAACGCGAAAACGAGGAGGTCAACCGGGCCGTCGGCCGCCACGTCCTCGGCTATCAGCGCACCAGCCATCTCACCGTAGGACTGCCCCTGGGTGAGTCCATCCTCGGCCAGCGGCAGCCCGTAGGGGCGCAGCATGTCGGCCAGGTATGCGCGCAGTGCGGGATCTCGCGCCGAATCCGACGCTTCATGGAACGCTCGGCGCCAGGCACCGCTCACCCATAGCGGAGCCGGCGGGGCGGCGGCGCCGGATGGCGGCGCCCCCGCGCGGAACACCTGCTCAGCCGTCCGTGATCGCGTGGCTGGCCACGAAATCAGCCAGGTCGCCGACCGAGGTCATGGCCGCGTCGTCGATGTCCTCGACCTCGATCTGGATGTCGAGGTCGTCCTCGATCTCGAGCAGGAGCTCAAGCATGCTGGCCGAGCGCATGCCGAGTTCGCTCATCAGCTTCATGTCCGCCGACATTGCGGGTATCTCACGGCCGAGCACGCGCGGCAGGAGCCTGCTGATGCTGTCGAAGACCCGCGGGCGCAGCTCGGCGCTCTGCGACTGGGCGCTGGGCAGCGGGGTCTGCGTCTCGTGGTCCATCCCTGTGTGTCCCAATCTGTTGACACTGTGCCGGTATGACATCACATGCGGCTAATGCTCGACAACCATCGCCGAGAACGTCGCCCCGAGCCCGGCAGCGGCGAGGAGGTACTTGCGGCCGGACCTCAGCAGCCCGCACTCGGCCGCGGTGGTGTAGTTGATGAACGTGTCGGCGCAGAATGCATGCCCGGTGACCTGCACGTTCGCGAGCAGCACGCGGTCAGGGGGAAAACCGATCCGGCGGCAGAGCCGCTGCCAGGACAGGGCGTTGACGTTGTGCGGCAGGATCAGGCTGATCTCCTCCAGGCTCACCCCCACCTGGGAGAGGGCCGCGGAGATGGCCTCGGCCAGCGACAGCGGGTACTCCTTCTCGAAGCGGGACGCCATCTCGGGCAGGGCGTCCAGCCGCCCGTCGAATTCGCCGCGGATGCTCGATGCGTAAGCAAGCACCCGGTCGCGGGGCCCATCCGCGCTGACCAGGCAGGCAGCCGCGCCCTCACCGAAAATGGACGTTCCCGGCACGTACTGCGCGTCGCGGGTGAATGCTTTCTCCCCGGCCACGACCAAGGCCAGCGCATCGGGGTCCGCGTCCGCGGCCAGCAGGCGGCCCGCGACGTCGACCGCCAAGAGCCCCGTGGCGCACGCGTGGTGGGTCACCGTAAAGCTGACCGCGTGGCCTAGGCCGAACGCCCGGCACAGGTCGTGCAGCGTGTTGACCGGATACGGCGCGACGACCGGCATGGCCCGCGCGTACAGCACATAGCGCACCAGGTGCTCACGGCCGCGCAACCGGTCCAGCCTGGACACCGCCGCGGACAGCAGGTCGAGCAGGGTCCCGTCGGGGTCCAGGCGTATCTCAGCGAGCCCGAGGAACCGCCGGAACAGCCTGGTCTGCATCGAGGTCAGGGCCAGCCGGCCGGCCACGTCCTCCACGGATACCCGCTGCTCCGGCAGGTATGAAGCCACGGCCTCGATCGCGGTCACGTGACCTCCCGGGCTTGAGCGCGGCTGCCAGGATTACGTTGCATGCTTCCGGTTGCCGAGTCAATAATCATCGAGGTGGTCGGTCCGGCCAGGAGGGAACCTGGATGACGGCAGAACCTGCTCACGGCGACCCAGCGCAGGAGCAGCTGCTCGCTGAGATGATCGCGCTGCTGCGGAAGGTGACCGGCGAGGACCCGCGGTGGGCGGCCGGGATTACCTCGTCGACCCGGCTGGAGACAGATCTGTACCTGGACAGCCTGGAGATGGCAGCGCTCTGCGACCTGGCAAGGGAAACTTACGGAGACCGGGTGGACCTGGCGGCGTTCGTGTCCGGGCTGGACGTCGACCAGATCATCGAGCTCACGGTCGGCGAACTGGCGGCGCAGGTGGCAGCCGCTCGTCTGCCGGCGGCCCGGCTGGGCGGCACCGGGGCTGACCGGTGAGCCGGTTCCTGTTCGTCACCCTGCCGTTGGCCGGGCATATCAACCCGCCAGCGGCGGTGGCCCGGGTGCTCGCCGAGCACGGGCACGAAGTGGCCTGGTCGGGCTCTGAAGCGAGGCTGCGCCCGTGGCTCGGCCCTGATGCCGTGGTGTACTCGACCGGCATGCGGCTGTTCCGCGGCCAGCCGGATACCGGTTTCACGGCTGTGAAATCACTCTGGGAAGGTTTCATCGTTCCTTTCACTCGGTTCACGCTGCCGTCGGTTGAAAAGGCGGTCAGGGACTACCAGCCCGACGTCGTGGTGACCGACCAGCACGCGCTGGCGGGCGCGCTGGTGGCGCAGCGGCACGGCCTGCCGTGGGCGACGTTCTGCACCTCCACGATCGAGCTCGGCGAGCCGTTCCGCGGGCTGCCGAAGGTGGATGCGTGGATCCGGGGGCACCTGGCGGGCCTGTCGGCCGAGGCCGGGCTGCCCGGCGCGCCGGACCCGCGCTTCTCCCCCTACCTGGTGATCGCGTTCACCAGCGCGTTCTTCCTTGGCGACCGGTCATTCCCCGACCATTACGCGCTGGTCGGGCCCGCCTTGTCGGCTAGGCCGGCGGCGGTAAATTTCCCCTGGGACCGCCTCGACCCGGCGCGGCGCCATGTCCTGGTGACCGTGGGCACGATGGCGGACGATGTCGCGATGGACTTCTATGACCGGGCGGTGCAGGCACTGCGCCCGCTCGGCGACAGCGTCCAGGCCATCGTGATCGCCCCGGCCGCCCTGCCTGACACACCCGAGCACATCCTGCTGCTGCCCAGGGTCCCGCAGCTCGAGCTCATGCCGCACCTGGACGCCGTCGTATGCCATGCCGGCCTTAACACGGTGTCCGAGGCACTGAGCTGCGGCGTTCCGCTCGTTGTGGCACCGCACACCCGCGACCAGCCGATCAACGGGGCTGAGGTCGTCCGGATCGGGGCCGGCATCCGACTGCACTTCCACCGGGCCCGCCCGGATCAGCTGCGCGCCGCCGTGCTGGCCTTGCTCACCGATCCGGAATACCGGGCCGCGGCCGGACGAGTCCGCGACTCATTCGCCGCCGCCGGCGGCGCGCCCGCCGCGGCGGCGCGCCTGGCACAGCTCGCCGCCGCCTGAAGCCCGAAATAGTTTCGGTGCTAACCGGCCAAGGAACCGGCCTCAATTTGCCCATTGTCCGGCTCTTAATGCCGATTTATGCTGTCAGGTGGATATTTGCGCCGCTGCGGCCAACGCATTAGGAGCAGGTAAATGATCAAGACGGTTGGGCTGCGCAAGTCGTTTCACGTGGGGAAAGGCCGTAAGAGAAGTACGGTCGAGGCGGTGCGCGGCATTGACCTTGCCGTGTCCGAGGGCGAAACTTTCGGATTTCTCGGTCCGAATGGCGCTGGAAAGACCACGACACTGCGGATGCTGGCGACCCTGATTGTTCCGGATGGGGGCGATGCGACGATTGCGGGCGCCGATCTGCGCAGTCAGCCGAAGGAAGTACGCAGCCGGGTCGGATATGTGGCGCAGGGCGGCGGAACATGGGATGACGTCACCGCGCGGGAGGAACTCGTGCTGCAGGCGCGGATGTACGGCATCGGCAAAGCCGAGGCCGTGCGCCGCGCCGAGGCGGCGCTGGAGGCATTTGACCTGGCTGACTACGGCGACCGCAAATGCAAGACCTATTCGGGAGGTCAGCGGCGGCGGCTGGATATAGCGCTGGGCATCATTCACCAGCCGATCGTGCTGTTTCTCGATGAGCCGACGGCCGGGCTGGATCCGCAGAGCCGTGCGCACATGTGGGATGAGGTGCGGCGGCTCCGGGACCTGGGCATGACGGTGTTCATCACCACGCACTACCTGGAAGAAGCCGATGCGCTGTGCGACCGGATCGCGATCATCGACCATGGCGAGATCGTGGCCGAGGGAACGCCGGACGAGCTGAAGCGGGAGATTTCCGGAGACGTCGTGGCTGTCGCGCTCAACGGCTCGGCGGGACGGGCGGCGGAGCTGCTCCGGGCCGAGCCCTACGTGCGGGAGCTTGAGGAGCGCGCGGAGGGGGCGCTCCGGCTGCATGTGGATGCGGGCGCCACCGCGATACCGCAGATCATGCGCGTGCTGGAAGGCGAGGGAGTGCCGCTGGGCGGGATCGAGCTGCACCGGCCCAGCCTGGATGACGTGTTCCTCACCAAGACCGGCCGGTCACTGCGGGATTCGTGACCGGCCCGGAGGACGCACCATGAAACTTGCCCGGGACACCTGGCTGATCTTCCAGCGGCACTGGCTGCTGACCGTGCGCACGCCGGTGGCGGTCGCGTTCGGCCTGGCCCAGCCGATCACCTACCTGGTGCTGTTCGCGCCGATTCTCAAGCTGGCGCTGAGCGCCGAGGGAGTCTCCAGCTACGCGCAGGCCTTCCGCGTCTACGTCCCCGGCCTGCTGACCGTGATGGCGGTGATCGGCGGCATGTCGGGGGGCTTCGGCCTGCTCGCCGACATCCGTTCCGGAATCATCGAACGGGGCCGGGTTTCGCCGATGAGCCGGCTGGCGCTGATGCTCGGACGGGCCTTGCGTGACGTGACCAAGGTTCTCGTAGACGCCGCCCTCATCACAGTGCTCGCGCTGCCGTTCGGACTGCGGGTTGGACTCGGCGGCCTGCTGCTCGCCTTCGTGCTGCTCGCCATCCTTTCGCTGATGTCGACGTCCTTCGGATACGCGCTGGCGATCTGGGTCCGCAACGAGGGGACGCTCGGGCAAGTGATCCTTACCCTGGCCAACCCGATCATGCTGCTCGCCGGGGTGCTGCTGCCGCTGACGCTGGCACCGCTGTGGATGCTGCGGATCGCCAAGTGGAATCCGTTCTACTGGGCGACCAACGGCATGCGAGCCCTGTACGCGGGGCAGCTCGGCGCCTTCTCGGTCTGGGTGAGCCTGGTCATCCTGGTCGGGCTGGTGATGGTCACCGTGCCCTGGTCGGCGCGCATGTTCGCGCGCGCGGCCCATTAGCAACCGGATGCGCGGGAATCCGCGCCGTCGGGAGGAGGACATCGAAGATGATCGCCGGGCTTGCGCAGCCGCTTCCCGAGGACCTGTACCGGACGATCCGGCTGATCCGCCGGTTCGAGGAGCGCGCCATCGACCTGGTCCGGTCGGGGGACATCGTGAGCGGGATCCACCCGTGCATCGGCCAGGAGGCGGTCGCGGCCGGCATCGGGGCGGCGCTGCGCCGCGACGACATGATGATGGCCCACCACCGCAGCCACGGCCACATGCTGGCGAAGGGCACCGATCCCGGCCGGCTGCTCGCCGAGATGGCCGGGCGGGCGACCGGCGTCGCCCGCGGGCGGGGCGGCTCCTTCCATCCGTCTGACTTCAGCGTCGGCGTCCTCGGTTGCAGCGGCACCGTCGGCCACGGCGCCCCCGTCGCCGCGGGGGCAGGCTGGGTGCTCGCGCAAGAAGGCGCGAGGCGGGTGGCCATCGGCATCTTCGGCGACGGGGCGGTGAACCAGGGCGCCCTGCTCGAGTCGTTCAACATGGCCGCGCTGTGGCACGTCCCCGTCGTGTTCGTCTGCGAGAACAACCTCTACGCGACCACCTTGCCAGTGGAGACCGCGGTGGCAGGCTCGATCACGGCCCGGGCGGCGGCGTTCGGAATCCCGGCCAGCAGCCATGACGGGATGGACCCGGAGGTGGTGTTCGAGGCCACGGCGGCGGCCGTGACCCAGGCCCGTGACGGCGGGGGACCGGCCTTCCTGGAGTTCACCTGCTACCGGTTCGAGGGCCACCACACGTTCGAGCTCAAGGCCGGCCTGCGGTACCGGGAAGCCGATGAGGTGGCGCGCTGGCGCGCCCGTGACCCGATGGAACTCGCGGGCAGCCGGATCCCGGCGGGCCGACGGCAGCAGATCGACGAGCAGGTCGAGGCCGACCTGGACGCCGCGGTCCGGTTCGCGCTGGAAAGCCCGAAGCCGGAACCGGACGAGGCTCTCGACTACCTGTTTTCCAGCGGGCTGCGGCCGCGCGGCGGCATGCCAGGCAGCCGCCACGGGCGGCTGGGCACCTCGCAGGAACACCCAGCGGGAAGAAAGGGGTGAGGTCAGTGCCTCTGCTGTCGTATTTACGCGCCATCAACCGGGCGCTCGGCGACGAGATGGAGCGGGACCCGGCGGTCTTCATCATGGGCGAGGACATCCGGCACGCCCTCACCAACACCACGACCGGGCTGCTGGCCCGGTTCGGGCCGCAGCGGGTGCTGGAGACGCCGCTGTCGGAGCAGGGATTCACTGACTTCGCGACTGGGGCGGCGCTGGCCGGGCGGCGTCCGGTGGTTGAGTACCAGATACCGTTCCTCCTGCTGCTGGTGTTCGAGCAGATCGCCAACCAGGCGAACAAGGTGTCGGTGATGTCCGGCGGGCAGGCCAGCGTGCCCGTGACGTTCCTGCTGCCGGCCGCAGGCTGGCGCCCGGGCTGGGGCGGCCAGCACTCCGATCAGCCGTACAGCATGTTCGCGCACTTCGGCGTCAAGACCGTCCTGCCGGCCACGCCTACCGATGCCTACGGCCTCCTGGTCAGCGCGATCAGGGACGACGATCCGGTGACGTTCTTCGCACCGATCGCGGCGCATGGCGTCCGGGAGAACGTGCTTCCCGGCGACCTGATCCCGGTGCCGCTGGGTGTCAGTCGCGTGCACCGTCCAGGCAGCGACGTGACAGTCGTAGCGGTCGGGCACCTGGTGCATGACGCCCTGGCGGTCGCCGCGGACCTGGACGGCGAGGTCTCGGTCGAAGTGCTGGATCCGCGGACGCTGTACCCGTTCGACTGGGACGGGCTGGCGGCATCGCTGGACAAGACCGGCCGGCTGGTGGTGATCGATGACTCCAACCGGTTCTGCGGGCTAGGCGCCGAGATTGTGGCCACGGCGGTGGAGGAGATGCGGATAGATGTCCCGCCCATCCGGGTGACCCGGCCGGACGGCGCGGTGGTGGGCTGCCTGCCCGAACTGGACCTGGCGCTGCAACCCAGCCGGGAGCAGCTAGCCACCGCGATCCGCGCGGTCATAAAGGGCGGCTGCTGATGGCGAGCCGACCGCGAGGGCAGCCAGGCGCTTACGGAGGGTTACCGCAGATGCAGCTCCTGGCCATCGGCGCGCATCCGGACGACATTGAGATCGGCGCGGCTGCCTTCATCAGCAAGGCGAACACCGCAGGCGCCGAGACGTACTTCCTCGTACTTTCCGATGAAAGCGGCCGGCGGGCTGCCCGCCGGGCCGAGGCGACAAGGGCAGCCGGGATTCTCGGCGTCCCGCAGCGCCGCGTCCTGTTCGCCGGCCTGCGTGACGGCTCGCTGCGGGCAGACCAGAAATCTGTCAGCCGGGTTCGTGAAATCGTCCAGGACGAAGGCCTGAAACCGGACCTGATCGTGACGCACACGGCGGCAGACAGTCACAACGATCACATCGAGGCGAGCAGAATCGTCCACGCGGCCTTCCGCAAATGCGTCTTCCTGCACTTCTCCATATACCTGTCCAGTGAGCAGGAACGGTTCGCGCCGCGTATCTTCGTCGGGGTATCGGACGACAGACTGGAGAAAAAGATCGAGGCGCTCGGCGTTTATGAGTCGCAGCGATCAAGGCTGGAAAGGCGCGACCTGGCTGAATACGAGGCACGCCTTGGGGCGCTCGCGCGCATGGACCGGGCGGAGGCCTTCGAGGTCAGCCGGCAAGACGGGGCGATAGACCTGCCGGACCAGATACTCGAGCTCAGCGAATCCCCCTTCCACCGGTTCTGGAGCCAGGTAATAGAGAACAAAGAGATCACGCTCTTCTATGAGGCTTACACCACTCCGGGCGCCCCCATCGACTGGCCGACTAGCCACGCGAGCGACGGGCGTGACCAGCTTCGCCAGGCGTTCCGTGACCAGTGGCTGCCTTACTCGCCGCTGCGCGAAACGGGCTCTGCCAGCTCATCGGTCCGGCAGATCCTGGAGAGCCAGAGCGTGATCCTGGTCGGCGGGGCGGTGAGCAACCTGATCGTGCGCGACCTGTACAACCGTTTCCGGGATACCGTGTGGGCAGTGGATTATGAGATGCCGCGGCTGGAGCCGGCCTACATGTACAACAGAAAATCCGGTGCCCGTCATTATCCCACGTACGATGCGAAGGGAAATGTGCTGCAGGACTACGGGATCATTTCGCGGATAGTCAACCCTTATGCGAGGGATGAGCATATCATATGCGCCGCGGGCGCCACGGGGCTAGGCACCCGCGTGGCCCTGGAATTCCTGGCCGACCCGGGCTCGTCGCCTGAGTTCCTGAAAAACTTCGATACCCGGCGCAGCGTCCAGCTTATGTTCTCCGTCGACCCAGGTAATCACCGAGCGGAAGTATTGGATGTGTGCCATGGATGATCAAGCTGGCGGCGGGCAGGTACCCCTGGTGCTGGTCACCGGCCATACCTTCGGGGTCCGGGCGTTTGAGGGGGTTTTCTCCTCGCGCGCGTTCCTTGACGGCCGTATCCAGGTGCCGCTGATGATCGGCCTGGATGATTCCCATGCCGCGGGAACGGTGGGCTACACATCGCTCGGCCGCCTGGCCGCCGAGCAGGGCGTGCGGTATATCAGCACCTCCGATGGGCGACTCGGCTCGCTCGCCGGCCAGATCCGCGCGGCACGGCCGGCCTATATCCTGGTCATCGGCTGGTCACATCTCGTCGGCGACGATATCCTGGCGATTCCGAGTGCGGGGTGTATTGGCATGCACCCCACCATGCTTCCCACCGGGCGCGGTCAGGCGCCCATTCCGTGGACCATTATCAAGGACCACAAAAAGACCGCGCTGTCGGTTTTCTTCCTGGTGGCCGCTGCCGATGCCGGGCCGATCATCGCGCAGTACGAGCTGGCAGTACGAAATGGCGAGAACAGTGCATCGCTCTTTTATCGTGTCGCGCATACGCATTTCACCGCCGGGCTTGAGCTCGCGGAATGCCTAGCCGCCGGCAGCATTTCGGCGCGGGTACAGGACGAGGCGATCGCGACGAGATGGCCCAAGCGACGGCCGAAAGACGGCGAGATCCTGGACACCATGACGTGCCGTGAGATCAGCCTGCTGGTCCGCGCGTTGCTCGGTCCCTACCCGAGGGCATTCGTCTGGAGGGCGGGCGCGAAGGTGGAGATCCGGGGCGTCGAGGCCGCCCCCGACGGCGGGGGCGCCGCCACGGATGACGAGCGGCGAATCCGGTTCCGGTGCCGCGACGGCGAGGTGTACCTGGTGGCGGACAACGCTCCCGCGGCTACCTGACGCTGCGCGCGAACAGCCGCATCGACCAGGCCGTGGCCAGTACCGCCGTCGCCAGGGTGATGACGATGCTGGCCCACACGGAGGGGAAGCCCGTGTGGCCGGCGAACAGGGCCCGGGTGCCGTTCGTGGCCCAGTAGAACGGGTTTACCTTGGCGATGTTGAGCATCCACAGTGGCGCGAGCGTCAGCGGGAGCAGCATCCCGGACAGCAGCATGACCGGCTGGCTCACCGTGTTGTTCACCGCGCTCAGCGCCGACACGTTGCCCGCCCACATGGTCAGGCCGTAGGAAACCATCACGCTCGTCATCGCGACCAGCGAGAACAGCAGATAGGCCAGCAGCAGGTCGGGGATCGCCACGCTCAGCCCGGCGAGCAGCGACATGAGCGTGATGAGCACGCCCTGGAGGAGGAGGTCGACCACCTCGCGCAGCGCTCGGCCGAGTATCAGCGCGACCCGGCTGGCCGGTGTCACGCGTGATCGCTCGATGATGCCGGCCCGCAGTTCGGCGAGCAGGCTATAGCCCGTGGCGATGCCACCGAGCAAGGCGGTCATGGCGAGCAGGCCGGGCACGTAGACGCGGTACGCCTGTGAGTACGTGGTGATGCCCACGGCGGTGAAGGCCCGCCGGAGCATGGGCGCGAAGAGCAGCATGTAGGTGATCGGGTAGGCCAGGCTGAGGGCTATCCGCGACGGCGTTCGCGCGTAGAGCAGCATCTGTCGCTGGAATGTCAGCCAGGTGTCGCGGGCAGCCTTCACGAAGCCCGGTCCCGCGGTCACGGCGCCGGCCGTCTGAGTGCTGATCATCTGAGGTTCCCGCCTCGCGCTCCCGGGCCGGTTAGCCCGGGAAAGGTGACGCTCTCTCGCCAATCAAGACGCTAAGCTCCGTTCTGGATAAGGTCAATGACGAACCGCGGCCGCTTATCCTCAGCGCACACCGGCCAGCCACCCCACCTCCTGAAAATGGCTCTAGGGCATTCCGGCATCGCATGTTACGCTACAGCTGGCATTGGGATTTGCGGCCGAAAATGTTTCGAGATCGGCCGCACGCATCTGGCGGGTTCATGTGATACAGCAGGTTAGCGTGATAAACCAGATTCACACCGGCACTCGCCGATCATCGTGCCGATGCGATGCCGGTGCCGGCTCCTCAGGCACCTTAACTTCCTCAGGCATCCCATCCGCACATCTGGCTCGCGCTGAGCCGGAATTCCGCCGAAAGTTTCAGGGCCGAAACCTGTTTTCGTCGTGAAAGGGCCTTGCCAGATGATCGACTCTATACGGCAGTTCATCTTCAGCTCCCTGGAGGAGATGAATTACGACACCGAAGGCATCGATGATGACACCCAGCTAGGACCCAGGGGAGCGGACCTGGCGTCGCTGTCTCTAGCGGAGCTCGCGGTACGTGTCGAGGACGAGTTCGGCGTCAAGTTCAGCGAGGAGGAGGCCGAGGAACTGGCCGGGAAAACAGTCGGCGAGTTCTGCGTCATCGTGGCCGAGCGCGTGCGCGCCCCGAAGGCGGAGGTGGACTGAGTCGATGGACGCATCGGAAGTCCGCAACGTCCGCGCCGCACTGCTCGCCGACCCCGAGGCCGGCGCGGGAAACGTGCTGCAGAAACTGGTCGAGCACGGTGCCGGGCTCGACGGGCCCGGGATCACCTTCGACGTAGGCGTGGACGGCCATCCGGCGTGGGAGCCGCTGACGCTCGGCGCGCTCTGCGAGCGTGTGGCCGCGCGGGCCGCATGGCTGCACCAGCATGGGGTCGGGCCGCGCGATCCGGTCGCGGTCTACGTGACCTCGTCCGCCGACTGCCTGCTCAACTTCATGGCGCTGACATGGCTCGGCGCGATACCGGCGCTGATGAACGGCAGCTTGCCCGCCACCATCGCCGCCGACTACATCCGCCGGCTGCGCGGTGCCGGCGTGATCACCGACTCGGCGCACCGGGAGACGCTGGGCGACCGAAGCCTCGACGTCGCGATCCACGCGGACGCCGCCGAGGTAGGCACGGGCGATCCGGCTCAGGCCCCCGCCCACTATCGGCACTACCCTGACGACCCGGTCGCCATCACTCACTCCTCCGGCACGACCCGGGTGCCCACCGCGGTGGTCCACTCACACAGCAGCCTGTTCGCGGCGATCCGGCTGGTCCACCTGGAGTCCGCGCGGGCTCCGGAGCGCACGCTGTGCGTATTCCCGGCCGCGCACGCGGCAGGGATCATCAGCACCCAGCTGGCGCTGTGCAACCGGCACGAGCACATGTTCCTGTCCGCCCAGGGCGGCCAGTCCAGCCAGAGTGCCCAGTTCACCCGCAGCGGGGAAGC
>Ga0187807_1000189_pt1 | contig 18337 bp, 19 predicted proteins | sample NC_wetland_sal_i_4_FD_132432 | JGI IMG/M metagenome (GOLD analysis project Ga0187807, IMG submission 132432) | Wetland sediment microbial communities from Neuse River Estuary, North Carolina, USA - ASW_2 | ecosystem: Environmental > Aquatic > Freshwater > Wetlands > Sediment | place: USA: North...
CGCCCCGCCGCCCGAGCAGTTCGCCGTGGCGGACCAGGTGACTCACGACGTGTACGGCCTCGGCCGGGTCGTGACCGTTGAGGATGACACCTCCCTGGTCATCGACTTCGGTACGCAGCGGGTGCGCATCACGACGCCCTGCGCCAAGCTGACCAAGCTCTGATGCCGCCGGCGGCGCCAGCGGGCGCCGCCACCCTGGGTCGTCCTTGTCCCGCTGCCTCCGGCGGTCGGCGGGCGGGACACATCCCCTAGCGATCGGCGTGCCGCCGGTCTTGCTGGCCATGTGGGGCTTAGGACCTACCCCCAGAAGATGCCGGCGGGGTCGCGGTCGATCTCCCGAAGCAGGTCACCGATTCGAGGTGATGGCGTAATCCGGTCGTAGAGGTGGAAGCGGAGGTGACGATCACGCCAGTACAGGGACCACTGCCTGGTCGCCTTGGTGTAGCGTAGCCGGGCGATCGGGAGTCGCGTCCACTCCGCGCCCATGTCCTGACGCCAGGGTGGCCTGCATTCCACGATCGTCAGATGCCGGGGCGTCACGTCGCACTCCACTTTGACCTGGCTGCGGGCATGTTCAGGGACGCGCTGCTGGCACCAGCGCCGAACCCTCGCCATATCCAGCTCCGGCAGACCTGCTTCCGTCACCCCGACAGTCTGCCAGCGATACTCCCGCAAACGTCCGCTTCTGCCGCTGATCGGCAAGGGGTGCGAGAATCCCAGTATGGCGAACACGGACAGCTCACTACGGCCGACGGGTTCCGCAGGCTCGCTTCTGAGCATCGGATCGAGCGGGTCCATTTTGTCCATCGGTTCCGCTGGCTCGATCCTGTGCATCGGTTCTGCGGGGTCGGTCCTCTCGATCGGCTCGGTCGCCTCAGTGGCTTCCATCTTCTCGATCGGTTCGGCCGCCAGTGCCGGCTCGATCTTGTCTGCACTGTCCCGCTGGTCTCTGTTGGCTTGGCGGTCGGCCGGCACCACGGGTCTTCCCGGTCGCCGGAAGCCAGGCTGAGCCAGCGACGGGCTCACGCTCCCCGAAGCTTCTGGCGCCAGGATCTCCGACCGCCCCGACGCACCCATCTGCCGCTGATCGCGGGGCCCGCCTGTTCCGCCTGCGGGCCGATTGCATGAGGATGCGGTCATGAGGATCCGATTCGCTGGCAGCGGCGACGCGTTCGGTAGTGGCGGGCGGTGGCAGACGTGCATCCACCTGTCCGGCGCGGGACAGGTGGTGCTCGTTGATTGCGGTGCTACGAGCCTGGTGGCGCTTAAGGCCCAGGGGCTTGATCCAGCCGCGGTCGATGCAGTGGCCGTGACCCACCTGCACGGGGACCATTTCGGCGGGCTGCCTTTCTTGATCCTAGACGGCCAGTTCTCGCGCAGGTCCACTCCGCTGCAGGTGGCCGGGCCACCGGGCATCCGGGCGCGGCTGGCCGCGGCGATGGAGGCGCTATTCCCAGGGTCCGCTCAGGCGCCGCGGCGGTTCCCGGTGGAGGTTACCGAGCTGCATCCCGACGGGACACCGGCCGCACTGGGCGCGGCAACCGTGCGCGGATGGGAGGTCGAGCACGCCTGCGGCGCGCCGCCACTGGCGCTTCGGGTCGACCTGAGCGGCGCGAGCTTCGCCTACTCCGGCGACACGCAATGGACCCCGGCGCTGGCCCGCGCCGCGCACGAGGCGGACCTGTTCGCGGTGGAGGCCTACACCTTCGACCGGCCCATCCGCTATCACCTGGACTACCAGACCTTGCGCGCTCACCTCGGCGAGATCGGCGCCCGGCGGACCGTACTGACCCACATGTCCACTGCCATGCTCACCAGGCTCGCCGACGCCGATCTACCCGCTGCCTACGACGGAATGATCTTGGATCTCTGACCGGCGAGCACCGGCCGGGCCACGGCGGGCCGAATTCCTCAATTGCCGCTGGTGGCAAGGGAGGATACGAACGCGGTGCTCATTTGGTTCCCGTGCTTTCCCCGCCGTTTATGCCAGCGATGTCACGCAGACGGCACGGTTTTGGGAGCGTCTGGGCTTTGCGCGTTTCTTCCAGCTGTCCGCTGATGGTGAGCCTGGCTACGTGGGCTTGCGGAGAGGCGGTTCGGAGCTGGCGGTGGTCGCCGCGGACTGGCCGCAGCAGCGGTACGGCCTGGGCCTAAGCGATGGGCCGCGGTTCGAGATGTATGTCTACGTCAGCGACGTCGATCAGCTGGTGACCCAGCTGCGGGCGGAGGCTGTCTCGGTGCTGAAGATCCTGCCGACATGCCGTGGGGCGAACGCATGGCTACGATCGCCGACCCGGACGGTAATCCGGTCGCCCTCTGCAACGAGCCGGCCATAGTCCGCTAAGCCCATAGCGTCATCTGTTGGCCGATGCCAGCGCACGTACGCACTCTCATGCGGCGATCTCTGTCGATCGGCGCCGCTCGAGTCGCTGCTCCGGGCTGACCTGCGGCCATCGCCGGCGTCGTGCCACGATAGGGGTCATGGATTCGCGGCGTTTCCGCGCCGTCATCACGGCCGGTCCTCGGGACACTGCGGTCATCACGATGCCGTTCGACCCAGATGAGGCGTGGGGTGCTAAGGCCGATCATCCCGTCGGCGGCACGATCGGAGGCTGCCGGATCCGCACCAGGCTCGTGCCGGCCGGCAGCGGATGGGTGCTGACCCTGGCCCCCAGGCGCCTGCGTGACATGGGTCTGGCGATCGGCGATGACGTGACCGTCGAGCTGGCCCCGGAAGGCCCGCAGCGCGGCGATCTCGCCGACGATATCGCCGCCGCGCTGGCGGCCAACCCGGCGGCTGGCGCATTCTTCGATACGCTGGCGCAGTTTTACCGCAGGGCCTACCTACGCTGGATCGATGCGACCACTCGCCGGCCGGATCTGCGCGCGGCCCGCATCGCTGAGGTAGCCGACCTGCTCGCGGCAGGGATCAAAGAGCGGCCACGATCGTAAGGGCTGCGGGCTTGACCAGAATGGGACACTCCGTTCGCGGTGTACGGGTCCGTCCAGCGCGACTGCCGGCGCCCCGCCGGCGCGCCTACCCACCGATCCGCGCGTCTGCGGGTTCAAGACCTGGCATGCCGGGGAGAGTACCGGTCAGGTTGATCTGGGTGCTGCCGCGGGGTGGTTCAGCCCGGTCCGGGGCGCTTGCGTGTGGGATGAGCGAGCTTTGCGGGTGGCTGCCGCAGATCCGCGGATGACAGATTCGGAGGCTGGGGCAGTGCCGCGTGTCGGCAGGCACGCTCAGACGGGGAAGACTTATAGCAGAGGTTGCCAGCGAGGGGGCGGCTGGCCCGCTGGCCTGGAGGGAGGCCTCGATGGAGGAGCACTTCGTCTGGATGACGACTCGGCAGATCAGGCCGGGCACGCTGGCCGATTTCGAGAGGTCCTGGCGGCCGGATACGCATCCAGAGGGCATGCTGAGCGCCTATGCGTACTGGTCTGATGATGAGCAGCAGATCATCGGTGTGTCGTTCTGGGGTTCAAGGCAGTCGTGCGATGCGTGGCGGGCCTCCGAGGCCGAGGCGCACCGGCGTGAGGCCATGGCTGCCTATGTCGTGGCTGAGCAGGAGGCGTTCTACCGAGGTCGTGAGCTGGTCGTGCCGGCTCGCTAGCAGCGGCGCCAGGGGATCACGGCACCCGAAGCCGGTGTCCTGGCCTGTCCTGGGCGGCGCGGGAATAGTCGCTCGCTCGCACGCTTGCGCTCGTCACCGGGTGCCGGTCCGCTTGCCTGCGCCTGGCGTGGGCGGGGAGGTGCCCGCGGACGGCGTCTGCTCCTCGAGACGCTTCGCTCCCGTGAGGCGGCCGTCCTGGGACGGATCAGTCCTGATCTGGGGCTGAGCGCGCAGTCCCGCAGATATCGGCAACTGCGGACGCTCGATTTGACTCGGTGCAGCCACGCGTAATTGCTGATTCTGTCGCGCTGTGTGACGCCCTGCGTTCGTAGGCGGTCGCCTTTAGTTCGGCATACCCGGAACAGTCCACTCGGCCACGCTTGCCGACGGGTGACCCGGCGGGTGACTTCCGTGTCATCGCGCGTCGGATACGCCTTCTTTCGCGCTGCTGCACCGGGCCGCGGTTGGCGTGCGGCCAGCGGATCTTGGTAAGCAGGCGTAGGCCCTGCCGGGACGTGAGGTGGGGCAGGTAGGCGCGGCCGATCGCGATGGCGATCGGGCCGAGCGCGGCCGGATCCGGGTAGGTCAGGTAGAGCGGCTGGTAGACCGGCTGGAACTTGGCCTTGAAGTCCAGCAGTGACTTGAAGCCATACACCGGTTCCATGGTGTTGGCGATCATGTCGAGCAGGCGCTGCACCGCGCACGGCTGCTCGCCGCGGTCCATCCGGGCCAGCGGCGCGCCGGAGAGGCTGACGAAGCGTGCTCCTTCCTCCCGGAAGGTCAGCGCCGCCGTCGCGATCAGGAACTCCATCACGCGGTGGAATGTGCCCGGCTCGGTGCTCCTGCGCATGAAGTCGAGCGTCCAGCCGACCGGGCGGCCGCTGGCGTAGACGGGCATCCAGCTCGTGATGCCGTGGAGCCTGCGATCCGCGCCCACCGCGATGAGGCAGCGGATGTTCGGGTCGTTGAGCTCGTCCAGCCCGCCCAACATGAAGCTCATCTCGGGCAGGCCCTTGTCCGCCACCCATTTCTCGGAGATCTGGTGAATCTGGCCGACGAGTTCAAGCGGCATCTCCGGATAGCTCCACCACTCGGCAGTGATGCCCTCCCTGGTCGCCTTGTTCAGGGCATTCCGCACGTTCTGCCACTTCTTGCCCGTGAATTGCAGGTGCGCCAGCGGGAGCACGGTGTCCTCGGCGATCTGCACCGACTTCCAGCCGAGTTGCTGCGTGACGGCGCGAGCCCGCGTGGTGACGCCGTACAGGCATGGCTGTAGGCCGCGGTGCTCGCAGAATGTGGCGAACTCCGTAATCGCGGAATCGAAGGCGGCCGGGTCGCCGTATGGCTCGCCGACGGTCACTGCGACCCCGGCGATGGCCCGGTAAGCGATGGCGGTTCGCCCGTCTGGGCTGAACCAGTACGCGTTTCCCGGCCAGGTCGACATGTAAGAAAGCGTCGAGCCGCCGCGTTTGAGGATGGCGCGTGCCCGGTCCGCCGCGTCCGCGTCGCGATAGGTGCAAGTGTGCAGGAAGAACGCGGTAAGCGCGCCGAGGACCACGATCCAGAACAGCAGGAAGACCCACACGTAGAGCAGCCTCCCGACCAGGTCCGCCGGGAGCAAGCGGTTGCTGAACAGCATGCAGGCCAGAAAACGCATCGGCAGATCCTGCGCCGGCGCGCCGAACTCCGGACGCGGGCTGGAGCGGTCCCGCAGCAGATAACTGAGCAGCAGGAACGCGCCCCAGCTCACGCCCAGCGCGGTGGCCAGGGTGGCCGTCAGCTTCCTGACGGCCCGGCCGTCGGCGGTCTGGTCGAAGTGGCGGCGGGTGACCAGCAGCACTATCAGCGTCACGACCGACAGGAGCATCGCCTCCCTGGCCGGCAGGATCGCTCGTGCGCCGGCATCGAGCCTGGCAATGCGCACGCTGGGGCCTGAGTCGACCGCATAGGCGACCCGGATGCTGACGCCGAGCACGGCCAGGTTGATGACTACCGCGAGCCACCAGGCTAGGCGGCGCCCGCGGCGCAGCCCGTAAGCGCATAGCAGCAGGAGCAGCGCCGGGGCGGCCTGCACGGGCACACCCGGCCACGAGGCGTAGAACTGCTCGCGCAGGCCGTGGCAGGCGACGGCTAGCCCTGCGTGCGGGCAGCTCGCCGCGAGATCGCGCGGGCCAGGTCCCTGGGTGGCGAACAGGAGGGAGGGCAGCGACATCGGGCCGTGCGCGCTGGCGACCAGCGCGGCCAGAATGCCGCCGAGTGCCGGCACCGCGACCAGCGTGCCGACCAGCACCCGTACCTCATGTTTGGACGCGTGTAGTCCCGCCCACGGCCAGGCGCGGTCGTACGTCAGCGCCACGGCGACGAGACCACCCGCCGCGCCGCATGCCATCGCGACCTGCTCCAGATGCCCGAAGTACATCACGCTGATCGCGGTGGCGCCGGTCAGCAGCAACCGCAGCCGCCGACGCCACAGCAGGGTAAGTGTGCAGCTCAGCGCGAAACCAACGCCGAGCACTCCAGGCAGAGCGCCGACGGCCGTCTCGCCAGTCAGGGCGCTGAGCCACGGCTCGCGTGTCAGTTCGGCCAGCTTGATCAGCCCGGCGGCCAGCAGGAGACCGGCGGCCTGGCTGAACAGCAGCGTGGCGAACGTACGGGTGATCCCCATCCGGTGCTCGGCTGGGGCGAGGATCAGCAGTCCCAGCACGGTAACGGCCAGGTAGCTGCCCAGGCCGGACGCCCAAAGGCCCGCGCTGAGCGGAGTCCACCAGTAACCGTGCCCCAGCGACGGCAGGCCGGCGCCGACATGGCCGGACAGCCAACGTGGCGGCCCGTGCACGATGCTGCCGGTGACCAGCCCGGCGACCCAGACCGCGGCCAGGTAGCACATCGTCGCCGGGACACGCCGGAACCGATCCCAGGCCAGGCCAGGCAGCGATAGCCAGCGCCGCAACTCGTCCCGCGGCAAGGGGCTGGCGCGCCGCCCTGGCATGGCCGGAGCACTCTCCTGCCCCTCGGCTCCGATCTGGCCCGGGCGGTGCAGCACGGCAGTCATCACGCGCGCTCCGCGATGCCCAGCCGGCCGGCCAGCCGGGCCCCCTTCTGCTCCAGTCCGCCGCGCCGGACCCGCCAGCGCCCGCCCGGAAAATGCATGAACGTCACTTCCATCACTCATGTCGCGCCGAGGGTACATGGTCCGCTGCCGCGGGGTGCACACGCGGTCATCCGCGCCGCCCAGGAAAACCCCGGCGTTGCGGCGAGCAGGGTGCGCGCTAGCACGACGATCGGGTGGACCCGGGCGAAGACGCCGCATCCCCCTGGACCGCCAAAGATCAGAGCACGATGGTGAGCATCAGCAGGTCGGGAAACGATTGCCAGAACGTTTTCGATCAGCCAGGTCCGCAAGGCGATGACCCCGCCGACTGCCATCACGATGAGCGGCCTCGGCACGTCGGGCCCGGCCGCTGGCCAGGCAAACTCGGGCAGCACGCTGACCAGCAAGATGACTGGCGGCGAACCGGCGATCAGCGACCAGTCGAGCGGATTCATTGCCTTCTACCCCGCTTCTGGAACACCCCCGCGCGTATATCCCAACCAATAGGACGCTTATACCGTCAGCCTGGTTCCGCGGAAAAGGACCCGCCATCGACGGAAACCGTGACCGGATGGCGCCGAGCCAAGCTAACGATCCGTAGCTATGCCACTCACCAGAAGCAGAATTCTTTAGATATGCCAAAGTCAATCTTCAGATATATCAAAGTCTCTTTTAATAGACCTGGCATTTAGCCTGCCCGATAGCCGCCTCGTTAGGGGCGATCATGCCCCTATCCAACGGGCCACCTCTGCCGCCGCAAAGGGCACATAACTAGATAATCTGGCATGACACCCGACGTCTACCGCTGCTCATAGTCGGCAGGGCGCGCCCGCCCAGGCGGCACGGTAGCTGGTGGTGGCCGGAGTCCTGCCGGTCGGCTGCCGGTTAGCGAGCCAGCGCGCGCATGAAGTTCACGATCTCGGTGTTGACCGCGTCGGGGTGGGTGACGTTGGATGCGTGCGGCGCCCCGTCGATCACGGTGAACGTAGTCGGGCCGGCCAGGCCGTCCCGCATCTGTTCGGCCCTGGCCAGCGGGATCGCGGCGTCCTGGCTGCCGTGGACGATCAGGGCCGGGCAGTTGATCTCGCCGAGCCTGCCGGTGATGTCGTCCCGGTCCATTAGGGTGCGGAACGGCCAGGTGAGCTGGCTGAGGTTGCCCGGTGCCCACTGAGCGTACTGCCCGGCCCACTTGGCGTACCAGCCGTCCCACCGGCCAGGGCCCAAGATGATGGCGGCGACGATCTCCTGCACCGGACCTGGGCCCTGGTCCAGCCACATCTGGTGCAGCTGCTCATACCCCGGGCGGCTGTCCTCGGCCTCGGTGCCGGCCTGGCTGTCGATCAGGATCAGGCCGCGCACCCGCTGCGGCGCCAGCAGCGCTGCCCGCAAGCTGACGAAGCCGCCCTGAGACATGCCGCCCAGGACGGCCTCCCCGATACCGAGATGGTCCAGCAGGGCCAGCACGTCCCTGGCCAAGTCCCAGTAGCTGAACGGGCCCGGCGCCGGGGTGCCGCCGTGGCCCCGCGCGTCCCACGTGATCACCCGGAACTCTGGCGCGAGCGCGGCGACCTGGGCGTCGAACATCGAGGCGTCCATCAGGTACCCGTGGCTCAGCACCACCGCCGGCCCGCCGCCGCCGGAGTCGGCGAAACTGACCTCAATCCCGTTGACCGTTGCTGTGGGCATAAGGCGGACGCTATCGCACCCGAGCGCCATCCCTCTATCACCACGGCCGCGGCCCGCCAGGTCGGCCCGGAGTCGATCCAGCGTCTGCATCTGCCACGGCGCGTGATCGGCGCTCGGCATGGACCGAGGCGCGCACGGGTGCGCCCGCTGTGCGTTGCGGTTCCGGTCCATGGGCTGGTGCCTGCGGCGGAGCAAGCGCCGCCGACGACGGTGCGCATGACGTCGGCTGCGATCCAGCCTTGTCTCACGGCTGCTGCTTGGCCTGCCACAGGTATGGGTGCTCCGAGTCGGGAGGGGTCCAGGGCGGCTGCGCGACCGCGGCTAGGTGCGGCCGGTCCGCCGCGGTGACCCAAAAGCCCACGAACGCTGCGGCAAGGCTGGCGTGCGGGTTGCGGGCGCGGTGCACGACTCCGATCGGCTCGGTGTACACCTGGCCGGCCTGGTAGTGCTCGACATGGCTCTCGTATTCCAGCGTCACGATGCCCTGGATGACGACAAACCAGACCGGGCCGTTGTGCACGTGCCAGTCAGCTGACTGGCCTGGCATCAGCTCGGACAGGTTGACGTTGACGCGCGCTTGCGGGTCACGTGGCAGCCGCTGCTCGATCTCGTCGAACAGCACTTTGCGCTGATGTCGGCCGCCGGGCGGGACCAGCCCGGTCAGCGTGAGCCGCAGGTCGGCTGCGTCCCGCATCTGTCCCGCTGGGCCGGTCATCTGGGGCCAATGTTCATGGAAACTCCCTTTTTATGGTGGGCTGCCTGCGGTACTGCCCGTCAGGCCGGTAGTTCAACCGATCACGAGGTCGTGGTTCCGAAGGCTCGCACCAGCTGTGAAGTGCGTGGCCAGCACTCTGACCTGCGGCGTTGCTCATTTGGTGTTGGACCGGAACCGCTTCGGGGGGACTTCACCGCCCAACACCGGATGGTCTACGCCGACCGCTGACCGGCGATAGCGCCTCCGGCTTCCCGAGCGGTCTGGGCCGCGCGGGGTTGCAGACAGCGCCATCCCTCCGGCGCTTGATCGTGAAGCCTTACAAGATCGCCTGGGCGGGAACCCCTCGGCCAGGTGACGGTGACCTACGTCCGCTGGCTCCGCAGAAGTGCCTACCACCGTGAATCTTCGGGACATAGGTTGGTGAACGCCCTGCCTACGTCCGAGCCCTGGTAGACGTTGTGCAGGTTGTCCTGCAGGACGTGCGCGAGGTTGTCGTGCTTGGCGGACGAAACCTCCAGGTCCCAGTCGAGCATCTCGGCACGGAAGCCCCAGCCGCGGGGGAGGTCGAGCCGGCTGGCGAGATGGGCGAGGTTGTCTTCTCTCAGAGTCGGGTCCCAGTGCCGGGTGAAGGATTGCATGACGAACACCTCACCATCGGGGGCGTCGAGCATGTAGACCGTGCTGCCTTGGTTGAAGGTGAAGGTGTAGTTCCGGTAGATGTAGCCGGGGTTGTAGCTGCCCTCAACCGTGGCCTGCATCATCGTTGCCGCGCCTGCCACGCCCATCCAGGTGCCCGTGATGCCCCCGAAGATCCTGTCGTCTCCGGCTTCCCAGACATCGAGCCGGTCGAACATCCAGCGCCTTACCGGGCTTAGCCAGGCGCGCAGGGCTCCGTTTTCGCGTGCGATGGTGTCGGCGTCGAGTGCGTCGAATTGCTCGGGTGCCGCGTCGCACGCACCGGTCGTGTTCCAGATGTTCGCGATGGCGTTGTCCTGGCTAGTGCCGGTGATCAGGCCGACTTCGCAGAACCGGTAGCCGCGCATGTCCTGCATGTGGATCTCCCGGCCGAGAACCAGGTGTTCGTGGCGGGCAGCTGTCAAATTTTGCTCAAGGCTGGCTTGGGTCATGGAAGTTCTCCTATCTCTGACTGCCTCCATGGGCCGTGAATGCGCGCACGTAAACGAGCCCGGTGATCTGGCCGGCGTCAGCCGGGACGTCGTTGATCACCGATCCGCCGCAGGAGCGCCGGCCAGCACGACCGGCCCGTCTGCCGTGCGGAGGAAGTCGCCGACCGCGGCCGCACCGGCGGCCGGTCCGCGCAACGGGTTGGCTGCGGCGATCGCGGGGTGCGCGGCGCTGGCGAGCGAGTCGGTGACCTTGTCCCAGCTCGCTGACTCGGCCAACGAGCCGTGAACGTCAACGATCGCCGGTTTCATGCCGAGGCTGCTTCCGGCTAGGGCTGGCTCGGCGCCGCCTGCCTGGCGGACCGGCTGAGCCAGTCCGCGAAGCGGGTCGTGCCTACGCGGGGGTTGTCGCCGGGGACGAGGGCGCGCTCGTCGACTTCGATGCCGTAGTAGGGCGCGTGGACATCGGTCACGACTTGCCGCGGATCACCCTTCGCGCTCAGGAACTTCCGGACGAGCTCGTCGAGCCGGAACCGTTCGGGGCCGGCCAGCTCGACGGTGCCGTTGACCGGGGCCTTCTCGGCGATATCGGCCAGGGTGGCGGCGACGTCATCGGCCGCCTCGGGCTGGAAGAGGACGGGCGGCAGCAGGACCGTCCCGTCGCGGGTGCCAGAATCGGCGATGGGAGCGATGAACTCGAAGAACTGCGTCGCGCGCAGGATCGTGCAGGGGACGGGCGCGGCCTTCAGCGCTTCCTCCTGGGCGAGCTTGGCGCGGAAGTAGCCGCTGCCTTGCAGCCGGTCGGTGCCGACTACCGACAGCACGACGTGGTGGCCTACCCCGGCGGGTGTCTCGGCGGCGATGATGTTCCGGGCGGAGGTCTGGAAGAAGTCCATCACCGCCGCGTCGCCCCAGTCGGGCGCGTTCGACACGTCGACCACGACCCGGGCGCCCTGGAGCGCTTCGGGCAGTCCCTTGCCGGTGATGATGTCCACGCCGGTGTCTGGCGATGCCGCCAGCGGGTTGTGTCCGTCCGCACGCAGCTTCTTGACGAGCTTCGACCCGATCAGGCCGGTTCCGCCGATTACGACGATCTTCATCGTGCTTCCTTTCTCTTCCCCGACCCAGATCGCGCCGGGCCGGGTGGGCCACACTTGAGGTGGCGTCGGCGATCGGTTGTGCCGCCGGTTACAGCGTGTGCTTGGTCATGTGGGGCTTCGTTCGGGATGGGTCACCACGCAGCGGCTCCCCGCTGAGGGGCGCTGGCATCGGTCGAAGTCCCCAGTGCGGATCCCCGGTCGGAGCTCGCCGTCCCCGGCGATTCCCGCACGGAGCGCTCTACGACCGATTACCGGCGTGAGTGGCTCGCAGCGACTCGGCAGCCGTCAAGAGGGCGGCGCCGAGGAGCACCGTGTCCTTCAATAGGGACTCGCCCATCAGAGACAGCTGCGGCATCCCCTGCCCCTCCTGCCAAGCTTCTGGCGTGGTGGCCAGGAAGCTGAGCGTACCGAGGAACATCCCCGCCGCCCCGAAGCTGCCAACCGCCGAGGCTTGGGGCGCGACCGGCTTCGCCGCGATCAAAGAGCCCAGGGTTATCTGTGTGACCCCGATGAGTCGCCCGAGGTCAGCGGACTCGCGGTGACCAGAACCTCTGCGTTCTCAACCTCATAGTCTTTGAACTTAAGTGCCCCGATCCACAACAGGGTCGTCGCCAGCCCGCAGCGTATGACCGAGATTCCTACGGAACCTAGGCCGCTATCAGGTGTGTATCGTGTGCTCATATTTGCTCCCTGGTCGCTAGCCGAGGGTTGCACCTATGCACCTACCCCGCTGGGCCTTCCACACGCGCCTGGGTACGGCTCGCTGCTCAAGGCAACCGCAAAGCGCGACCTTGATGCCCAGGTCGGCCTCCAGGTGCTGGCGTCGGAGTTGAGGGCTAGCGCATATCGTGTGCCGGCGCGCGTCGCCGTGCGATCCTCGGGCTGGCCAGCTTGAACGCGCGGCCGTTGTGGTCGGCCATCCTGCCGGCGGCCGCTACCTCGAGCGCCAGCGGAGCGGCAACTGCTCCTTTGTCGCTCGCAGCAGATGGGCAGCGGTTACCGGGCTACCGGGTCCCAGCCGCGCAGGTGCTTGACGGACTGCCGGTACTCCCACTCGATGGCGTCTTTGAGCAGGTGGGCCAGCTTCCCGCCGGTGGTGATGCCGGCGATGTCGGCGACCCCGCGGCGGGTCCCGATCGAGACGACGAACCCCTTGTCGTGGAAGGTGAACGCCTCCAGCGGCTTGCCCCTCAGCTCCGCGTCCACGTTGCGGGCCACCGTCTCGCCCTCTTCCAGCGCCACCTGTGCCAGCGGGGGCAGCACGTGCCCGGTGCGCGGATCCACGACCGAGGCGAGGTCGCCGGCGACGTAGATCTGCGGGCGGTCCAGCACGCGCAGGTACCGGTCGACCTTGACGCGGCCGTTGTGGCCGGTCGGCAACTCCGAATCGGCTACCAGCTGGGGTGCTTTCAGCCCGCCCGCCCAGACGAACACGCCGCCCTCCACTAGCTGGCCGTCCTTGAGCCGGAAGCCCTCCTCGGTCGCGGCGGCGATCGTCGCGTTGGTGCGGACCTGGACCCCCAGGTCAGACAGGATGTTGGTGGCCTTGTCGATCAGCTGCGGTGAGGAGCCGGCCAGGATGGTGGGGCCGGCCTCGATAAGCAGCACGGCGGGCCGGTCGGGCGCCAGGCCATGGCCGCTGGCTACCTCTGGCAGTATCTCGGCCAGCTCGCCGGCCAGCTCGACCCCGGTGGCGCCCCCGCCGCCGACCACCACGGTCGCCAGGCGGCGCTGCTGTTCGGGGTCGGCGGCGGCCGCGGCAGCCGTGAGCGCTTTGCTGGCCGCCTCCCACACCCGCTCGGCGTCGCTGGCCGAGTACAGCGACAGCGCGCGCTGGGCCAGGCCCGGAATGGCGAAGTCGTTGGGCCGGCTGCCCAGCGCCAGCACCAGCCGCCTCCAGCCGATCGGCCCGGCCCCGGTGAGGAGCCGCCTGCCGGCCAGGTCGAAACCAGTGATCTCGGTCTGGACGAAGCGGACCCGCTTGGCCAGCATGTCCTGGAGCGGGATGCGCACCGCGTCGGCGGCGCGGGTGCCGCCGGCGACCCGGGGCAGCTCGGTGAGCGCCTGGTGGTAGTCGTGCTGGTCGATCAGGGTCAGCTCCACCGCGGGGTTGTTGCCCAGCTTGGCCGTCAGGCGCAAGGCGACGTGCAGCCCGGCGTATCCCGCGCCGGCGATTACGATCTGACCGCTGCTCCCGGTGGTGGACGCATTGTTCTCCATGGGTTTTGTCCCCCTTCCTGGGGAGATGGCTGCTGGCTAGTCACATATCCCTGGGTCGGCCGGGCGCTGGCCTCTGCTTGCCCGGACGGACCGGCCGCGCCGCGGGTGCCGATCGTGGCTAGCTCCGGAGGAAGGCCGGCGGGTCGGCGCTGAATCGGTTTCGGAGAAGGCCTTGATGCTCTCGCAGGCGTTCTTGAGGCCGGACTGCATGCTCCACAGCCAGAACTGATCCAGCACGCCCTGCGAGACCTCAGCGCCCGGCCGGTTCGCGCCGTAGAACTGGATCGCAGATTCTTTACAGAACTGCGACCGATCCTTGGCCAGGCTGGCGCGCAGGCCGTTGAGCACCTCCAGCGGCGTGCCCTCGGGATTGGCGACGGTCTTCAGCACGAGCGGCGGCATGGCGGAGACCAGGGCCGCCTTGGTGACCTGGTCCGTGCCGTGGCGGCGGATGTAGCGGCGATATCTTCGCCGCCGGTGGACTGGCTTACCAGCGTCGCATGCCTGAGATCGAGCGCCTCGATCACGGTGCCGATCGTTGGCGTAGCCGTCCATGTCGTCCCTGGATAAGGCCTGGCTGGACCGGCCCTGGCCATGCCGGACGTGCGCGACGACGCGGAACATGCGAGGACGTTACGGCCGGGCCACTGCCCCAATCCTTGTAGTAGATTTCGGTGCCGTCGCTGCTGGTGATAGTGCTCGTCGCCTGACCTCCTTCGCTCGGGTGAGTAGAGAAGGTTTGCCTTTAAGTGCCCGAGCCGAGGCGTCCGCACACCACCCCCGTCGCGACGGTCTAGATCTGAGCCTCCCCACAAGACATCGGCGCGAGGCCACCTGTGTCGGCGGCACATGAATGCTGGCTCTGGCGCACTTTCCGTGAAGCTCGTCCGGCGTGTCGATTGATGCTGCGATGCGGCTTCTGTGACGATTTACGCCCGGCGATCTTGATGTCGCTGATGTTCTGCTGCCGCACCTGGGCGAGGTCCTGGTGGAGGGCGCACTTGATCCTGGGACGAGTGCCGCCCGGGGAGGCGTCACCATGGCTGAGGCGGGGGGCTGCGCCGTCCGGGATGCCGGTAAGCCCTCCAGGCTCGGCCACGGGGATCTCCATGACCGGACCCCGGCCGCTGGCCGCGAAGTGCCTCTCCTTCGGCTGGCCGGCTTATGGCGGTGCCGCACCGTTCTCCAGACAGGGGGCAGGCCGCTGGTCGCGCAAGGCCGGGCCCCGGGATGACCGGTGTCGGGCCGGCTGTGGCAGGGGTCGGGGGTCAGCCGATTGGGCAGCCTGGCCGGGCCCGAGCCTGGCCTGAGTTGGGGTTGACCATGAGGCAGGAGGTGTTGACGGCCTCGAAGTCGCTGGCCGGGATTTTCTTGAGCAGGGACACCAGGTCATCGGGCCATTGCGGGTAGGCGGTGCCGCCGAAGTACCAGTTGCTTCCGTTGTCGGCAAGGATGAGGCCGTAGTGCTGCATTTCGACCAGGACCGCCTGGGCGTCGGCGCAGTACGGTTGGGTCCTGCGGCAGAAGCCTGCCACATTGAAGTCCGCTTTGAGGCGGAAGCGGGCGCCCATCGGCGGCAGGGTCGCGGTGCTGCCGGAGCCCGCTTGATGCCTGGCCGGCCAGATGTAGGCGTGCGCGGTGAAGCGGGCGGTGAACCTGATCGCGTGCGTGATCGGCGTGCCGGTGCGGACCGCCTGCTGGATCTGCGCGTAGTTCAGCAGCCCGGGCAGGATCGGCAGGCCCGCCGCGTCGGCCGAGGTCCAGCCGGCCGGGCGCAGCGCGTCAGAGCGCAGGTTCCACACCGCGCCAGAGCCCGCGGTGGAGCCGTTGGGCGAGTAGTGCGCCTGCCACAGCTCGTACAGCGTGCAGGTGCTCTTGTTGACGATCAGCGCATGCCGGTCGGTACCGGCCGGGGCGTTCTTGCCGCCCTCGATCGGGGTGTCGGGGCCGAGCGGGTACCGCACCTGGTTGCTCTGGCTTGGGTATGCGAATGTGATCCGTACGGTCTTGTGCGCGCTGGTGACGATCGCGTACGGGATGCCGTAGGGGTACCCGCCCGGGTCCGGGCCGAAGTCCGGATGCAGGAAGGTGGTCGATGCGTGCATGGCGCGCAGCCAGGCGGCGCTGTGCGGGTCCACTGCGAGCTTGGAGATGTCCGTGTTCCAGATGTTATCGGCCGGGAACATCGGGCAGCCCGGCGCGCCGGGAACGACGGTCCCCTCACCGACCACGACCGTCGGCCGGACCCGGCCTGCGGCCGGAGCAGCGCCCGCGCTCACGCTGGCGGCCACGCCGGCGGTGGCGAGCACCGCCACCAAGGACACGGCGCTGAGGTAACGCAGGGCTGCGTGCTGTAGAGCGTGAGGTAGAGAGGGCCGCATTCGCACAATCCTGGCAGAGCGCACGCGAGGACGGAGGAGCAAATACCTGGCAGGTGATAACTGCAGGAAAGGACGGCCCGGCTGCCTGCCGAAGCCCGCTCAGCGACCCGCCGGCCGGCCAGCACATGCCAGTCATCCCGAACCGACGCCATGAACACGCGGAGCGTTCCTGCTTTGGCTGGTGCGCTATGCGCGAGTGTCAGCCTCCGGGGAACGGAACGTGACCTCGGGGTAGCGTGGTGAGGGCTGGTCCAGCAAGGATTGCGGTTTGCTGTGCAGGTGCTGGTCGAAGAAGGCCCGGACGTAGGCGCGGGTGATGTCCAGGGAGCGGGCCCCGGGCAGGCCGGCGCCGGTGTCGATGCCCACCTGATCGGCCAGTAGCGCGAGGTCGGTGAAGGAGGCGTGTATCGCGCCGGCGACCTGGAGCCACCGCTTCCAGCCGGTCAGGAGTTTCCAGTCACGCTCCCAGGTGCTCGCGGGGCCACCCGGCTTCCCGGGCATGCCTTTGCCTGGGGGCTTGCCCAGGAAGAGAAACGGCCGTGACAGGCCCTCATCCGGGATCGCGGCGCACGTGGCGCCGTCCATGTCGATGCCGGCGCGGATGCGGGAGTCGGCCAGCATGGTGGGGATGACGGCCGCGCCGCCGATGGAGTGGCCAGCCATCGCCATCCGGGACGGGTCGATCAGCGCGGCGCCCTGCCCTGGCGGGTGCGCACCGGTCAGCTCGCCGAGCACAAAGGAGACATCCGCTGCCCGGCCTGCCACCACTTTCTCCCCCCTGTCCCGCCGGGGTGCCTGGCGGGCCAGGCAGGTGGTGACCCGCCCGTCGGGAAAAGCCGTGGCGTAACTCTCGTACGTGTGATCAATTCCGGCCACGACGTAGCCGTGGCTGGCCAGGTCCTCGGCCAGGCCGGTGAGAGTGCTGCGGGGGTTGGTGAAGCCGGGCGAGAGCACGACGAGGGGAAGGCTGCGCTGAATCCCGGCCGGCGTGGCGTCGACGGCCGCGTTGGTCCGGACCGTGCTCAGCGCATCTGGCGGCACGCCCGTGATGCCTGCGCTGGCGAGGAGGAGTTCGGACTCCGCTGGCGTCATGTAACGGGCTCGCCGCCCGTCCGACGGCACCGCCGGATACCACAGTGAGACCATCAGCTCCCGTGCGCTAACCCCCGCGGCCCAGGGATCGGGGCGGGAGGTATCTATCAGCCACAAGGACGTAGTGCCGACCGGGCACGGACCGGTCGGCTCAGGCAGGGACCGCGTGCGCCCCTGCGCGGCCAGCGCGTCACCGGCGCCTGCAGAAGTTCCCATGCCGCCAATCATCACCGGCCGGCCCTGCCCGCGCCATCCAGAAACCCCGACCTTCGGGCCAAGGGCACCCACACTGTCGCATACTGGTCCAGTGGAAGCGGCAGCTAATTCCATCGGGGGGCAGATCCAGCCCTCCGCGGGCCGCCGCAGGCGGGCACGCCGCCCGCGGTTTGCAGGGCCATCCGACCAAGCCCTGCACTGGCTGGCCGGCTGGTATGCGATCGCCTTGCGCCTCGGCGGCGCGGTCTTGTTCACCGCGGTAGCCGTACTGGCCGCAACCAAGCAGATCTCCGGCTGGTGGCTAGGCGCGCCGCTGACTGCGCTGTGCTTGTGGTCAGTCTTCTTCACCTGGCGGGTCCGGCGGTCCGGCTTGACGCCGACCGTGGTACTGGCCGACGCCGCGGTTATCTCGGCGCTGGCGCTGGCGCAGCAGCACCTGGTCCCAGCCGTGCTGATCAAGGACAGCACGACCTGGATGCTCCCGCTGGCCTGCACGTCGGTGTACATCCTGCAAATCGCGATGCGGCCATGGCTCGGGCTGCCCGGGGCCGCGATCGTGGTCATCGCCTACGGGCTCGGCGCCGGCCAGCCGGCCGATGCCTGGCTGCTGGTGGTGGAGACGATCGTCGCCGCCGGGCTGGTGGCAGTGATCCGCGGCGGCGCATGGCAAGCGGACGCGATCGTCGCCGCCGGCCTGGAGACCGAGCGGCAGATCCGGGTCGAGGAGGCGCGGCGCGCTGACGAGCGAGAGCAGCACCGCCAGCTGCACGACACCGTCCTGTCGACCCTGACCATAGTCGCGGCCGGCGCCTTTGCCGAACCGTCCCCGGCGCTGACCGCGCAGGCGGTCCGGGACCTGCGCGTGCTGCAAGGTCTCGCGGGCGCCCCGGCCCTGCCGGGCGGGTGGGCGCCGCTGACTGACCTGAGACCGAAGCTGGAGCGGGCCGCGGCCAGCACCGATGACCTGGCTGTGCAGCTGAAGCTCGTCCCGGTCACGCTGCCGTCTCCGGTCGCGGATCAGCTCGTCGCCTGCGTCGGCGAGGCGCTGCGCAACGTCGAGCGGCACGCCGGAACCGGCCAGGCGGAAGTGACCGTCAC
>Ga0187807_1000190_pt1 | contig 18281 bp, 16 predicted proteins | sample NC_wetland_sal_i_4_FD_132432 | JGI IMG/M metagenome (GOLD analysis project Ga0187807, IMG submission 132432) | Wetland sediment microbial communities from Neuse River Estuary, North Carolina, USA - ASW_2 | ecosystem: Environmental > Aquatic > Freshwater > Wetlands > Sediment | place: USA: North...
CGTGACCTCCGAGACTCCGCCCGGTTCCGGCCCGGAAGCAGGTGACCAGTAGTGGTAAGCCCGGCCCACTTCATCGCGCTATCAGTGATCTTGTTCGTGATCGGTGCCGTCGGCGTGCTGGTCCGGCGCAACGCGATCGTCGTGTTCATGTGCGTCGAGCTCATGCTGAACGCGGCCAACCTGGCGTTCGTGACGTTCGCCCGGATGCACGGCGGGCTGGACGGACAGGTCATCGCCTTCTTCGTCATGGTCGTGGCGGCCGCCGAGGTTGTCGTCGGGCTGGCGATCTTGACCTCTATCTTCCGAGCCCGCAGGTCCGCGTCCGTGGACGACGCGAACCTGATGAAGTACTGACGAAAGGGAGCCATGTCCGGCTCAGCCCAGGGTGCGCTCGCGCATCCCGCTGTCGCGATCGCGAGCCTGCACGCCACCGGCATCCAGGACGCCGCCTGGCTGCTGCTCGCGTTCCCGCTGCTCGGCGCCGTCGTCTTGCTGCTGGGCGGCAAGCGGGCGAACTCCTGGGGCCACCTGGTCGGCGTGGCCATGCCGGTGCTGGCGTTCGCCTACGGCGTCGCCGCCTACGTGCAGATGCTCAGCTACCCGGCGGCGCAGCGGTCCCGGGACCTGGTCATCTTCCAGTGGATCAACGTCGGCCGGTTCCACGTGCCGCTAGGGCTCCAGCTTGACCAGTTGTCCATCTGCTTCGTCCTGCTGATCACCGGCGTCGGCTCGCTGATCCATATCTTCGCTGTCGGCTACATGTCGCACGACCCGGAGCGCCGCCGGTTCTTCGGCTACATGAACCTGTTTGTCGCGTCCATGCTGCTGCTGGTGCTGGCTGACAACTACCTCGCCCTGTATGCCGGCTGGGAGGGCGTGGGCCTTGCGTCCTATCTGCTGATCGGCTTCTGGCAGTTCAAGCCGGCCGCCGCGACGGCGGCCAAGAAGGCATTCATCGCCAACCGTGTCGGTGACGCGGGCTTGTCGCTCGCCATCATGCTGATGTTCTTCCAGTTCGGCTCCGTCTCTTTCAGCGGTGTGTTCGGCGCGGTCGGCTCGGCCAGCCACGGCGTAGTGACCGCCCTCGGGCTGCTGCTCCTGCTCGGCGCGTGCGGCAAGTCCGCGCAGGTACCGCTGCAGTCTTGGCTGCTGGACGCGATGGAAGGCCCGACGCCCGTCTCGGCGCTGATTCACGCCGCGACGATGGTGACGGCGGGCGTCTACCTGATCGTGCGGTCCGCGCCGATCTTCAACCTCACCGCCGACGCCAGGCTGGCCGTGGCCATCGTCGGTGCCGTGACGCTGCTGTTCGGTGCGATCATCGGCTGCGCGAAGGACGACATCAAGAAGGCGCTGGCCGGCTCGACCATGAGCCAGATCGGCTACATGATGCTGGCCGCCGGGCTCGGCCCGGCTGGCTACGTTTTCGCGATCGCCCACCTGCTCGCGCACGGGTTCTTCAAGGCCGGCCTATTCCTCGGCGCCGGGTCGGTCAAGCACGAGATGAGCGATGAGGTCGACATGCGCCGGTTCGGCGGGCTGGCGCGGGTGATGCCGATCACCTGGGTCACGTTCGGGCTCGGCTATCTGGCGATCATCGGCGTGCCGCCGCTGTCCGGCTTCTTCACCAAGGATCCGATCATCGACGCGGCGTTCAGCAAGGGGGGAACGTCCGGCGCACTGCTGGGCACCGCGGCGCTGCTTGGCGCCGGCATCACCGCCTTCTACATGACCCGGGTCATGCTCATGACGTTCAGCGGCGGGCGCCGGTGGGAGGATGGTGTGCACCCGCACGAGGTGCCGGCCGTCATGACCTCGCCGATGATCGTCCTGGCCGTCGGCTCGGTCGCGGCCGGCGGGTTCTTGATCCTGGGCAACCGGCTGCTGAATTTCCTCGGTCCCGTCACCGGCGTGCCGCCGACCTCGCACGGCATCTGGACATCCGCTGGGATCGCGGCGCTGGCACTGGTCGTCGTCGGGGCGGCCATCGCGTATGCACTGTACGGACGCCGCGAGGTGCCGGTCACCGCCCCCGCCGGGAGCCCGGTAACCGTTGCCGCGCGCAAGGACCTGTACGGCGACGCGGTCAACGAGTCGCTGCTGATGCGACCTGGCCAGTGGCTGACCCGGCTCTCGGTCTACTTCGACAACCGCGGCGTGGACGGGCTCGTGAACACCGTCGCCGCCACCTTCGGCGGGTCGTCGGGCCGGCTGCGCCGGGTGCAGACGGGCTTCGTCCGCTCGTACGCGCTGTCCATGTTCCTCGGGGCCGTGCTGCTGGTCGGCGCGCTCCTGCTGGTGCGGCTCTGAGAAGTGTGAGGCTGCGGATTCGATGAGCAATTTTCCCTGGCTGACGGTAGCGGGCGCGATCCCGCTGGTCGGCGCCGTCGCGATCGCGCTGACGCCGGGGCGCTCGGCACCGGGCAGTCCGGCCGACCGCCGCGCCCGTGACCTGCTGGTCAAGCGCATCGCGCTGGTGTTCTCGGTGCTGACCCTGGCCGAGGTCATCGTGATGGCGGTCCGGTACTCGCCTAACGGCCCGCGGTTCCAGTTCCAGCAGGTGTACGAGTGGATCCCCCAGTTCGGCGTGCACTACGCGGTGGGCGTCGACGGCATCGCGCTGGTGCTGATCCTGATGTCCGCGATCCTGATGCCCGTGGTGGTGCTGGCCTCGTGGAACGACGTCGAGGACGGCACCGCGAGCGCCGCCCGCAGCCCGGAGGGCACCGGTACCGGCGACGCCGCGGCGCGTGCACCGCGGGTGCGCAGCGTGAAGTCGTACTTCGCCATGATGCTGGTGCTTGAGACGATGATGATCGGAGTCTTCGCGGCCACCGACGTCTTCCTGTTCTACGTGTTCTTCGAGGCCATGCTGGTGCCGATGTACTTCATGATCGGCAGCTACGGCGTCGGCCAGCGGCAGTACGCCGCTGTCAAGTTCCTGCTGTACAGCCTGCTCGGCGGCCTGCTCATGCTGGTCGCGCTGATCGCCTTGTACGTCTACTCGACCCACGGCGGCCACCAGGGCACGTTCCTGTTCACGTCGCTGACCCACCTGGTGCTGAGCCCGACGACACAGAAGTGGCTGTTCCTCGGTTTCTTCGTGGCGTTCGCGATCAAGGCGCCGCTGTGGCCGTTCCACACCTGGCTGCCGGACGCGGCCACCTCGGCCCAGCCGGGCGCTGCTGTGCTGCTTGTCGGTGTGCTGGATAAGGTCGGCACGTTCGGCATGATCAGGTACTGCCTCGATCTGTTCCCGACCGCTGCGCACTTCTTCACGCCACTGGTCATCGTGCTGTCGGTGATCGGCGTGCTGTACGGCGCCGTGGTGGCGATCGGCCAAGCTGACATGAAGCGCCTGATCGCCTACACATCGGTGTCGCACATGGGCCTCATCACGCTGGGAATCTTCGCCATGACCAGTCAGGGCCAAGCCGGGGCGACGCTCTACATGGTCAATCACGGCTTCGCGACCGGAGCGCTGTTCATCATTGCCGGGTTCCTGGTTTCCCGGCGCGGGTCGCACCTCATCAACGACTACGGCGGCGTGCAGAAGGTAGCGCCGGTTCTGGCCGGGCTGTTCCTCATTGCCGGACTCGCCGGGCTCGCGCTACCAGGGCTGAACACGTTCGTCAGCGAGTTCCTGGTTCTGGTCGGGACCTTTACCCGATACCAGGCGGCGGCGGTCCTCGCCACCGTCGGCATCATCCTGGCCGCGATCTACATCCTGTGGATGTACCAGCGAACCATGACCGGGCCTGTCCGGGCGGAGGTCGCCGCCATGCCGGACCTCAAGGCGCGGGAACTGTGGGCGGTCGGACCGCTGATCGCGCTGATCGTGGTGCTCGGTGTCTACCCCAAGCCGGTGCTCGACATCATCAACCCAGCCGTGCACGCCACCCTGGTCGGCACCCACAGCACAGACCCGGTGCCAGCTCATCCCGCCACGGCGAGCACTACGGCCGCCGGCACCGCGAACACAGTGCACCACGGCAAGCGAGCGGCCAGCCGCGTTGACCTCGCCGCGCACGTGCCAACCCATATCGCTTCACATCACCAAGGGAGCTCGGCGTGACCGGGACCATCGCGGCCGCGCCGTCGGTCATTGCGACGCCTAGTTTCGAGTGGAGCCTGCTTTCCCCGATGCTGCTGGTCTTCGGGGCGGCGCTCGTCGGCGTGCTGGTCGAGGCGTTCGCGTCGCGGGACCTGCGGCGGCCGCTGCACATCGCGCTCGCGCTGGGCAGCCTGGCCGGCGCTCTGGTGCTGACCATTGTGCTGGCAGCTACCAGCTCCGTCTTCGCGGACGGCAAGCCTGGCACCGTGGTCGCGGTCGGAACCGTCGGAGTGGACCGGCCGACGCTGTTCATCCAGGGCACGATCCTCGTCCTGGCGTTCGTCAGCGTATTGCTGATCGCCGAGTCCTCGCACGAGGTGAGCGCGTTTACGCCGCAGGCGGCAGCGGTCCCCGGTAGCGCCGAGGAGCGCGAAGGCCTGCTGGCGGGGCTGTCGCACACGGAGGTCTACCCGCTCACGCTGTTCGCGGTCGGCGGCATGCTGCTGTTCCCCGCCGCCAACGACCTGCTGACGATGTTCATCGCCCTTGAGGTGCTGTCGTTGCCGCTGTACCTGCTGTGCGGCCTGGCCCGGCGCCGTCGGCTTTTGTCCCAGGAAGCCGCTATGAAGTACTTCCTGCTCGGCGCGTTCTCGTCGGCCTTCTTCCTGTTCGGCGTCGCCATGCTGTACGGCTACGCGGGGTCGGTGCAGCTCTCCGCGATCGCAACGACCGCGCAGAACGGCACGGCGTCAGCGACCCTGCTGTACGCAGGGATCGCGCTGCTCGGCATCGGGCTGCTGTTCAAGATCGGAGCCGTGCCGTTCCAGGCATGGAAGCCCGACGTCTACCAGGGATCGCCGACGCCGGTGACGGCACTCATGGCGTCGTGCACGCTGGTGGCTGCGTTCGGCGCGCTGCTGCGGGTCTTTTACGTCGCCTTCGGGCAGCTGACCTGGGACTGGCGGCCGGCGATGTGGGCCGTGGCGATCTTGACGATGCTCACTGGCTCGATAATCGCGATCACCCAGACCGACGTCAAGCGGCTGCTGGCCTATTCCTCGATCGCGAATGCGGGTTACATCCTGACTGGTGTCATCGCGGCTAACACGGCCGGCCTGTCGGGCAGCCTTTTCTACCTAGCGGCCTACGGCTTCGCGACCATCGGCGCGTTCGCGATCGTCACGCTGGTCCGCGATCGCGCAGGGGAGGCCGCGCACCTGTCCAGCTGGGCCGGCCTCGGCAAGCGTTCGCCCCTGGTCGCGGGCGCCTTCGCCTTCTTCCTGATCGCGTTCGCGGGCATCCCGCTTACCAGCGGCTTCAGCGGCAAGTTCGCGGTGTTCAACGCCGCAATCCAGGGCGGTGCACTGCCGCTCGTGATCGTCGGCGCGGTGAGCAGCGCGATCCTGGCCTTCCCGTACGTCCGCGTGATCGTGCTGATGTTCTTCAGCGAGCCGGCCACGGAGGGTCCGGTCGTGGTCCGCCCGAGCGCGTACACGGGCCTGGCGGTCGCCATCGGGGCCGCCGTGACCCTCGTACTCGGGGTCATCCCGCAGCCACTGCTGAACCTGGCCAATCACGCCGCGACCTCGCTATTCGTCCGATAGACGAGGACGGCGGATCGCCTGCCATTACCCTGCCATCTGCCTGTCGATGAAGACCCTGCAGGATAGCCTCAGCTAAGACTGGCCCGCTGCGGTGTTCCGGCGGGCTCGTGAGGGGATCCACGTGATTGCCGCTGTACCGATGGAACTCACCGACGCCGCGCTGGCCTCCGACGTCCTAGACGGGCTGGCGCTCGTCGAGGACGGGCTGCGCGCGGCCGCGCGGTCGCACAATGAGGTGCTCGCGGGCGCGTCTGCCCACCTGATGGAGGCTGGCGGCAAGCGATTCCGGCCCACCCTGGTGCTGCTCGCGGCCCAGTTCGGCAATCCCAGGGACGCTCGGATCGTGCCGGCGGCCGTTGCGGTGGAGCTGACCCATCTGGCAACGCTGTATCACGACGACGTCATGGACGAGGCAGACGTGCGCCGGGGCAGCGAGAGCGCCAACTCCCGGTGGGGCAACACCGTCGCGATCCTGACCGGGGACTTCCTCTTCGCCAGGGCATCGGAGATCCTCGCCGACCTCGGCCCGGAGGCCATCCGGATCCAGGCCGAGACGTTCGGGCGGCTGGTGAGCGGCCAGATCTCGGAGACAGTGGGGTGCCGGCCCGGCGATGACGCGCTGGCGCACTACATGAACGTCGTTACCGAGAAGACTGCCTCGCTGATCGCGACCGCCGGGCGATTCGGCGCGATGTTCTCCGGCGCCCCGGCGAATGTCGTCGACCGGATCACTCCCGCCTGCGCCGCCCTGGGCGTGGCATTCCAGCTTTCAGATGACATTCTCGATGTCGCCAGCGAGTCCACTCAATCAGGTAAGACGCCCGGCACCGACCTGCGGGAGGGCGTGCTCACGCTGCCCATGCTGCACGCGCTGCGCTCGGCCGGACCGCCAGATGCCCGCCTGGTCGAATTGCTGAGCCAGGGCGAGCTCACCGACATGAATCTGCACGCCGAGGCGCTGCGGCTGCTGCGCGATCATCCGGCGATGGAGATGGCACGGGCCGACACCCGGCAGTGGGCCGAACTGGCGCGAACGGAGATTCTCGGGCTGCCGGACGTCCCCGCCCGGGCCGCGTTCGAGGCGCTGTGCGAGTTCGTTGTCGAGCGGACGGGCTGACAGAAGGGTTGGTGCGACGGCCGCGGCGCGACTCCCTAACGCTTCCTGTTGGACAAAGCGGATTAGCCGGGCGCGCAGCTAACGGGAATCGTCAGGTAGTCGTGAGACGCCGCGCCGAGCGGGTCGTGGCGGGGTGCCCGCCAGCGGCGCCGCGGCGATTCATATCGACCGGGAACACGGGCGTTACGCTGCAAGTTGAGGGTGGCGGATTCGAGGAGGCTCAGTGAGCATATTCGGAATGCGCAAGGCACAGATGGTGACAGCCCAGGACGCGCTGCCAGGCCGCGACTCGGCCATGCGGGTGCCCCAGCGTCATGAGGTGCTCGGCACGCCGCTGCTCCCGCCCTACCCGGCGGGCACGCAGGTCGCCGAGTTCGCCCTCGGCTGCTTCTGGGGCGCAGAGAAGATGTTCTGGCAGACCCCGGGCGTGGTAATGACCGCTGTCGGCTACGAGGGTGGATTCACCCCGAACCCGACATACGAGGAAGTGTGCTCGGGCCGGACCGGTCACGCCGAAACCGTCCGCGTCGTATTCGACCCGGCGAAGGTGAGCTACGCCGAGTTGCTGCGGCGGTTCTGGGAATCGCACGACCCGACTCAGGGGATGCGGCAGGGCAACGACATCGGCACCCAGTACCGGTCGGCGATTTTCTACCACAGCCCGGAGCAGCAGGCACAGGCGGAAGAGTCGGCGGCCGCATACCAGAAGCGGCTGAGCGAGGCCGGATACGGCGAGATCAGCACGCAGATCGTGCCGGCTGGCGAGTTCTACTTTGCCGAGGACTACCACCAGCAGTACCTGAGCGACAGCAAGAACCCCTACGGCTACTGCCCCGACCACGGCACAGGCGTGTCCTGCCCGATCGGCGTGGTCACGGCTGGCGGCCCGGTTGAGGGTGTGAAGCCAGAGAAGTGATCCTGGCGGCGGGCGGCCGACACCTCAGGCCGGTGTGGCCGGGTCGTCTCCAGCCGTATCTTTCCAGCGGTAAAAGCCCGTACGGGTACTGCCCGGATCATGGCACGGGCGTGTCTTGCCCCGATGATCACATGGTCGATGGCGGCCTGGCGAAGCGCCGCCTTGACATCAGCTACGCCGGTGCCGCCGACGAAGTCGATGCCCGGTGTCTGAAGCTCCTGCTTCACCGTTTCCAGAAGATCCGCCCGCAGGCCAAGAAGCAGGACCGTCTTCGCCATGTCCGTGCTCGCTCAGCTGACACTTACATAATTACATACCTGCCCACCTTACGCCTGCTGTCGACCGAAGTCCGGCGGCGTCCGTTCTAGGGCAGCAGTTACTTCGCGGCGCTCGCGTCCGTATCAGATCTGATACAATGATAACGTGAAGAACGAGCGTTCTTGCGATAGCCGGGACGATGCGCGGCCACCAGGGCTGGACCGACCCGAGCTGGTTCGTGTGCTCGAATCGGCAGCGCGGCTCCAGCAGGTGGTTCCGGACGCGGTGCTAGTGGGTGGCTCTGCCGCTGCGCTCTGGGCTGATCATCGCTCGTCAAGCGATCACGACCATGTGCTTGAGGATCTCGAAGCGCGTTTCGACGCGGTCCTTGAGGCCGTCGAAGCCACCGATGGGTGGGTCACTAACCGAATCACGCCCGGACGGATCATTCTTGGAGAGCTGGGCGATATCGAGTCTGGCGTGCGCCAGCTGATGCGGACCAGGCCCTTGGAAGTAGTTCGGGTCGAGCTTCCGTCCGGCCAGATGCTTCGAGCCCCGACGCTCGACGAGATTCTGCGGATCAAGGGATACCTGATCGTGCGGCGCAATCAGGTACGCGATTACCTCGACGTCGCGGCTCTTTCTGATCGCTGCGGAATCTCGCACGCGGCACAGGTGCTTCGTCACATCGACGACTATTACTCCGATCAGCGAGGCGCCCCGGCAGAAGGCATTGCCACCCAGCTCGGACGGCAGCTGGCAGCGCCAAGGCCAGCCGACTCCCGGACTACTGCGCAACTTGGCCAGTACAAGGATCTCGACGTCCGGTGGGCTGACTGGAAGAACGTGACTGACGTATGCCGGTCGGTTGCAGTGGAGATGGTTGGATGACGACCGCCCTGAGGTTCCGGAACCTCACCGTTTCACCGGACAACCCCGTGGAGACGTGGCCCTTTGAGGGGATCCTCGCCGCAGTCGAGCGGGGGACGCTTCCCGACTGGCGCCGCTTGGCCAAGGCCATCAGAGCCGATCCATGGGGGCCGGTAGCTCAGCAAGTCCTCGATGCAATCCATCTCTCTCGCCCGTACGGCACTGTCGAACTCCTGGAAGGAGTCGTTGCACGTGCGCGTGCAGACGCCGCGCGGTCTGAACGCGCGGAGGTGGCTGCAGAAGTGCGAAAGCTGGTAAGCGATTCCGGCCTCTCCGGCCACGATTTTGCGGAGCGGATCGGCACTTCCCGGTCTCGCTTGTCGACCTATATGTCAGGCAAAGTGGTGCCGTCCGCAGCCCTCATGGTGCGAATGAGGAGAATCGCGAGCGCTGCCGCATGAGTTCCGTCATGTGCGGCTGGCACCGGCAGTACCTGGGCGACAACGAGGTTGTCGCCTGCTCAGCCGACAGTTACTCCTGCCTGCTCGACGAGGAGGCCGACAACAGCCTGGATCTCGTGGTGGTAGACGGCGGGGACCGGGTGGACTGCGTTCGCGACGCTCTGCCGAGATACGCGCGGGCGGCCTCGCGATCACCCAGCCGACGGCGAGCCGAACGGGGTTTGCCGGGACTGCTGCCTCCGGGCCCGATAGGCGGCAACGTGCAGCCGGTTACCGCAGGTCCGGCCGTCGCAGTACCGGCGGGACGAGTTCTTTGACAAGTCCACGAACACCTTCTGGCAGGTGGGCGACGCGCACGTACGGATCCGGCCGGCCTGGCCCGCCACGACAAGCCAGGCCAGGCCCATCGTGAAGTGGGCCACCATCCGGTCGGCGAGGGGCGAGGTAGGCCTGGAGACGTGCAGGTGCGGGCCGCGCCCATCATGAGCGGCGATCTGCGGGCTGGCGCCTGTCTGTGACAGCAGCGCGTTGATCTGGTCGATCGCGGCCGCCTGATCATGCGTTTCGCACGCGCTGACGATCGAGTCCAGACGCGCCCGGTAGCCCCGTAGCTTGCCGAGGTCGCTCGCCGCCGCGCGAGTGCCCGCGAAGGCATACCGGTCAGCCATGGCTTGCACGTCAGCCACCGCCCGCAGCCCGTCGTCGGCTCCGGCACGACCGCTGTTGATGAGCTCGACGCAGCCGGTCATAGCCTCCAGCTGATCAGCATCAAAGTGACTTTGACTCCTGTCATGGGGCGACCATAGGGTCATACTCATGTCAGGACTGTATGGCGAGACGGTCATGACCGGCAACGATCTTCCCAGTGCTGCCACCCAAGGTGCGGAGCCCGCAGCGCCGGCAGGCATGGCTGGGCGGCCGCTGCTGTCAGCGTGCCTTGGTGCCGCGTCCATCTCGGCATCGGCGGTTCTCGTCACGCTGGCGCACACCAGCCCGGTCACGACCGCGTTCTTCCGGTGCGCGCTGGCGTTGCCAGCCCTGGTGGCACTGAGCCTGTTCGAGCGGCGCCGGCTCGGACCGCGCCCGCTGACCAGCCGGGTCACCGCGGGGGTGGCCGGGCTGTTCCTCGCCATCGACCTGGTGCTGTGGAACCACGCCATTGCCGATGTCGGCGCCGGGGTCGCCACCGTGCTGGGCAACCTGCAAGTCCTGTTCGTCACTGCCTTCGCCTGGCTAGTGCTGCGCGAGCGGCCTGGCCGGCGCTACCTCGCGCTGCTACCGGCGGTGCTGGCCGGGGTCTTGCTCGTGTCGGGGATGGTCGGCGGGCAGCGGGTGCCCGGGTTGCAGCCGCTAGCCGGCATCGGCTATGGGATCGGCACGTCCGCCGCTTATGCCTGTTTCCTGCTGATTCTTCGCGCCACCGCCGGGCGCACCCCGCACGTGGCCGGCCAGCTGGCCGACGCCACGGCCGGTGCGACCGCCGGCGCGGTGGCGCTCGGGCTCGTCCTCGGCGGATTGCATCTGGACATTTCCTGGCCTTCGTTCGGCTGGCTGCTGACCCTCGCCATGCTGAGCCAGACGGCGGGCTGGCTCCTGATCACGGCGTCGCTGCCCAGACTGCCCGCCGCGGTGTCCTCGCTGCTGCTGCTCCTGCAGCCCGCGGCGTCGCTCGTGCTCGCGGATGTGATACTCGGCGAGCGGCCGACGCTCGTGCAGGTGCTCGGCGCGGCACTGGTCTGCCTCGGCGTGCTCGCGGCCACCGCAACCTGGCCGAGTCAGGACAAGCGCAGCCCGGCGGCGGTCACCGCAAACAGCACGTAGCCGTAACTCAGGCCAGTGGCGGCGGGATGCTGGCCTAGCCAGGCGCGCGCGACGTGGGCTGGAGCCTCGATGTCGAGCACCGCTGCCAGGTCGGCGCGGCTAGTGAAGCGCAGTTCTGACCGGACCTCATGCCTGGTCGCTCCCCGGTCCCGCCACCAGGCATCCACCGCGGCGGCCGTCTCGAGCGGCGGCCGCGCTGCCGCGGCTGCCAGTAGCCGGGCGAACTCGCCCCAGCGGTAGTCGTTATCCACGACTACCAGGGACCCGCCGGGGCGGAGCACGCGCAGCACCTCGGCGAGCCCGGCGTCGGCACCGGGCGGGAAGAAGTATGCGAACCGGGCGTGCACGACGTCGACGCTGTCGTCCGGCAGCGGAATGCGCTCCGCCGAGCCCGCCAGCACCTGGGTACGCGGGAGCGTCACGGCAGTACGCCGAGCTATGGTCGACAGGGAAGGGTCCGGCTCCACGCCGATCACCGTGGCCGCATCGCGCGCGTAGCCGGGCAGCCAGTATCCAGTGCCGCAGCCGAGGTCGACAATGGTTCGTGCGGCCCACGGGGCGATGGCGCGCATCGCGGTGAGCACGTGACCGGCCCGGTCCACGGCCTGATTTTCCAGCTCGTAGCTGTCCGGATGGCTGCCTATGTTCGGGGCGAACCGCCAGTCCGGGTAGCGCGAGCGCGCGGCGACCCGGTCACCGGTCGGCACGGCCGGCGAGCCGGGCGCGGAGCGGGCGGGCAGGACGGCGAGCGGCACGCCGCATTATCGGCCGGCGAGCGCCGACAGCGCGAATCGCCGCGCGAGATTCGCACCCCGGCGGTGTCGAAATCGCGGTACCGCCGTTCGTGAGATCAGGTGAGGGATGCCAGTGGCATCCACGTCCCGAGCAGGAGGCAGCACGATGAAGTACGTAATGCTCATTTTCAACACCCCGGCAACCGGCGAACTAGGCCCCGAGGAGTACCAGGCATGGAGCCAGGAGATCTTCGCCTGGTACGAGAAGGTCAGCGCCTCCGGCAAGATGCCGGACGGCGGCGCCCAGCTCCAGGGGGCCGAGACCGCGCGGACGGTGCGTGCGGGCGGCGTCACCGATGGCCCGTTCATGGAGACCAAGGAAGTCCTGGGTGGCTACTCGGTGCTGGAGACCGAGACCTATGACGAGGCGGTGGACATCAGCAAGACGTGGCCAGGCGTCGAACGGGGCCTGATCACCATCGAACTCCGGCCGGTCGTGGAGTTCTAGCGGGCCCAGCCACCGGTTAGCTGGACAGTCGGCGGGCGATGAGCTCGCGCTCGGCCGGGTTAGCGGCGAGCGCGAGCGCTCGCTCGTTGGCGGCCCTGGCATCGTCGGCCCGGCCGAGCGCGGTGAGCAGTTCGGCGCGCACCGCATGAAACAGTCGGTAGTCGTCAAGCTCGGTGGCGAGCCGCTCCACCTCGGTGAGCGCTGCCTCAGGTCCGACCGCGAAGCGGGTGGCGACCGCGAGGTTGAGCAGCACGACCGGAGACGGGGTCATCATCTGCAGCCGGCCGTAGAGCAGCCGGATCTGGCGCCAGTCGGTGTGCTCATAGTCGGGCGCCGCCGCGTGCAGCGCCGCGATCGCGGCCTGCACCTGGTAGGGACCGGGCCTGCGCAGCGCGATGGCGCGATCCAGCAGGCCCGTGGCCTCCGCGGCGAGCCTGGCGTTCCACCGGCTGCGATCCTGATCGGCGAGCCGGATCAGTCGCCCCCAGCCGTCGAACCTGGCCGCGGCTCGCGACTCGTGCAACAGCAGCAGCGCGAGCAACCCGAGCACTTCCGGCTCTCGTGGCATCAGCCGGTGCAGCAGCCGGGCCAGCGCGACTGCCTGCGCGGCGAGATCACGCCTTGCCGCCGTGGCGCCGCTGCTGGTCAAGTACCCCTCGTTGAATACCAGGTAGACGACGGCGAGCACCGCGGCCAGCCGCTCGCCGAGCTGGTCCGGGTCGGGAACGCGGACGGCGACGCCCGCGTTGCGAAGCGACCGTCTGGCGCGCGACAACCGTTGTCCCATCGCCTGCTCAGACACCAGAAACGCGCCCGCGATCTCCGCGGTGGTGAGCCCGCACACGGCGCGCAGGGTGAGGGCCACCTGTGAGTCGGCGGGCAGTTCCGGGTGGCAGCAGGCGAAGACGAGGCTGAGCAGGTCGTCGTCGGGATCGGCGTCTGGCCGGCCGTCAGGCGGAGCGGTCCGCTCCTGGGTCACGGCGAGCAGTGCGAGCTTCTCCCGCCCGGCCTTCGCGCGCCGCTGCCGGTCGATCGCCTTGCGCCATGCCGTGGTGGTGAGCCAGCCGCCCGGATTGGCGGGTGGTCCGTACGCCTGCCAGTGCTCCAGTGCCTCCACGAAGGCATCCTGGACGAGTTCCTCGGCGAGTCCGACGTCACCGAGGCGCCTGGCCAGAGTGGCACGCAGCCGGGTTGCCTCAGCCCGGTAGGTGCGCTCCAGCTCAGCCGCGTCCACGATCGCCAGTCTGGCAAACTCTGTCCGGTCCGGTCGCGGTTGCCCGGTTCAAGCTCGCGGCGGTGTCAGCCCTGCACCGCTGGTCGGCTGGCTCGCCGCTGCGCGCTCACGCGGAAGTGCCGCCTCGCCCCGCGCCGCCGCGAAACCGCGACACGCCCTGGACTACGGCCGCATCGCTCAGGGCCGCCATGCCGTGAGCGAATTCGTTCGCCATCGCGTCCGCGAACCCTAGTGACATGGACTCCAGCGCCGAAGCACGATCGCCGCGCGCGCACGTCTGCGGGAACGCGGCGATCTGGGCGGCGAGCCGCTCTGCCTCCTCGCGAGCATCGCCCCGGCGCACTATCCGGGACACCAGGCCCATCTGATAGGCCTCGGCAGCCGGGACCGCCCGCCCCGTCAGGATCAGGTCCAGGGCCCGGCCGAGCCCTACCACCTGCGGCAGGCGCACAGTGCCGCCGTCGATGAGCGGCACGCCCCAGCGACGGCAGAACACGCCGAAGACAGCGTCATCCTCGGCAACCCTCAGGTCGCACCACAGGGCCAGCTCGAGGCCACCGGCCACGGCGTGGCCAGCGACGGCGGCGATCACCGGCTTCGACAGGCGCATTCGGGTCGGGCCCATCGGCCCGTTGGCGCCCGGCTCGACTCTGCTGCCTCGCTGCGTGCCGAACGCCTTCAGGTCGGCCCCGGCGCAGAAGGTGCCGCCCGCCCCGAACAGGACTGCTACTGCCGCATCAGAGTCCGCGTCGAAGTCGGCGAACGCCTCAGCCAGGGCGGCCGCTGTCGGAGCGTCGACGGCGTTGCGCACCTCAGGCCGGTCGAGGATGACGGTCGTCACCGGCCCAGTTCGGTCCACGCGAACGCTCGGAGACGGCCCCCTAGATTCGGCAGTCACCATGGGCCGCTATCCGACGCGCCAGGTGTCACCGCCGGCCAGCAGTTCGGCAAGGTCGCCATCGCCCTGCTTCTGCCTGGCCGCCTCGATCTGCGCGGACATGGCCTCGTCGTAGCTTGGCCGGGCTGCCCTGCGGAACACGCCGATCGGCGTGTGCGCGAAGTCGGCGCTGTCGAGCCTGGACAGGGCGAACGCGTACGACGGATCAGCCGCTCCCGCGTCGTGCACCAGCAGCGCGTCAGGATCCGCGCCCTCGACCGGAACCGCCTCCAGTCCGCCCCGCTGACCGAACCGCAGCCCCTGGCTGCCGTTGGCCCCGAACCGGATCGGCTGGCCGTCCTCGAGCCGGATCAGCCGCATGTCCCGCTCGCCTGGCTGCGTCACCGGCAGGAACGCGTCGTCGTTGTAGATGGGGCAGTTCTGATAGATCTCGACGAACGCAGTGCCCTTGTGGTCTGCGGCCGCCTGCAGCACGCTAGTCAGGTGCTTGCGGTCGGAGTCGATCGTCCTGGCCACGAAGCTGGCCTCGGCACCGATCGCCAGCGACACCGGGTTGAACGGCGTGTCCAGCGAGCCGAACGGCGTGGACTTGGTGACCTTGCCCTGCTCGGAAGTGGGCGAGTACTGGCCCTTGGTCAGGCCATAGATCCGGTTGTTGAACAGCAGGATCTTGATGTTGACGTTGCGTCGCAGGGCGTGGATCAGGTGGTTGCCGCCGATGGACAGCGCGTCGCCGTCACCGGTGATGACCCAGACGGACAGGTCCGGCCGCGATGACGCCAGGCCGGTGGCGATCGCCGGGGCCCGGCCGTGGATCGAGTGCATGCCGTAGCTGTTGACGTAGTACGGCAGCCGGGACGAGCAGCCGATTCCCGAGATGATGACGAGATTCTCCCGCGGGATCTCCAGCTCGGGCAGGAACGACTGGAACGCCGCGAGGATGGCGTAGTCGCCGCAGCCCGGGCACCACCGGACTTCCTGGTCTGACCTGAAGTCCTTGGCCGCCAGCTTGGTGTCCGCCTTCGGCACCAGTGTCAGCGAGGCGAGCCGGTGCTGCGGTTCCGGGAATTCCGAATCAGACATGGGCGATCACATCCTCGATGACGTCGGCCAGCTCGGCGGCGCGGAACGGCAGGCCGCGAACCCGGTTGTAAGAGACCACGTCGACGAGGTAGCGCCCGCGCAGCAGCAGCGCGAGCTGGCCCAGATTGATCTCGGGTACCAGCACCTTGTCGTAGGACCGGAGCACCTCGCCGAGGTTGGCCGGGAACGGCGACAGGTGCCGCAGGTGCGCCTGGGCGACCGAGCCGCCAGCCATCCGCACCCGGCGCACCGCGGCGCCGATCGAGCCGTAGGTCGAGCCCCAGCCCAGCACGAGCACCCTGGCGCCGCCGGGGTCATCGACCACGACCGGCGCGATATCGGCGGCGATCCCGTCGATCTTCGCCTGGCGCAGTCGCACCATCTTGTCGTGGTTATCGGGATCGTAGGAAATGACGCCGGTCACGTCCGCTTTCTCGATACCCCCGATGCGGTGCTCGAGACCAGGAGTACCGGGGATCGCCCAGGGCCGGGCCAGGGTCTTGGGATCGCGCTGGAACGGCAGGAACGGCGGGCCGGCCGCCCCGTCAACCACCACGTTCCCGCTCGCGAACTTGAACTCGTCCCGCAGCCTGGGCAGCGCGTCGACGGCCGGGATCCGCCAGGGCTCGGACCCGTTGGCCAGGTAACCGTCTGACAAGATGATCACTGGCGTGCGGTACTTGACCGCTATCCGGACCGCCTCCAGGGCGGTGTCGAAGCAGTCGGCCGGCGTCGCAGGCGCAACGATCGCAACCGGGGATTCCCCGTTGCGGCCGAACAGCGCCATCAGCAGGTCGGCCTGCTCGGTCTTGGTCGGCATCCCGGTGGACGGACCGGCCCGCTGGATGTCACAGATGATCAGGGGCAGTTCGACCGACGCGGCGAGGCCGATCGTCTCCGCCTTGAGGCACATGCCCGGGCCAGATGTGCTGGTCACGCCCAGGCCGCCGCCGAAGGACGCGCCGAGGGCGGCCCCGACGCCGCTGATCTCGTCCTCGGCCTGCATGGTGCGCACGCCGAACCGCTTCAGCTTGGACAGTTCGTGCAGGATGTCGGAGGCCGGGGTGATGGGGTACGAGCCGAGGAACAGCGGCAGGCCAGACCGGCGCGACGCTGCCACGAGCCCGTAGGCGAGCGCGGTGTTTCCGGTGATGTTCCTATAGGTGCCCGGCTCCAGCTTGGCCGGCTTTACCTCGTACTGGACAGAGAAGTCCTCGGTCGTCTCGCCGTAGTTCCAGCCGGCCTGGAAGGCGGCCTTGTTCGCGGCGAGGATCTCCGGCCGGGACGCGAATCGAGAGTCCAGATAGCGCAGCGTGCCGTCGACCGGACGGTTATACAGCCATGACAGCATGCCCAGCGCGAACATGTTCTTGGCGCGCTCGGCGTCCTTGCGGGTGATGTCAAAGTTCTCGAGCGCCTTGACCGTTACCGACGTCAGCGGGATGGCGTGCACCTGGTAGGCATCCAGGGAGCCGTCCTCGAGCGGGTTGGTCTCGTAGCCGACCTTCGCCAGATTGCGCTTGCTGAACTCATCGGTGTTAGCGATGATGTCGGCGCCGCGCGGCAGGTCGTCCAGGTTCGCCTTGAGCGCCGCGGGGTTCATCGCGACCAGCACGTCAGGGGCGTCACCGGGGGTCAAGATGTCATGATCGGCGAAATGCAGCTGGAAGCTCGACACGCCGGGGAGAGTGCCTGCCGGGGCGCGGATCTCAGCCGGGAAGTTCGGCAGCGTCGAGAGGTCGTTGCCGAAGGTCGCAGTCTCCTGAGTGAACCTGTCGCCGGCGAGCTGCATGCCGTCGCCCGAGTCGCCGGCGAACCGGATGATGACACGATCGAGCTGCTGGACCTGCTTGGTCACAGTTACCCGGCCTCCTTCACGCGCCGAGGCCGGGGCGAGGAACACGGTGACGGCGTGTATCAGTGCGTGATTTCTTATCGGTCATCCCGACCCGGACGACCGGGTCAGGCTGGACATCCTCCTGACGAGGCTACGGACCTGCACGAGCAGGCCAAGCCGCCTCATCGTAGGCTGACCCCGCAGTCACGCCAAGCGTCCCACCTGCGGTAATCCGTCGGCGGAAACCCTGCTTGTAGCTATACGGAGATTCTAGTACAGCCTCGCGAATAGCTATGTCTGCTAGACGCGGCCGGCCCGCGCGCGGTTCACGCCGCCGATGCTTGCTTTCGCTTCGCTACGTGCCGTCAGCGGAAGCTGGCGCTTCGTCGGCAGCCGGTGACTGGACAGCAGGTGCCCGTTCCCGGTTGATCGCCGCCACGAGGTCGGATAGCCGCGCCAGGGTGTCCAGCCGCGTGCTGCGATCGCCGCTCAGCTTCACCTGCAGCGTCGTGACTCCGCTGTCCCGGTACAGCCGCAGCCGCTCGGAGACGATCGCGGGCGTACCGATGAGGTTGGTCTTGGCGCCGAGATCGGCGGGAACCCGATCGGCGGCCTCCTCCCGCCGGCCCGCCAGCCACAACTGCAGCACCGCCCGGACGTCGTCGCCGTAGCCCTGCCGGGCAAACGCGGCGTTGTAGAAGTTCTGCTCGGGTGAGCCCATCGCGCCGATCGTGAAGGCGTAGCCGCGGGCGTGCCGCCTGACCGCTGCGTCGACGTCCTCGGTGAACTCCACGGCGACGGGGATGACCAGGTCGAGGTCCGTGAGCTGCCGGCCTGACCTCGCCGCGCCCGCACGGAGCCTGCCCAGGAACACCTCAGCGTGCTC
>Ga0187807_1000191_pt1 | contig 18220 bp, 21 predicted proteins | sample NC_wetland_sal_i_4_FD_132432 | JGI IMG/M metagenome (GOLD analysis project Ga0187807, IMG submission 132432) | Wetland sediment microbial communities from Neuse River Estuary, North Carolina, USA - ASW_2 | ecosystem: Environmental > Aquatic > Freshwater > Wetlands > Sediment | place: USA: North...
CCTTCCCCGCCAGGCGGGCTGGCGCTGCATGCTGCGGAACGAGCTGAGGTCGCCCTGGGTGCCGAAAAGCTCCTCGACCCGCGCGGCGCCGACGGCGCGAATGAGCTCGTCCTCGAGGTCATCCACACAGACGTGAAAACTTAGGCGTGCCATGTCGGCGCGCGTGCGGGGTGAGCCGACGTTGGCCGCGGCGAGGCCGCGGCGGAGGATGTCTTCCTCCCCCGCGTCACACAGCCCGGCGAGCCGCGTGCCCGCCCCGTCGGGCCCGAACCGCCTCAGGTAGCGGGTGACCGCGTGGATGCCGCCGGTCGGCAGGATCACGATGCCCTCCGCGTCGAGGTTCCGGCCACGGCGGACGGCGAGCGTTTCGAGGGCGATCTGATCGCTGATGCCTTCGACGAGCATGACGGCCCGGGCACCGGCCGTCTTCGCCAGCGCGTTGGCGGTCGCCTGCGTCGCGGCCGCGGGGCCGCTCACGTAACCGGCGAGGGCCTTGCTGGCAAGCTCGCGGCGTTCGGCGATCCTCACCGGTGGCACACCTCCGCCTACAGCTTGCTGCATGCGGTGGTCGCCAGCCAAGCTGCCATCCTTGCCGCCCTCGGCGCGCCGTGACCGCGGAGCGCGTATTGCAGCATTGCGCTGCCGGGAATGACTGGTGCGAGTGCGCCAGCCGGCGTACCGGCGAAAGGGGGCTGCAATGAACGGAACCTCGTACCCGGTTAGCTTCTCGGTCGACTACCCCGACCGGGAGCTTGACCGGCTGACCAGTTTCTTCCGCATCTTCACGGTCATTCCCATCCTGATCGTTCTTGGTGCGGTCGCGGGCGGAGCCTGGGAGTGGAGCTACCACAACGGGGCCAGTGGATCGGCCGCTGGCGCGGGCGGCCTGCTGTTTTTCGGCCCGCTGCTGATGATCTTGTTCCGCCGGAAGTACCCCCGCTGGTGGTTCGACTGGAACCTCGAACTGCAGCGATTCAGCAACCGAGTCCTGATCTACCTGGCACTGATGGACGACAAGTACCCCTCCACCGACGACCATCAGTCGGTCCGCCTCGATTACCCCTACCCGGACGCCGTCCGCGAGCTGAACCGATGGCTGCCGCTGGTCAAGTGGCTGCTGGCGATCCCGCACTACATCGTGTTGTTCTTCCTGGACATCGCGGCGCTGGTGGCCGTGATCGTAGCCTGGTTCGCGATCCTGTTCACAGGCCGATACCCCCGGGGCGTGTTCGACTTCGTAGCGGGGGTAGCACGCTGGAACAACCGGGTGATCGGCTACGCGCTGACCCTGGTCACCGACCTGTATCCGCCGTTCCGGCTCGCGCCCTGAGCGCGGGCCGAGGTCACGCTGGATGATCGCCCGGCCGGGGGGCCGGGGCGTACGCGGGGTCATAGCCAGCGATGCGGATGGGGGTGCCGATCAGGCGGAAGGGGCCCGCTGTCACGATGGCACCGGGCGCGCCGGCTAGGGCTTGAGGGAGGGTCCGAACGAAGGCTGCTGGCACCCCGAGCGGCCGCAGTCTCGCCTCCCAGTTCGCGGCCGTGTCGGTGGCCAGGGCGGTGCTGACGGCGGCGAGTACTTCGGCGCGGCGTGCCGCGCGGTCTCGCATGGTCGTGAAGCCGGGATGCCGGCCTCGGTGGCGAAGGACTTCCAGAAGCGGTCGTGGGTGATGAACAGCGCCAGGTAGCCGCCCGCGGTCGCGATCATGCCGGCCTGGGGTGGCGCGGAGCGGCTCGCATCGCTTGTCGGCCGCGCGCAGGCGCTGCTGCTGTGCACGACCGGTGAGCGGGTCGCGATGGCCGACGCGCTGCGGATCGGGCTGGTCGACCGCGTCTACCCGCGATCGTTGTTCGAGGAATCGTGGCGCTCGCTCGCAGCGCGGATCGCGGCCTCGCCGTCCCGGGCCCTCAAGTCGGTTATCGCGGCGGCGGCCCCGCATCAGCATCCGGGGCTTGAGGCGTCGGCGGCCGCGGCGTTCGCCTCGCTGTGGGTGTCCGACGCGCACTGGGCCGCCGCGGACGGCCGCGTCGGCAAGCCGCGGGCACCCCGGACGGACGTGCGCGGGGCGGTATTCCGAGGATCTGGGATCTAAATGGTCGCCATGGGCGCCCTTTCGATCCCACATAAGTCCGCGCGGCGCAAGTCGACGTTGAGCCAGGCGGCCAGGTCGGCGATTTCCTTGTCGATCTCGGCGGCCATGGCCGGGGTGAACTCGACGTCCTGGTGGATGGCGTTCACCACGAGCACGCCGTCCTTCGGCTCGGCCTTGGCGTCGAGCTTGCCGACTAGCCTGTCGCCGTACAGGATCGGGAGGGCGTAGTAGCCCCACTGTCGTTTGGCCACTGGCTTGTACATCTCTAGCTGGTACTCGAACTCGAACAGGTCCTGGGTACGGTTGCGGTCGTGCACGAGGCGGTCGAACGGCGACAGCAGCGCCGCCCGGCCTTCGAAGGGCTGGTCCAGGTACGACGGGTCGACCCGCCACTCCCCCAGCACGCCCGCCACGACCGCCGGCTCGCTCGCCTCGCCGACTTCGATGGGCTCGACGGGGAGTTCCGGTCCGGTTGGGCGGGCGATGCCCAGAGAGCGCAGCCGTCGCCGGTCCCGCTCACGCTTGGCCTGCGCGGCCGGCACGATCGGGTCGTCTGGGTAGACATGTTCCGCGAGGCCCCATAGCCGCTCGCGGCCCCTCCGCCCGGCGACCGCGACCTCGCCGCGCTGCACCATGAAATCGAGCAGCTTGGTGACGTTCTTGTTGTTGGTCCAGCCGGTGGACTCCCACGGCTTTACGCAGAGGTCGGGCAGCTCACGCGAGGGAAGCGGACCGCCCTTCAGGCGGTCGAGGATCTCGCGACGGCAGCGGTCGTTGGCCAGCACCCAGTCGCGGAGGTAGACCTCCCAGTCCTTGAGCTCACCGGCGCCTGGCCACTCGGCCATCTCGGCGCGGTAGAGCGCGAGGTCCTCGGCGGGGCGCAGCATGGCGCGGAGCTCGATCAGTCGGTAACCCTCGAGCGCCGCACGCAGGTCGGCTGGCGAGTACGAGGACCCGAGCCTGCTCCAGGCGACCAGGTCGGCGCTCGGCGCGATGGCGCTGACCGGGTCCAGTTGCAGCAGCGTGAACCGCCGCACCATCGACAGCAGGTCGGCCGGCCGTTCCCGTTGAAGCAGCTGGGCGCGGATCGCCACGCGCCGCGCGTCCTGACGGCTGAGCTTGTGGACGGTCGCCATGTCCCGAGCGTACGCGGAAGCAAGGCAGATGGATGTCGCATTTAGCTGGCTATAGGCAGATGAATGGGACATTCATCCGGTTTAGGGCGCGGCCGTTAGCGGAGCTGGTCCTTCATGACCTTGCCGGTCGCGTTCAGCGGGAGCGCAGCGAGGAATTCGACGTAACGAGGCACCTTGAAGCCGGCCATCCGCGTCTTGCTCCAGGCGATCAGCTCGTCGGCGGTGACAGGGCCGCTGGCCATCACGAAGGCCTTGCCCACCTGTCCCATCCGCTCGTCCGGGACGCCAATGACGGCGGCCTGGGCGACGGCGGGGTGCTCCATCAGGAACCCCTCGATCTCGGCGGGATAGGCGTTGAAGCCGCCGACGATGAACATGTCCTTCTTGCGGCCGACGATCTTCAGGCGGCCCGCGCCGTCGAACGTGCCGAGGTCGCCGGTGTGCAGCCAGCCGCCGGTGTCGACCGCCTCGGCGGTCGACACCGGGTCGTCCAGGTAGCCGCGCATGACGGCGTAGCCGCGGGCGAGGACTTCGCCGTCGTCCGCGATCCGCACCTCGAAGCCCTCGCACGGAGTGCCGACCGTCGTCGCGAAGTCGGTGAAGGAGTCGCCGGGCCGGGACGCGGTGATCGTGCCCGCTTCGGTCAGGCCGTACCCGGTCATGATCGACTGGAAGGGCAGTTCGTTCCTGATTCGCCTGATCAGCTCGACCGGGATGTCGGCGGCGCCCGTCACCGCGACGCGCAGCGACGACAGGTCGCGGCCGCCGGCCGCGTGCGCGGCGAGCAGGGAATGGTAGAGCGTGGGCGGGCCGGGCAGCACCGTGACCTTCTCCCGCTCAACCAGGTCGAGCACCGTGTCGATGCCGAAGACGGGCACCGGCAGGATCGTCATGCCGCGGATCATCGAGGCGACGCAGCCCGCCTTGTAGCCGAAGATGTGAAAGAATGGATTGACGATCAGGTACCGGTCGCCCTCCCGGGTCCCGGCCAGGTCGGCCCATTCGGCGTAGAGCCGCAGCGTCGGGGCGTGCGGCATCATGACGCCCTTGGGCCGGCCGCTGGTTCCCGAGGTGAAGATGATGTCGGCCACGTCGTCGCCGCCGACCTTGCGCTCGGTCGGCGAGCCGCTGGCGAGGAAGTCCGACTTGAGGTCGATCACCGGCACGCCCGCCGGCGCGGTGAAGTCCAGCCCGAGGAAGCCCTTCTGGACCAGGACGAGCTTCGCCGCGCTGCGGCGGATGATGTCGCCGGCCTCCTCGGCCTTGAACCGGGTGTTGACCGGTACCAGGACGCCGCCGGCGGTCAGCAGGCCGAAGGCGGCGATGATCCACTCGGCGGAGTTCGGCGCCCAGATCGCGACCCGGTCGCCCTTGCTGATGCCTGCCTCTGCCAAGGCGCCGGCGGCCACCCGGACGCGGTGAGTGAGTTCGGCGAAGGACAGGCGCAGGTCGCCGTCGACGATCGCCTCGGCGTCGCCGAAGCGGTCGGCCGTGCTGAGCACCATCTCGGGAATCGTCTCCCACATGAGATCCTCCTTCAGGTCGGCAGGAACGGTTCGCACTGGGAGTCGCCACCCTTCGTTCGGAAGAAAATTGAATTCTCTCATTATGAGAAGCTAGATTCCACCTATGGCGCGAGATCATGGCTTCCACCAGGCCCGGATCACCCGGGTCGTCGACGAGACCCCGGACACCCGGACGTACGTGCTTGACGCGCCGTTCCCGTACCAGGCCGGGCAGTTCCTGACGTTCCGGATCTGCGGCACGCTGCGCAGCTATTCGATGTCGAGTTGCCAGGCGACCGACGCCGAGCTGATGACGACGGTGAAGCGTGTTCCGGGTGGGCTGGTCTCGAGCTGGATGCACGACAACCTGGCGGCCGGAGACGTCGTGGAGGTGACGCGGCCGGCCGGGGTGTTCTGCCTGCGGGAGAGCGAGGCGCCGCTCGTCGCGTTCGCCGGGGGCAGCGGGATCACGCCGATTCTCTCGCTGGCCAAGAGCGCGCTCGCCACGACCGGGCGGCGGGTCCGGATCCTGACCGCGAACCGGGACGCCGGCTCGGTGATCTTCGGCGCGGCGCTGGCCGCGCTGGCGGAGCGGTACCCGGGGCGGCTCGAGGTGCGCCACCACCTCGACTGCGACTCCGGGTTCGTGCCCGCCGACGGGGTGCTGGCGTTGGCCGGCGACGACACGGGCGCGGACTTCTACCTATGCGGGCCGGGGCCGTTTATGGACCTGGTCGCGGACGCGCTGCTGGCACACGGCGTCGCGCCCGGGCAGATCTTCACCGAGCGGTTCACCGGCGCGGAAACCGTCCAGGCCCCGGCGGCGGACGGGCCTGTCGCCGGCGGAACGATCACCATTGTGCTGTACGGCGAGCGGCGGCAGGTGCCGCGCCATCCCGGCGAGACGCTGCTCGAAAGCGCGCGGCGGGCCGGCCTGTCCCCGCCGTTTTCCTGCGAGGCGGGCAACTGCGCCACGTGCATCGCGCACGTCACCGAGGGCGAGATCAAGATGCGGGTGAACAACGCGCTCGACGACGACGAGATCGCCGAGGGCTGGGTGCTCACCTGCCAGAGCGAGCCGGTGACCCCGGACGTGACCGTCACCTACGACGACTGAGCGCCCGACTGAGCGCCCGACTGAGCGATCACCCTTCCGCGATCTCAAAAAATGAGAGTAAGATTCTCCCATTCGGAAGGGAGATTTCCATGGTCGAGACGACGGCGCTGAGCCCGCATCTGGGTGTGCAGGTCACAGGCGTCGAGAACCTGCTGGACGACGCGGTCATCGGCAGATGCCTGGAAGCGCTCAAGTGGCGCGGCGTGCTGCTCTTCCGCGGCCTGCACCTGGACGACGAGGCCCAGCTTGCGTTCAGCCGCAAGCTCGGCGCGGTCGTGGCGCAGCGCGGGCAGGAGATCTTCAAGATCAGCCTCGACCCGAGCGTGAACCCGACGGCGGAGTACCTCAAGGGCACGTTCAACTGGCACTCGACGGCACCACGGACAGCGTCCCGGTCAAGGCGACCACGCTGACGGCCAGGCACGTGGCGATGACCGGCGGCCAGACGGAGTTCGCGAGCACGTACGCGGCCTATGAGAACCTGACCGAGGCCGAGCGCAAGCGGTACGACGGGCTGCGCGTGCACCACAGCTTCGAGCGGTCGCAGCTGCTGGTCAAGCCGGACGCGCCGGAGAAGGAGATCGCGTTCTGGCGGCGGGTGCCGACCAACGACATGTCGCTGGTGTGGCGCCGCCGGGACGGCCGCCGGTCGCTGGTGATCGGCGCGACCGCGGACTACGTCATCGGGATGGACCCGGCGGCGAGCCGGGCGCTGCTCGACGAGCTGCTCGAATGGTCGACCCAGCCGCGCTTCCGCTACACCCACGAGTGGCGCAGCGCACGCTGCACCGGACCACGGTCTACGGCGACGAGGCCTTCGCGTGAAGACAGCGGTCGTGACCGGCGGCGCCTCCGGCATCGGCCTGGCCATCGCGCGGCGGCTCGGCGCCGACGGCTACCACGTCGCGGCGCTCGACCTCAGCGCCGCAGGCGAGTCCTCAAACTGGGTGGCGGACGTGACCGACCGTGCCCAGGTCGACGCGGCGCTCGCCGCAGTGCGGGCCAAGCTCGGCCCGGTCACGATCCTGGTCAACGCGGCCGGGGCGGACGGGTTCAAGCGGTTCACCGACCTGACCTTCGAGTCCTGGATGCGGGTGATCGACGTCAACCTCAACGGCGTCTTCCACTGCACGCAGGCCGTGCTCCCGGACATGATCGAGGCGGGCTGGGGGCGGATCGTCAACATCTCGTCGTCAAGCGCGCAGTCGGGCCAGCAGTTCATGACGCACTACGTCGCGGCCAAGTCGGCGGTCAACGGGCTGACCAAGGCGCTGGCGCTGGAGTTCGGGCCGTACGGGATCACGGTCAACGCGGTGCCGCCCGGCTTCATCGACACGCCGATGCTGCGCCAGGCCGAGTCACGCGAACTGCTCGGCGGGACCGTCGAGGAGCACATCCAGCGGACCCCGGTGCGCCGGGTCGGCCGGCCTGAGGACATCGCGGCGGCGTGCTCGTTCCTGGTCTCCGAAGAGGCCGGCTACATCACCGGGCAGATCCTCGGCGTGAACGGCGGGCGGAACACGTGACGCGCCTTAAGCCGCTGCCGTATGAGGAGTGGGACCTCTCGGCGCTGGCCGACGCCGCGCCGGGGATGACGCCGCCGCCGGTCAACGTGCTCGGCTTGTTCGCCCATCATCCCGCGCTGGCCAGGGCGTTCCTGTCGTATAACCGCTACCTGACCGGTCGCGCCTCGACGATCTCGCGGCGCACTCGTGAGCTGGCGATCTTGCGCGTGGCGTGGCGGCGGCGGTGCCGGTACGAGTGGGGGCAGCACGTGCTCAGCGCGCGGAAGGCGGGGGTCGGGGACGAGGAGATCGCACGGATCAGGTCCGGCTTTGACTCAGGGCCCGGCGGCCCGGGCGATGACGTCGCGCTGATCATCAGGGCGGTGGACGAGCTCGACGCGGAGTCCCGGCTGTCCGACGAAACGTACGACCTCCTCTCCGCCGAGTTCGACGACCGGCAGCTCATGGATCTCGTCTTCACCATTGGAACCTACGGGCTGCTCGCCATGGCCTTCAACACCTTCGGACTCGAGCTGGATGACGGCGTGGGCGACGAGGGCTTCGGCACCACCGACGTAACAGACCTGCGATGACACCTCAGAAGGCGACGTGACCCATGCCGCACTTCGCCAAGCCAGCGGAGGGGAGCTGGACCGAGCATTACCCCGAACTCGGCACCGGTCCTGTCGACTACACCGACTCCGTCGATCCGGCGTACTACGAGGCCGAGCGGGCGGCGATCTTCCGGCACACCTGGCTGAACATCGGCCGGGTGGAGCAGGTGCCGAAGACGGGCAGCTACTTCACGAAGGAACTCGCCGTCGCCGGCACCTCGCTGGTCGTCGTCCACGGCAAGGACGGCGCGATCCGCGCGTTCCACAACATGTGCCGGCACCGCGGCAACAAGCTGGTGTGGAACGACTATCCAAGCGCGGAGGTCAAGGGCACCTGCAGGCAGTTCACCTGCAAGTACCACGCCTGGCGGTACAGCCTGGAAGGCGAGCTGACCTTCGTGCAGCAGGAGGAGGAGTTCTTCGGCATCGACAAGGGCGCCTACGGGCTGAAGGCCGTGCGGTGCGAGGTGTGGGAAGGGTTCATCTTCGTCAACCTGGACCCGGCGGCGCTGCCGCTCGCCGACTACCTCGGCGAGATGGCCAAGGGGCTCTCGGGCTACCCGTTCGGTGAGATGACCGAGGTCTTCACCTACAAGGCCGAGGTGGGCAGCAACTGGAAACTGTTCATCGACGCGTTCACGGAGTTCTACCACGCGCCGGTGCTGCATCAGAAGCAGGCGGTCAAGGACGAGGCGGACAAGCTGTTCCGCGTGGGGTTCGAGGCGCTGCACTACGAGCTGCACAGCCCGCACGCGATGATCTCGTCGTGGGGCGGCATGGCACCGCCTAAGGACGTGAACATGGTCAAGCCGATCGAGCGCGTGCTGCGCAGCGGGCTGTTCGGCCCGTGGGACCGGCCTTCGATCGAGGGCCTCGATCCGCTGCCGGCCGCGCTGAACCCCGCACGGCACAGGTCGTGGGGCACCGACTCCTTTCACTTCTTCCCCAACTTCATGCTGCTGGTCTGGGCGCCAGGCTGGTACCTCACGTATCACTACTGGCCCACCGCCGTGGACCGGCACCTGTTCGAGGCCAACCTCTACTTCGTCCCCGCCCGCACGGCGCGCGAGCGGCTCGCCCATGAACTCGCCGCGGTCACGTTCAAGGAGTACGCGCTGCAGGACGCCAACACCCTGGAGGCGACCCAGACGATGCTCAAGAGCCGGGCCGTCAGCGAGTTCCCGCTGTGCGACCAGGAGATCCTGCTGCGGCACCTGCACAAGGTGACCGCCGGCTACGTCGCCGATTACGTCAAGGAGCACCGCGATGCCGCTGCCCGCTGAGTTCGCCTCGCTCGAGCCGTTTACCGACTGGGTCCTGGCGACCGAACGCGAACGGTACGCCAAGCGCCTGGCCTCGTCGATGGCTCAGATGCAGGCGTTCTACGACGCCGCGCTCCCGCTGCTCTCGCGCGCTAGCGCGTATCTGGATCAGTTCCCGCTCGGTGCACTCCCCGAGCCGGAGCGGGACCTGCTGCTGCTGATGATGTCGCTGGTCACGGTCTCGTTCCCGGTCGAGGTGTGGAAACAGGCGCGGGTGCCCGACAGCGGCGCCGCCTACCTCGACCTCGTCGCCGAGCCGCGGGTCTGACGCCTCCTTACCGGCCCGCCTTGGCGGCCCCCATACCGGCCCGCCTTACCGGTCCCCGGCCGGCGCTCTGCGCGGGCCGGGGACTCACCATGCGGGAAGACCTGCCCTCCGGAGGAGGTTTAGCTAGACGTCCAGTTTCGAATTCAAGGAGATGTCAGACATGACCACGCTGACCCAGCCCGCGAAGGCCTCCGGTGAGTTCCTGATCGGCGGAAAGCTTCCGGTGACCCGTCTGGGCTACGGCACCATGCAGCTCACCGGCCCCGGCGTCTGGGGCGACCCGGAAGACCCGGACGAGGCCGTGCGCGTCCTGCGCCGGGCCGTCGAACTCGGCGTCAACTTCCTCGACACCGCGGACTCCTACGGCCCCGTCGTGGCCGAAGAACTCATCAAGAAGGCCCTGCACCCCTACCCCGCCGACCTCGTCATCGCGACCAAGGCCGGGTTCACCCGCCAGGGCCCAGGCCGCTGGCGGCCGGTGGGGCGCCCCGAATACCTCCGCCAGCAGGCCGAGATGAGCCTGCGCCACCTGGGCCTGGAGCAGATTCCGCTGTTCCAGCTGCACCGCATCGACCCGCTAGTGCCGCTCGAGGACCAGGTCGGCGAGCTGCAGAAGCTGCGGGACGAGGGCAAGATCGGTTACATCGGCCTGTCCGAGGTCACCGTCGGCCAGCTCAAGGCGGCCCGGGCGATCGCCCCGATCGCCACCGTGCAGAACCTGTACAACCTGGCCAACCGCAGCGCCGAGGACCTGCTCGACTACAGCGCGGCGAACGGCATCGGCTTCATCCCGTGGTTTCCGCTGGCCACCGGCGAGCTCGCCAAGCCGGGCGGCCCGCTCGAGTCGATGGCCGCGCGGCACGGCGCGACCCCGCCGCAGCTTGCGATCGCCTGGCTGCTGCACCGCTCGCCGGTCGTGCTGCCGATCCCGGGCACCTCAAGCGTCGCGCACGTAGAGGACAACATCGCCGCCGCACAGGTGAAGCTCTCGGACAGCGAGTACGCCGCACTCGAATCGGCCATTAGTTAGTCCGAACGGCCGGTGGCTTCGCGCTGCCGTTGGGTCGATTGCGCAATCAGCCCGATCTATCCGGGCCGAATGCGCAATCGGCCCAGCCGGGAAGGGGCGGCAGCCGGGAGCTAGCGCGGCGCCATCCGGATCGCGCCGTCCAGGCGGATGACCTCGCCGTTCAGGTACGGGTTCTCGATGATCGACGCGGCGAGCTGCGCGTAGTCCGCCGGGGTGCCCAGCCGCTTGGGGTACGGCACCGAAGCCGCCAGCCCGGCCCTGATGTCGTCGCGGAGCCTGGCCAGCATCGGGGTGTCCATGATGCCCGGCGCGATCGTGTTCACCCGGATCTGCCAGCTGGCCAGGTCGCGCGCGGCCACGATCGTGATGCCGCGGACGGCCGACTTGGACGCGGCGTAGGAGGTCTGGCCGATCTGGCCCTCGAACGCGGCCACCGACGCGGTCAGTACGATCGCGCCGCGCTCGCCGTCGAGCGGCTCGTTGCCGCTCATCCGGGCCGCCGCGAGCCGCAGCACGTTGTAGGTGCCGGTCAGGTTGACCCGGATCACGTCGGCGAAGGCGTCGAGCGGGCCAGGGGTGCGCTCCTTGTCGAGGATGCGGTGCCGGTCGCCGCCGCGGCCCGCGCAGTGCACGACCGCTCGCAGCGGACCGTTGCGTTCGGCCGCGTCCAGGGCCGCCTCGACACCGGGGGTGTCGGTGATGTCGGCGGCCACGAAGGTGGCGCCGAGTTCCTTCGCCGCTTGCTCCCCCGCCGAGCCGGGCAGGTCGAGCAGCACCACCCGCGCGCCGCGCTCGGTCAGATGGCGGGCGGTGCCGAGGCCGAGCCCGGAGGCCCCGCCGGTGACGAGCGCGGAGATTCCAGCGATGCGCACGGTGCTTCCCTTCGGTTCGCTTACAGGCCCAGCGACTTGCTGATGATCGACTTCATGACCTCGCTGGTGCCGCCATAGATGCGGGTCACCCGCGCGTCCGCGTACAGCCTTGTGATCGGGTACTCGGTGATGTAGCCGTACCCGCCGAACAGTTGCAGGCACCTGTCGACCGCCCGCGCCTGCATCTCGGTGCAGAACAACTTCACCACCGCCGCGTCCGCACCGGATAGCTCACCGTTCACCAGTGCCAGCAGAGCGCGGTCCAGCAGCGCTTGCCCCGCCTCTACCTCGGCGGCGACGGCGGCGAGTTCGAACTTCGTGTTCTGGAAGCTGCCGAGCGTCTTGCCGAACACCTTCCGCGACGACACGTACGCGACCGTGGTGTCCAGGGCGGCGCGCGCCTGGGCGACCGAGCCGACGGCGATCGTCATCCGCTCTTGCGGCAGATTGTGCCCGAGGTAGCCGAACGCGGCGCCGTCGGCCCCCAGCCGGTTCGCGACCGGCACCCGCACGTCGGTGAACGACAGTTCGGCGGTGTCCTGCGCCTTGAGCCCGATCTTGTCCAGCTTGCGGCCCTTGGCGAAACCCGGCATCCCGTCCTCGACCGCGAGCAGCGTCAGCCCGGCCCGCCGATCCTTGGGATCGGGGTCGCTGGTTCGGGCGACCACGATCACCAGGTCGGCGAGCGCTCCGCCGGTGATGAACGTCTTCGCTCCGTTCAGCACGTAGTGATCGCCATCAAGCACCGCCCGGGAGCGGATCCCGGCCAGGTCCGAGCCGGTGCCCGGCTCGGTCATCGCGATCGCGGTCAGCAGCGTGCCCGCGGCGAGACCGGGAAACCACCGTTCGCGTTGCTCCTCGTTCGCATAGGCGAGGAAGTACGGCAGGATCACGTCAAGCTGCGTGCGCACGGTGCCCATGGTCACCAGCGCACGGGACGCCTCTTCCTGCAAGATCACGTTGTACCGGTAGTCGGCGTTCCCGGACCCGCCGTGCTCCTCGGGGATCGCCATCCCCATGACCCCGATGTCGCCGAGCTTGCGGAAGAACTCCCTGGGCACCTCCCCCGCCCGCTCCCAGTCCTGGTAGCACGGGACGATCTCCCGCGCCACGAAGTCCCTGATCAGCAGCCGGAAGTCCGCCTGCTCGGCCGTGAAGATGTCGCGCCTCATATGGAAAGCCTGCTACACCGCGACGAGTTCCACGAGCGTGGCGTTGGCCGTGCCGCCGCCCTCGCACATCGTCTGCAGCCCGTAGCGCAGACCGCGGTCGCGCATGTGATTGATCATCCGCGTCATCAGCACGGCGCCGGACGCGCCGAGCGGATGGCCGAACGCGATCGCCCCGCCGAGCGGGTTGACGCGCTCGGCGTCAGCACCGATCTCGGCGAGCCATGCCAGCGGGACCGGCGCGAACGCCTCGTTGACCTCGAAGACGCCGATCTCGTCCAGCGCCACGCCGGACCGCTTGAGCACCTTTTCCATCGCCGGGATCGGTCCGGTCAGCATCAGCACCGGGTCGGCGCCCGCGACCGCGCCCGTGTGGTACCGCACGATCGGCGCCAGGCCGAGCGAGGCCGCCCGCTCCGGGGTGGTCACAAGCAGCGCCGCGGCGCCGTCAGAGATCTGCGAGGAGTTGCCCGCGTGGATCACCCCGTCGTCGCGGAACGACGGCTTGAGCCTGCTCAGCGTCTGCGGGCTCGTGCCGCGGCGCAGCCCCTCGTCTTGTGTAACCACGGCTTCGCCGGCTGACACCGGCACGATCTGCGACTCGAACGCGCCGCCGTCGACCGCCGCCGCGGCCAGCTCGTGCGACCGGGACGCGTACTCGTCGAGCGTGGCCCGCGACAGTCCCCCCCGCCGCGCTATGAGCTCCGCGCTCTCGCCCTGGTTGAACGAGAAGTCGTCGTACCGCGCGAGCACCCGCGGCCCGAACGGGAACCCGCCCGCCCGCGCCGAGCGGCACCCGGCTCATCACCTCGACACCGCCTGCGACGACCACGTCGGCCGCGCCGGACAGGACCGCGTGGAAGGCGAACTCGAACGCCTGCTGGCTCGAGCCGCACGCCCGGTTGATCGTCGTGCCCGGCACGGACTCCGGCCAGCCCGCCGCGAGCACGGCGTACCGCGGCCGACGCGTTCGTCCGCGACGAGGTGGAGCCGCTCGACCTGGTGTTTCCCGGCCTGGTGTACACACCGCCTGACCAGAGGCTCCGCAAGATCATCGATCCGCTCAAGCAGACCGTACGCTCGCAGGGGCTGTGGGCGACCCATCTCGGCCCCGAGCTCGGCGGGCAGGGATACGGGCAGCTCAAGCTCTGCCTGCTGAACGAGATCCTCGGGCGGTCGAGCTGGGCGCCGGTGATATTCGGCTGCCAGGCGCCGGACACCGGCAACGCCGAGATCATCGCGCACTACGGCACGCCGGAGCAGCAGTCGCGGTACCTGCGGCCGCTGCTCGACGGCGAGGTGTTCTCCTGCTACTCGATGAGCGAGCCCGAGGGCGGGTCCGATCCCACGCAGTTCAAGACCCGCGCCGTGCGCGACGGTGATTCATGGGTGCTGAACGGGTGGAAGTTCTTCTCCTCGAACGCGAGGACCGCCTCGTTCTTCATCGTGATGGCGGTGACCAACCCGGACGTTAGCCCGTACCAGGGCATGTCGATGTTCCTGGTGCCCGCGGACACGCCCGGCGTCGAGATCGTGCGGAACGTGGGGCTTGGCTACGAGCCGTTCGGCGAGGGGGATCACGCGCTGATCCATTATTCCGACGTGCGGCTGCCCGCCGACGCGGTGCTCGGCGCGGAGAACCAGGCCTTCGTCATCGCGCAGACCCGGCTCGGCGGCGGCCGCATCCACCACGCGATGCGGACGATCGGGCAGTCGAAGAAGGCGCTCGACATGATGTGCGAGCGCGCGCTGTCCCGCCACACGCAGGGCAGCAAGCTGTCGGACAAGCAGTTCGTGCAGGGCTACATCGCCGACTCCTACGCCCAGCTCACCCAGTTCCGGCTGTTCGTGCTCTACACGGCGTGGGAGATCGACAAGTACAACGACTACCGGCGGGTCCGCAAGGACATCGCGGCCATCAAGGTGCTCATGCCGGGCGTGCTGCATGACATCGCTTCGCGCGCGTTGCAGGTCCATGGCGCGCTCGGGGCGAGCAACGAGATGCCGTTCACCCGGATGCTGTCCGGCGCGAGCGTCCTGGGCCTGGCCGACGGGCCTACCGAGGTGCACAAGATGACCGTGGCCAGGCAGGTGCTGCGGGATTACCAGCCGAGCGATGACCTGTGGCCCACTGAGCACCTGCCGAAGAAGCTCGCGTTGGCACGGGCGAAGTTCGCCGCGTACCTGGAACACGAGGTAGGAAACCTTTGACCACTGTTGAAGCACCGGTTCTCGCCGACACGACCGGGCTCGTCGGCTGGATGGACGCTAACGGGCTGGGTACAGGGGCGCCGCTGTCCCACCGGTACATCTCCGGGGGCAGCCAGAACGAGATCTACGAGATCCGCCGGGGCGACCTGCACTGCGTGATGCGGATCCCGCCGCCGTCCGCGCCGGCCGACCGGGACGCCGGGATCCTGCGGGAGTGGCGGATCATCGAGGCGCTGTCCGGCACCGACGTGCCGCACACGCCGGCGATCGCGGTGTGCACCGATCCGGCCGTGCTTGGCCGCACCTTCTATCTGATGGGTTTCGTCGACGGCTGGTCGCCGATGTCTACGCACCGGCGCTGGCCGGCGCCGTTCGACACCGATCTGGCGGCGCGGCGTGGGCTGGCGTTCGCGCTGGTCGGGGGCATCGGTTTGCTGTCTCGGGTCGACTGGCGGGCCCGCGGGCTGTCGGACCTCGGGCATCCGGACGGGTTCCACGAGCGCCAGGTCGACCGGTGGACCGCGTTCCTGAACCGGATCAAGGGCCGCGAACTGCCCGGCTTCGACGAGGCGGCCGCCTGGCTGCGCGCGCACCGGCCGCTGGACTACGTCCCAGGGATCATGCACGGCGACTACCAGTTCGCCAACGTGATGTTCCGGCACGGCGCCCCGGCCTCGCTCGCCGCGATCGTGGGACTGGGAGATGGGCACCATCGGGGACCCCAAGCTGGACCTGGCGTGGGTCGTGCAGTCCTGGCCCGAGGACACCAGCGGCGGCGACGGGAGCGTCGGCGGCTACGTCGACATGACGGGCATGCCGTCGCGCAGCGAGGTGCTGGCGCATTATGCCTCGGTCTCTGGACGGCAGGTCGACGACATCGACTACTACTGCGTGCTCGCGCGCTGGAAGCTCGCCGTGGTGCTCGAGCAGGGCTATCAGCGGGCCGCGCACGACCCGAAGCTCGCCGGGTTCGGGCCTATCGTGGTGCAGCTCATGCGATCTGCGGCGGAGCTGGCCGCGACCTCCGGTTATCGCGGCTGATGCTGGCCGCCGTCTGCCACGCGTACGGGCCGCCCGAGACGATCCGGGTCTGCGACATCGCGGTGCCTGAGCTTGCGGCCGGCCACGTGCGGGTCCGGGTCAGGGCCGCTGCCGTCAACTTCCCCGACGTGCTGCTGATGGCGAATAAGTACCAGCTGACCGTGCCGGTCCCGTTGGTACCCGGCAGCGAGTTCGCCGGCGTCGTCGCGGAAGCCGGATCGGGTGTGCCTGGCCTAGCGCCTGGTGACCGGGTGATGGGGACCGCGACCACTGGCGCGTTCGCCGAGGAGGCGGTGGTGCCTTGCACGTGGCTGACCCGGGTGCCGGACGGGGTGTCCGACGTCCACGCGGCAGCGTTCGGTGTCGCGCACCGGACGGCGTATCACGTGCTGCGGTCGGTCGCGTGCGTGCAGCCAGGTGAACGGCTGGTGGTGCTTGGCGCGGGCGGCGGCGTCGGGCTCGCCGCGGTGCAACTTGGCGCGGTCCTTGGCGCTGCGGTGACCGCCGTTGCCTCGTCGGCGGCGAAGCTTTCGGCCGCCGCGTCCCGCGGCGCTAGTGTTCTCATCGACCATACGACGGGCGACCTGCGGGGTGCGCTGCGGTCGGCGTTCGCCGACGGGGTGGACGTCGTGGTGGATCCGGTGGGCGGCGACCTGTCCGAGCCGGCGCTGCGGGCGCTGCGCTGAGGCGGCCGGTTCGTGACGGTCGGCTACGCGTCGGGCGCGGTGCCGCGGATCCCGCTGAACCTGGTGCTGCTCAAGGGCTGCCGCGTGCTTGGCTTCCAGTTCCGCGACTTCGCCGCGCACGCCCTGCAGGAGCTGGCGCGCAACGAGGCGTCGCTGCTCGGGTTGCTCGCCTCCGGCCAGGCACTCGCCCACATCGGCGCCACGTTCAAGCTCGCCGAGGCCGCCGCCGCGCTGCGCCACGTCGCCGACGGCAAGGCCATCGGCAAGGTGGTCCTCGCGATCGGCTGAGCTATACGTTTGGACGGTGCTCAAGTGGACGGTGCTCAAGCGCCTTGCCCTGGCGGCCTCGGCCGCCGCCGCCCTGACTCTCCTGTTGGCTGCGGCATCCGCGGCTGGAACCGGACGAGTGTCCGCCACCCCGCGGGTCACCGTATGGGTGCAGAACATGGACTCCGACTCCGTGACCCCGATTAACGCCGTCAGCGGCAAGGCGGGAGCGCCGGTCAGACTTCCGGATATGCCTTTCGGGATGGCGATCACTCCGGACGGCCGGACCGTTTACGTGATTGACGGCAGCGACCTGGTGATCCCGATCAACACCGCGACGGGCCGCAAGGGCAGGGCCATCCGCGTTCCGGACGGCGCCGACGTCGTGGTGGTCACGCCCAACGGGAAGACCGTGTACGTGGCCTCGTCGGTCGCCATTACCCCGATCAGCGTCGCCACCGACACCGCCGGGAAGCCGATTGTCGTCGCGAAACAGCCTGACGCCCCGACGGCGCTCGCGGTCACCCCGGACAGCAAGACCGTCTACGCGGTCGACACGTTCACAGTTGTTCCCGTCTCCACCGTCACCGGCAAGGCAGGCAAGCCGATCCCCACCGGCGACAACTTCGTGAGCATGGTGATCACGCCCAACGGGAAGGCCGGGTACGTCCTCGGCAGCGTCAACACCGTCACCGCGATCAATACCGTCACCAACAGGGCCGTGAAGACCATCACGGTAGGACCGGTGGAAGTCGAGCCCCAGGCGATGGCGATCACCCCGAACGGCAAGACCGTCTACGTGGTGAACTACGGCAACAACACCGTGGTGCCGATCAACACCGCGACCAACAAGGCCGGCACGCCCATCAAGGTCGGCGCCTACCCCCTGTTCATCGCGATCACGCCCAACGGGAAGACGGCCTATGTCGCGGCTGGTGACGGGGTGTACCCGATCAACCTGCTCACCGGCAAGGCCGGGAAGCTAATCAAGACGACTCCCTTCGTCGCCTTCTCGATCGTGATCACGCCGGACGGCAAGACCGCCTGGGTGTCCGGCGACCAGTACCCCGCCAGCGGGATCAATATCAACCCCCAGGGCTACGTGCTGGCGATCAGCACCGCCACGAACACGCCAGGCAGGCCGATCAAGGTCGGGATAGGCGCCGGCTGCCTGGTGACGACGCCCTGGCGATCAGGTCCCGCCTGGGGCCCGTCGTCCTGTAGCTGACGAGGCCCCTCGATCTTCAGCCGTTGCTCGCGGCGATCTCGTCGATGAGCTGGGGGATGACTTTGAACAGGTCGCCGACGACGCCGAAGTCGGTGACCTCGAAGATGGGGGCTTCGGGGTCTTTGTTGATGGCGATGATGGTCTTGGAGGTTTGCA
>Ga0187807_1000193_pt1 | contig 18218 bp, 18 predicted proteins | sample NC_wetland_sal_i_4_FD_132432 | JGI IMG/M metagenome (GOLD analysis project Ga0187807, IMG submission 132432) | Wetland sediment microbial communities from Neuse River Estuary, North Carolina, USA - ASW_2 | ecosystem: Environmental > Aquatic > Freshwater > Wetlands > Sediment | place: USA: North...
ACCGCGTAACCGCGTCGGGCTGCCTCAGCCCTCCGGGACGGCGGCGAGTTCGTCAGCGATGCCGTCCGCCCACCGCGTGATCTCCGCCCAGTTCCGGAAGTCGCCCGTGAGCCCAGGGAACACGCGCACCGCGATCCGCTGGGTAAGCGGCAGGCTCTTGGCGTTCAGCTTGCCGGCGAAGATCTGATGCCCCCGGGCCCCGGTCGCCGCCCGCACTTGCGGGAGCTCCACCGGGTCTGTCCCCATGGACTGGGCGAGCTTCCCGGTCGGCTTGCCGACCGGCCCGCTGGTGAACAGCCAGACCGGACGCGCAGCGAGCTCATTCCCGCAGCGGGCCACCAGGTCCTTCGCCGGCTCGAGCCAGTGGCCGGCGTAGACGGCGCTGCCGAGCACGACCGCGTCGTAGCCGTCGAGGGTGGTCACCTCCGCGGGGGTAAGCAAGCTGGCCCGCAGGCCGCGCCGCTGGAGTTCGTCGCGGATCGCCGTGGCGATCTCAGCCGTGGAGCCGTGCCGCGAGGCCGCGCACACGAGCACGTTAAGTCCGTTATCTGCCATATCACACCTTCCGCCGTGCCGAAGAACCGGCCAGCCCAATGACCATGGCAGCGCGCCCCCAGCCGGCTAGCCACCGGCGAATGCCCCGGCTCCAGGGGACGAAAGGCACAGACCGCCGGCGATTTCCGGCCCTGCTCAAGAAAAATTAACTAGTTCTGAACTTTTCCCTCCGTAGCTGGCACCATTGACCACGTGGAGGTGCGTCAATGAAGACGACAATCGGGGCGGTCGCGGTGACCGCCGTGCTCGCGACGGGGGCGGCTGGTGCCGGGGCGATGGCCGCGATGCCGGCGGCGGGCACCCCCGCCACCTCGTCCGCGATCCTGGTCTCGGCCACCGTCCGGGCGCAGGCGCTGCAGGCGTGGCCGACCCTCAGGCAGGGCCCGAACAGCGCATGGCCCAAGGTCACGGTCCGCTCGGTGCAGTACCTGCTGGACGCCCACGGCGCGAAGCTCCCCGTCACCGGCGTGTTCGGCGCGTCAACCAAGGCCGCCGTGATCAAGTTCCAGCGCGCCAGCCACCTGACGCCCGACGGCGTGGTCGGCCCCAAGACCTGGCGCGCGCTGATCGTCGCGGTGCGCAAGGGGAGCGTGGGGCCTGCCGTTCGTGCCGTCCAGGACCAGATCAACTTCAGGAACAACCGGAACGGCCGCACGCTCGATGTCGACGGCATCTTCGGGCCCAAGACGCAGGCCGCCGTCCGGGCGTTCCAGCAGGCCATGGCGCACGAGATCCGCGGATTCCCGGTGGACGGGATCGTCGGGCCGCTTACCTGGCAGGCACTGGTGACTGAGGCGCTGTCCGGCTGAGAAAAAAAAGACCTTTCTTATCCCGAACGGAGCGGTGCGCCTGTCAGATGCGACAATTATCTCCGCAAACCGCTCCGCTCGCAGGTCACCGACACCCACGGCGGCACCTCGACCGAGACGATCTACCGCGCTTACGGAGTCTGAACCGCGGACGTCACTTACCCGCCGCTCTTGACGGTCACCACCTTCTTGCCCTTGTCCGAGCCGCGCCCCGCGGCAGTGATCGCGGGAACGAGGGTCAGCCACAGCCCGATCGTGACCACCATCGACGTGATGTACCCGAACGGGTGGATGCCCACGTCGGTGCTGACGATCCCGGCGAACAGCATGAGCAGCCACGCGCTGACAAAGAACATCGGCCCGGCCGCGATAAGCCTGAAGAACGCACCCATAGAGAACAACCTCCGTCGACTTGGCGGGGGCAGCGCCGACGATGCCCGTCAGGACAAGGAAAACCGTCCGGCGCCCGCCGCGCAACAGCCGTCTGCACGGACCTGACCGGGTCACTGGCCGAGCACCGTGATGAAGTCCCGGCTCCAGCCTTCGATGAACTGGTCGGCGGGCCGGATCTGATCCGGTACCGCGGCCCGCAGCGGGCCGCCTGGCCGGGATGCCACATCAAGCTGGACCCATTCCGGGTTGATGTCGAGTTCCATGGCGATCCGCGCGCCCTTGTCCACCAGCGCCTGCGCCAGGTCCTCCGGGCTCGCTGACATGCTCCCGGCGTAGAGCAGGTCGCCGGCGCTGTCCTCGCCGAGCGCGCTGCGAGCCACCAGCTCGCCGCCGCCTAGTGTCGCGCCCCAGGCGTACCAGTCGGCGGCCGCCGCGGTCGGCTGCCCGTGCTCGACGAGCGGCTGCAGGTTCTGCCGCACGCTGTACACCGCCTCGCCGGCGGCGGGCGCGCCGTGCCCCCACACCACGATCCGCGCCCGGCCGGACCGGTCGATGACCAGGCTCGCGTACCCGTCGAGCAGCGGGCTGATCACGTGGCCCTCCTGCTCGTACCCGCCCGCGCCGGCGGAGAGCTTGAAACCGCCGTTGAACGCGGCGAGCAGGTGCCTGCGCTCGCTGCCGCCGACGGCCGGGCCGGCCGTCACCCCCTTGACGGCCGCCGCGTACCCGGGGTCCAGGCTCCCGTTGTGCAGCACGAACCGGACCGGGCCGCGGAACACGGCGACAGCCACCTGCGCCCCGTCAGAGGTTCGCACCTGGTACACGGTGACCCGCGGCGCCGGTTGCGGCCGTGGCTGCGGCTTGGCTTCCAGGGTCGGGCGAGGCGCGGCGGAGCGCGCCGCCGCGCGCGCCGCCTCGGACGATGAGCCGGGCTTGCTGTCGGCGACGGGCGCGGTCGCGTGCACGGCGGTGCAGGCCGCCGCCAGGCAGGCGACGGCCAGGCAGGCACCCGCCCTGAGGTTCGCCGTTACCGAGCGCACGCACAGCAGCATAGGTACGCGGTGTGACGGGCGGATGAAGCGTCCCCGGGTTGGCCAGGTCCGCGCCGCGCCGCCAGTACCGCGGCGCCGCCAGTACTATGCGTGCCATGTCTACCGTGTCTGGCCGCACCGCCACCCTGACCGGCTGGGGCCGGATCGCTCCGTCCACGGCCGAACTGGCCGAGCCTGCCAGTGCGGCGGAAGCCGCCGCCCTGCTGCGGCGCGCCGACGCCGGAGCGATCCCCCGCGGCCTGGGCCGCAGCTACAACAACGCCGCGCAGTGTGCGGGCGGGCTCGTACTCTCCACCGCCCGGCTGAACCGGATCGAGAGCCTGGACAAGGCGGCCGGCCTGGCGGTCTGCGAGGCCGGCGTCAGCCTCGAGCAGCTCATGGTCGCGGGGCTGCCGGCCGGCTGGTTCGTGCCTGTCTCGCCTGGTACCCGGCAGGTCACCGTCGGCGGCGCCATCGCCGCCGACGTGCATGGCAAGAACCACCACGTCGCGGGCAGCTTCGCCAGCCACGTCCTGTCGATCGACCTGCTGCTGCCCGGCGGCGAACTGCGCTCGGTGACGCCCCGGGACGAGCTGTTCTGGGCGACCGCCGGCGGCATGGGGCTGACCGGCTTCATCGTCCGGGCCACGGTGCAGCTCAAGCGGGTGCAGACGTCGCTCGTCAAGGTGGACACGGTGCGGACCGCCGACATCGAAGAGACGATGGCGGTGCTCGCCGAGCACGACCGCAGGTACGGCTACACGGTCGCCTGGTCGGACAGCCTCGCCCGGGGGCGCGCCCTCGGCCGGTCGGTGATCACCAGCGGTGACTTCGCCGCGCCTGGGGACCTGACGGGCAAGGACCGGGACAACCCGTTCGCGTTCGACCCGCGTGCCCGGCTCGGTGCCCCGGCCGCGTTCCCGCCCGGTCTGATCAACCGGTACTCGGTGCGGTTCGCCAACTCGGTGTGGTACCGGAAGGCGCCCCGGCTGCGCGAGGCCGAACTGCAGACGATCGGCCAGTTCTTCCACCCGCTTGACGGGATCAGGAACTGGAACCGGGTCTACGGCCCCGGCGGCTTCCGGCAGTACCAGTACGTCCTGCCGTTCGGCGCCGAGGCCGCGGTGCGCCAGTCGTTCGAGCTGGTCAGCGCGCACCCAGCACCGTCGTTCGTGACGGTGCTCAAGCGATTCGGCGCGGGCGACCCCGGGCTGCTCTCCTTCCCGGCGCCCGGCTGGACGCTGGCCTTGGACTTCCCGGCCCGCACCCCCGGGCTCGGCCCCATGCTCGACGAGCTTGACCGGCTCGTCGTGCGCCACGGCGGGCGGGTTTACCTGGCCAAGGACTCCCGCGTCCCAGCCGCCGTGCTCGAGGAGATGTACCCACGGCTGCCCGAGTTCCGTAAGCTGCGCGCCGACCTCGACCCGGCGGGCGTGCTGGCCTCCGACCTGTCCCGCCGCCTCGGCCTGTAACCGGGCCATGCACAGCCGCGCGGGCCGTCGTGCCCGGTAGCGGCGATGGTCGTGACGCACTTGCTGGTCAGAGTCTGGAAACGCGACGCTGCCGGCGGTTTCTGGCTGGCGCGCGAGTTCGGTGGCGGCAGCCGCCCAGCGCTGGCGCCATTCGGCGGTGTCGGCGCCGCAAGCGCTCGCGTATGCGAGCGTTACTTGCAGCGTAGGGAAATAGGCGCCGCTCGCGGCGGTGGAAAGGACCGACGGCGCGAAGAGCGCTTTCCTGGCTAGCGCCCGGTACGTCGGGTATCCCGCCGCCGCGCGCAGCTGGCGCAGTTCGTACGCGAAAAGGGAAAGCGGGCCGTCACATGGGTCCAGAGGACGTTCCGGACGGCCCGGACCTCGATCCCGCGGACGGCGTTGCGGCTGGCCGGCAGCGCTGTCGCGTGCTATCACCTGCGTCCCCCTCACTGACTATCCGCAGGTTGGCTGTCGATAATCAGTGTCGCCCCGGCGCTGTTAGCGTCCTCTTAATTCTCACTGAACGAGCGGTGCCGGGGTTCACTGCCTAGCGGGACCGCGCGGCGGGACCAGTTCGAGCCCGTCGGTTGATTCGTTGTTCGGTTCTCGCCGCCAATTGTTCCGATCAATCCGCCGGCTTGCTTGGCTGATTCCTGGGGGCCCGCGCGCGGGCCACAGCTGAGCGAGGGGAAAGACAAGTGTTCGGAAAAAAGAAATGGCTCATGGCCGGGGCGGCGGCCGGGGCGCTCGTCATCGCGGGCGGCACCGCCGCCTTCGCGGCCGGCGGCTGGACGGTCACGACCGTCAACGGGCAGCCGGGGAACAACGTCGGGCTGAACGGCGTGTTCGCGCGTACCGACACGGACGCGTGGGCGGTCGGCACCCAGTTCGGCCCGGCCGGGGCGGCACCGCCGCCGCCGGTCACCTACCACTGGAACGGGTCCTCGTGGACGCTGGTGCCCACGCCTGCCCTGGGCGTGAACAGCGCCATGGTCGGGATCAGCGCCAGCAGCGCGACCGACGCGTGGGCCGTCGGGTTCGAGGTCTTCGGCTGGCGCCAGCACAAGACGCTGCTCGAGCACTGGAACGGCTCGGCGTGGTCGGTCGACACCGCCGACCAGATGATCGGAGGTACCGGGCTCGAGCTGACCAGCGTCCTTGACCTGTCGCCGGCGAACGCGTACGCCGTCGGCCAGGGCAGCGGACCGCTGATCGAGCACTGGAACGGCACGTCGTGGAGCCCGGTCACGCTGCCAAGCGTCGCCTTCACTCCCGCACCGGGTAGCGAGGCCATCTCGGCGTCGTCGCCCAGCGACATCTGGGTGGCGGGCACCGGCACTAACCCCACGACGTTCCAGGCGACCGCCGAGGCGCTGCACTTCAACGGCAGCACGTGGTCGGTCGTGCAGCTGGCGCAGCCAGGTACCAACACCCCGGCGATCTCGGCGGTGACCGCCCTGTCCCCGACGAACGCCTGGGCCGTGGGCTCGGACATCGGCGCGACCACGCCGATCGGCGGCGGCACGCTGATCGAGCACTGGAACGGCACGTCCTGGAGCATCGTGCCGAGCCCGACGCCGGGGGCGGACGACAGCCTGACCGGTGTCGCCGCGCGGTCCGCTAGCGACGTGGTCGCCGTGGGGACCGCGCTGCCGAGCATCAACGGCGGGCCGACGCAGGCGGTAATCCTGCGCTGGAACGGCAGCACCTGGTCAGACGACACCGGCGGCACGATCCCCGGATCGCTGAGCGCCGCGGCCGCGTTCCCCGGTTCCGCTGAGGAGTTCGCGGTCGGCAACAGCAGCGGTGCCACGGGCGACATTCTCAGTCACAGTTAAGAACCCCAGGCACGTCGCGGCGGCCGGCCATCAATGGCCGGCCGCCGCGACTGCGAGGTAGTAGCCGAGCAGCCGGGCCAGCGCCTCGCTCGCGTCGGATTCGGCCCCCTCTTTGGCGCTCGTCATGTTCGCCGCGTAGGCGCGCAGCAGGTCGTGCATCGCGTAGCGGCCGGGTGCCGTGGGATAGATCAGGTGGCCGCGGGCCAGCTGGCGGAGCAGGTCGGCGGCCTGCTGGGCGTTCGCCCCGGTGAGCGCCGAGACCGCCAGCGTGTCCATGTCCGGGCCGGGGTGCAGGCCGATCAGCCGGAACGCCCGCGCCGCGTCGGCTGGCAGCCGCCGGTACGACCAGGAGAACACCGCGCGGATGGCGGTCCGGGGATCGCCGCCGGCGTCGAGCAGGTCCAGCCGCCGCCGTTCGTCGGCTAGCTCGCTGACCAGCTTGGCAAGGTCCATGTCCGGGCGGGTGACAGCGAGCTCGGCCGCCACCCGCAGCGCCAGCGGCAGCCGCGCGCACTGTCCGGCAAGCGCGACGGCGGTCGCCTTGTCAGCGTCCACCCGCTCGCCGATGAGCTCGCGCAGCAGGCTAACCGCGTCGTCGACCGGCAGCAGGTCCAGGTGCAGGCGCCGCGCGCCGTGCCGCGCGACGAGCCCGGGGAGGGAGTCGCGGCTGGTCACCACCACCACGCAGGAGGGCGCTCCGGGCAGCAGCGAGCGGACCTGTTCGACGGCCGCGGCGTTGTCGAGGACGACAAGCACCCGCCGTCCGTCGAGCAGGCTGCGGTAGCAGGCGGCGCGTTCGTCGGCGCCGGCCGGGATGTCCTGGTCGGCGACGCCGAGGGAGCGCAGGAACCCGGCCAGCGCGTCGCCCGCGGTGACCGGCTCCCCGGGGTCGTAGCCGCGCAGGTCGACGTAGAGCTGCCCGCCGGGAAACGCGTCGCGGACCCGGTGCCCCCAGTGCACGGCCAGCGCCGTCTTGCCCACCCCGGCGCTTCCCGTCACGGCGCACACGCCGTCCGCCGCGACCAGCCGGTCGAGTTCGGCTAGCTCGGCCGACCGGCCGGCGAACCGGTCCGTGTCCGCGGGCAGCTCGCGCGGCACGAGGACGCGTTCGGCGCGGGCGCCCGGGGCGCCCGGGCCGCCAGCCGGCTGGGCGTCGAGCGCGGCGTCGGCGGTGAGGATCTGCTGATGCAGCCGGCGCAGCGCCGGCCCGGGGTCGATGCCGAGCTGGTCCGCCAGCACCCGGCGGGCGTCCGCGAACGCGGCGAGCGCGTCGGCTTGCCGGCCGCACCGGTACAGCGCCAGCATCAGCTGGCCGTGGAACCGCTCCTGCAGCGGGTACTGGCGGATCAGCGCCGCGAGCTCGGCTAGCGCCTGATGATGGCCGCCGAGCGTGAGCATGATGTCGAGGCGGTCCGCGGTGGCGGTCTGCCGCAGCTCGTCAAGCCGCGCCCGCTCGATGTCCGCCCAGGGACCGGGAATCCCGGCCAGCGAGGCGCCCTGCCACAATCGCAGCGCCGCGTCCAGCGACTTGGCGGCCGCGGCCGGGTCGCTGGATCCGAGCCGCCGGGCATCGGCCATGTGCTCGTCGAGCACCTCGGTGTCCAGCCTGCCCGGCTCGAGCCGCAGCCGGTAGCCCGGGCCGATCGCCGTGAGCAGCTGGCTGGGTGCGCGCCGTGCGCGCCGTGGTTCAAGCACCCGGCGCAGCCCCGAGATGTACACGTGCACGCTGTTGTGCGCGCTGGCGGGCGGATCGTGACCCCACAGGCCGTCGATGAGCTCGCTGCGCGACACCGCCTGCCGCGCGCCGGCGAGCATCCCGAGCAGCGCCCGCCGCCGCGGCCCGCCGATCTCGAGTTCATGGTCGCCTCGCCAGGCGCGCACCGGGCCGAGCAGCTGGACCCGCAGCGTCGCCGCGTTGGCCTCGGTCAATCCCCGCCCCCGTAGGTGTCTTTACGCCTCCCAAGGGGAAACGCACGCGCCCGGGCAGCGGTTCACCGGTTCAGCCCAGGCGGTATTCGGGAAGCGGATCCTCCTCGGCCAGCCGCGCGTGACCGGCGAGGTTGGCGTGGCAGGTGTGCAGGCTTTCCCGCAGGCTGGCGACGGCCGGCTCGGACAGGCCGTCCAGCATGCTGGCCTCGAGCGCGGCGACCGTGTCCCGGTAGCGGTCGAGGAGCGCGTGCCCGTCGGCGGTCAGCGCGACCACCAGGCGGCGCCGGTCGGCGCGGTCGCGGTGCCGCTCGATCAGCCCGCGGCTCTGCAAGGCGGCGATCATGTCGCCCATCGACTGCGCGGTCACGAACGAGTGTCGCGCGAGTTGGGCCGCGGACATGTCTTCGTGCCGCTCGAGCACGGTCAGCGCGGTGTACTGCAGCGCGGTCAGCCCGGCCGGACGGAAGATCTCGTCCAGGCGTGACCGCACCGCGAGCTCGACCTGCTTGACCAGGTACAGCAGCATCGGCTCGCGGCCCGTGGGCCCGGTATACGGCATATGCCGAGGGTACCGGGCGAGCGGGCCAACGTCGTAGCGGCTCAGCGCTCGCGCGCGGCGCGGCCGCGGCCGGCTTCGTTCATTCGCGTGACGGCATTGACGTGTGCGTGCTCGCTGTCAGTGGAAATGCACGGGAAATGGCCCGGGAACAATTCCGCAAAACATTGGCCAACGGAATTCGGGCCGGCCGCGGCGGCCTCTTCGGCGGTCGGGAATGCCCGGCTCCCGGCCAGGTCATCACCCACGATGTGCGACCATTGCCGACATGGATCTTCTCGCCGACCTCGAGGCCCGCGGCCTCGTGCAGGACAGCACCGATCTCGACGCGCTCCGTGACCGGATCAACGCCGGCCCGGTCGGGATCTACTATGGCTGCGACCCGAGCGCGGACAGCCTGCAGGTCGGCAACCTGATCGGCCTGCTCGTGCTCAGGAGGTTCGCCGACGCCGGGCACGGCGCGGTGGCGCTGGCCGGCGGCGCGACAGGCATGATCGGCGACCCGGGCGGGCGGTCGAAGGAGCGCAACCTGCTCGACGCGGAGACGCTCGCGCAGAACACCAAGCGCATCGCGGACCAGCTTGAGCGGATCAGCCGCGTCCAGCTAGTGAACAACCTGGGCTGGACGGGCTCGCTGACCCTGCTCGACTTCCTGCGCGACGTTGGCAAGCACGCGAGCGTTAACCAGATGATCGCCCGTGAGTCGGTGAAGGCGCGGCTGGAGAGCGAGCACGGCATCTCGTACACCGAATTCAGCTACCAGCTCCTGCAGGCCAACGACTACCTCCACCTGTTCAGGAACCACAGCGTGGAGATCCAGATCGGCGGCTCCGACCAGTGGGGGAACCTGCTGGCGGGCGTTGACCTGATCAGGCGGGCGGACGGGCAGCGTGCGCACGCCTTCACCTGGCCGCTGCTGCTGCGCTCGGACGGCAAGAAGTTCGGCAAGAGCGAGGACGGCGCGGTGTGGCTCGCCGCCGACCGCACCTCGCCCTACCAGTTCTTCCAGTACTGGATGAACGTGGGCGACGCGGACGTGGAGCGGTTCCTGCTGCAGCTCACGCTGCTGCCGCTGGAGGAGTGCCGCGCGGTGGCCGCCGCGCACGCCCAGGCGCCGAACAAGCGTGAGGGCCAGCGGCGGCTCGCCCGCGAGGTGACCACGATCACGCACGGCGCGCAGGCGACGGCGGCCGCGGAGGAGGCGAGCGCGATCCTGTTCGGCGGGTCGCCGGCCGGCGCGTCCGCGCAGGCGCTCGAGTTCCTGGCCGGCGAGGTGCCGACCACGGGCTTCGAGCCCGGCGAAGACCTCGCGCATGCGCTCGCGGCCACCCCGCTCGCGTCCTCGGTCAGCGACGCCAGGCGCACGATCGCGCAGGGCGCCGCGTACGTGAACGGCGTGCTGGCGGGGGAGGACAGGCCGCTGTCCGCCGATGACATGCTGCACAATCGATGGGTCCTGCTCCGGCGGGGCAAGCGGACCTACCATCTCCTCGACGCGGCTTCCCGCTAGCAGCATCCCGAACGTTCGCGGCCGGCTCCCCTCAGCTATGTTCGGACGTTGGGGCGTATTAGTCGACGGGAGGTCGTCGATGACGTTCGAGAAAACAACTCGGGGCAGCTACGGCGCGAAGATGCCGGGCGCGAACTCGGCCCCGGCGAAGTGGGTCAACCGGTTCATGATCAAGCGATTCCGCCGCAAGGGCGGCGGCCGCTCCATGGGCATGGACATGCTCGTCCTCACCACGATCGGGGCCAGGAGCGGCCAGCGGCGGGAGACCCTGCTCGGCTCGTTCCCCGACGGTGACGGCGCCTGGCTCATCGTGGCCTCGGCCGCGGGCAGCGCGTCCAATCCCGCCTGGTATCACAACATCGCCGCGCATCCGGGCGACGTCGAGGTCGAGGTCGGCGGCCGGAAGATCAAGGTCTCGGCGACCCAGTTGTCCGGCGCCGACCGTGCGGAGGCCTGGCGGAAGATCATCGCGGCGCAGCCGCGCTATGCCGGGTACGCCACCAAGACCGACCGGGCGATTCCCGTTATCCGCCTCGCCGCGAACAGCTAGCGGCGCAGCCGGGAAAGGCGTGCCAAACGTCATCAGAGTCAGTGGTCAATGATGCGTTCGCGCGCCGTTTTTGCCGCCCGTTGCTGCAGATGTGCTTGTACGTTACAGAGCCGGTCGCATACGTTCAGGATTAAGATCTTTGTTATTTTTCTGAGATTCTGGGGTCTGATATACCTAGACGAGCGGCATGGGGGATGGTAGGACTGCTTCCATGCGCGGTGCATGGCCTGCTGCAGTTAGGTGCGGCGTCCGGCGAGCCCGGGGTTCCGCACAGTGCGCGTGGGTTTGCCGGTGATCGCTGTTGTCGGCGAGGCGCTTATCGACCTCGTCGTCGATGGCGAGGGTTGCGTCGCCGCGCGCCCCGGTGGCGGGCCGTTCAACACCGCGCGGACGCTGGGCAGGCTCGGCGCTCCGACGACCTTTCTCGGCCGCCTCTCGGGCGACGCCTTCGGTCATATGCTGTGCGCCAGCCTCCGCCAGGACGGCGTCGCGCTCGGTGTGTCCGCGCTTTCCACGGCGCCCACCACGCTCGCCGTCGCCGACGTCGACACGGCCGGGGCCGCCAGGTACGCCTTTCACCTGGCGGGCACCGCCGCCGCCGACCTTGATTACCCGACGCTCTCCGCCGCGCTGCCCGACGGGCTGACCGCCGTCCACGTCGGCACCCTGGCGCTGGTGATGGAGCCGATCGCCTGCAGCATCGAGCGGCTGATGGCCGACGTGCCGCCGGACGCCCTGGTGATGGTCGATCCCAACTGCCGGCCGGCCGCGATCGGTGACAGGGACGCCTACCTGGACCGCTTCGAGGGCATGATGCACCGGGCGGACGCGGTCAAGGTGAGCCTGGAGGACCTGGACTACCTCTGCCCCGGGGTGCCCGCCGAGGTGGCGGCCACTACCCTGCTCGGCGAGAAGCTCGCGCTCGTGCTGGTCACCGACGGCCCGCGCCCGGCGCGGGCCTTCCTGCCGACAGGCGAGGTCAGCGTCCCGGTTCCCGAGGTCGAGGTGGTGGACACGATCGGCGCGGGGGACGCCTTCGGCGGCGCCTTCCTCGCGTGGTGGTTCGCCAACGGCCTCGGCAGGGACGACCTGCGGCTGGCCGGCCCGGTCCGTGAGGCGCTGCGCGCCGCCGCCGCGGTCGCCTCGCAGACCTGCACCCGGGCAGGCGCCGAGCCGCCCTGGCTCGCGGAGATGCGGAGCGTATCGGCCGCGTGGTGACGTGACACACTTGTGCCGTGGATTACCCGGCCGCACCGCCGCCATCGTTCCTTTTCGACCTTGACGGGACGCTGATCGACAGCGTCTACCAGCACGTGATCGCCTGGCGCGCCGCCCTCACCGGGATCGGGATCGACCTGTCGGTGTGGCGGATCCACCGCCGGATCGGGATGAGCGGCGGGCTGTTCGTGCAGGCGCTGCTGCGCGAGACGGGCCGGACGCTATCCCCGGCGGAGATCGGGCAACTGCAGCTCGCGCACGCCGCCGAATACCGCGGCCAGCTCGGGTCGGTCACCGCGCTGCCCGGCGCGCGTGAGCTGCTCGCCTCGCTCACCGCCGCCGGCATTAAATGGGCGATCGCCACCAGCGGGTACGCGGCGACCGCCCGGCCCGCGCTCGAACTGCTCGGGCTGCCGGACGACACCCCGATGGTGACCAGGGACCTGGTGAAGCACGCCAAGCCCGACCCGGACCTGTTCCTCGCCGCCGCCGCGCTGCTCGGGGTCGAGCCGCAGCACGCGATGGTCGTCGGGGACAGCGTCTGGGACCTGCTCGCCGCGCGCCGCGCCGGCGCGCTCGGCGTCGGGCTGCAGTCGGGCGGGTACGGTCGCGAAGAACTCGAACGCGCGGGCGCCTACCGCGTGTACGCCGATCCTGCCGAGATGCTCGCCCGCATCGACGAAGTGGGCGTGCGCGGCGACGGCGGCTGACGTTCGGAGGGCTGCATGGACCTTGGCCTGAAGGGCAAGCGCGCGCTGATCACCGGCGGAAGCCGGGGCATCGGCTTCGCGATCGCCGAATCGCTCGCCGCCGAGGGGGTGTCGGTCGGGCTGGTCGCCCGCGACGCCACCGGCCTCGCGGCCGCGGCCGGGCGGCTGTCCGCGGACGGGGGAGCCGTGGCCACCGTGGCGGCCGACGTCACGGACACGCCGGCGCTTGGCGAGGCGGTGGACCGGATCGCTCACGTGCTCGGCGGCCTGGACCTGCTTGTCGCCAACGCGGGCGGCACGGTGGGCCAGGGCAACCTGCTCAGCGCCGCGGCCGACGAGTTCACCGCGACGTTCGCGCTCAACGCGGGCCACGCGGCGGAACTCATCAGGGCCGGCGTGCCGCACCTGCGAAGCGCCACCGGCGGCGCCGTCGTGATCGTCTCGTCGATCACCGGCATGCGCCCGGCGCCGCGCACCGCGTACGCCGCGGCGAAGGCCGCGCAGATCCAGCTCGCCGCGACCGCGGCGCAGGAACTTGCGCCGTTCGGCATCCGGGTGAACGCGGTCAGCCCCGGCTCGATCATGTTCCACGGCGGCGCGTGGGACACCTTCAGGGAGCAGAACCCCGAGGATTTCGACACGTTCCTGAGGACCCAGTTCCCATTCGGCCGTCTCGGCCATGTGCACGAGGTCGCCGACGTCGTGACGTTCCTGCTGTCCGAGCGGGCGTCCTGGGTCACCGGGGCGAACATCGTGGTAGACGGCGGCCAGCGCTACCCGAGCGCCCGCCGCTTCGACTGACTTCGCCGGTTCCCATGCCGGCCAGCCGTGGTCCAAGGTGCTTGTGAGGCTAGCGTGCAGCGTAATACGAATACATTTCCTGGGAACCGCCCGCTAGCGGCCCGGCAGGTGGAGCGAGCGCGGCACGTGCAGGCCATGCGGCACGTGCAATGACCCCGGGATGAGCAGCCGCGCACCGAGCGCCAGCGCCGCCACCGCGACCAGCCCGAACATCGCGACCCACACGCCACCGGGCACCCGGGTCAGCCCCGCGAGCTGGTCCGCGTCCGAGTGGCGTGCCCGTCCGCGGTACCGCTGCCGCTGCAGTTCGACGACCGGCCGGATCCCGCCGAACAGCAGGAACCACGCGACGCCGTAGCCGAACACCGCCTGCACCGTGGCGGAGGCGAACCAGGTCACCGCGACGACGGCGGCCGCGCTGAGCAGCACGGCGAGCACGCCGAAGGCGTTGCGGATCGCGAGGAACGTCGCCGCGAGCACGGCAAGCAGCAGCCAGAGCGTCGCTGTCACGTGGTGCGCGGCGAGCAGCCACGCGGCCCCCGCGCCGAGCAGCGGCGGCGTCAGGTACCCCGCGACCGCGGTGAGCACCACCCCGGGCCCGGTCGGCTTGCCGCGCGACACGGTCACGCCTGAGGTGTCCGAATGCAGCCGGATCCCTTCCAGCCGCCGCCCGGTCAGCAGCGAGAGCAGGGCGTGCCCGCCCTCGTGCGCGATCGTGATCGCGTTCCTGGCCAGGTGCCATGTCGTCGCGTTCAGCACGATCAGCAGGGCGACGGCGCCGCTGGCGGCGACGACCCAGGCGGGTGGCACGGGCTGGAGCCCGGTGAGCCGCTCCCAGAACACCGGCATACCGGACAGGCTAAGCGCCACGCGGACCACTTTCGGCCTTGTTGCCGCGGAAAGCCGCACGAATGTGATAACTGTTAGTGTCCAGACGGCTACCTTTAGGCATCGGGCGGGCGGGAGTTGCGGGATGGGCGCGTTAGTCAGGCAGGCTGCCTGCGGACCAGAGCGGGGCGCGGTCCGCCGGCGGATCGCCGCTCTGCTGACCGTGGCCGTGGCGTCGGTGGCCGTGGTGACCGCCGGCAGCCGCCGCGTTCGCGGGCCCGCTCGTGCTGACGGCGCGCGACCGCCGGCTCTGCCCGCGGCCCGCCACCGCGTGCGTGGATCTGACCAGGCATCTCACCTGGCTGCAGTCGGGCGGGATGGTCAGCTTCGGTCCGGTCCGGATGGAGCCAGGGCCCCCGGGGACCGTCCACGCCACGCCGCGCGGCACGTTCCAGGTCTCGTGGAAGGTCGGCCCGGACTTCATGAGCACCACCTACCACGAGCCGATGCCGTGGGCGGTCTTCTTCGCCCCTGACGGCGTCGCCTTCCACGGCGGCAGCCTCACCACCCCGTCACACGGCTGCGTCCACCTGACCGTGGCGAACGCCCACTACTACAACGAGCACCTCCCGATAGGCGCCGAAGTCGTGGTCTTCTAACCCGCGGCCCGCATTATCGCGAAAACATTTACCCGGGAATGTGACGGCTGTTCATCGGGATGCGCCTGTGCTCCGCCCATTCGGCCAGCTGGTCGGCGAAATGCGGGCTGTCCGGGTCGCCGGAACTCCCGCCCGGGATGACGTAGCTGGCGCTCGAGCGCGAGGCCGGGTCGACCACCTGCCGGTACACGGAAAGGCTCGTCACGGTGAACGGGCTGCGCACGCTCCAGCGATAGCCGGCCGCCTGAATGGTATCGGCGTCCCCGCCCATCGGCACGCTATCGAGCGCGCCGGCGCCGTCCAGCGGATGCACGCGCACGGCCCTGTGCACGTCGCCCCAGCGCCACAGCGCCGGGTCCGGCCCGCCGTGGCGCACCGCGGCGGCCCAGGCGTCGGCCAGCGCACCCGGCACCACCGCGAGCACCCGCCGGCGCCGTTCGCCCGCGGCGGCACCGGCGGCCGAGTCACCCGCGGGCACCGGCCCCCCAAGCAGCTCCCACGTGTCGTTGGCCAGCCATCGCCGCACCATGCTGATCGTCGGCGCGGGGGTCCCCGACGCCATCCACTCCCACGTGGCCGTCCCGAGCAGCGGGCGGTACAGCGACTCGGCGAGCGCCCGCTGGAAGCACGCGTAGAGCAGCGCCCGCCCCGAGGAAGCCGCGAGATCCCCGTCCCAGCCCGACAGCATCGCGCGCGCCCTCTCCGCGGCCCCGCCGAACGGCCCTAGGCCGCCGAGCACCGCGCTCCACGCCCGCGCCGCCCACGAGACCGTGTCCGCCTGCATCCCCGCGAGCTCGTCCACGGAGAGCACCGCCGGCCCGGCCAGCGCGGACCGCAGCCGCTCGGCGCGAAATGGCGCCGCGAATATGTACGACAGGTATGGCTCGTCCCCGTCCACGATCGCGTTGTTCGCGGTCATCACGAACCCTGCGTCCGGATCGGTGACCCGTGGCAGCGCGCCGAACGGCACGGTGCCGACCCACTCGCACGACCCGTCCCACCCCGGCACGGGCAGCCGCCGGTGCGCCGCCGATGACCGCACCGGCACTTCGCCCCGGCACTGGTAAGCGATGCGGCCGTGCACGTCCGCGCAGACCAGGTTGTTGACGGGGTCGACCCACCCCGCTTGCGCGCCGGCCAGCTCGGCGACGTCGCGCGCCGTGAGCATCGGCAGCAGGCATTCGAAGCCGCGGTCCGGCCGGTACGTCGCGGTGTACTTCAGCGCCACCGCCATGCCCTGGCCCGGGTCGCCGTGCACGACAGGCCCGTGCCTGGTCTCCCACACCGGCGCTTCGACGGGGTCGCCGCCGCGGACATGAATCAGCACGTTGTGCACGGCTGCTTCCCGCCAGCCGTCCTCGGTCAGGTACCGCGAGCCGTCGAACCGCTCCAGGTACAGGTCCTGGTTGTCGCCCTCCGCGTGCGTGATCGCCCATGCCACCGACCCGTTGAAGCCGAAGTGCGGGAAGCCGGGCAGCCCGGGGAAGGTCGCGCCGGTCACGTCGAAGTCCGGGCAGGACACGCGGCACTGCCAGTACACGTTCGGGGTGTCGAGGGCGCGGTGCGAGTCGTTGCAGATCACCGCGCCGCCGTGCGCGGTCCGCCGCCCGCTGACCGCCCACGCGTTGGACCCGGGCTCGGCCTCGGCTAGAAAACCGAGGTTCCCGGTCACGTCGCCGAGCGCGTCGTCGATCAGCCGGGACAGCCGCTCGTCCGGCACCGCCGTCAGCGGCGACCCCAGCGGCGGCCGGGTATCGAGCAGGCCGAACGCGTCCGGGCCGATCCGTGCGAGCAGCACCGCGTTCGTCAGCTTGTGCTGCCACTGCCCCATGAGCACGTGCCGCACCTTGAACGCGGCGAGCGAGTGCCACGGCTGCCACTCCTCGACGGGGTACCGTCCCGGCAGCGGCAGGGCGCCGTCGCGCAGCGCCTGGCTGACGCCCTGCGCGTACGCCTCGAACGCCGCGCCGAGCGCGGGCGACATCGCCGCGACATCGCGCCGCGCGGCATCGGCCAGCCGCAGCCGCCTGGCCAGGATGTCCGCGCCGACCGCGGGCGGCCCGGCGATCTCGGCCCACCGCCCGCAGGAACGCCGCCTGTCGTAGTCCATCTGGAACATGCGGTCCCGCGCGCACGCGTACCCCATCCCGAACCAGGCAGCGCCGGACGTCTCGCCCCGCACGTGCGGAACGCCGTAGTCGTCCCGCGTGATGGTGGCTTCACCCGCCTGGCCGGCGACTGTCAGGCGGTCGGTCATAAGGGACATTATCCCGAACGAGCGGTGCCTCCTGTCAGCGTCGTACATTGCTGACATGCCTTCGCCCACGCGACTCGAATCATTCCTGGCCGAGCCCCGCAACGTCATCGTCGCCGGCATACGCAAAGACGGCCGCCCGCACCTCAGCCCCAACTGGTTCTTCTGGGACGGCGAGAGGTTCTACATCTCGACGACCAGGAACCGCGTGAAGTACCCGATGTTCCGCCGGGATCCCCGGGTGGAACTCGTCGTCGACGACGCGACCGGGTTCCGCTACGTCCATGTCTCCGGCCAGGTCGAGATCCGCGAGGACATCCCGGCTGAGCTCCACCGTTTTCGCGCCATCCGCGAAAAGCACGGCCGTGCGGTGCCGCCCGACGAGATCCTCGCCACCGAACTCATCGCCGACAACCGCGTGCTGCTCGCCATAACGCCGTCCAGCCCCCCGTCCACATGGACGACCAAAGGCCTGGACTAACTAAGCCAGGTAGATCAGGCGACCAACTGACGTGCGCGGCGATGGTTCGCGCGCACGCCAGGGACTCGGTCTGCGTCGTGTCCACCTCCAGGTCGTAGCACACCCCCTCGTGGACCGCATCCGCCTGCGCCGCGGCCATCCCCTGGATGCGATCTCCGCGTGCGACCTCACGGCCCGCGGCGACCGCACTCTCGCACCTGACGCCGACCCACAACACGGCCAGTCCGCCCAGAGTCTGCAGCCACCGCTGCTGGGACGCCGCTCCGCCGAGGAAGACGTCATCGATGATGACCCTGGCGCCCGCACGGGCCATCGCCGCGACGCCGTCCATCCAGGCCGCCTCCAGCGCCCGGAAGTCCGCCCCGACGCTCACCTCGCCATTCGCCGCGAACACGATCCCCTCGTCCGACGCCTGGATCTTCGCGGGCAAAGCGTCGATGAATGAGTCGCACCCGAACGCCAGCCACGGGTCCGGCAGCACGGCCTGCAGACACCGTGCGATCCCGGACTTCCCCGAACTGGAACCACCGTTGAGAATGATCATCTGAGTCGTCACCGCGCCACACTAAGGCGCTCCCCGCACGACACGAAACGAATATCGGCACACACTGCTCTGCTACCAAT
>Ga0187807_1000194_pt1 | contig 18204 bp, 16 predicted proteins | sample NC_wetland_sal_i_4_FD_132432 | JGI IMG/M metagenome (GOLD analysis project Ga0187807, IMG submission 132432) | Wetland sediment microbial communities from Neuse River Estuary, North Carolina, USA - ASW_2 | ecosystem: Environmental > Aquatic > Freshwater > Wetlands > Sediment | place: USA: North...
CGAGCGGTCGCTGCCCAAGCCCATCTCCCCCTACGGGGCGAGCAAGCTGGCCGGCGAGGGGTACGCGCACGCGTTCGCCAAGACCTACGGGATCCGCACGATCGCCGTCAGGTTCGGCAACGTGTACGGTCCCTGGTGCGCCCGCAAGCGCGGCGTTGTCAACGTGTTCTTCGAGTCGCTGCACTCCGGCGCGCCGCTGGTCATCTACGGCGACGGCACGTCGTCGCGCGACTACGTGCACGTGGACGACATCGCCAGCGCCCTGCGGCTCGCGCTGGAGAACGAGACCGTGGCCGGCGGGACGGTGCTGCACGCCGCCTCGGGGGTCGAGACCACCGTCACCGAGCTCGCCGACCTGTGCCGGCGCGCCGCCTGCAAGCCCGGCCACCCGATCGAGTACCGGCCCAGGCGAGCCGGGGAGGTGGGGCGGAACTTCGCCTCGTACGACTTGGCGCATGAGCTGCTCGGTTACGCCCCGACCGTCACCCGCGAGGAGGGCATCCCGCGCACCTGGCGGTGGTTCCAGGCCGAGGTCTTCAGGGACTGAGCGGCCGTCCAGGCGGGGCCTCCGCCGAGCCTGTTTCACCCTCAGCCGCGTTAGCCGACGGCCGCGACGCGCTCGCGGGCGCCTCGCCGTCGTCCGAGGGAGCGGGTGCTGGCACTTGCGCTCGGGTGGAGTGCCGGGCTTTGTACTGCTGGACGGAGCTGTCCACGTGCGCGAGGATCTCGGGGTCAATGCGGTAGAAGCGCCTGCGGTCGTACCACTTCACGATCACGGTGCCAACAACGAGCCAGAACACCAAGCCGACCGCGGCGGCGACGGTTCCCCGGGTGAGGCCGGCGGTGCCCTGCGCCCCGAAGTACATGATCGACCGGGTGCCTGCCAGAACCTGGCGGAGCGGTTCCACGTAGCTCAGCCAGCGAAGGCCTGCGGGCAGCGCCTCGAGCGGCACGGTCCCGCCCGCCGACGCCAGGCCGGCGTATACGAACAGCAGCACGCCGATCAGCTGCCCGTACGTGCCGGCCACGGCGAACAGCGCGATCGTCCCGACGCCGACGCTGACCGAACAAGCGTAGAAGAGCAGCTCAGCCTGCCGGGAGGTCGCCCCGCCGGGTTGTATCCGGCGTAGCTCTGCCTTAGCGCCCCCAGAAGTCCCTGAGGTGCGGGACGAGGTCGCCGGGGCGTTCCTCGGGGAACAGGAGCTTCGCCCCGTCCACCTCGATGACGTCCCGCGCGCCGGGGATCGTGTCGTGCAGCTGGTACGCCCACTTGACGCCGAAGTTGTTCTCATCGGCGGTTCCCCAGACGATCAGCGCCGGGACTCGCAGCGTGCGCAGCGCGGGGGTGACCGCCGCCAGGTGGGCCGGCTCGAAGGCGGCGACCATCCGCTCGACGTCCCTGGCACGGTCCGGCGACGCGCCGGCCGGGGCGTAGTACTCGCGCCACACATCCTCCGGGACGGCGGCGGGATCGTTGTACAGCACGGCGAGCGGGCCTGCCGGCCACGACGCGGGGTTGCCGCCGATGCCGGCGAACAGCGGGGCGAGCTCGCCCCGCCTGGCCAGCTCCACCATGGGGGCGAACTCCGGCGGCGGGAAGTTGCCGTCGGTGTCACAGTTCGTGAGGGTGAGCGAGCGGAGCCCTTCCGGATAGTGGGCGGCGAAGACCTGGCTGATCGCCCCGCCGGTGTCGTTGGCCACGAGGTCTACCTGGTCGAGCCCGAGCGCGCCGCACAGTTCCGCGAGGACACCGGCGAGCGCGGTTATCGAGAGATCGGGCCGGGCTGGTGTGCCGCCGTGCGCGGGCAGGTCGATGGCGACGCACCGGGTGGTGTCCGACAGCTGCTCGATGACATGCCGCCACATCACGCCGCCCGTGGCGAGCCCGTGCACGAACAGGCCGGCGGGGGCGCCGGGGGCGTCGCCGAACTCGGTGTAGGCAATCTCGCCGCCGGGCGCGGACACCGTGCGGCGACGGGCGATGAAGGTGCTGACGTCCATGGTAGGCTTCCCTTCAGATACAGACCGACTGTCGGTCTATTAGAAACATACCGATGGTCGGTCTGTCAATCGGTCCGCGCGGGAGCGGTGCCCGGGGCCCGCCGGCCGGAGTACAAATGGATCTCATGACCGAGCCGTCGTCAATCAGCACGAGCAAGCGGGCCGCGCAGGGGCGCGCCACGCGGGAGCAGCTCATCGAGGTCGCCACCCGGCTGTTCGCGGAACACGGCTACGAGGACACCTCGATCGAGGCGGTGCTGGCGGCGGCGGGCGTCAGCCGCGGCGCGCTCTACCACCACTTCGCCGGGAAGGACGCGCTGTTCGAGGCCGTGGTGCACAGCGTCGAGGACCGCATCACGGTCGAGATGACGGCGGCGATCAGCGGCGTGCAGGACCCGGTGGAAGTGCTGCACGTCGGCGCGCTGATGTGGATCGACCTGGCCGGCGACCCGGTCATCCAGCGGATCATCCTGACCGACGGGCCGTCCGTGCTCGGCTGGGAGCGCTGGCGGACGATGAACGAGGAGGGCGCGTACGGCCAGACCCGGGCCCTGATGCAGGCGGTCGCGGACGCCGGGCGGCTCCCGCAGCACCTCGTGGGCCCGTTCGCGCACATGGTCCTGGCGGCGATCGACGAGATGGCCGTGGTGATCGCGCGGGCCGACGACCCGGCGGCGGCCCTGGCGGAGGGCCGCGTGGCGGTGGAGGAACTGCTGCGCCGGATGCTCGTGCCCTAGCCGGGAACGGTGAGCTCAAGCGCGTCGAGGCGGCCGCGATCGGCGATGATGTCGATGCCGGAGACGCGGTCGCCGCGGTAGCTGAAGGCCAGCACGAGGACCACCCGCCCGCGCGGCGCCCACACGATCCCTGGCACCCCGTTGATCAGTGCCACCGCGGACCGGCGGGATCGCGCGGCGGCCGTCCGCGCGCCCTGCGCGACCGCCTGGGCGCCCTCGAGCACGGCCGGGAACCCCGGCGGCACGGCGGCCGGGTCCGCGCGCAGCACCACGTCCGGGTCGAGCACGGCGAGCAGCGCTGTCAGGTCTCCGGCCCTGGACGCGGCGAGAAACGCCTCGGCGACCGCGCGCTGCCTGGCCAGCCGCTGGCGCGACGCCGGGTCGCGGCCGGGCGCCGCGTCCTCGCCGCGCACCCGCCGCCTGGCGCGGCTGGCCAGCTGGCGCGCAGCGTCCGCCGAGCGCCCGGTGATCCCCGCGATCTCCCCGAACGGCACGCCGAACATGTCGTGCAGCACGAACGCCACCCGCTCGGCCGGCGCCAGCCGGTCGAGCACCACGAGCAGCGCGAGCCCCACCGAGTCGGCGAGCACCGCCTCCTGTTCCGGGCCGCCCGGGGCGCCCGGACCGCCGGGACCGCCGGCGTCAGCGCGCCCGGCCGCACCGAGCGCGCCTGGCGCGCCGCCCGCGGGCGGCGCGAAGGCGTCGAAGGCATCCCCGGCCGGGTCCTCGCGCCGGGACTTCCTGGACCGCAGCATGTCCAGGCACACCCGGGCGACGATCGTCGTGAACCAGCCGTCGAGGTTCGCCACGCCGCCGGCGTCCGCCCCGGCGACGTGAATCCATGCCTCCTGGACCGCGTCCTCGGCATCGCTCGCCGAGCCGAGCATCCGGTAGGCCATCGCCCGCAGCCGGACGCGGTTCCCCTCGAACCGGCCGGCCAGCCAGTCGTCGTCCATCAGCAGTCATCGCTCCTGTCGGGTTCCGTCATACCGCATGACGAACCGCGCCGGCCCGGTGTGACAGTCAGCGGATGGGACATCGCACGTTCCAGGCACGGCGTGTTGGGAAATGTTCCCTGTATGAGGCGCATCGGGATGGCGGGTGTGGCCGCGGTTGCGGTGCTGGGGGCAGCGCTCGCGGGCTGCACGGGCGGCAGCGGGACGACATCGGTCAAGACGGAAGCGAACAACGCCACGCCGGGGAAGGCCGCCTCCGCGGCGGCGAAGCCGACGCCGGCCGGGCCCGTCGTGACGATCACGCCGGGCAACGGCGCGAGCGGCGCCGACCCGTCGAAGGGCATCACGGTCACTGCGTCGGGCGGCACGCTCAAGAACGTCACCGTGCACACTGCGGGCGACCCGGTGACCGGCAGCTACTCCAGCGGCAACGCGAGCTGGCACAGCACGTGGGCGCTTGACGTGTCGCAGTCCTACACGGTGACCGCGACCGCCGCCGGGAGTAACGGGACGACCGTGACGAAGACGGCCGCGTTCCGCACGCTGACGCCGTCCTCGACGTTCACCACGGAGATCGTCAACGGCTACGACCAGTCGTACGGCGTCGGCATGCCGATCATCTTGTACTTCAGCCAGAAGATCACCGACAAGGCCGCGGTCGAACGGGCGCTGCAGGTCTCGACGTCCAAGCCGGTGATCGGCTCCTGGTACTGGGACGAGCCGTGCAACATGGCCGCCACGTGCGCCTACTTCCGGCCGCGCGACTACTGGCCGTCGGGCACGACGGTGAGCTTCACCGGGCACCTCAACGGGGTCGAGGGCGCGCCGGGCGTCTACGGCTACCACACGCTGACCCAGACGTTCGACATCGGCCAGTCGGTGATCGCGGTGGGCAACACCCAGTCGCACCGCACGCAGATTTACGTCGGCGGCAAGCTCACCTACGACTGGCCGATCAGCTCCGGCAGGCCCGGCGATGACACGCCCAACGGCAGCTACCTGACGATCGAGAAGGAGAACCCGGTGCTGATGACCGGCCCCGGGTACAGCCTCGAAGTCCCCTGGTCGGTGCGGTTCACGTTCAGCGGCGACTACTACCACGACGCCTACTGGTCGGTCGGCGAGCAGGGCTTCCAGAACGTCAGCCACGGCTGCGTGAACCTGTCGCCCGCCGACGCGGAGACCTACTACAACCTCGCGGTGCCCGGCGACCCCATTACGATCCAGGGCAGCCCGCGGGCCGGCGCCTGGGACAACGGCTGGACCATGTGGTTCCTGAGCTGGCCGCAGTACCTGAACGGCAGCGCGCTGCACGAGGCGGTGATGGCCGGACCCAGCGGCAGCACGTTCGTGAACCCGGCGACGCTGCCGCCCGACACGGCGAAGGCGCCGCTGCAGACCGCCCCGGCCGGCAACGCGGGCGTCTAGGCCGAGTGTCTAGGCCAGGCCGCCCGCGCGGATCGCGGACAGGAACGCCGCGTACGACCAGGAGAGGTTGGCGACCGACTTCTCGAAGCCGTTCACCGCGTCGAACTGCTCGCTGAGCTCGAAATGGTCGCTGTGGAACACGATCGCATGCAGCATGCTGTCCCCGGCGGCGCGCAGCGCGGCGGCGGCGTCCAGGGGCGACGCACTCCCCTGGTCGATCCCGGCCTGGGCGTAGAAGCGGGCGGACAGGGAGTCAGCCGGGATCGTTCGGGATGAAATGATCTTGGCAGCGAGACGATAGTAGAGTTCAGCGAAGTTCGCGGTGGTGAGCGCCCACGGGTGGTCGCCCACCAGGGCGTCGGTGTCGCCGTCGTAGAGGTCCCCCGGGTAGCGGCCGAGCAGCGGGCCGATGCTGCGGGCGGCGTCGGCGCCGTTGACCGGGTAGAAGTACTTCGAGTCCGGGTCGGACCACTGGTCGCGCAACTGGGCGGCGGTGGCGAGCAGGCGGGTGTCGGTGACCGACTCGGCGCCGTAGATCGCGGCCTGCACGATGTCGATGTTCGGGTCGTACGGGGCGCGGTAGTCCGCCGGCACGGGGAGCATCGACTGGTAGTACTGGCCGTTCCAGTGCTGGTCGAGGGCGCTGGTCAGCCACGTCATCGCGGCGGGCAGCCAGTCGGGGATAGCGATCCCGGCCGTGTTGGCGGCGACCGCCTGGAGGCAGCGCAGCTGCGCCGACCTGGCGAAGAACGAGTAGCCGAACTCCTCTTCCCACAGGTTCCAGGTCTGGCCCTGATAGGCGCCCTGCAAGAAGTCGAGGTTGGCCCCGATCAGCGTGGCCGCCGTCGCCTGGGCGGGCGCGTCGAGCTGGCGGTACATCGTCAGCAGGGCGACCGTCTGCAGGGCCGGGCCGTCGGTCTGGCCGGTCCACGGGCGCTGCGTGCCGTCGATGTGGAAGGACGCGCGGTCGAAGTCGCCCTGGGACTGCTGGCAGGTCTGGGAGAACGTGACGTAGTCGATGAGCGGCTGGTTGTCCGGCAGCGTGCCGGCCGCGTAGGCCGCGGACAGTTCGACCGCCACGATCGCGGCGTCGCGGGTCCAGTGGTAGACGTAATCCTGGGTGACGTGGGTGGCGGTGTTCTCCCACGACGGCGAGGCAAGCACGCAGCCGGGCCGCGAGATGATCCCGTTGTTCACCGGGTCGTCGAAGACCAGACCGTCGGAGGCGACGTTCCTGAACATTAGCCAGAACATGTACCGGGCCGCCTTGGTCAGGTCCACCTCGGCGATCTCGACCTGGCTGTAGTTGAGCATGGCCACCCCGAATCAGCCGCATCTTTGTCCAGGGCGAGCCTATCCGGCGAAGCCTCCAACCCCGTGCCGCGCCCGCGCGTCTTGGAAGTGTGCGGAATATCGCCCAGGCTTCGCTGCTAGCCGCCGCCCTGCTGGTGACGGCCTGCGGAACGGCCACGGCGCCCGTCAGCTCCGCGAGCCGCGGCCCAGGGCAGACGTGCGCGCCCGGGCAGATAGCACCGGTCAGCGCGTCGTTCGTGTCCGCGACGGACGGGTGGCTGCTCGGCATCACGATCCCGGAGTGCTGGCCCTCGGCCAGCTCGCGGGTCGTCGCGGCGACGACAACCGACGGGGGGCGGCACTGGTCGCCGGTTTCCGCGCCGCCCGCGCCGTGGGGCGGCGAGCAGACGGTGAAACAGGATGCCGTCGGCAGCATCCTGTTCGCCGGCCCGCGCGACGGCTGGGCGTTCGGGCCCGGGCTGTGGGCCACGCACGACGGCGGCGCGACCTGGCATCTGGTTGACACCGGCGGCCATAGCGTCGAGAGCATGGCCGCGACGGACGGCCATGTCGTCGCCGCGTTCCTGACCTGCGGCACCGCCTGCGGGCGGGGCGCGCCGTCGTCGTTCACGGTCGAGACGACGGCGTCCGGCTCCGACGCCTGGCGGGCCGTCCCCGGTGCGACGGGGCCAGGCGACCCCATCATGACCGCGTCCGCCGGGACGGCCTACGCGGTCGGATCGGGCGGGTTCGACGGCTCCCTCATGTCCCTGCTGACCGGTCCGGCCGACGGAACATCGCCGTGGCAGCGCCACCAGACGCAATGTCCGGGCATCGGCGGGATCGCCGCCTCGGCCGTCACCGCGCGGAGCCTGGCCATGGCGTGCACGATGCTCGGCGAGCATCCCGCCGTGACGCGGCTCTTCCAGTCCGGCGACTCCGGCGCGCACTGGCGCTCGTTCGGCCACATCGCGATGTACGACGGTCCGGAGATCATCGAGATCACCCCCGGCGGGACGGTGCTCGCCGCGGGGATCTACGACGGGATCGAGCTGTCCCGCGACGGCGGACGCACCTGGCAGCGGCCGGCGGCGGTGGACGACGCGGCGCCCACTGGCGGCGGCGGTGCAGTCGTCGCCGCGATGACCAGCGACGAGACCGGGTACGCGTTCGTCGTCGGTGGACCGATGTGGATCACCGCCGACGGCGGCAGGACGTGGACGCCGGTGGCCGTCCGCTGACCGCCGCTACCGGCCGGCCGCCGGCCAGCTCAGGCGGAGACGAGGTCGCAGACGAAGATGAGCGTCTCGCCCGGCTTGATCACGTTCCCGGCGCCGCGGTTGCCGTAGCCGAGACCTGGCGGGATGATCAGCTGCCGGCGGCCGCCGACCTTCATGCCCTGAACCCCCTGGTCCCAGCCCGCGATGACCTTGCCGGCCCCGAGCCGGAAGCGCAGCGGCTCGCCCCGGTTCCAGCTAGCGTCGAACTCCTCGCCGGTCGCGTAGGCGACCCCGACGTAGTGCACCTCGACGGTGTCCCCGGCGGTGGCCTCCTTGCCGTCGCCCTCCCAGATGTCGGTGATCTCCAGGTCCGCGGGCGGCTCGCCCCCCGGGAAGTCGACCTCGGGCTTCTCTGCGTGCATCTCGCCCTCCCTTTCTCGGCTACGCAACTCCCCCACCTTATGGCTAGGCTCGGCATGGCTAGGCTCGGTAACGGAGGTGTGATGGTGCACGTTGTTGTGACCGGCGGTGCCGGGTTTGTCGGCGCGCGGCTGGCGCGGGGACTGCTGGCCGCTGGCACGCTGAGCGTGGCGGGGGCGCCGCCGCGGCCGCTGACCCGGGTCACGATCTTCGACCGGGTACCGGTCCCGGCCGACCTGGCCGCCGACGACCGGGTGACAGGCGTGCGCGGCGAGATCACCGACGTGACGCCGGAGACGCTGGACGGGGCCGAGGCGGTCTTCCACCTGGCCGCCGCGGTCAGCGGCGAATCCGAGGCCGACTTCGACCTGGGACTGAACGCCAACCTGCGCGGCACCGAGACCGTGCTCGCGGCCTGCCGCGCGCTCGGCACCGCGCCCGTGGTGGTGTTCACGAGCTCGTACGCGGTGTTCGGCGGCTCCGCGGAGCACCCGCTGCCCTCGGTGATCGACGACCAGACGCCGCCCAACCCGCAGACCAGTTACGGCACGCAGAAGGCGATGCTCGAGCTGCTGCTCGCCGACTACACCCGCAAGGGGTTCCTGCGCGGCCGGGCCATGCGGCTGGCGACGGTCTCGGTCCGGGCCGGCCGCCCCAACACCGCCGCGTCGAGCTTCCTGTCCGGCATCATCAGGGAACCGCTGGCCGGAATCCGCGCCGTCTGCCCGGTGCCGCGCGGCACCGAAGCCGCCCTCGCCTCCCCCGCCAAGACCGTCGCGGCGCTCACCCGCGCGGCCACCGCCACCGGCGAGGAGTGGGGCGACAACACGGCCGTCACCATGCCAGCCCTCACGACAACCGTCGACGAGATGGCCGCCGCGCTGGAACGGGTCGCGGGCCCGGAGGTCAGCGCCCTCATCGACTGGGTTGAGGATCCGGTGGTCGCCAAGATCGTCCTCGGCTGGCCCACCAGGGTCAAGGCGGACCGCGCCGCCCGCCTGGGGCTGACCCCCGACCCGGACGTCGAGTCGGTCATCCGCCAGTACATGGCCGACTACCTGTGAGGTCTGGGAGGATCATCGAGTGGTACCCGCCGACGTCCGTGACTTCTTCATAACGAGCGGCGGGGCCGCGGGCGCGCTGATCGGGCTGCTGTTCGTCGCCATCTCGGTGTCCGCGGAGCGGCTGGCGCGGGAGAAGCGGGGGGCGCAGCTGCACCGCATCCGCGCGGTCGCGGCGCTGACCGCGTTCACCAACGCGCTGGCCATTTCGCTGTTCTCGCTGGTTCCCCAGAACCTGCTCGGCGGAACCGCGGTGAGCGTGGCGCTCTTCGGCCTGACATTCGTGGCGGGCGCGATGCTGTCGCTCATCCGGCTGCGCGAAGTGCACTGGGGCATCGTGCGCGACGGCGTATTCCTGGTCGGGCTGGGGGTCACGTTCGTCCTTCAGCTCATCAACGGAACGGTGCTGATCAGCCAGCCAGACAACTCCGGCGCCGTGGACACGATCGCGATCCTGGTGGTCGTCTGCTTCCTGATCGGGGTTGCCCGGGCGTGGGAGCTGATCGGCGGCCCGTCGATCGGCCTCAGGCAGGAAGTCACCGCCCTGGTCCTCAGCCGCGACCACGACGCAGACACGCCCGCGGACAGCGAGCCGCCGCGCTCACGGCCAGAATGAGTCCGTGCTCTACATGGTGATCGAGCGGTATCTGCACGGGCCGGGGCCCGTGTATGAACGGCGGCCGGACGCCGGGTGACGCCAGGCGGGCCGCCTAACGGGCCTGGTACTGGAGCGTCCAGGTGTGGCCGGCGTCGGCGGTGGCCTCGATGACGAAGTCGCCGGACGGCAGGGTCTCGCCGATGACCCAGCCCTGGACGGGGCTGATGAACGCGGTCGCCTCGGGGACGGAGACACCGCCGACGTTCCCTTCCATGGTCAGGGTGGCGCCGCCGGAGGCCACCATCTCCAGCGGGGCGGCGCCGTAGCCCAGGGGCGGGGTGTAGCCGACGAAGGCGGCGGCAGCCGGGCTGATCGCGCTGAACGGACCGGGGTACGAGCCGGGGCCGTCCGGTGCGTGCACCTCGGGTCTGGCCCCGGATTCGATGTAAGACTCCTCGAACAGGGCGCGCCAGTTCCTGGCGTCCTGCGTGGCGTAGGCCAGGTACGGCGCGTGGCCGAGGGCCGCGCCGTAGCCGAGGAAGAGCACCCACGCGGCGTTCCCTCCGGCGCATTCGAGCACCGTGATGTCGGGCGCCGGCGGATGGACGCCGGATGCTTCTGGCGGCTCGGTGAACGCCAGCGACCAGCTCGCGCCGCCGTCGGTGGTGTGCCATACCTTGCCGGGCGTCCCGACGAACCCATTGGCCGGGCCGCTGAAGCAGGCCGTCTGGGCCTGTGCCGGCGCGCCGGTCACGCGCGTCCAGTGGCTGCCGCCGTCGGTGGTCCGCAGCAGCTGGCCGCCGTCAACCGCCGCGGGCACGCCCCCGCTCAGCCAGACCTGGGCGCCGCCCGCGACCGCGTAGCCGAGGTCTTGCGTGACGAAGTGCACGGACTCGATGGTCTCGCATGGTTCGGTGAGCGCGGTCCAGGTGGCGCCGCCGTCCGTCGTGCGCAGCAGGGCGTTCGTGCCGACCGCCCAGCCGTGTTCGGCGTCGGTGAAGTCGACCTGGTCGAGCTTGGCCGTCCCGGTGTACTGCGTGGTCCACGTGCGCCCGCCGTCTGCGGTGGCGAGCACCCGGCCGGCGCCGGCCACCCAGCCCTGGCGGGCGGAGACGAACTGGACGGCGTCCAGCGGCTGAACCGTGGTGAGTACGCCTGGCGCTGTGTAGACGCTGGCCGGTGTTCCGGATCGGCAAGACGGCAACGCGCCCGACGACGGCGCCTGGCTGACGGAGACAGACGCGGCTGACGCGGGCCGGCTTGGCGAGGAAGGCGTGCGGGCTGCCTGAGGCGCGCTGGACGCGGTGCCGCACCCGGCGGCCAGCAATACCACCGCGGCGAGCGGGGCAACTGGCCACCCCCTGGCCAGCAATGACACGAGCCTCATCACAACACCTACGACGTTACTGCCGTCCCAGTGGTTGCGGTTTCCCGCGGGCGTGCGACGCCTCTAGGTCATGATCACGAAGACTTGGTGCACTTATACGATGCGTAACTTTCGTGATCATGAACCTGGCGGCCCCTAGGCGCCGATGTAGCTCATCACGTGCTTGATGCGGGTGTAGTCCTCGAAGCCGTACATGGACAGGTCCTTGCCGTAGCCGGAGTGCTTGAAGCCGCCGTGCGGCATCTCCGCGACGAGCGGGATGTGGGTGTTGATCCACACCGCGCCGAAGTCGAGACGGCGGGCCATCCGCATCGCGCGGCCGTGATCCTTCGTCCACACGCTCGAGGCGAGGCCGTAGCGCACGCCGTTGGCCCAGCGGACCGCCTCCTCCTCGTCGCTGAACCGCTGCACCGTGATCACCGGGCCGAAGATCTCGTCCTGGATCATCTCGTCGTCCTGCCGCAGGCCGGACACGACGGTCGGCTCGAACAGGTACCCCGGGCCGTCGACCTTGTGCCCGCCGGTCTGCACCGTGGCGTGGTTCGGCACCCGGTCAAGGAAGCCGCTGACCCGGGCGAGCTGGTTGGGGTTGTTCAGCGGGCCGTAGTCGGCGTCGGGGTTGTCCAGGCCGCCGGTCACCGTGCTCCTGGCCTGGTCCGCGAGGGCGGCGGTGAGGTCGGCGGCGATCTGCGGGCCGGCCAGCACCCGGGTGGCGGCGGTGCAGTCCTGCCCGGCGTTGAAGTAGCCGGCGCCGGCGATGCCCTCGGCGGCACCCGCGATGTCCGCGTCGTCGAAGACGATGACCGGCGCCTTGCCGCCCAGCTCGAGGTGCACGCGCTTGAGGTCGTCGGCCGCGGCGCGCGCCACCTCCATGCCGGCCCGCACCGAGCCGGTGATGGAGACCATCGACGGGATCGGGTTCCTGACGAGCTCGCGGCCCGTGTCACGGTCGCCGGTTATCACGTTGAAGACGCCGGGCGGGAAGAACTCGGACGCGATCTCGGCGAGCAGCAGCGCGGAGACGGGGGTCGTGTCGGACGGCTTCAGCACCACGGTGTTGCCGGCCGCCAGGGCCGGGCCGATCTTCCACACGGCCATCATCAGCGGATAGTTCCAGGGGGTGACCTGGGCGCACACGCCGATGGGCTCGCGCCTGATCATCGAGGTGTGGTCCCGCATGTACTCGCCCGCGGAACGGCCCTCGAGCAGCCGCGCGGCGGCCGCGAAGAACCGCAGCTGGTCCACCGACGGCGGCAGCTCCTCCGACAGCGTCAGGGCCACCGGCTTGCCGGTGTTCTTGCACTCGGCCTGGGTGATCTCCTCGGCGCGCCGCTCCACCGCCTCGGCGAACTTGAGCATCGCGAGCGACCGCTCGGACGGCGTGGCGTCCCGCCACGTGTCGAACGCGGCGGCGGCCGCCCGCAGCGCGTCGTCGACGTCGGCGGGGCCTGACACCGGCGCCTGCGCGTACGCCTCTCCCGTGCTCGGGTCGACAACGTCGCTGTACGTGCCGTCACGCGGTTCGGTGTACTTGCCGTTCACGAAGTTGCGCAGCGGTGCCTGCGTCATCCCCAGCCTCCCGAGAGTGTCACCTGTGCGATGAGCTTCGCAGAGATACACGGCCGTGACAAGTGAATCCGTGGTTATAGTAGCGTATATCTACGAAATCAGTTGACATTGGCGTATGACGTGACAAGCATGGTGGACATGGCCCACAGTCCGCGCGGCTCTGCCGCCGCACCCGTCGTGCTCGACGATATCTCCAAACGGATCATCGAGCAGCTGCAGGTCGACGGCCGGCAGTCGTACGCGGCGATCGGCAAGGCGGTCGGCCTTTCCGAGGCCGCCGTCAGGCAGCGGGTGCAGCGCCTCCAGGACACCGGGGTCATGCAGATCGTGGCGGTGACCGACCCGCTGACGCTCGGCTTCCGCCGCCAGGCGATGATCGGGCTCAAGTGCGACGGCGACCTGGAGAAGGTCGCCGACGACCTGGCCGCCATGGAGGAGATCGACTACGTGGTGATCACCGCGGGGTCGTTCGACCTGCTGCTCGAGGTCGTCTGCGAAGACGACGACCACCTGCTGGAGATTCTCAGCCAGGTGCGCGGGGTACCGTCGGTCAGGTCTACTGAGACGCTCGTCTATCTCAAGCTACGCAAGCAAACCTATACATGGGGAACACGATGACCTTGTCCTCTCCGGAAGAGCTGCAGGCCGCGGCCAAGCAGCACCTATGGATGCACTTCACGCGGATGTCCGCCTACCACGACGGCGATATCCCGGTCATCGTGCGCGGATCGGGCCCGTACGTCTACGACGACAAGGGCAAGCGGTACCTGGACGGGCTGGCCGGCCTGTTCGTGTCGATGATCGGCCACGGCCGCACCGAGCTCGCCGAGGCCGCGTCGAAGCAGGCGTCGGAGCTCGCCTACTTCCCGCTGTGGTCCTACGCGCACCCGTCGGCGGTGCAGCTGGCGGCCCGGCTCGCGGAACTCGCGCCGGGCGATCTCAACCGGGTGTTCTTCACGACGTCCGGGTCCGAGGCCGTGGAGTCGGCGTGGAAGCTCGCCAAGCAGTACTTCAAGCTGCGCGGCGAGCACGGCCGGTACAAGGTGCTCAGCCGCGACATCGCCTACCACGGCACGTCGATGGGCGCGCTGGCGATCACCGGGCTCGCCGACATCAAGGGCGCCTTCGAGCCGCTGCCGCCCGGCGGCGTCCGGGTGCCGAACACGAACTTCTACCGGGCCCCTGAATTCGCGGCCTCCAGCGTTGAGGACTTCGGGATCTGGGCCGCCGACGAGATCGAGCGGGCGATCCTGCGCGAGGGGCCCGACTCGGTGGCCGCGGTATTCCTCGAGCCGGTGCAGAACTCCGGCGGCTGCTTCCCGCCGCCGCCCGGCTACTTCCAGCGGGTCCGGTCGATCTGCGACAAGTACGGGGTGCTGCTGGTCTCCGACGAGGTGATCTGCGCCTTCGGGCGGCTCGGGTACTACTTCGGCTCCGAGCGGTACGGCTACCAGCCGGACATCATCACCTTCGCCAAGGGCGTCACCTCGGGCTACTCCCCGCTCGGCGGGATGATCGTCCGCGACCACCTGATCGAGCCGTTCCTGTCCGGGCACGCCACGTTCCTGCACGGCATCACGTTCGCCGGGCACCCGGTGTCGGCCGCCGTGGCGCTGGCCAACCTGGACGTCTTCGAGCGGGACAACCTGCTCGGGAACGTGCGCGCGAACGAGGGCGGCTTCCGCGCGACGCTGGAGAAGCTGCTCGACCTGCCGATCGTCGGCGACGTCCGCGGCGACGGGTACTTCTACGGCATCGAGCTGGTCAAGGACAAGGCCACGAAGGAGACGTTCGACAACGACGAGTCCGAGCGGCTGCTGCGCGGCTTCCTGTCGGGCGCGCTATTCGAGGCCGGCCTGGTGTGCCGGGCCGACGACCGCGGCGACCCGGTCGTGCAGCTCGCGCCGCCGCTGATCTGCACCCAGGAGCACTTCGACGAAATGGAGCAGATCCTCCGTTCGGTGCTCACCGAGGCCTGGACGAAGATCTAGCTCGCTGAGTCGGCCGCGTCCGTTCGGGATAAGAACAATCCTCATTCCGAACGGACGCGCGGTGACTCCGGGGCGGTCGGGCGAGCGGGGCCTGACGAACGGGGCCTGACTAGCCGACCGGCGTGACGATGCCGTACTCGTGGATGCGGCGGTAGATCGTCGCCCGGGACATGCCGAGCGCGCGGGCCGCGCGGATCTTGTTGCCCCCGTGGTCGAGCAGGCTCTGCACGATCGCGTCCCGCTCGATCGACTCGAGCGGGCTGAGCACCCGCCGGCTCACCGTCCAGCACTCGGGCGGCAGGTCCTGCGGCGTGATCTGGCCGGTCCGCCGGTGCTGGACTACCTGCTTCAGCACCTGCCAGAGCTGGGTCGCGTTCCCCGGCCAGGTGTGCCGCAGCAGCAGCTGCATCGCCGCGGCCGAGCAGCTGACGCGGCTCTGCTGGCTCAGCTTGCCGAGGAAGAACGGCACCAGCTCGCGCACGTCCTCGTTGTGGTGGCGCAGCGGCGGCACCCACACCGTGCCGGGGAACAGCCGCAGCAGGCCGGTGACGTCCGCGCTGGCCTGGTCGCGGTCGAGGGTGACGGCGACCCGCAGCGTTTCTTCCTTGCCGACCGCCTTCGCCTCGCCCAGCGCGCCGGTCAGCGCGCGGAGCTGGCGCGTGTTCAGCGCGCCCGCGTGCCTGATGATCAGCAGCCCCGTGCCGTCGGCAAGTTCCTCGCGGACTTCCGCCAGCCATTCGTCGCCCACCGCCAGGTCGACCACGTGGCAGGGCGAGGCGGGGTTGTGCCGCTGATGGACGGCACGAACCAGGGCCAGCTTGCCGACCCCGTTCTCCCCCTCGAGCGCCAGCCACTCGCCCCGCTTGTAGGCCGCCTCCGCGGCGCGGCAGGCCCGCTGCCACGCCGCGCCGTCGCCCACCAGGCCGGGCAGCGTCATCCGCGCCCGTGGCGCGGGCACCTCCGCCGCCGGGACGGCGGGCGCGGTCAGCTTGACATGTACCACCCCGTCGGGGAGCGGCCCCGGCCCCACCGGGCGGCAGAACATCCGTGCTACCGCCCCGCTCGGCAGGTCCACCGTCACCGCGACGGACGGCTGGCCCCTGTCCAGCGCCTCGGTGGCCCGCGAGATCAGCGCGGCCTGGTCGCCGGGCGACAGGGTCCGCCTGGCGTGGTCGTTCAGCATGACCACATCGTTGCCGAGGGCGAGCACGATCCCGCCGGTGTGGCGGCAGGCGCGGGTGTACTCCTGGAGCAGCCGCAGGTGGCGGGTGCTGCTCAGCGCGCCCAGGTTCTGGTTGATCTGCCCGGCGGTGGACTGGACGAGGGAGATCATCAGCGGGTCCGCGTCCCTGCGCCAGGAGGTCAGGTCGAGCACGCCGAGGATCTTGCCGGACACCGGGTCCCTGACCGGCACCCCGGCGCAGGCCATGCCTTCGAGCCGCTCCGCGTAGTGCTCGTGCCCGAACACGTGCGCCGGCCCCCCGGATTCCAGCGCCGTCCCGATGCCGTTGGTGCCGACGACGCTCTCGGCGTAGGAGAAGCCGGGCGCCAGCATGATCGAGTCCAGGTGGCGCTCGAGGTCGTGGTCACCGGTGTACCGGAGCAGCACGAGGCCGCCGGCGTCGGTGAGCACGATGCTGATCGGCTGGCCGTCCAGTTGCTCGTGCAGGTGCCGCAGCACCGGTTCGGCGGCGCGGGCCAGCGTGCAGTCCAGGTCCGGCGCCCGCAGGTAGTCCAGGCGCAGCCGGTCCGCCTCGACGTTCCACTCTCTGGAGCGGCACCACGACGCCAGGATCGGTTCCCTGACCACCGCCCGGTCGACGGGCTGCGACGCGAGGAACCTGTCCCTGGCCGCGGCCAGGCGATCTCCTGCGTCGCGCAGCCCCGTTGATGCACGCGCCATGTCGCCTCCTCCCCCATCGCTAGGGGTTTCCGCGTTGTAAGCACAAAATAAACCCGGCGTTGCCAGGCACTGTCTCAAGTTGAGACCCGCGGCGCGGTCCCGCGGGGAACGGCTCGATTCATGGACGAGCCACACGATCACCTGAATACCCACCAGCACGAAGAGACATACAACCCCTGGAGCATCGTCAACCTCGTCTTCCACCACCTGGCGAACGAGGGCCTGCACCCGGTCCTCGGCGAGACAGGCGATCCCGGGCTTCCGGCCGCCGCGCTGCTGCGCGCGCTCGGCATTGTCCCCGCCAGCGAGGGCAACCGGCGCGTCTCCACGCGGGCCAAGGACGAGCTGGCCCGGCTCAGGGAGGCCTTCGAGGCCGAGCTCACCGAGCACACCGAGCACCCCGGGCGTCCCGGGCGCCCGCCTGTCTCAGGTTGAGAGCACAACAAGGCCGACGGCGAGGTGTGATCCACCACACAGGACTTTCGCAACAAAGACTTTCGCAACACAAGGGGACTCTCGCGAGGAGGGATGCCGATGAGCCGCCAGAGTGTGGCCAAGGCCCACCAGAAGATCCAGGAACTGTCCTGGGAACCTCAGTATCACCAGCCCGTCTCGCACTACGGAACGGACTACACGTTCCGCAAGGCACAGAAGAAGGACCCGCTCAAGCAGGTCCTGCGGTCCTACTTCCCGATGCAGGAAGAGAAGGACCACCGGGTCTACGGCGCCCAGGACGGCGCCATCCGCGGCAACATGTTCCGCCAGGTGCAGGAGCGCTGGCTGGAATGGCAGAAGCTGTTCCTGTCCATCATCCCGCTGCCTGAGATCAGCGCCGCGCGGGCGATGCCGCTGCTGTTCCGTACCGTGCCGAACCCTGAGCTGCACAACGGCCAGGCGATCCAGATGATCGACGAGGTACGGCACTCGACGATCCAGCAGAACCTCAAGCGCCTGTACATGACCAACTACATCGACCCGGCGGGCTTCAACATGAGCCTGCGCGGGTTCCAGGACGACTACTGCGGCACGATCGGCCGTCAGTTCGCCGAAGGGTTCATCACCGGCGACGCGATCACGGCGGCGTCGATCTACCTCACGATCGTGGCGGAGACCGCGTTCACCAACACCCTGTTCGTCGCCATGCCCGCGGAGGCCGCGGCCAACGGCGACTACCTGCTGCCGACCGTCTTCCACAGCGTCCAGTCCGACGAGTCGCGGCACATCAGCAACGGCTACGCGACGCTGCTGATGGCGCTGAGCGACGAGTCCAACCACCAGCTGCTCGAGCGCGACCTGCGCTACGCGTGGTGGAACAACCACCGGGTGGTGGACGCGGCGATCGGCACGTTCATCGAGTACGGCACCAAGGACCGGCGCAAGGACCGCGAGTCCTACGCCGAGATGTGGCGCCGCTGGATCTACGACGACTACTACCGCTCCTACCTCGTGCCGCTTGAGAAGTACGGCCTGGTCATCCCGCACGACCTCATCGAAGAGGCGTGGAACCAGATCTGGAACAAGGGCTACGTGCACGAGGTCGCGCAGTTCTTCGCCACCGGCTGGCTCGCCAACTACTGGCGGATCGACCCGATGACCGACAAGGACTTCGAGTGGTTCGAGTACAAGTACCCGGGCTGGTA
>Ga0187807_1000195_pt1 | contig 18189 bp, 19 predicted proteins | sample NC_wetland_sal_i_4_FD_132432 | JGI IMG/M metagenome (GOLD analysis project Ga0187807, IMG submission 132432) | Wetland sediment microbial communities from Neuse River Estuary, North Carolina, USA - ASW_2 | ecosystem: Environmental > Aquatic > Freshwater > Wetlands > Sediment | place: USA: North...
GACTCGAGTTCGACTCGGCAATCATCGTCGACCCAGCCGGGATCGAGCAGGCTTCCCCGCGCGGGCGGGCAGACCTGTACGTCGCACTCACCCGGACAACCCGCAGGCTCGGACTCATCAGTCCCGGCGAAATGCCCGGCTAGCGGACGGGGTGGGCGCCCGCGACGAGGGCGAGGGCGAGCTTGGTCTCGTCCTCGCTGCCGGGCACGGCGGTGTAGATGACGATCTTCAGGTCGGTGTCGCTGTCGCCGAGGACGTCGCAGTCCACGGTGATCTCGCCGACTTCGGGATGCCGGATCGTCTTGCGGTCCTCGACGTGGCCGCCGACGGCGCCGTCGTGCCACAGCCGCGCGAAGCGCGGGTTGCCGTCGAGGGTGCGGCGGATCAGCGCGGCCAGCCGCGGGTCACCGGGGTAGCGGGCGGAGGCACGGCGCAGATCGGCGACGATCGCGCGGTCAGACGCCTCGCGGTTCTCAGACACGACCGGCCAGGCCGCAAGGCGGCCGCGGTCGGCGGCGACGGGGAACCGGGACCTCACCAGGCTGCGGTCCTCGGGCGCGACCGCGGACGGATCGCCAAGCAGCGCCGCCCAGCTCCGGTTCCACCAGATCAGCCGCCAGTCGGCCGCGAACACGGCGACCGGCGTCTCGCCCAGCCGGGTGAGCACGCGCTGCATCCCGGGCGGAATGTGATCGGTAATGGCGCCATCGTGGGGCGGTTGGAGCCCGGCGAGCCGGTACAAGTGATCGCGCTCATCCCGGGACAGCCGTAGCGCGCGTGCCAGTGCGCTGACGATCTGCGCGGACGGGTGGTAGCACGCCCCTGCTCCAGGCGGACGATATAGTCCACCGAGATCCCCGCAAGCTCCGACAGCTCCTCACGGCGCAGGCCCGCTGCGCGGCGCACCCGGCCCGTCGGCAGGCTGACGTCCGCGGGCGTCAGCCGATCGCGCCACGCGTGAATCGTCGCGCCCAGGCTCGTCTCATCCGCGCTCACTCCCCCATTATCCGATGGGGCGCACGGGCGTGGGTGGTACGGCTTTTCCTACCGTCGGGGCGTGCCTGGCTGCCCTTCCCGGATGGAGGCAGCCTGGATGCATGACCACCATCACCTTCATCACTGGGGCTAACAAGGGCCTTGGCTACGAGACCGCCCGCCGCCTGGCCGAACTCAGCCACACCGTGATCCTCGGCGCGCGCAACCCGGAACTCGGGCAGGCCGCCGCGAACCGGCTCGGCGTGCGCTTCGTCCCGATCGACGTGACGGACGACGCCTCCGTCCGTCGCGCCGCCGCCGACGTCGAAGCGCACGAGGGCCGCATCGACACGCTCATCAACAACGCCGGCGTCACTGGCCGCCCGGTAGCGGCCGGGCAGCTCACCGGCAGCGACGCTGAACTCGTCTTCGCGACCAACGTCGTGAGCATCGTGCGCGTCACGAACGCGTTCCTCCCGCTGCTCGGGCGGTCGGATGCCCCGGCCGTCATCAACGTCAGCAGCGGCATGGGCTCCTTCGCGCTCACCCGCGACCCGGAGCGCGTCGAGTCGACGATCGTCGCCCCGCTCTACACCGCCTCCAAGGCCGCGGTGACGATGATGACCACCCAGTACGCGCGGGCGCTGCCCGCCATCCGCTTCAACGCCGCCGACCCCGGATACACCGCCACAGACCTCAACGGGCACCGCGGTACCCAGACCGTCACCGAGGGCACCGACGCCATCGTCACCCTCGCCACCGAAGACCCCTCGGCCGGCACCGGCCGCTTCATCGACCGCCTCGGCCCCGTTCCCTGGTAGGGACACGTCCGAGGAGGAGCAACTCCCGATCGTTCGGGATAAAGACTTTCTTATTCCACTGAGTCCGGGCCGCCGGGCTCCGCCGAGAGCGAGATCAGCAGCGCTATCGCCTGCTCCTGGGTGAGCGCGCGTCCGGCCGCCAGCGCGGTTTCCCACTCCCCGGGTGCCGTGGCGGCGCGGGCCCGGGCCAGGTACCCTTCGAGCGCCTCGGCGTCTTCTGGCGGTATCGGCATGCCCGCCAGCTCCCGCAGGGCGCTGGCCGCGCCGGCCAGCCGGGCCGCTCGCGGGCCTTCACCGAGCTCTGCCGCGATGCACGCGGCCAGTTCCAGGACGTCCGCCGCTGCCTCAGCGTCGCCCGAGCTTGCGAGGTAGTCGAACGCCCCAGACAGCAGGTCGCGGGCTTCGAGCGGATGTCCTGTGAGCAGGTGGCAGTAGGCCAGAGATGTCAGGTCAACCGTCGCGCCCATGCTGTTTCCGTGCTTGCGGTTCAGCGCGAGCGCCTCCCGCAGCCGTTCCATGGCGAGGTCGAGGTGGTTCGCGAACAGTTCCGTCTGGCCCAGGTTCGTCAGCGCGTCGCCGAGACGACCCTCGTTGCCGACCTCGCGGCAGATGGCTATGCACTCGTTCAGCGCGAAGCGCGCCGCGTCCAGGTCGCCCCGGCGGCGGTGGGTGCCGCCGAGGCTGTTGAGTTCCCTGGCCTGCTGGTCACGCTCGCCCAGGTCGCGCCAGATGGCCAGGCTCCGCTCGAAGAGCCGGACCGCGTCGTCGAGCTCGCCGCGTTGTATCTGCTGCATCCCGAGCCAGTGCGCGACGCCAGCCAGCGGGGCGCCGACGTCGTCGGCGGCTAGGTCGATGGCCCGCTGCAGCCACCGTCGTCCCTCCCCGCCGTGACCGCGAATGTGCCAGTATTGCCCGAGCACTTGGACCAGCCGCAGGCCAACGGCGACCCGCTCGCCGTCAGGGGCCGGGTCGGCGGCTGATGTTCCCAGTGACCAGTTCAAGGCGGCGCGCAGGTTGTCATAGTCCGCTTCGAGCCGGTCCAGGGCGGCGAACTGGGCGGGGCCGACCAGCTGATCGCGAACTCCTTCGGCCAGTGCGGCGTAGTGCTCGGCATGGCGCCGCCGGGTACTTTCCAGCTCGCCGGCCTCGGCCAGGCGCTCCAGTGCGTACTCGCGGATCATTTCCAGCATGCCGAACCGAGGCTCACCGTCGGGACCTTCGGTCACGGTGACGAGGCTGACATCCCTCAGCTCGCCCGCCGCCTCCAGCGGGTCACAGGCAGGCCGGGCCACCGTGGCGAGCGCGTCCAGGTCGCAGCCCCCGGCGAACACGCCCATCCGGGCCAGCACCGCGGCGGAGGATGAGGCGAGCAGGTCATAGCTCCAGCCGATCGTGGCCCGTAGCGTCTGCTGCCGCGAAGGCCGCCCGGTGTCGGCCGCGGCCAGCGGCAGACTGGACCCCAGCCGGGCCAGCAGTGCCTTGGGCGCCAGCAGCCGTGACCGGGAGGCGGCCAGCTCGATGGCCAGCGGAAGCCCGTCCAGCCGCCGGCAGATCGCGGCGATGTCGGGCGCGTTCCCCGCCGTCACCGCGAAGCCGGGCCGGGCCATCCCGGCCTGCTGCACGAACAGCTGCACGGCCGCCGACGCCGCGACATCCCCGACACCTGCCGTTACGCCAGGGACGGACAGCGGTGGCACCGGCACCTCGTGCTCCCCAAGCAGGTGCAGCGGCCTGCGCGAGGTCGCCAGCACCGCCAGGCCGGGAGCGGAAGCCAGCAGCCCGGCGATGACCTCGGCAGCGCCAGGGAGCTGTTCCAGGTTGTCCAGGACCAGCAGCAGCCGCCGCCCCCGTAGGCATGCGGTCACCGCGGCCGCCCCGTCCCCGTCGGCGTCCAGGTCGACCGCGATGGTCTTCCACATCATCTCCGGATCCCGGACATCGGCCAGCGCGACGAAGAACACCCCGTGCGGGAACAGGTGACCTAGTGATCCCGCGGTCGCGATGGCCAGCCGCGTCTTGCCTACTCCGCCCGCCCCGGTCAGCGTCACCAGCCGCACGTCCGGCCTGGCCAGCAACCCCAGCAGGTAGTCCAGGTCCCTGTCCCGACCGACAAGCGGGGTCGGCGGCACCGGCAGGCTCGTCGGCGCGCCCAGGCTCTTCAGCGGCGGAAACCCCGCCGCCAGGCCCGGCCCGGCCAGCTGGAAGAGCCGTTCCGGCTCCTCGATGTCCTTCAGCCGGTGCAGCCCGAGATCCAGCACCTCGATGCCGGAGGGCGCTCCCGGCTCGGCCAGCCGCCATGCCACTTCCGACAGAACCACCTGGCCTCCGTGCGCCGCGGCCGCGATCCGTGCGGCCCGGTGCACGTCCATCCCGATATAGGCGTCCTCATGCCGCGACGGCCTGCCCGAATGCAAGCCCATCCGGACCCGCACCGTGACGCCCTCGGGCCAGTCGTGCCGGCCTAGCGCCCGCTGCGCCGCAACGCAGCAGCCCACCGCATCGGCCGCCGACTCGAACACGACGTAGAAGCTGTCTCCTTCGGTCCCCATCTCCAGCCCGCCGCTGTCCCCGATGGCCGCCCGCAATATCGCCCGCTGCGCGGACAAGGCTTCTCCGTACCTCTCACCCAGGCGGCCGAGCAACAGAGTGGACCCCTCGATGTCACTGAACATCAAGGTGACATCCCCGGTCGGAAGGTGCCGTGCCGCCGCGCCGGTCCCTTCGGGCAATCCCTCGCCCACCGATCCTCCAGAGCTAGCGCCGCGCCGGTCCACCGGCCGTCTGCAACCTCTGCAGAAATGGGATAACACGCCTAGCGCTGACGCGCCAACCCTTTGCGGGATCAGCCCGCCTGACGATAGCGTCCGGGGGTCGGCGGGACGGTTTTGGCTTCGAAGATGTCGATGTCCCGCGCGGTTCTCTCGACCGAATCGCCGCGCTGCAGCTGGTAGTACAGGCCGCGACCCCGGTGCACGTCGTGATAGGCCATGTCCGCCTGGGCGACCTGCGGCGCCGACAGGGGCACGTCATGTGCTGCCCGGTACTGCTCGATGAGCTGGTATTTGATTACCCAGTCGATCTCCCGCGCGATGGTGTCGAGGTTCCCTGCCCCGATCGCGTGCAGCGCCCGCTCCCACAGTCCCAGGACGCGCCTGCTGACCGCATCCCCGCCGCGCTTGTCCGCGAAGTCCCTTGCCTTGGCCAGGTATTCGCGCTGGATGTCGAGCGCGCTCATCTCGCTGCCGTTCGCCAGCCGCACCGGGCTGCGCCCGGTTATGTCACGGCTCACCTCACCGATGGCCTTGACCGGATTGTCCAGGATCAGGTCCGGCATCACGACGGCCGCATCGGCCATGCGCAGCACGAGGTCGGTGGCGCCCGCCTTGAGCAGCGTGGTGGTCTCGCTCATGGTGGGGTCGCTGACGGTCACACGCAGCTGGCGGAACCCGGCGGCACGCGGCTCATCGCGGGTATTGATGAGCGGCCCGGACCGGGTGGCCGCGGACGATATGCCGTTCCCGATGTGCCCGGCCCGCCGGCTGAGGCAGTACAGGGCGCCGCCCGGTGTCTGCAGTACCGCGCCCGCGCCGCAGATGAGCTGCCTAGTCGCCAGGAACGGGATCAGTATGTCGGCCAGCCGGCCGAACTCGCCGCGGCGGCCGACCAGGTAATTCTCCTGGCAGCCGTACCCGTCTGCCACCGAGCCGGCATTGGTCTTGAACAAGGAGATATCGCCGCCGAAGCCCTCTTCGCGCAGCCGCTGGCCGGCGTCTGCGAGCAGCCCTTCAAGGATCCGCTCCCCCGCCTTGTCACGCACCACGAGGTCAAGCGCGCTGCCGCAGTCCGGGGTCGCGTATTCCGGGTGGCTGACCACATCCAGGTGCAACCGCCCGCCGTTCCGCAGCAGCACGCTGCGCTCCAGGCGCCCGGATACGACCGGGCCGAACACGCGGCGCCCAACCTCCTCCAGGGACAGTTGCCGCTGCCCGCCGGCGGACAAGGTGAGGCTGTACTCGTTCCTGAGCCCGAAGATTCGCTCGTCCACATGGCCAACGCTATGCGCGCGGCGCCCAGCCGACTACCCTGTTAGGCCCGTGCGCGGCCAATCCGTGAACCGGCTGCGCACCCAAGCCGCCATGTTAGGCCCGTAACGGGCGAACGCCAGATCGTCGATCCGGTCCAGGCTGTCGCCTGCGACGGCGAACTCGTCATCCTCCAGGTCCGGCTGGAGCTGCCTGGCCAGTGCGATCACCTCGGCTGCGGTGCGCCCGTCGAGGATCGCTGCAACGTCTAGGTAGTCACGAATCTCGGACCTCGTGACGAGAGCGCCTACTTTGCTAGCTATCACGTCGTCGATCGCCAGCCGTAGCCAGCCTGCCGCAGCGCGTCCTCCACGGCGGCGGGCTGCTGCCCGGAAACCAGTGCCCTCCTGAGGCACGAACAGGTCCACGTCGTCGGTGTACCGGTCGATAATCTGGTGTGCTAGCAGGGCGTTACCCCCCGCGAGCGCCACGCCATATCGTCCAGCCGCCTGGAGCGCGATGTTGGCCACGCGACGGTGGATCGCCCGGATGGGCATCAGGCCGCGGAGATGGATGCCCGCGTGGCTAGCTCAGGGTGGGCAGCCTCCCAGGCCTGGCGGATGCGGGCCGGCAGAATCAGGTCGCCCCACAGGTCTTGCAGCAGAGCAGGATTGAGGTACCTGCTCAGGTCATCGTCAGAACGTGCGTTGTTAAGCACGCTCTGGTATGCGGCAAGCGCGTCATACCGTGCATCAAGGTTGAACTTGTGGTCAAGCGCGGACCAGAACAGATGCCGAGGCAGCTCGACCATGCCGCTCACTGGGCCGTGGAGGTCAGACAGCGCAGCCGCAACTAACGGCGGGCAGCGGAGGCGTCCCCACTGCGGCCGTGTGTTCGATCGGTCAGACACTGCCACATATTCAGTGTAACAAGATGCCGGCTACAGTGTCGCGAACGCGGAACACCTCACAAGCGCGGTCGCCTGTTACCGCCTACCCCAGAAGACCCGGTGCCACCACTTGCGGGTCAGCAGCAACTGCCAGCTGAACTGTCGTGGTCGCTTCTCGTTCCAGCCGTGGATGCACCGGCCGGAGTCGCCGAGTAGGCAGTCACCAGGACAGTCACCCGCGCAATGCCGGCAGTGCCGAGCCTGGGGCATTGACCACTCCTCAGGGATCTCACACGTCGCATTACGGGAACTGTAACCCGGCAACGTCAGCGGTCGAGAAGTGGTCACCGGAAACTCCCTGAAAGTGGCTATTTAGCTCGGTCCACTTCACAGCTATGTTCTGGTTACGTGACACCGACCGATGCTGTTGTGCTCCCCGATGCTCTTGTGCTCTGTGGTTCTTTGGTCCGGCTGGAACCGTTGCGGCAGAGCCACGTGCCGGACCTGATGCTGGCCGCGGAAGAGGACCGTTCGGCGTACACCTACACGCTGGTCCCCCGCGCCGACGAGACGGCCGAGTACGTCGCGGGCCAGCAACACAGGGACGGGGTAACGCCGTTCGCTCAGGTCCGGGTGCGTGACGGGGCGGCGGTCGGCTGCACGTCGTTCTGCAATCCCCGGATGTGGCCGGGTCGGGAGGACCTGTGCGCCGTCGAGATCGGCTGGACATGGCTGGCCGCGTCGGCGCAGCGGACCGGGATCAATGCCGAAGCCAAGCTGCTCCTCATCGGCTACGCGTTTGAGACGCTCGGGGTGGTCCGCGTGGACCTGAAGACCGACGCTCGCAATCAGCGGTCGAGGCAGGCCATCGAGCGCCTCGGCGCGCGCTTCGAGGGCGTGCTGCGCAACTGGTCGCCGTCGTGGTCGCCCGGCGAGGAGGGCAGGCTCCGCGACAGCGCGATCTTCTCGGTGACCGCGGCCGAATGGCCGTCGGTCAAGTCGTCGCTCGCCAACCGGGTCGCACAGGGGACGCGCCAAAACCAGGCAACAAGCGGCGCGTGAAGCGGCAGGATCGGGCGGTTGACGCCTCCCCCGCCCCACGCTGTTTGTCGTCTCCGGGCCGAGCGCTTGAGCCACGCACGTTTTTATTTACGTGCTACTGTTTCGTGTGGCCAACGCCGACACCGCAGGCCGCCGCTGCGCCGCCTGTGGTCGCCAACTCCCGGCGCAGCAAGGTCGCGGACGCATCCGGGTCTACTGCGGCGCGTCCTGCCGCAGCGCAGCGCGCCGGGCCCGCGAGCGCCACCGCTCCCCCGAACCGCGAAATGTCAACGTCAACTTGACAGATCCGGATTGTCAAGGCAATGTTGACAACGTGCCGACGGAGACGCCAGGAGCGAACCCGCCCGTGCTGGCCCGCCTGGTCCGCGCGGCGCGGGTGGCTGTCGACGACGCCCCGGCCGGCCCGGTCCTGGAACCACTGGCGGCGGTCGAGCTCATCCGCTCGCTGGCCCGGGTCGTCGAGGACGGGATGCGCGAGGCCGTGCAGCGGGCCCGGGAGGCAGGACACACCTGGGCCGAGATCGGCGATCTGCTTGGCACCAGCCGGCAGGCGGCCTTCCAGCGGTTCGGCCGCCCGCTCGATCCGAGGACAGGGATACCGATGGCCGACACCATCCTGCCGGGCGCGGCCGAGCGTGCCAGCGGCTTGTTCGCCGACATCGCCGAGCAGCGCTGGGATCAGGTCTGCGCCGCCTTCAACAAGCAGATGTCAGAGCGGCTGGATGCGATGGCTCTGGCCGGGGTCTGGGCCCAGGTCATCGGAACGGCCGGCGGCTACGAGGGAATGGGCGAGCCGGTCACCCACCAGGCCGGTGACTACACCGTCGCGGACGTCCCGCTGCGCTTCGAAGCGGCCGACCTCACCGGCAGGGTCAGCTACGCCCGCGACGGACAGGTCGCGGGCCTGTACTTCCTGAACAACTCCTGAAGGAGACCCCGATGGCAAGGCTGATGGTCCAGGGTCCAGATCTGGTGGTCGGGTTGTCGTGGCTGGAGAAGCTCGGCGCCTTCCGCGGGAACGTCCGCGTCCCACTGCATGCCGTACGCTCCGCCCAAGCCGAACCGCATCCCTGGTCCGCCCTGCGCGGGATCCGGGCCCCCGGCACCGGCATTCCCGGGGTCATCGCCTACGGCACGCGGCGCTTCAACGGCGGCAAGGATTTTGCCGCCGTCCTGGGCGGCCGGCCGACGGTCAGGGTCGACCTCGCCGAGGAGTCCCCGTTCGCCCGGCTAGTCGTGTCGGTGGCCGACCCCGACAGCACTGTCGCCGCCATCCGTAGCGCCACCGGCGTCTGAGCCGCGCGGCATACGCCTCGAGATGTAGCGTGAATTCGGCCTAGCGGCCGATGCCGCCGCCTGACCCGGAACCTAGCATGCGTGGTATGAGCAGCCCTGTACTTCCGGGCGGGGAAGTCCGTAGCGGGCCGGCAACCGCCGGGCCCTATCTTCTCGGCGGCTTGGCGGCGCTCTCCGTTGGCGCTGCGGCCATCCATTTCGCCGTGGTGTTCGAGCACTTCGCGGAATACACTCTGTACGGCGTTTTCTTCCTGGTGATCTCCTGGGCCCAGGTGATCTGGCCGGTGGTCCTGCTGTGGCGGCCGTCCCGACTGTGGCTCTGGCTGGGCATTGCGGGGAACGCCGTCATCATCGCGGTGTATGTGGCGTCGCGCACGGTCGGCCTCCCGTTCGGGCCTGATCTGCACAACGCGGAATCGGTCGGCGCGCTTGACGTGGTCAGCTGCGTCCTGGAGTTCGGGCTGGTCGCAGGCTGCGCGGTGCTGCTGTGGCGACCGTCCCTGGCGGCCCGGCCGGTGGCCCGCCGCGGCGCCTTCGCCAGCGCGGCCGCGCTTGTCGCTGTTCCCGCCGCGGTGATCGCGGCGACCACCGCGGTGATGACCCCTGGCTGGGCCGGTCCCGAAGGTCCGGCGGGCATGGCCTCCGGATCGTCATCGGCGATGTCGTCCTCGCAGTCGTCGACCACCGCGGACCCGGGCATGGGCGACATGGGCTCGACCGACGGCCTGCCCGACATGCAGATGTACGGGACGACGGCAGCGCCGACCGCGGCCCAGGTCCTGGCGGCCGCTCAGCTGATCAGGGAGACGGACGCGAGCCTGAAGCGGTACGCGAACGTCCAGGCGGCGTTCGCGGCGGGCTATACCTACGTTCTCAAAACCAATGGCGAGGAGCACCTGCTGTACGACGGCGGTGATCCCAGCTACCAAGGCCTCAACCCGCAGGACCCCTCGTCACTTGTCTATGCAATCAACGTGCCAGATCACGCCCCGATCCTGCTCGGCGCCATGTACATCATGGGCGACGATCAGCAAAACGGCCCGCAGATCGGCGGCGGACTGACCCGGTGGCACTCGCACCTCGTCACGTGCGTCAACGGACAGCAGACGATCGCCGGGTTCGGCGTGCAGTTGCGAGGCGGCTGCGATCCAGCCACGTGGCAGGACAGGTACACCGCACAGATGCTGCACGTGTGGGTCGTCCCCTATCCCGGCGGTGTCTTCTAGCCCTGGACATTCGGGGGTACCGCGGGCAATCCTTGCAGGTGTGAGCATCGGCGCAACGCTGGCCGAGGCGCGGCAGTGCGCTGGGCTGACCGTGGCGGAGGTCAGCGCACGGACCCGGATCAGGGAGGGCTTGATCCGGGCCATCGAGCAGGATGAGTTCACCGCCTGCGGTGGCGACTTCTACGCGCGCGGCCACATCCGCGCGATCGCCGCGGTCGTGGGCGCCGACCCCGGTGCGCTGATCAGCGAGTACGACGCGGCGCACCGCTACGGCAGCCCGGCCGCGCCGGACGACATGTTCAGGCCGCCGGGGCGCACGCAGCCCGGCCGACGACGGGGCCGATGGCTGGTTCCGCTAGGGATGCTGTGCTGCCTCGTGGGGACCGTTACCGTCGCCTATCAGCTAACCGGCGGAACGGGGATCGTACGGCCCGCCAGCGCCCTCTCCTCCGCGAGTCGCGCGGTCGCGCGGCATTCCGCGCACGCCCGTGTATCGCCACCGAGCCCGGGCCATGCGGCGACGCCTAGCCCGGACAGCACCCCTCCCGCGCCGACGACGGTTCCGCCGACCGAGGTAACGCCGGTCAGCGCCGCGCCGTTCGGACCTGGCGGCACGTCCGATGGTGACAACCCGCAGAGTGCCTCACTCGCGCTATCCGGCGACCCGGCCACGCCGTGGCTGACCGACTGGTACACAACCGCGCGGTTCGGCAACCTGAAGGCGGGCACCGGCCTGCTGCTCGACCTGGGCCGGACCGTGACGGCCGCCGGCGTGACCATCCACCTTGGCACCACGCCCGGCGCGGATCTTCAGGTCCGCGCCGGGACCACTCCCGCGGACCTGCACGTCATGGCGAGCGCCGCTGACGCGGGAGGCGTTGTCCAGTTGCCCCTGGCATCACACCCGCATGTCAGGTACGTGCTTATCTGGTTCACGTTGCTGCCGCCGGACGCGGCCGGCACCTACCAGGCGGCAGTCTCGAACGTCACCGTGATGGCGTCCGGTCTGTAAGCGGCCCCTCCGTTCGGCGGCCTCCGGGCCGCCCATGGAGTGGATCGGCCGGATCTCCAGGCGCCCCTGGTATGCCATGTTGTGCTTGAGTGCCTGCTCGATCGCCGCGTCGAGATCCTCGCACTCGATGATGGCCAGGCCCGCGATCCACTCCTTCGATTCGGTGAAGGGACCGTCGGCGACGAGCACCTTGCCGTCCCGCACCCGGATGGTGGTCGCGTCAGACTTGGGCTGCAACCGGATCCCCTGCAGGTAGCTGCCCTTGCCGATCACGTACTCGAACCAGTCCTCGATCGCGGGCGCCGCGGCGTCGTCCGCCTCGGTCGCCTCCGGGTCGACGACGATGAACATCGCGTACTTCATGCTCGCTCCTTGCTCAGCGCCCCGCCCTCGCGGCGGACCGTCACCGATACGACGATCGCCTTTCCCGAATTCGACACGGCTGCGTCATCATCCCCGCATGTTTGTCACGATTCCTGGCCGGATTGAGCGCGAGCCGGGCTTGCTTCACGGAAGGCGCCGGGGCGCAGCGGCGTGCCGAGCACCTGGCTGACCAGGACGCGGTGCGCGGCATGCAGCGTCCGCACGGCCGCCGGCGTGATGCCGGGCTTGACGGGCAGGCGTCCCCCTCGGGGCCGCCCGGGCTTGACCGGGATCCACAGGTGGCCGGGGTCGCTGCCCTCCAGCTCCGCGATGATCGCCGCGCGGGTGACGAGCCACCGGCTGAGGATCTGCACGGTGGATGCGCTCAGCGGGCACGGGCCGTCCGCGAGGTCGACCCGCGCCTCGTCGTCCAGATGCAGGGCACGAACCTTGAGGCGGGCAAGCTCGGGGACAGTCCGGTCGGTGTCCGCGACGAGCGCGGCCACCGCAGCGGTGCGCAGCGCTGTCGCCGCGTTGGCGTAGACGGGCCTGCGGACAGCCAGGTCGTGCAGGAGACGCTCGGTATCGGCGGGGGTCAGCCGGTAGCCTGCGGCGGGCCGCAGGCTCTCCTGCCGGTGCGGCAGGCCGAGGAACTCGGCGAAGGCGTTGTAGGAGTCGACGCGCACCCGCATCGAATTCGGGTGCGCGGCAGGCTCGCGACCGGGGATGGCGGTGCGAGTACGGGTCTTGCCCTCGGCAGCATCCGCGAGCCACGCGTCGGTCCGCGCGGGCTCCATCAGCTCCCCCACCGTGATACTGGCGGAGCCGACGGCCTGCTGCGCGTGGCGGAGGTACTCATCGAGGAAGTGCCTGCGCACCCGGCGGGTGGCAACCGCGAACTGGGCGTCGGCCAGGTGACGGATGAAGTCGTCTATCGCGCCGCGCGCCGACGTGCGCGCGTCCGGAACTGGCATGGTCCCAACGATAATCAATCCGTCTGATAACAGCAAGAAAAATACGGTACCAATCGCTGACCGTGCCCTTGTTGAGACAGTCACAACGTTAGGCCGGGAGGGAGGCAACGCGATTGAGTAGGACTGCGAGGATTCGGCGGGGCAGGACGTCGGCTGAGAGGCCTCTTGCTGTTATCACGTCCCATCGACGCGCCGGCAGCGCTTCTTGCTGTTATCTTGTTCGGGCAGCTAGCCATGAGCCTCAGCGGGACTAGCACCCACCTGGCGATCTTGCATGAGGCGGGCCTCGTCACCCGCGCCAGGTCCGGCCGCGCAGTGCTGTACTGCCGCACCCCGCTCGGCGACGCCCTGGCGGGTGACACCGAAGAAAACGCATTCTCGCCCTGTTCGGGCGATGCGTCCGGGCACGCCGGGCACCAGCCTAGGGACTGACGCCGGTATCAGTCAGATGGCGGGATTACGCGGAAACGCGGAGGTAATCGTGTATGTCGTCATGGTGGCGCCAGAGTGCGCGCCAGCGGCTAAAGCGGGCGGGCTCGGCGATGTGGTACTGGGGCTGAGCCGCGAACTCGAGATCAGGGGGAATGCGGTCGAGATCATCCTGCCGAAGTACGCCAACATGCGCTATTCCGATATCTGGGGACTAGCGCCGAGCTACGACGACCTGTGGGTGCCCTGGTATGGCGGGGCCGTCCGCTGCACGGTCTGGTTCGGGTACGCGGACGGGCGCAAGTGCTTCTTCATCGAACCGCATCCGGCGGCGGAATTCTTCGGCCGCGAACGCATGTACGGGTACGCGGACGATGCCGAGCGGTACGCGCTCTTTTCCAAGGCGGCACTCGAATTCATGGCGCAGGCCGGCAAGCGGCCGGACGTCGTGCACTGCCATGACTGGCAGACAGGGCTGGTCCCGCTGCTGCTGCGCGAGCAGTACGGCGCGGTCCTGCCGGACCAGCGGGTCTGCTACACGATCCACAACTTCCGGCACCAGGGCACCGAGGACGAACGGCTGCTGTGGGCCCTGCAACTCGGCCGGCCCGACTATTACCTTGACACGGACCGGCTCGGCGATGACTTCCGGTACCGCGGCCTGAACCCGATGAAGGCCGGGATCGTGTACTCGGACTTCGTGACCACGGTCTCCCCCAGCTACGCGGAGGAGGCGCTGTACGGCGACGGCGGATTCGGGCTCGGCCGCGCCCTCAAGGAACACCAGGTCAAGTTCCGCGGAGTCCTCAACGGTGTCGACTACGAGGCATGGAACCCCGAGAACGACCCGCATATCCCGGTGCACTTCTCGGCCGGCGCCATCGAGCGCAAGCAGCGTGACAAGGAGGCCCTGCGGGAACGGTTCTGGCTGCGCAAGACCGGCGGCCCGCTCGTCGCCTACGTGGGCAGGCTGGACGAGCAGAAGGGCATGCACCTGGTGCACCACGCCCTCTTTTATGCCCTGGCTCGCGGCGGCCAGTTCGTGCTTATCGGCGACGCGCACTACCACGACGGCATCAACGAGCACTTCTGGCAGCTCAAGCACTACCTGAACGACAACCCGGATTGCCACCTCGAGCTTGGATACCGGGAGGAACTAGCTCATCTGGTGTACGCGGGCGCTGACGTTCTCGTGGTGCCGAGCATGTTCGAGCCATGCGGGCTGGCGCCGTTGATCGGGATGCGATACGGGGCGGTGCCCGTCGTGCGCGCGACCGGCGGCATGATTGACACCGTGTTCGACCGCGACCACTCGCGGCATGCGCCGACCGAGCGCAACGGGTACGTCTTCTACCACACCGATAACCAGGCCATTGAGTCGGCGCTCAGCAGAGCGCTGCGCCTGTGGTCCATGAAGCGGCGCGAATTCCGCGAGCTCAGCGCCAACTGCATGCGCGCCGACTACTCGTGGGCCCGGCCTGGCGCGGAATACGTGGATATCTACCAGGACATCCGGCGCCGCCCCTGACCGGTCACTTGGGAACAGTGCATGCCTTGCCGCCGCCGAGCTCGACGCAGACACGCGCGAGACGACCGGTGCCGTCGGCGTGCACCGCTGTGAACGCCCAGACGGTGGCCGGCGCCTTGCTGGAGAAGACGAACACCCGCGACACCGTCGTCCATGTCTTGCCGCCGTCGGCCGACGTCTGCTCGTAGCCCGTGCAGGTGGCGCCGTACGCGGCGAACAGCCCGCTGGCGAGCGTGCCGGCCTTCTTGACCCGGGTGCTGGTCGAGACGTACGCGACGCACTCGCTGGCGGACGTCCCGACGACCACCTGCGAGCGCAGGTAGCTGAGCGGCACCGGGAACCCGGTCGCCGGCGCCGGGCTGGCCTTCAGGCTGACCGCCTTGGTGCAGTACACCGTGGCCGCGGTTCCGACCCGGAAGCAGACCCGGGCCTTCAGCGCCGGGCCGTCCTTCTGCTCGCCCAGCTTCACCCAGTCGGTGAAGCCCGCCGCCGACGGCGCGTGGACGACCGCGGACGAGACGCTCCAGGTCTTCCCGCCGCTGGCGGCTCGCTCCAGCCAGCCCGCACAGGCCTTGCCCGCCTGGACGTTCTGCAGATAGCCCGACACGTAGGCCGGGTCACCCGCCTTCACCTGCTCCGACAGCAGCACCGCGGTGCAGCCGGACCCGCCGCCGGCGCTGGTCGCATGCGAGGCCGTGGCCACGACCGTATAGCTGACGTTCGCGACGACAGGCGCCGCGATGGCGTTCGCCGCACCGCCGCCGAGTACCAGGCCGGCGACCGCGGCCGCTGTCGCGATGGTGGCGATGAGGCGATTGCGCATGCGAGGGAAAATAACACAGATTTTCCCGAACGGAGCAGGGCTTCTGCCCCGGCGAATACGAAATGACACCGCCCTGTGGCCCGGCCCTAGTATTCGCTCGTGGAGCTGAACGTCACTGTCGAGGGCGGGTACCTGCGGGCCGACGACACGGCGGGCGACGGCCCGGCCATTGTGCTCCTGCATCCGGGCTGGGGGATGCGTCCATCTGGCTGCCGGTCATGGAGCACCTGCCCGCGCACTACCGCGTCATCAGGTACGACGCCCGCGGTTACGGCGCCTCCCCCGCCCCGGCGGCACCGTTCACCCAGCTAGGCGACCTGACCACGGTGCTCAACGACCGCGGCGTGCGGCGGGCGGTGCTGGTCGGGCACAGCGGAGGCGGCGGCACCGCCCTCGGGCTCGCGCTCGCCGACCCGGCTCGCGTCGCGGCGCTGCTGCTGCTCGCTCCCGGGACGCCCGACTATCCGTGGCCGCCTGACGATCCCTACGGCGCGGAGTTCGGCGACCTGTTCGCGGCCGGTGACCGGGACGGGCTCACCGAACTCGGCCCGCGGACGTGGGCACCCGCCGACCCCGGCCCGGCCGCCCGCGCGCAGGTGCGCGGAGCGGTCGACGCCTTCTTCAGCGTCGGCGAGTTTGAACGGCCCGACCCGCCGGTGCACTCCAGGCTCGGTGAAGTCACGGCGCCGACCGTGGTCGTCATCGGCGACCTGGAATACCGGATGGTCGCTCGCTGCGCGGCAGAGGTGGCCGAACGGATCCCCGGCTGTCAGCGCATCCCCGCGCCAGGCGCCGACCACATGCTGCCGCTGCGAATCCCGGCCCTGATCGCCGAGCTGACCGTCAGGCTGGCCGGTGAGCACCTCTAGCTGCCCCGGCAGCCTCTTGCTGTTATCAGCCTCCTTCGGCTGGCTGCGTCATACTGGACCGATGGCGCGGACGGGTGACGCGGGCTGGGTCGTGGTGCTGAACGGCCCGCCCCGCTCGGGGAAGTCCAGCATCGTCACGGTCATCCAGGACACGTTCCCCGGTCCGTGGCTGAACCTCGGGGTCGACGTGTTCAGCGAGTTCGTGACGCCGCCGCGCTACCGGCCGGGGATGGGGCTGCGCCCGGGCGGCGAGCGCCCGGAGATCGAGGCGCTGATCCCGGCGCTGTACGCGGCGTTCTACGACTCGGTGGCCGCGCACAGCCGTCACGGGCTGAACGTGGTGGCGGACGTGGGGCATCACGACGGATACTCGGTGCCGCTCGGGACGCTTGCCGACGCGGCCAGGCGGCTGGCCGGGCTGCCCGCGCTGCTCGTCGGCGTCCGCTGCCCGGTGGAGGTGATCATGGCCAGGCGCGACGCCGGTCAGCCGGGCAGGCAGGGCCGCTACGTGACGAGCGGCCCCGGCGGGGAGATACCGGAGCCGGTGCTGCGCTGGCAGCGGCACGTCCACCAGCCTGGGATCTACGACCTGGAGATCGACACCTCGACCGTGACGCCGCAGGCCGCCGCGGCGATGATCCGCGACCGCCTCGCGGGGCCGCCGCCCACGGCGCTGCGCCGGCTGGCGGAGTGCTCGCCCTAGCCGAGGCTGGCCGCTTCCGTGCCGGGCTCGAGCGGCAGCCGGAGCGCGCGGGCGACGAACGAGATCGCGTGATACCAGCCGCAGACGAGCAGCAGGTCGACGGCCCCGTCCTCGCCGGCCGCCACGACCAGGTCCTGCCATTCCCCGTCGCTGAGGTCGTTCCTGTCGTGCAGCGCGTCGACCGCCGCGATGACCGCGCGGTCGGGTTCGCCCCAGCATCCGTCGCCCGCGCTCCCGCTGGCGAGCGAGCGCAGCTGCGCGGCGTCCAGCCCCGCCTTGGCACCGAACCCGGTGGCGTGGATCGCCCACTCATAGCTGGCGCCGCAGCGGGCGGCCGTCCGGTCGATGACGATCTCCCGCTGCCGCAGCGTCAGCGCGGTCCGCCGCGACAGGTAGTAGCTGCCCCAGCCGAAGATCGCCGCCGCCCGTTCGGGCCGCCGGGCGAACACCCGGAACAGCGCGATCGGCGGCCCTAGCTGCTCGAGCGCCGCGGCGGTCGCCTCGTCGTACGGCGGCTCGACTGGCGCGACCCGCGGCTGCTTTGAATTCCGAAGCATAGGTGAGATGCTAGCATCGGTGCTTCGGAAAGCAAAGCACGGAGGCGTGATGCCCACCACCCGCACTCCCCTGCCCGGGCGGCCGGTACGCGGCTCGCAGTCCGGACGCCCGATCATGGCGCTGCTCGACCTGCTCGGCCGGCGCTGGGCGCTTCGGGTCATCTGGGAACTGCGCGGCGACGCCGCGCCGACCTTCCGCGAACTCCAGCGGCGGGCGGGCGGCGTGTCGTCCAGCGTGCTCACCGACCGGCTCGCGGAGCTGACCGAGGCGGGCATCGCGGCGCGCGGCGAGGACGGCTACACGCTCACCCCGCGCGGCCGCGACCTGCTCAGCTGCCTGATGCCGCTGGAACGCTGGGCGGCGGTCTGGGCGAAGGAAACAGGCTGAGTGTCTCTTGCCCGGTTACGGCGACACGGCCGCAGGTGCGCCCGCGGCGTTGTTGTCGAGGTGCTGCAACGGGTTTTGCCGGCCATCATGAGGCCATGGGCCACTCACATCACCATGACCACGACGACGTGGCCACCGCGGAGGGCATGCGGGCGCTGTGGATATCGCTGGCCGTGCTCGCCGTGACCGCGCTCGTCCAGGCGGCGGTGACTGTGGCGTCCGGGTCTGTCGCGCTGTTCGGTGACACGCTGC
>Ga0187807_1000196_pt1 | contig 18188 bp, 15 predicted proteins | sample NC_wetland_sal_i_4_FD_132432 | JGI IMG/M metagenome (GOLD analysis project Ga0187807, IMG submission 132432) | Wetland sediment microbial communities from Neuse River Estuary, North Carolina, USA - ASW_2 | ecosystem: Environmental > Aquatic > Freshwater > Wetlands > Sediment | place: USA: North...
CGGCTGGGCGGGAATGGTGCCGAGGCGCCCTGCCTGGAAGTCCTCGAAGGCCTGTACTAGTTCGGCGCGGGTGTTCATCACGAACGGGCCGTACGCGGCAACCGGCTCGCGGATTGGCTCGCCGCCGAGCAGCAGGATGTCCAGCGACGGGCTGGCGCCGTCCATCTTCTTGTCCGCCGCGAACGTGATCGACTCGCCGGGACCGAACACCGCGAGCTGCCCGGTCTTTACCGGCCGGTGCTCGGCACCGACCGAGCCCGCGCCCGCCAGCACGTAGCCGAGCGCGTTGAAGTCCGCGCGCCAGGGGATGCGTACCTGCGCGCCCGGCGAGACCGTGGCGTGCACCAGCGTGATCGGGGTGTGCGTGACTCCGGGACCGGCGTGCCCGTCGATCTCGCCGGCAATGACCCGCAGCAGCGCGCCGCCGTCCGCCGAGGTCAGCAACGCGACCTGGCCGGCCCGGATGTCCTGGTAGCGCGGCTGCGTCATCTTGAGCCTGGCGGGCAGGTTGACCCAGAGCTGGAAGCCGTGGAAGATGCCGCCGCTTGCGACCAGGTCTTCGGGCGGCTCCTCGATGTGCAAGATGCCGCCGCCCGCGGTCATCCACTGCGTGTCGCCGTTGGTGATCAGGCCGCCGCCGCCGTTGGAGTCCTGGTGCCTGAACACGCCGTCGATCATGTACGTGACGGTCTCGAAGCCCCGGTGCGGGTGCCACGGGGTGCCCTTGGGCTCACCCGGGGCGTACTCGACCTCGCCCATCTGGTCCATGTGCACGAATGGGTCGAGGTGCTTGAGGTCGACCCCGGCGAAAGCGCGGCGCACCGGGAACCCCTCGCCCTCCAAGCCCGACGGCGCTGTGGTCACGGTGACCACCGCGCGCTCGGTCAGCGGCCCGGGCTCGGTGACCCGGGGCAGGACCAGGAGATTCTCGACCGATACCGCTGGCATGATGACACTCCTCTTGATTGGCCCGAACTGTCATACCCGCTTGCCGGGCAGCCAACAGCGGCAACAGTACATGAACATTCAACATTCCCGGCTGGCCTGGCGCACCGGGACTACAACGACGGGAGCCCTGACTCCAGGACGGACAGGGCCTCGTCGATGCGTCCGAAGGCCTCAGCGTCAACGGTGCCTTCTGAGTAGGCCTGCGGGCCCATTACCGCCATGATGGCGCCGATGATCGCGCCTGCGTAGACGCGGACGGCCACGTCGGCGGGCGAGCGGCCGGTCCGCTTGGCCAGCGCGTCCACCGCCACCTCAATCATCCGGGAAATCTCGTCCATGATGCGGGCCCGGACCTCGGGAATGGACATGCCGAGGGCGGACATCTCCTGGAATTCGGCCCACTCGGCGGGAGTGAACGTCGCGATCGCCTCGCGCACGGCCGCGCGGAGCGCGGCGATCGGAGAAAGGGACGGCGGCTGGCGGTCGAAGGCCTCGAACATCCGGTCGTCGAAGTCGTCACGCAGCACCACGTCTTCCTTCGTCGGGAAGTAGCGGAAGAACGTGGACGGCGAGACCTCGGCGGCCGCCGCGATCTGCTCCACCGTCGTGTCACCGTATCCCCGCTCGCGGAACAGCCGGAGCGCGTGCTCCCTGATGGAGGCACGCGTCCTGGCTTTCTTCCGCTCCCGCAGGCCGCCTTGCCGCTGGATGTCCACGTCGGTCACAGTCCCATTGTGCCCCTAGCGCTCCGTCGAGCCAGCCGGCTCGCGTGGCGCGGGCTGCGCCGCCTGCTCCGGCTCGGCTGCCGAGCCTGTGCGGTGCGGCAGGAAGGCGAGCGCCAGCAGCGCGCTGGCCAGCGCGATCCCGCCGCACGTCCAGAGCATGATGTCCATGCCGTGGATGAACGCCGCGCGCACGTCGTCAAGCAGTGCGGTAGAACCCAGCTGCCGCGCCACAGCGACACCGCCGGCGACGCTGCTCTTCACCGCCGCGGCGGCGGACGCGGGCAGGCCGTCCAGGCGCAGCCGGCTGGTGTACCCGTTGCTGATCAAGGTGCCGAGCACCGCGACGCCGATCGTGGCGCCGACCTGACGCACCGCGGAGATCAGCGCGCCGCCCGAGGCGCTGCGCTCCTGCGTCAGCGGCCCGACCGCCGCGTTCATGGCGGCCGGCATCGCCATCCCGAGGCCGAGGCCGGTCACGGTGATCCACAATGCCGCGAAGCCCGTCGAGGAACCGAGCCCGGTGAAGGCGCCAGTCACCAGGCCAGCGGCCATCACGAAGAAGCCGGTCGCGACGGCGAGCTTCGCGCTGACCCGCGGGCTGCCAAGCGTGCCGTCCGGCAGCTTGGGCTCGCTGCTCAGCCGGCTGCCGGCGATCATGCCGACCAGCATCCCGCCAATCAGCGGCAGCAGCCGTACGCCGGCGCCGAGCGGTGTCGCACCGCGGACATCCTGCAGGTACAGCGGCGCGGTGAAAAACAGGCCGAACATCGCGAACGACACCATCGTCATCAAGATCGTGCCCCAGCGGAAGCCTGGTACCCGGAATAGCGGCAGGTCGACGAGAGGCTGGCCGCCACCTCGCCGGCTGACGAACCGCTCCCACCAGATGAACCCGGCGATTCCCGCCGCGCCCAGGCCGATCGTTGCCAGCGCCAGCGTGTCCGTCCAGCTTTGCTGCCCTGCCCTGATGAACCCGTAGGTGAGCGCGGTCAGCCCGGCGCTCGAGATCACGATGCCGGGGATGTCCAGGCTGGGCCGCCGCTCGGCGCGCGACTCGGGCAGCAGGAACGTCACCGCGACGAGGGCGATCGCCACGATCGGCACGTTGATGAGGAAGACCGAGCCCCACCAGAAGTGGTCGAGCAGGAAGCCGCCGACGATCGGCCCGATCGGGTAGCTGACGAAAATTGCCGCGGCCATCACGGAGATCGCCTTCTGCCGCTCCTCCTCGCGGAACATGACCGGGATCACCGAGATCGCCATCGGGAAGACCGCGGCGGCGCCGATGCCGAGCACTGCCCGCGCGGCGATGAGCTCGCCGACGCTGACCGCGTAGGCGCACCATACCGAGCTCGCGACGAACAGGACCAGCGCGCCGAGCAGGATCTTCTTCCGCCCGTAGCGGTCGCCGAGCACTCCGGCGGGCAGGATCAGTGCCGCGATCACCAGGGCGTAAGAGTCGGCGATCCACTGCAGGTCGCCGGTTGTCGCGTGCAGGTCGACGGCGATCGTGGGCAGCGCCAGGCTGAGCACGGTCAGGTCCAGTCCGACGACGAGCACGCTCACCGAGATCGCCGCCATCGCCCACCAGCGACGGGTCGAATCAGTCATGAAAGTCACCGCCTTTCGGCTGTTCCATCTAAATGACAGCTACCCTCATAATGTAGGCACAATCAGTTGGGAGTGTCAAGCATAACTAACGGCCCGGGCGTGCTGCCGAGCAGACGCCACGGGCCGTCAGGAAACGGTGCTGGTTTGCCTAGGAGCGCAGGAGGCGGAGGGCCAGCGTGGGGCAGGCGCTGACCGCGGCGCGGGCATCGCGCTCCAGGGCGGGCGGGACCGGGCGGCCGTCGACGATCGGGTAGCCCCACTCGTCGAGCGCGATCAGCTCGGGCAGCAGCTCGGCGCAGGCCCCGTGGCCCTCGCACTCGATGGGGTTGACCAGCAGTTTCTCACTCATGATGGCTAGAGCCAGTCCTCTTCTGTACGGGCCGAGCCGCGCGGGATCGGCAGGAACGGCCGCGTGTTCGTCGCACTGCACCGGCCCCGTTCGTGGCGGTCGAGTTCGGCCGCGAAGGTGATCAGCGCGCTGCGCACGAACCGCGCGGTGCCGTCCGGGTGGTGGCAGGCGCCGCGCCCGGTGACCAGTCCCGCCCACCGCTCGATGTCGGCACGCGCCTGCCGCCGCGGGCGGGCGCCCGCTAGCTCGGCGAGGGCGGCGGCGATCCGCGGCAGCCCATTCAGGCAGGGGCCGCACTGGCCCGCCGATTCAAGAGCGAGATACCGAACGATCCGGGCCGTCTCCGCGAGCCCGCATCGATCCGGCGGCAGGGTGATCAAGATCCCGGCGCCGACGCGAGCGCCTACCGCGCCAAGCGCGTGGCTGTCCAGCGTCAGCTTCACCGCTTCGGCGGCCGGCGCCCAGGTGCCGTGGTAGCCGCCGATGAGCACGGCGCCGTCGCTTCCCGCCGGGCCGAGCAGGTCGCGCAGCGGCATGCCGAGCGGCACCTCGGCGATGCGCGGCATTCCGTCGGAACGGCGGATCGTGCACAGCATCGAACCGGGCTCGGCCGCCGTGCCCACCTGGCGGAACCAGCGCGGCCCGCGCCGGGCGATGAGCGCGAGGTGGGCCAGCGTCTCCACGTTCTGCACAAGGGTCGGGGCGCCCGCCAGCCCGCGCTCGGTCACCCGGGGCGGGACGAACGTCGGAATCGCCGGGCCGCCGCCGAGGTGATTGATCAGCGCGGTCTCCTGGCCGGACAGGAACCGCGGCGGCGCCTCGGCCAGTTCCACGGGAACCCGGTCGCTGCCGACCGCCCGGCGCTCCGCGATCGCCTGCTGCAGCCGCTTGCCGACGTCGTCGCGGCGGTCCGCGTGCGTGTAGAGGATCGCCTCCTCGGCGTTCACGGCCTCGGCGGCGAGCTGCAGGCCGTCAAGCACCAGGTGCGGCGCGAGCCACAGCAGCGTGGCGTCCTTGTCGCTGGCCGGCTCGCTCTCCGCGCCGTTCGCGATCACGACGGGGTTCCGGCGCCTGGCGTCGGCGGCCTCGAGAACCGCGCCGAGCTTGCGGTGCACGGGGAATGCCGCACCGCCGCGGCCGGTCAGGCCTGCCTGCTGGATGTCGGCGATCAGGCGGCCCGGTGCCTCACGGTAGGGAATGCGCCCGTGCCTGGCGGTGTGCGCGTGCCAGTCCTGCGGCTGCTGCCCGTTGACCGGCAGCAGCCGGGGCAGGTCGGTGGCCGTGTCTTCGGCGGGCATGCCCTTGGTGGCCATGGTCATCGGCGGTTAGTCCTCGTCTGTCCGGCGAGTGTGTCGGTGGGCGGACGGCGGTCCCTGGCGGCGGGCGTATCCCGCCCGGTGAGCCTGTCACGCAGCGCCGCCCGGTCGTGCACGGCGGACATGAGCACGCCGACTCGCTGCGCGCGCGGCACGTCGCGGGCTGCGGCGGCCAGCCGCCAGCCGACTCCGCCGACGACCGCGAGCGCACAGCCCGCCGCCAGCAGGAACATCCAGCTGTGCAGCATGTCGCGGCTCGAGGAGATGCTGTGCAGCCACGCGACCGGCCAGCTCAGGTACGCGAGCAGGTGCACCGCGCGCCACAGCCTGCGGCTGAGGTGCCGGCGCAGCAGGCTGGTCACGATCACCGCCACCGTGATGTCCAGGCTCACCGCGCCCAGCCCGATCCACAGCCGCTCATAGGGGGAGGCCAGCGGGACGATCACGGCGGTGAGCGGGATGTTCACGTAGCTGTCCGCGACTGCGGTCAGGACATGCAGCCCCACGAACACGACGGCCACCAGCGACAGGTTCCTGTGCAGGCCGGTGACGGCGAACCGGGGCAGGCCGGGCAGCCTGCCCTGCCTGGTCACCGTCAGGCCGAGCAGCACGACCGCCGTCATCAGCACCAGCGCCACGACGCCGGTGGCACGGCTGGCATACCACAGCGCGGTAGAAGAGTTGATTCCGCTCACGTTTTCAAGCATCGGTCATCAAGTCCAGCGGAGCATAGAGAGTCGCTATGAAGAGCCTCTGAACCGCCTGTCCAAGGTCTGCAGTCCCGCTGAACCAACCGCAACGGCTGCTATCCCCCAGCTTCACCAATGGTGTCCCTCCGGGACGTTCCCTTCCATGGCGCGCAACGTAAGGTCAGGGTAACTTCCAGTTTGGTAACGCGGTCAGTGGCACCGTGCTTCCACGGAAGTTCTGTGCTGTCCCTGTAGTTGACATGAGCGACATGTTTGGAAACTTGACTGTTACAAACCGATGACTGGGTCACTAACACTCGCCGCCCGAGCGGCCTACATATTGCGCGACAACAGCACCGGCCTCATCACGAAGGCCGCGCCCGCCTTGTACCCGCACCAGTGGAGCTGGGACGCCGCGTTCAACGCGATCGGCCTGGCCACCATCGACCTCCCGAGGGCCCGGCTGGAACTCGACTCGCTGTTCGCCGGGCAGTGGCGTAACGGGATGGTGCCGCACATCGTCTTCGACCCCGTCGCCGACGGTTACTGGCCCGGTCCCGCCGAATGGGAGTGCGCCCGCGTCAACGAGGACGCCTCGATGCTGCCCGCGACCAGCGGGATCTGCGACCCGCCCGTGCACGCGATCGCCGTGGACCGCATCCTCGCGATGGCTGCCACGGCGGGCGGGCGTCAGGCTGAGCTCACCCAGGGCTGGGCGGTACACCTGTATCCGAAGTTGCTTGCCTGGCACCGTTTCCTCGCCCGCGACCGGGTGGACAAGTCGACCGGGCTGATCACGCTGTTCCATGGCTGGGAGAGCGGGACCGACAACTCCCCCCGCTGGGACGTGCCTTACGCGAACGTCGTGGTGGGTCCCGGCCTGCCCGCCTACGTCCGCCGGGACAAGGCCCACGTGTCCGACCCGGCGCAGCGGCCGACCGACGGCGAGTACGACCGGTACCTCTGGCTGGTCGAGGAGGCCAAGCGGGCCGGATACGACGCCGGCCTGCTGCGCGAGTCCGGCAGCTTCCAGGTCGGCGACGTGCTGTTCACGGCGATCTTCGCGGCGGCGAACGACCTGCTCGCCAAGCTCGCGGACCGGCTGCGAAAACCGGACGACGTCGCAGAACTCCGTGACTACGCCGCCCAGGCCCGGGCGGCGGTTTTCTGCCACGTCGACGAGGCGTCGGGCCTGGCCGCCGACGTCGACCTGCGCACCGGCGCGCTGCTGCGAACCGAGACGGTCGCCGGGTTCGCCCCGCTGATCGCCGGCGGCATGCCCGGCTACCTGCGCCAGCGGCTCGTCTCAACCCTGACCGGCCCGCGCTGGGCGGGCCACCCCGCGCTGCGCTGGCCGCTGCCGCCGAGCACCAGCCCGTGCTCTGCCGCGTTCAACCCCGACTGCTACTGGCGGGGTCCGGTGTGGCCGGTCTTCACCTGGCTGCTCACCTGGGCGCTGCTGCGGGACGGCGAGACCGCCGTTGCGTCGCAGCTGCGGTCGGCCTCGCTCGAGCAGATCAGCGACGGCACGTTCGCCGAGTACTACCAGCCCATCACCGGCGCTCCGCTCGGCAGCCTGAACCAGTCCTGGACCACCGCGGTCGCGCTGGACTGGCTGCTCGACGCCAAGTAAACAAATGGCCTCAATCTTCGCGGATACCGCGCAAGGCATCCGCTCCTTTCAGTACGCTGCCATGGCGACTGAAGCGGGGTAATTGCAGCAATGGGTACCACAGATCTGGGAGCGGTGAGCAGCGACGCAGCTTCCGGGACGCTAGTTAGCCAGCCGCCGGCCTCGCGAGGGCGGCGATGGCCGTGGCCTGCCGGGTTCATCGCCGCCGGGCTGGTGCTGTTCGCCGCGTACCTGCTGGTGGCGCGGCAGGTGCCGGTCATGTCCGACGGCGCATCCAACCAGCTGCAGGCGTGGGACATGCTGCACGGCAACGTGCTGCTGCGCGGCTGGACGCTGAGCCGCGTCTCGTTCTACACCATCGAGCTGCCGGAATACATGCTTCTTGAGGCGATACACGGACTGAACGCCGGGTCCGCGCACGTCGCGTCCGCGCTGAACTATACGCTCGTGCTGATCGGTGCCGCACTGCTCGCCAAGGGCCGGGCGGGCGGGCGTGAGGGCGTTGTCAGGGCCGTGCTCGCCGGCGGGATCATGCTCGCGCCGACGCTCGGTATCGGCGGCACTGTCACCACGCTGCTGGCAAATCCCGATCACGTCGGTACGCAGATTCCGCTGCTGGCGGTCTGGCTCATCCTGGACCGGGCACGGCCGCGCTGGTTCGTCCCGGTTTCCGTGGCGGCGCTGCTGGCCTGGGCGCAAGTCTCCGACCAGCTGGCCACGTTCGAGGGAGCACTGCCGCTGGTGCTGGTCTGCGCGATCCGGCTGTACCGGCGGCGGGATGTGCTGGCCTGGAAGCCGGGCGATTCCTGGCATGAGAAGCTGCGCGAGTCCTGGTACGAGCTGTCGCTCGCGGCGGCCTCGATCGTCTCGGTCGAGGTGGCACGGATGACGGTGCGGCTCATCAGGCACGCTGGCGGCTATACGGTCTGGCCGAATGCCACGGTGTTCACGTCCGTCGCATCGGTTTACTCGCATGTGTGGGTCACGGTGGAGAGCGTCATCGGGATCTTCGGCGCCGACTTCTCTCACCAGCGGCTCGGTGCGCACGTCGCCATCAACCTCGTGCACCTGGCCGGCGTAGCGCTGGCCGGGTGGGCATTCGCCCGCGCCCTGCGCCGCTTCACGTCATGCGAGCTAGTCGTGCAGGTCCTTGCGGTGACGGCGGTCGTGCTGCTGCTGTCGTACACGCTCGACGGCGACTACACCGTCTCCCAGGGCTCGCACGAGATCGTCGGGCTGCTGCCGGTAGGCGCGGCCCTGGCGGGCAGGCTGCTGGCCGGCCGGCTCATCAGCGGCCGCCATCTCGCGGCGCTCGGGGTGGTGCTTGGCTGCTATCTCCTGGCCTTGGCGCATAGCGTCGTGCAGCCGCCGGGGAACGACCAGAACAGCCAGCTCGCCAGCTGGCTGGAGGCCCACCACCTCGACTATGGCCTGGCCACGTACTGGAATGCCAGCGTCGTCACGGTGGACAGCGGCGGCCGCGTCCAGGTCATACCGGTCGTCCGGCAGCCCGGCACGGACCGCGTCGCGGCCATCCAGTGGAATTCCGAGCCGTCCTGGTACAACCCTCGCCTGCACGACGCTCGATTCCTCGTGGTTCCCGGGCCCCGCAGCGGCTGCACGAGCGGTACGCCCAGCCAGTGGCGATCCGCCATCAGCGCAACGTTCGGGCCGCCGGCCGCGTCCTATCAAGCCGACGGCATCACCGTCCTGGTCTGGGACAAGAACCTGCTGGATCACGTGTTCAAGCCGGTGGGCCTGTGCTGAGACCGACCCGCTAGGCGGGGTCGGGGGGCCAGCCGGCCACGTAGGTCACAGTGCCGTCGGGCTCTACCAGCCGGGCGGGAAGGCCGAGGCTGGCGAGCCAGGCAGGGGCCTGACGGCCCCTGATGACGGCGGCGGTCGCCGCGGTGTTGGCGTCGGCGCAGGTGGCTGCGGCCACCGAGACGGTGCGCCAGACCGGGGCCGCGGGCAGGCCGGTGCGCGGGTCCAGGATGTGGTGCAGCACGTCGCCGCCGCGCTGCCAGCGGCGGGCGGCGGTGGACGAGGTGGCCAGCCCGCCATCCCTGATCGCGACGACCGTGCTCGGTCCCCGCGGCGGCTCGTCGGGCATGGCGGTCAGGTCCTGGACGCGGATCCGCCAGCCGCCCTCGGGCGGTTCGCCCGCCACCGACGTGTCGCCGCCCAGGCTGACGAGTACCCCGCAGCCGAGCCGGGCCGCGATGCGCCCGGCGGATCGGTCCGCCGCCCAGCCCTTCACCGTCGCGCCAAGGTCGAGCTGGACGCCGGCCGGTATGGTGAGCCGCCCGGTGGCCGGATCGAGCCCGATCGAGCGCCAGCCGGGAATCACCCGGACCCCCACCGGCAGCGCCGGGCCGCTCGGCGCGACCTGGCCGAAGTCACGGTCATAACCGAGCGAGGAGAGCACGCCGCCGACCGTCGGGTCCACGTCCCCGTCGGTGAGGCTGGCCGCCCGGAGCGAGACCGCGACGGCCTCGGCGAGCAGCGGGCTGACGGTCATCGTGACCGGGGCCTTCGCCTGCCGCGCGGCGTTCGCGAGGACGACCACCTCCGAGTCCGGGCGGAACCTGCTGCACGCCAGGTCCAGCTCGGTGAGGTCTTCGGAGAGCAACTGCCGCGCGACGTCCAGGCGCTCCGGGTTCGTGACCACGAGCTGGACGAGCATGCCGAGCGCGCGCCACGCGGCGAACGCCGGGTCCGCCCCCGGTGGGTCGTCCCCCCGGGGGTGCACGGTGTCGACGTCGGTCATGACGGTCGGCGGTGCCCGATCACCACGATGACGTGCCGCCAGAGGTAACCTGGCCGCCGCCGCCGGACTGCGCCGGGGTGTAGGCGGGCGCCTGCAGATTGCTTGAGTTGCTCGAGGAGTTCGACGAGTTCGAGTTCGAGGAGCTTGAGCCGGCCGAGGAGCCGGCTGAGCCGGCCGAACCAGAGCCCGTAGACCCGGTCGCGCCCGTAGACCCTGAGCTTGTCGTGCCCGCCTTGGCCACGCCCGTTCCGGACGAGCCACTGCCCGACGTCGAGGTGCGTGACACACTCCCGGCGCCCGACGACGAGCGGCTCGGGTTGGTCACCGCCGCGTGCGTCGAGCCGGGCAGCGTGATGGCGACCGCACCCGCCGCGGCCACGCTTGCGAAGCCCACCGTCACCGTCGTCGCGTTCAGGCGGCGCCGCCCGCGCTCACGCTCGGCCACGGCGTGCGAGATGCTGCGCGCCGCGGCGTTGCGCGGCCCGCGGGCGTGCGGCGATCCGTTGCGGAACTCCGGGCTGCTCATGCTGTCAGTCTGGCATACCTAGTTGTATGAGCTGTTCGGGTTAGATCTCAGATTGCTCTGAGTGCGGCAGCCGAACACTGGTGGGATTATTGACGGATGAGCGATGCTGCTTCGACTGCCGCCTTCCGCGCGGCGCGGGACCTGCTGCTGCGTCACCGCGAAGACTACGACACCGCCCGCGGTGCGTTCGCGTGGCCGGATCTCGACGAGTTCAACTGGGCACTCGACTGGTTCGACGTCATCGCCGCCGAGCATCCCGACCGCGCCGCGCTGCGGGTGGTGAGCGACGATGGCGCCGATGAGTCCGTGAGCTACGGGCAGATGGCGGCGCGCTCGGCGCAGGTGGCGAACTGGCTGCGCGGCCTCGGAGTGCGCCGCGGCGACCGGGTGCTGCTGATGCTCGGCAACGTGGTGCCCCTGTGGGAGGTCATGCTCGCGGCGATGAAACTCGGCGCGGTGGTCATCCCGGCGTCCACGCTGCTGCAGCCCGCGGACCTCGACGACCGGATCGAGCGGGGCGCGGTGCGGCACGTGATAGCAGACACGGCGCAGGTACCCAAGTTCGACAACGTTCAAGGCGACTGGACACGCGTGGTCGTCGCGGGCACCGCCGACGGCTGGCACGCCTACGCGGACTCGGCGGGCGCGCCCGCCGGCTTCACGCCGGTCGGGGTCACGAAGGCGGCCGACCCGCTGTTGCTCTACTTCACCTCGGGCACGACCTCCCAGCCCAAGCTCGTCGGGCACACCCACGCGAGTTACCCGGCGGGCCACCTGTCCACGATGTACTGGATCGGCATCAAGCCGGGCGACGTGCACCTGAACATCTCCTCCCCCGGCTGGGCCAAGCACGCCTGGTCGAACCTGTTCGCGCCGTGGAACGCCCAGGCCACAGTGCTCATACTCAACCAGTCGAGGTTCAGCGCCCCGGGCCTGCTCGCCGCCCTCGGCGACTGCCAGGTCAGCACGTTCTGCGCGCCGCCGACGGTCTGGCGGATGCTCATCCAGGCCGACCTGGCAGGCGCTGACATCGCCGCGCTCCGGGAGTGCGTCGCGGCCGGCGAGCCGCTGAACCCGGAGGTCATCGAGCGGGTCCGTGGGGCCTGGGGAATCACCGTCCGGGACGGGTTCGGGCAGACGGAGACGACCGCTCAGGTCGGCAACTCCCCCGGCCAGCCGCTCAAGCCGGGCTCGATGGGACGGCCGCTGCCGGGCTACCCGGTCGTCCTGGTGGACCCGGTCACGGGCGAGCCAGGCAAGGATGGGGAGATCTGCCTCGACCTCGGCAACAGGCCGCTCGGCCTGATGACCGGCTACCTCGACGACGCCGAACGGGACGCGGAGGCCATGCGCGGCGGGTACTACCACACCGGCGACGTGGCGACCAGCGACGACGACGGGTACATCACGTACGTCGGGCGCACCGACGACGTGTTCAAGGCGTCCGACTACCGGATCTCGCCGTTCGAGCTGGAGAGCGTGCTGATCGAGCACGAGGCCGTCGCGGAGGCCGCGGTGGTGGCCTCCCCCGACCCGATCAGGCTCGCGGTGCCGAAGGCCTACGTGATCCTCGCCGCCGGCGCCGCGCCGAGCCCGGAGCTGGCCCGGGACATCATGGCGTTCTGCCGGGAGCGGGTGGCCCCCTACAAGCGGATCCGCCGGATCGAGTTCGCCGAGCTGCCCAAGACGATCTCTGGCAAGATCCGCCGGGTGGAGCTCCGCGACCGCGAGGACGACGAGGCCGAGCCCAAGCCGCGCGGCGTCACCGAGTTCTGGGAGGACGACTTCAGCTGGTGACGTCGCCCGAGGTGAACCGGGCCCAGGCGATCAGCCAGAACAGCGCGGCGTACACAACGAACGACAACAGCCCGTGCTCCAGCGTCGGCGTGTCCACGGGCGTGCGCAGCAGCGAGTCGAACATATTCCACCAGTGCGTCGGCAGGTACGGCGCGATGCTCGCGAACTGCGGTATCTGATCGACGACCTCGCTGGCCACGATCAGCACCATCACCGCCGCGATGGCGCCGATGGCGTGCTCGGTGAACGTGGAGATCGCCAGCCCGATCGCGCCGACCGCGGCCATCGCGACGCACAGGTACAGCGTCACCAGCAGCACCCGCACCAGGCCGGCGCCCAGCGAGACCGTCGTGCCCGACAGCAGCGTCACCGGGCCGACCGGGAACAGCGCCACCCCGGCGAGCAGCCCCACCACCGACACGATGAACGTCGCGGCGGTCCCGAACGCCACGATCACCAGGTATTTCACGATCAGCAGCCGGGTCCGCCCGGCTGGCACCGCGAGCAGGTAGCGCAGCGTGCCGTACCCTGCCTCGCCCGCGACCGAGTCGCCGGAGATGACCGACACCGCGAGCGGCAGCACCAGGATGAGCAGCAGTGTCAGCGCGATGAACGTGAGGAACACGCCGTTGCCGGCGAGCTGGTTGAAGAACGCCGCGCTCGAACCGGGGCCCCCACCGCCGCCACCCCGCCCGTTGCCCGGCGCCGAGACCTTCAGGCCGATGCCGATAAGGAGGGGGAACAGTGCCACGACGACCAGCAGGAGCTGGTTGCGCCGACGGAAGAACACGAGCCTCAGTTCGTTCAGGAAAAATCTCAGATTTCCCCGAACGATGCCGGCCGTCTCTACGGCCTCAGCCTGCTCCTCGGCGGTGGTAACCACAAGCTCAGCGCTCGACATCGAAGCCCTCCCCCGTCAGCCCCACGAACAGGTCCTCAAGGCTCGGGGACTCGACCGCCAGGCCGCGGACCGCGATGCCGGCGTGTACCAGCTCGGCGCAGACGTGTTCGGGCGCGGCGTCGCCGAGTTCCGCGGTGATCGCTTCCTCGCCCGGCGCGGGGGCCGGCTCGGCCAGGCCGAGCTTGTCGAACACCTCTGCCGCAGCGGCGACGTCAGGCGTCCGCACCGTGATGCGGGCGGCCCCCGTGCGACGTAGTTCCGGCAGCGACCCCTGGAAGACAAGCTGCCCGGTGCGCATCACCCCGACATGCGAGCAGACCTGCTCGACCTCGGCGAGCAGGTGCGACGACACGAACACGGTGATGCCGTCGGCGGCGATCTGCCGCACCAGCGCGCGGACCTCGCGGGTGCCCTGCGGGTCGAGCCCGTTGGTCGGCTCGTCCAGGATGATCAGGTCGCGGGGACGCAGCAGGCCGGAGGCGATCGCGAGCCGCTGCTTCATGCCGAGGGAGTAGTGCCGGTACTTCTTCTTCGCCGCCGCGGTCAGCCCGACGCGCTCGAGCGCGGTGCCGATCCGCCGTTTCGCGGTTCTCGCCGACGCCGTTCTGTCCGCGGCGTCGTACCTGGCCAGGTTGTCCCACCCGCTCAGGTAGGGATAGAACGCCGGGCCCTCCACCAGGGAGCCGACCCTGGACAGCACGTTGACGGCTCGGGCTGGCATTGGCACGCCGAGCAATTCCGCGGAGCCGCTCGTCGGATAGGCCAGGCCGAGCAGCATGCGGATCGTGGTGGTCTTGCCTGAGCCGTTCGGGCCGAGGAAGCCGTAGACCGACCCCGTGGGCACCGCCAGGTCGATGTGGTCTACGGCCAGCTGGCCGCCGCGGAACCGCTTGGTGAGCGCGTCGCTCTTTATCGCCAGTTCCGCGGTGCCGGGCGGTGTCAGCTGACTCGGAAGCGCGGCGTTGGTGGTCTCGGTCATCAGTGCGTGTGCCCGACCGCGGCGTAGAGCACGCTCGGCTGGACCGCGCCGATGTAGATGTTGCCGTTGGTGATCAGCATCGACATCAGGCTCGTGGTCAGCAGCGTGCCGCTGCCCCAGGGGCCGTGCACCGGCTTGGCCGCTCCGATCAGCGAGTTCAGCACCGCGGCGCCTTCACCGCCGAGAGCGCCCATCCCTGTCTGGGGGGTGCCCGGGGCCGGCGTGCCGCCTCCCTGGCCAGGGACGCCGAGGGCCTGGTTGAGTGCCGACTGCGGGAACTCCACCACGGTCAGCCAGCCGGAGCCGTACCCGCCGAACCCGGTGTCGGGCACCGAGCTGCCTTGCTGGCTGGTCGCGTGGCCCGTGCCGAGGTTGTGCACCGTGAGCTTGGCGCCAGGCGGCGGCGTGAACTGCAAGTTCGCCTGCGCGGGCGTCACGAACGAGATGTCTGTGTAACCCACCTGGAAAGCCGGCGACGTCGCGTTCTTGGCGAAGACCTGCAGCCGCAGCGGCACGCCGTACTTGCCGTCGATCGCGATCACTACCTTGCCGACCAGTGACCGGGAGTCCTTCGGCGCGAGGACCAGCTGGTAGGCGGGCTCGCCCGCGACGAGCACGTTGCTCTGCACGCTGACCAGCGTGGTCTTGCCGACGGCCTTGAGCACCTGGTCGGCGGCCTGCTGCGGGGTCAGCACGGGCACCGCCGGCAGCTGTGCTTGGACGCGCTTGGCGTTGTGCTTGAGCGAGCCCTTGGGCCAGGTGTACTCGGTGACGGCGTTCCGCGTGCTGTCCCAGACCCACAGCTTGTTGCCGTCCCTGATCACGTCGGTCTCGCTGAGGCTCTGCGGCACCGCCAGCCGGAAGTGCTGCGGGCTGTCGTAGTACACCTTCACCGTGTGCGACCCGGTGATCAGCGACGACAGCGACGTCGGGTTGCCGAGCTGCGGCAGCTGCGGCAGCCCGAGAGAGGTCGTCTCCACCACGGTGCCGGTCAGCGGCGGCATCTTCGCGGTCGAGTCGACCTGCGCGAGCAGCTGCGCCGGGGTTTTCGCCGGCAGCGCCGGCGTTGCCTGCGCGACCGGGATTTGCATCCCAGCGATGACACCGCCGGTAACCGCCACGGCCGTGACGGGTACCAGCCACCGGCCCCGCCTTGACAGTTTGACCCGCATACTCCTCACCCGTTCCTTGCCCCTACAGCCTTGCGTCTTTAAGAAAACTGTGCCTTACGCCGGCTGTGAGGAACCTGAGAGCGTGGCCCGGGCACGCCCGCACTTACGCGACACTGTACCCGTGCGCGTGCTTGTCGTTGAGGACGAGCGGCGGCTAGCCGCCGCGGTCAAGCGCGGCCTGGAAGCGGAAGGGTTCGTCGTCGACCTCGCCTTTGACGGGGTGAGCGGCCTCCACATGGCGCGCGAGGGCGGGTACGACAGTGTGGTCCTTGACATCATGCTGCCCGGGCTGTCCGGCTACAAGATCTGCGCCCAGCTGCGCGCCGAGGAGAACTGGGTGCCGGTGCTGATCCTGTCGGCCAAGGACGGCGAGTACGACCAGGCCGACGGTCTCGACCTCGGCGCCGACGACTACCTGACCAAGCCGTTCTCCTACGTGGTCCTCGCCGCCCGGCTGCGCGCGCTGCTGCGCCGCGGCGCGGTGCCGCGTCCTGCCGTGCTCCGCGCCGGCGACCTATCGCTCGACCCGGCGGCGCGCGTCGTCCGCCGCGGGCCTGCTGTCATCGCGCTGACCGCGCGGGAGTTCGCGCTGCTCGAGTATCTGCTCCGGCGCGCCGGTTCCGTCGTCCCGAAGGGAGAACTGCTCACGCACGTGTGGGACGCCTCGGATGAGATCGCCGACCTCAACGTCGTCGAGGTCTACGTGGGCTACCTGCGCAGGAAGATCGACGCGCCGTTCGGGCGGCACGCGGTGCGGACCGTGCGCGGAGCCGGGTACCTGCTGGCGGCCGACGGTGGGTGAGCCGCGGCCCTCTTCTCCGCGAAAGGCGGGGCTCGGGCGCCCGGTCCGGGCGGCCGCCCGCTGGTGGCGGCGGCGCGGGCTGCGGGCGCGGGTCACGCTGACCGCCGCGGCGGGGTTGCTCGTCGCGATCGTGGCCGCTGACCTGCTGCTGTTCAACACGCTGCGGGTGGCGCTGACCCGCTCGGTCGACGACTCCGCGCGGCAGGCCGCCACCGAGGTAGTCGCGCTGATCGACTCTCAGCCGTTGCCCGATCCAGTCCCGGTCGCCGCCAGCACGATCACCATCCAGGTGCTCGACCCGGCCGGCCGGATCATCGACGTGTCGCCCGCCGCCGACCGCCTCGTGCCGCTGCTTAGCCCGGCGCAGGCGGCGAGCAGCGCGCGGACCGGGGCGGCCGTCACGCTGAACGGGTCGCCGTTCGGGATGCCACCGGTGCTGCGGGTCGCGGCGGTCGGCGCCGCCAATGGCGATCTGGTGATCGCCGCGGTCCCCTACAGCTCCGTGGGCGACAGCCTGTCCCTGGTCGCCCGGGCGCTCGTGCTGGGCACGCCGCTGCTGTTCATCCTGTTCACCGGGGCGATCTGGCTGGCGGTCGGGTCCACGCTGCGGCCGATCGGGCTGCTGCGGCGGGGTGCCGCGCAGGTCACCGCGACCGGGGTGCCGCGTGATCTCCCGGTGCCCGAGGCGCGCGACGAGGTGCGCTCGCTGGCGCTGACCCTCAACGACATGCTGTCCAGGCTGGCCGCGGCGCAGCAGCGGCAGCGGGACCTGGTTTCGGACACCGCGCACGAACTGCGCAGCCCCATCGCGTCGATCCGCGCCCAGCTCGAGGTGGCGCTCGACCACCCGGCCAGCCAGGACTGGGCGGAGACGGCGCGGGACGTGCACACCGACGTGCTGCGGCTGGCGCGAGTGGCCGAGGATTTGCTGCTGCTGGCCCGGCTGGACGAGCGGGCCCTTGGGGCGCGCGGTGGCGCTCTTGCGGGGCAGCGGGGCGCAGCGGTCGACCTGGTGGGCCTGGCCCGTTCGGCCGTCGCGCGGTACGCCGACGCGCGGGTGCCGGTCGTCGCCGAAGAACCGGCTGCTCCGGTGGTGGCTCTCGCGGACGTCGCGTCGGGGGCGGGGGCTGGTGGCGCGGCGACTGGTGGCGCAGGGGCTGGTGGCGCGGCGGCTGGTGGCGCGGGCGGTCGCGGTGGAACTGGCAACGGCGCGGCTGATCACGACGCTAGTGGCTGTGGCGTGGACGGTCAGAGCGCGCAGGCGGCGGACGTACCGGGTACGTGCCTGGTGGCCGGCGACCGGGACAGCCTCGACCGGCTGCTGGTCAACCTGCTCGACAACGCCGTGCGCTACGCCACGTCGCGGGTGACCGTAACCGTCCGCCGCGACGGCGACTGGGTGGAGCTCGCCGTGACCGACGACGGACCGGGGATTCCGGCCGCCGACATGGACCGTGCCTTCGACCGGTTCGCCCGCCTCGACACCGCGCGCAGCCGGGACGGCGAGGAGGCCGGCGGCGCCGGGCTCGGCCTGGCGATCGTCCGGGCGACCGCCCGGGCCTGCGGCGGCACGGCGCACCTGGAACCGGCCGCGCCGGATTCCCGGCCGCCAGGCCTGCGCGCCGTCGTGCGCGTCCCGGTGACCGCCGGTACCCAGGATCACTGACGTCTGGTTTGCCCCTTGGAGCGCGCCACGTTGACGAATGCGCGCTCGAGGCGGCCTCGCATGTCTCGCAATTCACTTTCCAGGCTCGCAAACCATGATCGCGAAGAGTAGTGCCTATAGAAACGAATTATTTACGTGCAGAAAAATGCCTTCACGATCGTGGCCATGTGACAAGGGAGGACCGCGCGGCAGACAGGGTGCCGCAGGCGCCGCTGTCCGTCCGGGAAACTCCGGGTCCTACCAGCGGCCCCAGGGCAGCAGCGCGGTCACCGCCACCGCCGCGAACAACAGCGTCAGGTACCCG
>Ga0187807_1000197_pt1 | contig 18123 bp, 13 predicted proteins | sample NC_wetland_sal_i_4_FD_132432 | JGI IMG/M metagenome (GOLD analysis project Ga0187807, IMG submission 132432) | Wetland sediment microbial communities from Neuse River Estuary, North Carolina, USA - ASW_2 | ecosystem: Environmental > Aquatic > Freshwater > Wetlands > Sediment | place: USA: North...
CGCAGGATTACGTCTACCACTGGACGCGCGACGCCGCGATCGTGGCCAGGGAACTGTCGGCCGCGTACGCCGCGGGGACGCTGCCCGGCAACGAGCCGCTGACCGACTACATCCAGTTCTGCCAGCTGTGCCAGAACTCGCCCGGCGACTTCGACCGCGCCTCCTATCTCATCAACGGGACGCAGCGCCCGTGGACCAACCAGACCGACGGCCCCGCGTTGCAGACGCTCGCGCTGCTGACCGTCTACAGCCAGGTCGACACGCCGGCGCAGACGATAGCGCGGACGCTGATCGATGCGAACCTGAACTTCCTGCAGACCGCCTACCAGGGACAGACGTACAACCTGTGGGAGGAGGAGTTCGGCGCGTCCTTCTTCGCCAGGTCGGTGCAGCTCAGGTGCTTCCAGGCGATCGCCGCGAACACGCTAGGCGTCGCCGTCCCCGGCTGGCTCCCGGCCGCCATCTCGTGGCTGGCCAGCGCGCTCGACGAGCACTGGAACGGCCAGTGCTACCAGTCCATGCTGCCCGTCCCCACCGACTATCGCGCGCCCTACGACCCGAACATCGACGTGGTGCAGGCGGCCATCTACGGCGCCGGGTCGGTCACCGACACCAGGCTGCTCGCGCACGCCGCCCTGCTGCGCGCCCAGTGGGCCGACGCCGGGTCCACGTACTACTACCCGATCAACGGCGACGACGCGCAGCGCGGCATCGGCCCGCTGCTCGGCCGCTACCCGGGCGACGTCTACGACGGCGACACCGACGCCCTGGCCGGCGACCACCCGTGGCCACTGTGCACCGCGAACTTCGCCGAGCTCTACTACCGGCTGGCTGCAAAGATCACATCATCCGCAGCGGTCCCTGCCGACTCCCTGTCCGCACCGTTCTTCGCCCAGATCGGGGTCGACGCGGGCACGGTGGCGCCGCCCGACGCGGCGGCCGCGCTGCGCGCGGCCGCCGACCAGATGCTGCAGGCGATCGTCTTCCACAGCGACCACTTCGAGCTCAGCGAGCAGTTCGACGCGGTGACCGGATACGAGAAGAGCGTCAGCAACCTCTCATGGAGCTATGCCGCGTTCTTGTCCGCGGTCCGCGCTCGCAACGCGAGCGCGGCCTAGTCGGCGTTACCCGACGGCGCGGTCTGCAGCGGCGCCTTCGCCGTGTCGGCGGGCAGCGTCGCCGGGTTGACGAACGTGCTTCCGTTCGGCCCCGCCATCACGGCCTCGTGCAGCGCGCTGCCCTTGAGGTACTGGTTCCAGCTCAGGAACCACTCGGTATAGCCGTTGTCCCAGGTGCCGCCGCGCGGGCTGCCCTTGATCGTGATCGGGTCGCCGGGCACCGCCATGTTGTAGTAGATCTGAGCGTCCGCGGGCGACAGGTTCACGCAGCCGTGGCTCACGTTCTCGAAGCCCTGCTCGCCGACCGACCAGTAGGCGTCGTGGTAGTAGTCGCCACTCCAGGTGAACCGCACCGAATAGGGGACCTCAAGGCTGTACCCCGGACCGGTCATCAGCACCGGGTTTTCCTTCTCAATGGTCAGGTAGCTGCCGTCCGGGGTGTCGTCACCGGGCCGGCCGGAACTGATCGGCCAGTCGTACTTGAGCTTGCCGTCAACATAGATCTGAGTGTGGTGCGTCTGGGTGTTGCCGATGGCGATCAGCGACTGGCCGATCGTGAACGTCTGCGTCAGCGTGTGGTGGCCGTACATGCCGGGCGCCACCTCGACGCCGTTCAGGTGCCCGGTGAAGCTGACCGTGGTGCCGGCCGGCCAGTAATCCCTCGGCCGGAAGTAGAGGCAGTCGGCGGCCATGCCGCAGGGCTCATCCCAGTACCACGAGCCGATCACCGGCTTTGATGTCTTGAGCACAAGGGACCGCTCGACCGCGGCCTTGTTGGTGATGTGCTGGCTGAAGTACAAGATGATCGGCATGCCGACGCCATAGGTCTGGTCTTGCCCCTCGATGATCTCGGTGGTGAACGTCGACGACGGCGTGAGCGTCCGGAACGTGCTCGTCTTCGTGGTGGTGACCCCGGCGGCGGTGGCGGCGGTCACGCTCACCGTGTAGGACTGCGACACGTCGAGCGCCCATGTGCTGTGCCAGCTCGTGCCGCCGCCCGAGTAGGTCCCGGTGACCGGGTCACTCGAGGTGCGTACGCTGACGTTCTTGAGCGTGCCGCCGGACGCGCTGACCGTGATGCCCTTGCTCGGGTCTGCGCCGCTCGCGCCGTCCGCTGGCGTGATCGTCACCACCGGCCCGGCCGGGCTCGGCGACGCGCTCGCGCCCTTGCCATTCGCGGACGCGCCGGCGCCCGTGTTGTTCCCCGTGGACTTGACCGTTGACGTGGCGCCGCCGCCCGTGCAGGCGGCGAGCGCAAGCCCCATTGCCGCGAGTGCGGCGACCCCCGTCAGCCTTCTCATGTCAGAACCATTCCCAACATCGCGAAGCCTCGAACGCGGACATTTGCCTCTAAGCGTATGCAGTCGGCGCAACTGCCACGGCCGGATTTTCGTCCGGCCCCGAGTCGCTTCGCCGCGCGGCCGGCAGCGTGATCACCACGGTCTGGCTGCCGTCCTGACCCTGTTCCCAGCCGAGCGTGGCACCCATGACGTCGGTGAGATCCCCGGCCACCCGGACCGCCAGCCCGTCCGGGTCGGTCCACCGTCCCTGGGCAGTCACCCGGATGCCCACGACGCCGTCGGCGCAGCTGGCGGTGACCGACGGCGATGTCTCGCCCTGGCACTGCGCGAGCGCGTCGGCGAGCAGGCTGGTCAGCACCCGGGCCAGCAGCGCCGCGTCGGCGATCACGTCGGGCAGGGTATCCAGCGAGCCGAGCGTGACGTCGCGCCCGCCCGGGCCGAGGTCGTCGAGCACCGCGGCGAGCACCTCGTCGAGGTCGACCGGCCGCAGATAGGTTTCCAGCGCCCCGGCGTGCAGCCGGCCGAGGGCGCCCAGGTCGGTGGCCGCCCGGTCGATGCGGTACAGCGCACGCCACGCGATCGCGAGCTGACCAGCGCGATCGTCGCCGCGGCTGGCCGCGATGCCTTTCAGCGCCGACCTGGCCGCCGTGATCTGGTTGCGCACGTCGTGGCTGGTCGCGGAGAGCACTGTCCACCGGGCGCGGTGCCATGCGTCATCCGCGGCGGCCGCGTCCGCCGTTTCCCGCCGCCGCCGGACGATGCCTGTCACCAGCGGGATCGCGCAGGCCTCGAGCAGCCGCGCCTCCTCCGCGCTGAGCACGCGCCCGCGGCCGGCGAGCAGCAGCGTGTCGCTGACCGCAACCTCGGCCTGCGCGCCCGCCGACCCGGGCGCCCCGGGCGTCGCGGGCGCCTCGGGCGGATGCTCGCCGGCGCTGGCCACGACGTCCCACGACGACCCGCCGCCGCTGGCTCCGGGCGGGACGACCCCCCCACTCCCGCTGGCTCCGGGGGGGACGACCCCCCCGCTCCCCTCCGAGGCGCGTTCGAGCAGGCTCACCGCGGCCAGCCCGAACATGTCGCGCACCTCCTCGAGCAGCGCGGGCGGATCGCCGCGGCCGGCGAGCACGGCGACCGCCAGCCGGCTCAGCGCCGCCGCCTCCGCGCTGGCGCGCCGCTCCCGCTCCCGCCGGGCCCGCCGCGACCAGCGCGGCGGCATCCGCCGCAGGTCGGCAGACAGCGGCTCGTGTCCCACGAGGTGCACGTCTATGTGCCCGGCGGCGGCCGCCAGCCGTGACGGGACGCTGCGCCGGGAGAACAGGGTGCGGATCCGGCGGCGGCTCGCGCCGAGCACCATCTGGGTGGCGTCCTCGGCGCGGGCGAACGCGAGCAGCGCGGCGGCCACGTCGGTGCCTGGAATCTGCTGGAAGGTGCCGCCGCCCGCCGCGACTAGCGCGCGCTGGGTGTCCAGCGAGCGCTCGCCGTCACGCAGGCCGCCGTCGTCGGGCCGCACGTGGACGGCGAGCAGTTCGCTGCCGGGGGAGCGGGCCGCAATCCTCGCGGCCCGCCTGATGACCGCCTCGTCGCCCGGCCCGCCGGAGATCCCGACGACGATCCGCTCGCTGGTCTCCCACTGCGCGGCGATGCCGTGCGCGACGCGGTATCGCTGCAGGCCCTCCTCCACGCGGTCGGCGACCCACAGCAGCGCCAGTTCGCGCAGCGCGGTGAGGTTGCCCGGCCGGAAATAATGCGTCAGCGCCGCCTCGATCCGGTCCGGCGGGTAGACGTTGCCGTGCACCATCCGCCGCCGCAGCGCCTCCGGTGTCATGTCGACAAGCTCGACCTGGTCGGCGCGGCGGGCCACCGCGTCGGGCACGGTCTCGGTGTGCGCCACCCCGGTGATCTGCCGCGCCACGTCCGACAGCGACTCCAGGTGCTGGATGTTCAGCGTCGTGACGACGTCGATGCCGGCGTCGAGCAGTTCCTCGATGTCCTGCCAGCGCTTGCCGTTCCTGCTGCCCGGCACGTTGGTGTGCGCGAACTCGTCCACCAGCGCGACCTGCGGATGGCGGGCGAGCACCGCGTCGATGTCCATCTCGGTGAACGTCGCGCCCCGGTAGCTCATCGTCCGCCGGGGGATCGTCTCGAGCCCTTCGGCCATCTCCGTGGTCAGCCGCCGCCCGTGCGGCTCGACGAGCGCGGCGACCACGTCCGTGCCACGGCCGCGTCGGCGCTGCCCCTCGGCGAGCATCGCGTACGTCTTCCCGACCCCAGGCGCGGCACCCAGATAGATGCGGAGCTGACCTCTGGCCATACTTGGATGCTCCCGGCTGCCCGGGCTGCCCGCTAGGGCCGAAAGCCACCTGCACCACGTGTCACACCGGGGCGCGGCGCGCCAGCCACAACCCCACCCCCGCCCGACGTCACATCCCGGCGGTGCCGCGCCCCAGCCGCAACCCCACCCCCCGCCCGATGTCACATCCCGGCGGCGCCGCGCGTCATGGGGTATGACGGGATCGCGAGAGGGAGCAAGTGACACGACATGAGTGATGACTGGCTGGCCGGGCGGTTCGAGGGCAACCGGGCCCGGCTGCGCTCGATGGCCTACCGGATGCTCGGCTCGCTCGGCGACGCCGAGGACGCGGTACAGGAAGCCTGGATCCACGTCGCCGGGGCGGACGCGGACACGGTCGCGAACCTGGACGGCTGGTTCACCACTATCGTCGCCCGAGTGTGCCTGGACATGCTGCGGTCAAGGAAGTCGCGGCGCGAGGAGCCGGTCGAATCGCCAGACGACATGGCGCAGGCCGCCGCAGGCCCCGAGCAGGAGGCGGTGCTCGCCGACTCGGTGGGCCTGGCGCTGCTCGTGGTGCTCGACAACCTGGCGCCGGCCGAGCGGGTGGCGTTCGTACTGCACGACATGTTCGGGGTGCCGTTCGACGAGATCGCCGGGATCACCGGGCGCTCGCCGGACGCCGCGCGGCAGCTGGCGAGCCGGGCCAGGCGCCGGGTGCGCGGCGGCGACTCACCAGAGTCGACGGCGAGCCTGGCCAGGCGGCGGGCGGTGGCCGAGGCGTTCCTCGCCGCCTCCCGGGCCGGCGACCTGCAGGGGCTGCTCGCCATCCTCGACCCGGACGTGGTGCTGCACGCCGACGCCGCGGCGGGACCGCCCGGCAGGCCGCGGGAGCTGCGCGGCGCGGCCGCCGTCGCCAGCGGCGCGCGGGCCGCCGCCGCCCGGTCGCACGAGTCCGAGGTCGCCCTGGTCAACGGGGCGCCGGGGATCGTGTACGCGCCACGCGGGCGGCTCACCGTGGTGCTCGCCTTCACGTTCAGCGCGGACAAGATCTCCGGCATCGACGTCATCGCCGACCACGAGCGGCTCCAGGCGCTGGAGCTGGCCGTTATCAGCCCGCGGGCTTGAGGAGGCGGCGCAGCAGCTCCCGTACCGCCGCGCGCCCGTCCGCCAGCGCCGCTTCCTGGTCCTCGGCGCGGGCGATGACCATGGCGATCTCGTCGAGCGCCCCCAGGATCATGTGGGCGAACGATTCGACAAGCTCCGGCGGCAGGCTGCCGGAGTCCGAGATCTCCTGGAGCATGGCCCGGGCGGCGCCGACCGAACGCTGCTCGTCCATGGTCCGCCAGCGCTCCAGACCCAGCACGGACGGCCCGTCGGTCAGGATGATCCGCTGGATCACCGGGTCGCCCGCGAGGTCGATCCACGCGAGCGCGGCCGCCTGCAGGGCGTCGAAGGCGTCGGCTGCACCGGCGGTCGTCGCAACGAGCTCGGTCATGATGCGGTCGTTGACGCTCTCCACCACGGCCCCGAACAGGTCGTCCTTGCCCGTGAAGTGGTGATAGAGCGCGCCCCGGCTGACGCCAGCCACCGCCAGCACCGCCTCGATCGAGGTGTCCTCGTACCCGCGCTCGGCGAACAGCCGGGTAGCCACCTCGATGAGCTGCTCGCGGGTGGCCCGCCCTTGGGCGGCCCGTTTAGTCATGCTGCCAGGCGACGGCTCGGTCATGGCATCCATTTGTACCGCTGCCGGGCCGGTGTCCCATCATGCCTGCCCATTTTCAATTGACAAACCGACTATCGGTATGTCAATACTAGACCGACAGTCGGTATGCAAAGGAGTCAAGTCAATCATGGACGTCAGCACCTTCACCGCACAACGCCGCATGCTGAACACGGACGCCGGCGAGATCGCCTACACCGAGTTCGGCGACGGGCCCGCCGCCGTGTTCGTGCACGGCCTCGCCACGAACGGTGTCCTGTGGCGGCACGTCATCGGGGAACTGGCCGGCACGAGTCGCTGCGTGGCCATCGACCTGCCCGCGCACGGCGGCACCCCGCCGAGCGACGACCCGTCGGTGGACGCGATGGCCGAGGTGGTCGCCGACCTCTGCGACGGGCTCGGGCTCGGGCAGGTGGACCTCGTGGGCAACGACACCGGCGGGGCCATCGCCCAGATCTTCGCCGCCCGCCACCCGGACAAGCTCCGCGCGCTCACCCTCACGAACTGCGACACCGAGGGCAACTTCCCGCCGCCGGGCTTCGCCCCGGTCATCGAGGCCGCTCGGCAGGGGCAGCTAGCCGCGGCGATGGTCGCCATCGCCAATGACCCCGCGTCGTGGCGCACGAGCCCGCTCGCCGACTTGTACGAGGATCCCGCCAGGGTCCCTGACGAGGTGTGGCGCTCCTACTACACCCCGATCGGCGGGACCATCGACCGTGCCCGGGAATTCGAGCGGATGCTCGCCGCCCTCGACTCCGGTGACCTGTCGGAGGTCAGCGCGGCGCTGCGCACCCTCGAGGTGCCGACGCTGCTTGTCTGGGGCACCGGGGACGCCGCGTTCGGCCTCGAGTGGGCGTACCAGCTGCAGAAGATGATCCCGGGTGCGCGCGAGGTCATCGAGATCGAAGGCGCCAAGCTGTTCTTCCCCGAAGAGCGCCCCGGCGACCTCGTCCCGCACCTGCGGAGCTTCTGGGGGCGTTAGTCCCGCGTCAGTCCCGCGTTAGTCCCTGAAGACCTCGCCCTGGAACCACTTCCAGGTCCGCGGGATGCCAACCTCGCGGGTCACGGTGGGCGCGTAGCCGAGCAACTGGTGCGCCAGGTCGTAGGACGCGAAGTTGCGGCCCACCTCGCCGGCCCGCTTGGGCCGGTACTCGATCGGATGGTCGGGGACGCCTGCCGCCCGGCGGCACAGGTCCGCCAGTTCCGTCACGGTGGTTTCGACACCGGACGCGGCGTGCAGCACCGTGCCGCCGGGCAGGTCCTTCTCAAGCCCGAGCTGCAGCGCATTGGAGATGTCGTCCACGTGCACGTAGTCGCGGGACGCCGATCCGTCGCCGTAGATGACCATCGGCGCGCCGGAGTGGAGCGACTCGAAGAAGACGTTGAACACGCCGCGCTTGCGGTCGCTCCATGGCCCGTACACGTTGCCGAACCGGATCGCGACCGTCCGCACCCCGTACGTCTTGGCGAAGGCGTGCGCGTATCCCTCGCCGGCCAGCTTGCTCGCCCCGTAAGGGGAGATCGGCTTGGGCAGCGAGCGCTCGTCGACCGGCGGCGTGGCGTCCCCGATCAGCGCCCCGCCGGTCGACGCCACCACCACGCGCTCGATGTCCGCCCGCCGTGCCGCGTCGAGCACGCGGAACGTGCCGAGCACGTTGACCTCGAAGTTGCTGCCCGGATCCTGCACCGACCCGATCACCGAGCCCGCGGCGGCGAGGTGGATGATCGCGCCCATGCCCGCCAGCGCGTCGTCGAGCTCGGCCGCGTCGCGGATGTCGCCCTTGACCAGTTCGGTGTCCACCCCGGCCAGGTGCGCGGCGTCGCCGGTGCTGAGGTTGTCGAGCACGCGAACCCGGTAACCGCTCGCCACTAGCCTGCGGACCAGCGTCGCGCCCACGAACCCGGCGCCGCCGGTGACCAAGATTCCTTCGGAACCACTCACAAGAGGGGGAGTGTACCCGGTGGGGTTCCCGTGCACGGGTTTTGCGCCCTATGTGCCTCCCGGGCCGCGCGCTGACCCGGCTCGGCTTCGTGCCCATCTCACCAGCCGCCGCGGGCCCGCACCGGCCGCTGGAGCCCCTAAATGGCATTCATGTGCCGCAATGATTTGCGTTTCACATGATATGCATCTGGCGTCAATTGGTGGTTACGAATAGTTTTTACCCGCTTGCTCTGCGATGTTTTCCGGGACGCTCTGCGACCGCCGGGCGACATGCTGTCATCGCCATGGGTTTGTCCCGCGTTCGCCCGGCGTTGGTCCCACGTGTACCAAGAGTCTCGGCGTTCGCGCCTATAAGCGCCAATCACAGGACGATAACGTCCCGGCCGTTGCGTACCGGGCATAACCGCTCGCACGTGCGGCTGCACGTTACTGTGACATTCGCCACACTTAACCTGCCCGCGATGTGGGTACACGCCACCCGGCTCTGACAACGATGACTAGGCCTCTGAGCTGGGATTTTGTCATAACAGAAAGAGCGATTCGGCTACTCGTTAGGCACAGTTATGCAGTCGTGATCAACAAGTAAATGCATTACCAGGAATGGCGTATGGCGAGACAGGCGCACTCCCGTAGTGGTACTCAAGTAACGCGGCTCGTAAGTGACAAAGCCGCATGTTCGAAAAACACCGAAAGAGATCAAACATGCGGGAGAAAGGCCTAATGATGGCAACTCGGATGAGGGCAAAGGAGTCCTGTACCTGTATCCAGGTCCACGCTAGCGAGCCGGAGGCGCCTACGGATGCGGCGTAACTGGCTGGCCCACGCGACGCTCGCGGCGGTAGCGCTGAGCGTTCCGATGGCGGGTATCGCACAGGCGACGCCGCTGTCGGGTCAGCACAAGACCATCCATCGACCGATCCGCAGGCCGGTGCACTATCGCCACCGGCTGTCCGTCAATCAGCAGGTAGCGACGTACGTGAAGCGCCTGGAAGGCATTCCGTACGTCTACGGGGGCACCACGCCGGCCGGCTTCGACTGCTCCGGCCTGGCCCAGTACGTCTACGCCCATTTCGGCAAGCACATCCAGCGCACCGCCGAGGAGCAGTTTCTCGAGTTCCGGCGCATTAGCAAGGCCCGGGCCTGGGGCGGTGACCTGGTGTTCTTCCACGTATCCAGCGACCCGAACAGCTACGTGTACCACGTAGGCATCTACGAGGGCGGTGACGACATGGTGGCCGCGACGCACACTGGCAGCGACGTCCAGTGGCAGTCCTTCGCCTGGGCGGGCGACACGGTCACCTTCGGGACGATCACGCACTGACCGGGCGAAATCGCTTGCCGCCGCGGGGAGGGTGGCGGCACATAGACCTCGCACCGCGAACGGGCAGTGGACTCGCGAGAGCCGCCACTGCCCGTTCGGCATATCTATATGCCTCGTGAAGCGTTATGCTACTTAACCATGACGCCCAGGAGTACATAAGTGGAGTCAGCGTCGCCGGCCTTGTCCCGCCGCCATGAGGCCGGCGCGCCGAGCGCGCGCGGGATGCTGCTTACTCTACTCGGCGAGTTCGTGCTTCCCGGTGACGGAATGGCGTGGACAGGCGCCATTCTCACCGCCTTCGAACGCCTCGGGGTCGCGGAGAAGGCGGCCCGCCAGGCGCTGATGCGCACGAGCAACGCGGGCTGGCTGGAGCCGGAGAAGTTCGGCCGCCGCACCCGCTGGCGGCTGACCCCGTCAGCCACCAAGCTGCTGACCGACGGCGCCGAACGCATCTACTCATTCGGCCCGGCCCCGGAGTGGGACGGCCGCTGGGTTCTGGTGCAGGTGCGCATCCCTGAATCCGACCGGCGCGCACGGCACGTCGTCCGCACCCGGCTCACCTGGGCCGGGTTCGGCTCGCTCGGCGCTGGCCTGTGGATCAGCCCGCACCCAGTCCGGGTAACAGAGGCCGAACGCGTCCTGCGTGACGCCGGCGTGGCCGACGCCGCGCACGTGTTCGTGGCAAGGCGAACGGGCATGACCGACACAACGGCCATGGTGGCCCAGGCATGGGACCTGCCGGCGATCGAGGCGGAGTACGAGCGGTTCACCGCCGAGTTCGGCGCCCAGGCACCGGATGGCGACGTGCTCGCGCGCCAGCTCGCGCTGGTGCACGCCTGGCGCCGGTTCCCGTCGCTCGACCCGGCGCTGCCGCGCGAGCTGCTTCCGGCCAGGTGGACGGGCACCATGGCCGCGCAGCTGTTCGCCAGCCGGCACGAACAGTGGCTAGACGGCTCGCGCCGCGAATGGAAGCGCCTGAACAACCTCTAAAGTGCTACGAACTATTGACGGACCTGTCCAAGTTCGTAGAACATAAAGGTGTAGGGCAACCGGCCGGGAAGGACGACCGATGACGAGCCAGCCCGCCGACCAGGACAGGGTGGACTTCCGCACCAGCCCCGCCCGCTACAAGCACTGGCGCCTGTCGGTAGACGGCCCCGTAGCCACGCTGACCATGGACGTCGACGAAACGGGCGGCCTGCGACCCGGGTACGAGCTCAAGCTCAACTCCTACGACCTCGGCGTGGACATCGAGCTGTACGACGCCGTCCAGCGACTGCGGTTCGGGTATCCGGAAACAAAGGCCGTGGTGATCACCAGCGGCAAGGACAAGGTGTTCTGCGCGGGCGCGAACATCCGCATGCTGGCCCAGGCGAGCCATCCGTGGAAGGTGAACTTCTGCAAGTTCACCAACGAGACGCGCAACGGCATCGAGGACGCGACGCAGAACTCGGGCCAGGTCTATATCGCGGCGCTGAACGGCACCGCCTCCGGCGGCGGCTACGAGCTCGCGCTGGCCTGCGAGCAGATCCTGCTGGTCGACGACCGCTCCTCGGCGGTGTCCCTCCCCGAACTCCCGCTGCTCGGCGTCCTGCCCGGCACCGGCGGCCTGACCCGGGTCACCGACAAGCGCGGCGTGCGCCGCGACCTCGCCGACTACTTCGCCACCAAGGCGGAGGGGATAGGCGGCAAGAAGGCAGTGCAATGGAAGCTCGTGGACGAGGCTGTCCCCCGCGTCCAATGGCAGCAGAAGGTGTCAGAACGATCGCTGGTTACTGCCCACGCCTCCCCCCGCCTCCCCGGTGCCGGACCGGGCATCGAGCTGACCCCGCTGGACAAGACGCGCACCGACACGTCGGTGACCTATACCTACGTCTCCGCAACACTGGACCGCGACCGCGGCGTCGCCGAGATCACGATCCTCGCCCCCAAGGCCACCCTCGCAATCCCCACCATCAACGATGTCTACGTGCTGTGCGACGGGTTCTGGACGCTGGCGGTGACCCGTGAGCTGGACGACCTGATCCTGGACCTGCGGACGAACGAGCTGGAGATCGGCACCTGGGTGTTCCGCACCCACGGCGATCCGGCGGCGGTCCTGGCCTATGACGAGCTGCTGCTGGCGCACTGCGGCACCGACTGGCTGGCCAACGAGATCGTGCTGTACCTCAAGCGCACGCTCAAGCGGCTGGACGTGACGAGCAGGTCGCTGATCGCGCTGATCGAGCCGGGCTCGTGCTTCGCCGGCTCGCTGCTCGAGGTGGCGCTGGCGGCGGACCGGTCCTACATGCTCGCCGGGGTCTTCGAGGACGTGGATCCTGATGCCGAGCCGGCGGCTATCACCGTCGGCGCGATGAACACCGGGCCGCTGCCGATGGGCAACGGGCTGACCCGGCTGCAGACCCGGTTCCTCGGCGACCCGGATGCGCTTGACGCCGCCGGGAAGCGAGCGGGGGAGCGGCTGCAGGCCGAGGACGCGCAGGCCCTGGGACTGGTCACGTTCGCGCCCGATGACATCGACTGGGCGGAGGAGGTCCGCATCGCGGTCGAGGAGCGGGCCAGCTTCTCCCCGGACGCGCTGACCGGGCTGGAAGCGAATTACCGGTTCGCCGGCCCGGAGACGATGGAGACGAAGATCTTCGGCCGGCTGACCGCCTGGCAGAACTGGATCTTCACCCGGCCCAACGCCTCCGGCCCGGACGGCGCGCTGCGCGCCTACGGCACCGGCAAGCGGGCCGGGTTCGACCGGAAGCGAGTATGAACCCGATGAGCACCCCTGACTATGCCGAGAAGATCCCCAACAACGTGGCGCTTGCCGAGGACCGGCGGCTGCAGCGGGCGCTGGAGTCCTGGCAGCCCAACTTCCTGTCCTGGTGGCAGACCATGGGACCCACCCTGCCCACCCAGGACGTGTACCTGCGCACCGCGGTCAACGTGGGCCGCGAAGGCTGGGCGCACTTCGGCCACGTCCCGATGAAGGACTACCGGTGGGGGATCTTCCTGGCCGAGCCGGGCCCGGACCGGCGGATCGGGTTCGGCGCGCACAAGGGCGAGCCGGCCTGGCAGCAGGTGCCCGGAGAGTACCGCGCGGACCTGCAGCGGCTGATCGTCATCCAGGGCGACACCGAGCCGGCCTCGGTGGAGCAGCAGCGCAACCTGGGCGCGACCGCGCCGAGCCTGTATGACCTGCGGAACCTGTTCCAGGTCAACGTCGAAGAGGGCCGTCACCTGTGGGCGATGGTGTACCTGCTGCACGCCTACTTCGGCCGCGAGGGCCGGGAGGAGGCCGAGGAACTGCTGCACCGCAACTCGGGCAGCGCCGACGCCCCCCGGATCCTGGGCGCGTTCAACGAGGAAACCCCGGACTGGCTGTCCTTTTTCATGTTCACCTACTTCACCGACCGGGACGGCAAGTACCAGCTCGGCACGCTGAAGGAGTCCGCGTTCGACCCGCTGTCCCGGACGTGTGAGTTCATGCTGAAGGAAGAAGCCCACCACATGATGGTCGGCACCACAGGCGTGGACCGGGTCGTCGAGCGCACGGCGCAGGTCATGGTGGAAAACGACACCGACGACGTGGCCGCCTACGGCGTGATCCCGCTGCCCGTCATCCAGAAGTACCTGAACTTCCACTACAGCGTCTCACTGGACCTGTTCGGCGGTGAGACGTCCACCAACGTCGCCAACTACTACACCGCCGGCCTGAAGGGCCGCTGGCTGGAAGAGCGCCGCAAGGACGACCACACTCTCGCCAGCGACTCGATCTTCGTCGACGCGCTCACCGACGGGCAGATCACCGTCACCGAGGTTGCGGCGCTGACCGGACTGAACACCGACCTGCGCCGGGAGTACATCGCCGACTGCGAGGGCGGCGTCAAACGGTGGAACCGCATCCTCGACGAGGCCGGGCTGCCGCACCGGCTCGCGCTGCCGCACATCGCGTTCAACCGCAAGGTCGGCGCGTTCGCCGGCATCGAAACCTCGCCCACGGGGGAGCAGCTATCGGCCGTGGACTGGCAGTCCCGCAAGGGACAATGGCTGCCGACAGACGTCGACAAGACCTTCGTCCGCTCCCTCATGCGCCCGGTCTACGACCGCGGCAAGATCGCCGCCTGGCTCGCCCCGCCCCGCAACGGCATCAACGGCAAGCCCTTCGACTACGACTACGTCCACTTGGCATGACCAGCTCCGCCACAACGCCGCCCGCCGGCCTCCCTGCGGCCGCGTCACATCACCATCCCGGCACCACCCCCTCCCGCCGGCCCCACCTCTCTCGTCACGTACAGCAAAGGCGGCTCCGATGGCGCAGCTGTTCAACGCATGTGAGTACCTGCTCGACCGTCGGCTCGCCGCCGGGGACGGTCAGCGGACCGTACTGACCGGCCCGGCGGGGGAAGTCAGCTACGCGGAACTGCACGACCGCGTGTGCCGGACCGCGGCCGGACTGCGCGCCGTGGGGCTCCAGCCCGAGCAGCGGCTGCTCATGGTCATGGCCGACTCGCCGCACTTCGCGGTCGTATACCTCGCGGCGATGCGGATCGGCGCGATCCCGGTTCCCGTGTCGACGATGCTGCACGGCGACGGCATCGCCGAATTGCTCCGGGATTCCCGTGCCCGTTTCCTCGCGGTCACCCACGAGTTCGCCGCCGCGGCGGAGTCCGCCATCACGGCGGCGCCCGAGCTCGCCGGGATACTGTCGGACTCCGCGCTCGCCGCCGCGATCCCGGTCCACCAGCTTGACGATCTCGCCGCCTGCGACCCCGACAAGTCCGTGTACGACACCGGGGCTGACTCACCCGCGTTCTGGCTCTATACCTCGGGCACTACGGGCACGCCGAAGGCCGCGATGCACCGGCACGAGGCGGTGGAGGTTGTCTGCGAGACCTACGGCAGCCGGGTCCTCGGCATCACCCGCGACGACCGCTGCCTGTCAGCTGCCAAGGCGTTCTTCGCCTACGGGCTCGGCAACTCGCTGCTGTTCCCGATGTCGGTGGGTGCCGCGGCTATCCTGAACCCGGTGCCGGCCCGGCCTGACGTGATGGCGGAGGCCGCGGCCAAGTACGGCGCGACGCTGTTCTTCGCCGGGCCGACGTTCTTCGCGAACATGCTGCGCGCGGGAATGCCGTCCGACGCGCTCGCCGGGGTCCGGCTGGCCGCTTCGGCGGGGGAGGCGCTGCCCGCGCAGCTTTACGAGCGGTGGACAGGGCACTTCGGGATCGACATCCTCGACGGCATCGGGATGACCGAGATGCTGCACATCTTCTTGTCCAACCGGCCCGGCCAGGTGCGCGCGGGCACGACCGGCGTCGCCGTGCCCGGCTATCACCTGCGGCTGATCGACGAGGACACCGGCAACGAGATCACCGAGCCGGGGACTCCTGGCACGCTGTTCGTGCGCGGCGGGTCCGCGGCTACCGGCTACTGGTCCAGGTACGAGGCCTCCCGGCTAGTGTTCCAGGGCGAATGGCTGCGCACCGGCGACACGTACGTCGGCGACGCCGACGGCTACTACGCCTGCCTGGGCCGCACCGGCGACATGATCAAGGCGAGCGGCGTCTGGGTGTCCCCGATGGAGGTCGAGGCCCGGCTGCTCGCGCACCCGGGAGTACAGCAAGCGGTCGTGGTCGGCGCGCACGACGCTGACGACCTTGAAAAGCCCGTCGCGTACGTCGTCCTCGCGCCAGGCCAGCAGGTGACCGAGGCGGAGCTGATCGAGTTCTGCCGCGCCGGGCTGCCGTCGTTCAAGCGCCCGCGCGCGGTCGTCTTCACCGACGGCTTCCCGACCACGGCGACGGGGAAGGTGCGGCGCGTCGAACTGCGCAAGATGGCCGCCTCGGTCCTGCGCTCCGAATCATCCACCCCCTCCACACCGGCCGGGTCCAGCTGATGATCGACGGGTTCCCCCTCGTCGACGTGCACCTGCACGTCGCTCGCCTGGCCACGCTCAAGCCGGCCTGGACGGAGTGGGCACAAGGTTTCGGCAATCCCGCGGCGATGTCCCAGGTGTACGACGAGTCGGGCACGGTCGTCCCGGCGGCGTTCGACGCCTACCTCGCCGCGGAGGGCGTGGATGTTGCACTGCTGCTCGCCGAGTACAGCCCCAAGGTCACCGGCATGCAGGAGATCGAGGACCTGCTGCCGATCGCGGCGGCCAATCCGGACCGGATCAAGATCGCCGCCAACGTCAACCCGCACCTGCATTACCCGGTCGAGGCGGAACTGAGCCGCCAGCTCGCCCTCGGCGCGGTGGCGCTCAAGATCCACCCGGTGCACGCGGGGTTCGCCGCGAACGACCGCGCGATGTACCCGGCCTACGAGGCCTGCCAGGCCGCGGGAATACCGCTCGTGGTGCACTGCGGCACGTCCACCTTCCCAGGCTCCTCCAACAAGTTCGCGGACCCGGTCAACCTCGACGACGTCCTGCGGGACTTCAGGCAGCTCACCGTGGTGCTCGCGCACGGCGGCCGCGGCTGGTGGTACGACGCCGCGGCGTTCCTCGCCCTGTCGAACGACCGGGTCTGGATCGAGCTGTCCGGCCTGCCGCCGTCTCGGCTCCGCGAGTACTACGCCCGCCACAACTGGGCCAGGCTCACCCGCCGGATGATCTTCGCCACCGACTGGCCCGGCGTCCCGGGCATCGCCGCGAACGCCCGCGCGGTAGCGGCGCTCTGCCCAGACGAGCCCACCGCCGCCCTGGTCCTGGCCGGCAACGCCCGCCGCGTCTACAACCTCAAGATCGACTAATGCCAGCCCCGCCAACCCCACCAACTCCCGCCACCGCACCCGTCCCCGCCTCAGCCACCCCAGCACCCTCGTCGGGACCAGTCGGCGTCGTTGGCGCGGGGACCATGGGCGCCGGCATCGCCCAGGTCGCGGCGGCCGCTGGCCGCCGCGTGCTCCTCACCGACGCCGTTCCCGGCGCGGCCGAACGCGCGATCACCCAGATCCGCGACCGGGTGAAGTCCCAGGTCGCGAAGGGCCGCCTCGACATCGATCCGGACGCGCTCGACATTTCCGCGGTCGATCTGCCCGGCCTGGACGCCTGCGACGTCGTGATCGAGGCGATCGTCGAAGACCTGTCGGTGAAGCGCCAGTTGTTCGCCGATCTAGAGCGGATCGTCAGCCCCGGCTGCATGCTCGCGTCCAACTCCTCGTCGCTGTCGCCGACCGCGATGGCGGCCGGGCTCGCACATCCGGGCAGGCTCGTGGGCCTGCACTTCTTCAACCCGGCGCCCGCCATGAAGCTGGTCGAGGTGATCTCCGGCCTCGCCACCGCCCCCGAGATCGCCGAACGCGCCACGGATCTCGCCGCCGCGTGGGGCAAGACGGTAGTACGCTCCGCGGCCACGCCGGGATTCATCGTCAACCGGATCGCCCGCCCCTTTTACGCAGAGGCGTGGCGGCTGTATGAGGAGCACGGCTCCGTTCCGGAAAATATTGACGCCGTACTGACCGGGGCGGGCGGCTTCCGGATGGGACCGTTCGCACTGATGGACCTGATCGGACACGACGTGAACGAGGCGGTTACCCGGTCGATCTGGGCGGCGTTCGGGCATGACCCGCGGTTCGCGCCGTCGCTTGCGCAGCGTGCCCTCGTGGAGGCCGGCTGGCTGGGCCGCAAGACCGGCCGGGGCGTTTACTCCTACGCCGAGGACGCCGTCGGCCGCGGTCCCGTCACACAACGTGCCACCCCTTCCGCCGCTCCAGCCACAGCGGCCCCACCGCCGCACGCTGTCATGGAACGCGTCACCGGCGGCCCGAGCGCGGCATCATCGCTGCGTCCGCTGCTCGACCGGTCCGGCGTCGCGATCATCACCGCCGACCCTCGCGACGGTTCGGTGGCCGGGCTGCCCGGTGCCCTGGTGGAACTGCCTAGCGGAGCACTGCTCGTGCACTGTGAGGGCGACACCGCGACCGCGCTGTCCGCGGCCGCCGGGCGGCCCGTGATCCTCGTGGACCGGGTGCTTGACCCTGCGACGGCTACCGCGATCGCGATAGCGCCGTCCGACGGTTGCCCGGCCGCGGCCCTCGCCGAGGCGACCGGCCTGTTCCAGGCGGCGAACCTGGACGTGTTCATCGTCGATGACGTGCCCGGCCTGATCGTCACCCGGACGGTCGCGATGCTGGCGAACCTCGCCGCCGACGCGCTCGCCTGCCGTGTCGCGAGCGCGGACGACATCGACACCGCGATGCGCCTCGGCGTCAGCTATCCGATCGGGCCGCTCGACTGGGCGCGACGATGGGGCGCCCAGACCGTGCTCACCGTCCTCGACAGCCTCGAGAACTGGTACCGGGACGGTCACTACCGCGCCAGCCCGTCGCTGCGCCGCGCGGCACTGTCCGGGCAAGCACTGACAGGGTGAGAGCGTAGCCAGCCCGCGAGTGGCCTTGTGTCCGCGCCTCGTGCTTGTGTCCCCGCACCGCGTGC